>Ga0193752_1001781_pt1 | contig 17318 bp, 15 predicted proteins | sample H1c1metaG_FD_144924 | JGI IMG/M metagenome (GOLD analysis project Ga0193752, IMG submission 144924) | Soil microbial communities from a riparian zone of the East river system, Colorado, United States - H1c1 | ecosystem: Environmental > Terrestrial > Soil > Riparian zone | place: USA: East River... | reverse complement strand
CGTGCGCCATCGCAACGAAGTTGTACTGGCCGCCGACGCCGCTCACGACCCGACCATCCTCGAGCGAGTCGCTCGCGGCCGCGCCGAACAGATCCACTCGCATCGTGGTGTTGATGAAGCGCGCGTTGCGCCGGTGAAGCACGTCCAGCTCTTCGTGCCCGTACAGCTGGTTGATGCGCGTCACACTCCGCATCCGAATCGTGCGGCGCTCCGCCTCCGGCAACTGACGCAACCAATCGTAGAACACCCGCGGACCGAGAAAAAAGCCCGCGTGGATCACGGCACCTTGCGCGAGCGTGTCACCGACGAAAGGCTCGAGCGCCGTCCGAAACGCTGCATCGCCGAGATCGGGAACGAAGCTGCGGCCATCCGGCAAGTGCACGACGCCAGCCGCAAATTGCAGCGCTGGTTTCAAGATTCCGAAGTACTGCAGATAACGCAGGTCCTCCTCGGTCAAGACGCTGTGAATCGCCTTGTTTGCGCGCAGCAAGTCCAGCAACTCCGGCGTCACGTGCTCGTCGATGCGGCCCGCGTTCAAGAGCCGGGACAACGCCATGTCATCGTAGACTTTGCGCTTCAGGATTCCCGCCTCGTACAGCTGCATGAAACCGTCTACCAGCATCTCGCTCGCGGCGAACAACCCGTCTTCGAACACGCTCGTGTCGCCGGACTCACTCAAGACGGATCCGAAGCGCTCGAGCGCGCCGAGCTCGTTCAAAATCTCGACGTAGCGCACGTTGTTCTCGTGCCGCAACTCGAGCGCGTACGTGACCGCGTCGCCGAGCGCACCGATCCCGACTTGAAGCTCACCGCCGTCCTTCACCAGCGCGCTCGCGTACAACCCGATGATCGATTCCGCGTCGTTCACGGCGAGCTTCGGCGGGGCGAACAACGCATAACTCCCGGCGGGATCGTCGACCACGAAGTCGAACCATTCCGGGTCGAGCTCGGCATCCCCGTACATGAACGGCAGCTGGTCGTTGATCTGCCCGACGGTGCAGTACGGATGCCCGTGTTTCGCACGCTCGCGCAAGCCCTCGAGCATGTCGATGCTCAAGTCCGGGTTGCAGCTCAAGCTCAACCTCGGCCTGCCGTCGACCACGCCCGCACACACTTGCTGCATGACCACGTTCACGCCGCGGCTCAGCAAGTCTCGCGCGACGTGCGTGTAGTTCGAGCTGATGTAGTCGCGCTGCGCAGGCGGGTTCTTCAGGTACTTGCCCGCCATGAAGTAGAACTCGATCACCCGCACGTTCGAAGGCAAGCGACCCGCGACGCGATCGATCTCGTATTCGAGGTCCGGGTAGTTGCCGAACACACGCTCCACGATCGGCCCGAGCAACCGCTTCTCGAGCTCGCTCTTCGCACTCGGCTTCTGCAACGTGAGCGCGGTGTGAATCGTGAGCTCGATCGACGCGTCCGCCTTCGCGCGCCGGTACAACGCATTCAGCAGATGATTCGGCTTACCAATCCCGAGCGGTGTGGCGAGCGAGATACGCCGGCCCATCCGCGACAAAAGCTCGTCGATGGCCGCTTCGGCAGTAGACAGCGTTTTCACGATCGCGTTTGTACTGCATCACCACTGCGCGAGCACGGCGCGAGCGGTCTCTTCGATGCTGAAACGGGGATTGAAGCCGAGCTCCTTGCGCGCGCGCCGGTCATCGACCAGGCAGATGTAGCGCAAGTGGTCGAGCTCCTCTTTGGGGAAGTTCGTCGCGCGATAGTTCCACAACCCCGCGACCACGGTGTTGATCAACGGCCCCGGAATCGGCAGCGGGTTTTTGCCGAGCAACCGCAGCAGCTTCGACAGCGGCAATTCGCCGGGCCCGCGCAAGTTGTAGATCCCGCGCGAACCGCGTTGCAGCGCGAGCGTGATCGCAGCCACGACGTCGCGCTCGTGAATGATCTGCAACATCGGATCGAAGCCCATCACCGTGATCGGCCGCTCCATCCGCGCGTAGTTGCTCGCCGCGTTACGCACGCGCCCGAGGATGTGACACGGCCGTAACACGACCGTCTCCACGTCCGGGTTTTTCCAAAAGAAGCTCTGCGCGAGCATGTCGACGTCGATCAAGTCACGAATCTGATGAAACTCTTGCGCACCGAGCAGCGGCGCATCTTCGTTCAGAAAATGCGGGTTGTCCGGGCTCGGCCCGTACAACATCGCCGACGACAGTACGACGAGCTTCGGAACCTTGTACGTCGACACATATTCGAGCAGCTTTTGAAAACCGACGACGTTCCAAGAGTGGTGCGTGCGATCGCTCTCGCGCAAGTTGTGCATCACACCGAGGTGCACGACTGCGCCGATGTTGCCCGAGCGAAAGACGTCCTGCGTCTTACGCCGACGCACGTCGATCTGATGATGGATGATGTCCTCGGGCTTCCCATCGAAGCGGCGCCGATCGATGCCGATGACTTGCCGATCGCGGTGCAGCTGACGCGCGAGCAGCTGGCCCATGCGACCGCAAATCCCGGTGATCACCACGGCACTCTTCTCGACGTCCGGTCGCTCCGATTCGAAGCGAATCGCAGTCTCGGTCGAGCCGTTCGCTGCATCCGACGGACCGGCTGCAGATCCGCGAAGTGCGCGCGCGCTTGGGCGCTTCAAAGTCGCGTTGCCTCGAGTCGACACCTATCCTCCGCTCCCCTCGGGTCAGAGGGTGCGGTTTACTTTTCACGCGGTCAAGGAGCAGTTTGAGGCCGTGGGACGGGCGAACTGAGCAGTTGGAGCTCGGTCGCGAAGATCTCACCACCGGCGAGAACGAACAGGTTGCGTCCTTCCACCGGTTCGGCGAGACGCGCGTCCATGTAGCGCCAAGTGGCGGTGGCTTGGCTCTCACTTCGAACATCGATGTCGGTCAGTTGCATCGCGAGCCAAGGCGTCGTTGCAAATGCATCGGCGAGCCACGCTTCGACGTTCGCGCGCCCTTCATGCCGTACCGGTGCGCCATCCGGAGACCGCGACAGCGACTCGACGAGCACGCCTTCACTCGCGAACAAGCTCGCCACCGCCCGCGGGTCGCGCCGGTTCCAATGTGCGAGGTAGCGCCGCACGAGTTGCTGCGCGTCGAGCGCTTGCGGCGACGTCCGGCGGTAAGAAAACCGCACGTCGAAGCCGCGACACCACTCCGAACCAAAGTGGATTTCTTCGAGCGTGTCGCCGGTCATGCGGAGCACGCCTTGCCGCGCCGCATCTTCGTGTGCACCGCATGGAGCGCGCGGTGGCTGTGTCACGCGCGCCTCCGGCGAAAACCACCACTGACCACCGGCGACCGGACTGAGCGACCACACCTCGGTGCTCACGCAGATCGGGTCGACGAACAGGGTGTCGTACGTCAGCAACAAGCGGTTGCCGCGGACGTCGCTGTCGAGCGTGCGTTCGAAGCCGAGCGGGTCGAGCGTGAGCCCACCGTCGACGCACTGCGCCGAGAGCCACGTCCAGCGCGAGCTCGCGAGCGCACTGACTGGCGTAAGCACGGGCGGCGGCGCTTCGGGCGGCGGCGCTTGCACGATCGGGGTGCACGCAGCGAGCGCGAGCGCAGCCCCACACCAGACGCCGATGCGACTCACCAAAACACCGCGCGTCGCTCCTTGAGCCCGCGGTTGACCATGCTCTGAATCGTCGCTTGGACTACCCAGACCTTTTCCTCGATCGTCGCGTCGTCGTCGTCCGGATCACCGGTGAAGTTCAGCGGCTCACCGAAGTAGATCCGGTACTTCGTCGGCAGCGGCATGAACATTCCGAAGAACAACTGCGGAATGATCGGGACCGACGGCATACCGAGCAATCGCGCGAGCGGTTTGAGATCCGTGACCGAAGGATATTGTTCTTCGGCGCCGATCACCGCGACAGGAACGATCGGCGACTGCGTCTCGAGCGCGAGCCGCATGAACCCGGGACCGAACGGCGCGAGCTTGTAGCGATCCGCGTACACCTTCGAGATGCCCTTCACGCCTTCCGGAAAGACGATCAGCGCTTCTTCCTTCTCGAGCAAGTGGCGTGCGTTCTCCGGTGTGCCGAGCACTTGACCGACGCGCGGAAACCAGACCGAGAAGAACGGCAACGTCGCGACGAAGCGTTCGAGCATCGCGCGCGGAAAGCGCGGCTGATCGCTGTCGAGCGCCATACACAACGCGATCACGACGCCGTCGAGCGGAATCTGCCCCGAGTGATTGCTGACGATCAGCGCGCGCCCCGGCGGCACGTTCTCAACGTCGTGGACTTCCGTGCGAAACCAATAGCGATGTAAGTACACGAGCAGCGCGATCGAAAGCCGCGTGGTGTCGATGTCGATCCCGAACGGGTCGACGCCGATCTCGTTCAACGTGCGGATCGGCAGCAGCTTGCTGACTTGCTCGTCGAGATCCTCTTTCGTGACCTTACTGGCGAGCACCATCAGCCTGTCGGTCAGCTTCTTGAAGAACGTGCCGCTGCGATCGTCGGTGTGCGTTGGGGCAAGCGCACTCGTCGCAAACGGCGGCAATCGCGGCCGGTCTTCCATCGCCGGCATGGTGCGCGAGCCTCCGAGCAGCGTCAACGTCGCAAAACTTGACGCCCAGCCCACTTTTGTGATGCCTCACTTGTGAATCGAGGCGATGTGAGTATTTCTACGGGCATGCGAAGTACGGCGAACACGGCCTTGGGCTGTATGGCGTGCGCGTTGCTACTGTCGTGGCAGTCGCCCAGTTTTGCTGCGCCACCCGGTGCTGCCGCACAAGTGCTGACGTCCGAGACGTTGCGCGGCGCCACGACTGCCACCGCGTCGGTGAGGCGCTACAGAGTCGATGCGCGCGGGAAACCCGCTTATCTCGCACGCTTCAGCGATGGCCCGCGGCGTGTGCCCGAGTCTCGCGGCGCAGCCAAAGTGCGCGCGGATCGGTTGGGCATCGGCAGTGCGGATGCTGCACGGAAGATGTTGCGCAATCGGCCCGCGACTCCGCTGCTTCGCGAAGTGGAAGGCAAGAAGCCGAGGGAGCTTTTGTGGCCTGTCGTGAACGGCCATTGGGGTCGCGGCTTCGGCATGACGCGCCGCGTGAGGTCCGAGCTTCCGCACAACGGCGTCGACATCGGGGCTCCGGAAGGTGCGACCGTGCGCGCGGCTGCGGATGGCCTCGTCCTCTACAGTGACAACGGGCTGCTCGGCTACGGCAACTGCGTGATGATCTTGCACGCGGGCGGCCTCGTGACGTTGTACGCGCACAACCAACAGACGTTCGTGCAAGCAGGCACGAAGGTGAAGCGTGGCGAGCGCATTTCGTTGGTTGGGAAGACTGGTTACGCGTGGGGACCGCATCTGCACTTCGAGTTGCGCGACAACGGGCGCCTTCGCGATCCGGGCCGGCGTTTCGTAGGCCAGCGCCAGCGTTCGGACGAGGTCACGGGCGAACTCGCACGCGCCGAATCGCCCCACCGGTAAACAGCATCGCGTTCCAGGCGACACTGTTCTAATCGGGCTAGTCTCTGTGGTGCTCGCTTAGCGCTTGCGACGGCATCGCAACTGCTTACTGCACCCTACTCCGCGTACCTGCACTGGTCGCTGACCTCGATCGAGCGTGAGAACGCTGGCGTGCGCGGGATATCATCGCGTGGTGTGTCGATGCTCGGCACGGAGGTCCCATGACGTGTCGCGCTAGCGGCTGGTCGTTACTGGTTCTGTTCGCAACGCTGTGCAGCGTGAACGCGTGCAAGATCTTCGAATCCACGTGCGATGAAAACGATCGCTCGTGCTTCGGAGGAGGGCTCGTGCGGCGCGGCGAAGCTTGCATTCGAACCGGCGACTGCGCTTCCGGGATGGCGTGCCGCGGGGGCGAGTGCGAATACGCAGCGAATACAAAACGCGGCGGCAAGTGCGTCGTGACGGCCGAATGTGTAGCCGGCACGTATTGCAGCTCCGAGCTGCGCTGCACCGAGCTGGCGAAGGACCTCGGCAAGGCCGGCGACGCGTGCGGCGACTCATCCGAGTGCGGCACCGGTCTCGTCTGCGATCTCGATCTCGCCGACGCGCTGAACACCGGCCCGTTCGCGAAGCTGAGCGAGGCGTGTCGCGCCAAAGTGTCGCAGCTCAAGACGGCTTCGGAGTGTCAGCTGCCAAAGACCTGCGCGACGCGCGGCACGCGTGACTTCAACGACGCGTGCACGAACAACGCCCAGTGCATGCCCGGCTTGTATTGCGCGCCGAGCCCGCTCGCTGAGAAGTTCGAGCCGATGTGCCTCGGTGGAGTCGAGTTCCCGGAAGAGCTGCTGTCGGTGCCGGCGTGGGGCGGCGTGTTGTGCCCCCCCGATGCCGAGTCACCGACCTCGTATTTCGAGCTCAGCGCGGGCTACAACGCCGCCAGTGACTTCTACCGCTTGCCGTTTCCGAACGACATCCGTCGCTTCGACACGGGCGAGATCGATCTGACGGGTCATCCTGCGCCGCCCGACGACTTGGAGCCGCCGGTCGCGTCGCGCTTCGTGAAGGACGCCGCAAAGCAGCACGGTTTTTCGACGAACCCGGTCGTGTACTTCCGCTTTTCGGAGCCGTACGCCACGTCGTCGCTGTCGCTCTCGTCGGTGCGCATCGTCGACATCACGCCGGACTCACCCGACTACAACACGAACTCCACGATTTCATGGGGGCCGCCCGAGCGCGACAGCCACTACATCTGCGCGCACTGGCTCTCGCTCCACCGGCCACCGGGCTCACCGCTGCGACCGAACACGACATACGCCGCGGTCGTCACGCGCAAGTTGAAGACGAAAGAGGATCGCGACTACGAGCGCAGCCCCGACTTCGACGCGATGCTGAGCGACACGCCGCCCGCGGGCATGGCGATGCGACTCGCCTGGGAAACGTACGAACCGCTGCGCGCGTGGGTCGCAGACGACGGCGCTGCGTTCGACGCCGACGACTTGCTGAACGCCGCGGTGTTCACGACCGGCGACCCGACTGCGATCATGCCGCAGCTAAAAGCAGCGGTTGCAGCGGAGGGCGGCCCTGGTTTGAAGTCACTCACCGTCTGCAAAGTGGGCGTGACCTCTCCGTGTGAAGATGCGACCGGTCGCGGCGCGTGTCACGCCGAGCAGCCGGAGTTCATCGAGATCCACGGCAAGCTCACGCTGCCGATTTTCCAGTCGGGCACCCCGCCCTACGAGCAGCCGGAAAACGGCGGTGGCATCGAGCCGACCGGCGATCGAGTGCGCGCGGTTCGAAACGAAGACGTGTGTTTCTCCCTGTCGGTGCCGGTGTCGGCTGCACCGGCGAGCGGCTATCCACTACTGATCTACGCCTACGCGGTCGGCGGCGTGTTCCAAGAAGTGATGGGCGAAGGTGGGCTCGCCGCGGAAGTGGCCCGCGGCAGCGCGCCAGCAGCGCTCCTGTCGATCGAGCTTCCACAACACGGCGCGCGGCGCGGCAGCTCGCAGCGGCCGCCCGAAGATTTATTCGTGAACTTCCAGAACCCTGCAGCCCTGCGCGGCAACGTGTTGCAAGGCGCCGCCGATCTCTGGGGTGCGATCGCACTCGCGAAGGTCGGAATCCTCGCCCGGCCCGTCGATGGCCAACCGCTGCACTTCGATCCTAAACGTTTGGTGCTGTTTGCCCAAGGCCAAGGTGCGACGCACGCAGCGATCGCGTTGGCGGGAGATGATGCGCTGCGTGCGGTCGTGCTCGCCGAAGTACCGGGCCACTTCGGGCTGACGCAGCTGCAGCGGACGAAACCCGCGTCGATGGCAGCCCTGTTGCCGCTGATGCTGATCGACCTCGACAAAGACGGTCGTCTCGCCGGCGGAATCGTCAATCCGATGCTGTCGCTCATTCAGAGTGCAGTCGACAGCGTCGATCCGATCAACTACGCGAACCGCCTGTTTCGGATCGACGAGGACGCGGGTCGAGATGCGTTCGTCGTCTATGGTCGCGAGGACCACTTCAGCCCGGATGCCGCCCAAGAGGCCTTTGCAAAAGCGGCGCACCTCGCAGCCGTCACGCCCGACTTGAGCGCGCACTTCGACGATTTGGATCCGCCGGTTACGCGCAATCAGCGCATCGGCATGGATCGCCGTACGGTGGCCCTACGCCAGTACGACCCGAGTCTAGACCCGACAGTGACGGGTATGCCGGAGGACGGTCACTTCGTCGTGCAGGCCACGCAGGCTGCCCATGCCGACGTGATCAGGTTCCTCACACAGGCGCTCGCAGGCGAACCGCCGACGATCGGCGAACAGAGTAGTCCGGAGTAATTGAAAGCCGCTCCGTATTGAGTGACATTGCCGCCCGACATATGTCTCACGACAAGCACGGTCCTAGTTTGCCCGAGATCAAGGACGAAGCGGCCGATACACCCGCCTGGGTCCCGGCACTCGGTCTCGGTTTGTTTGCATTGATCACGATCGTCGTCGCGATCCGGCTCGCCTGGGTCGAAGCCAACCCGGTCGCGGTGGACGCGGGCGCGGCTCAAGCCGCCGCCGCGCAACACGACGCTGGAGTCCTCTAGAGCGTAGCGTAGTGTCGCGCTGCAGCTCACGGCTGCAGCGCGAAGCTCGGGTTCCGCCGCGCGCTCAGTTCCCGGCTTTGACCTCGGCCTTGCCTTCGACTTTGGCCTTCGTCTCCGGTCGTGTCTCCGACCGCGGTGCCGTGCGGGGCGCCCGCTCGGGCTCGTCGCCCGTCGCCATCAGACGTTCGCGCGACTTGCGCGTCTTGCCGGTGGTATCGAACGGCGCCGGCTTGTTCGGGTCACAGCCCGGCCCAAAGCCGTTCGCGTCGAAGTCATAGTCGAGCTTGCCTTTATCCCCGTCGCTGATGGCTTCGATCGACACCTTGTGCTTGCCGGCGCGCGCGGGCGAACAGTAGCTCAGCAGGTAATAGCGCTGGGTGAAGCGCACGATGCGGTCGCCGATCTCGTTGAACGCAGCCGCGGAGGCCGACGAATCCTCGACGCGGATGTAGCCACTTTTCCCGACGCGCGAGAGCGTCGAGTCGTCGATCTCGTTGCCGACGCCGATCGCGTACACCGCGTGTGGGCTCGCTTCGACTGCGTCGATCATCTCTTGAAGCGGCACGCGATTCGCTCGGTCGGTCCCGTCCGTGAACACGACCAGCGTTCCGAAACGGAGCGGCACGTCGGTCGCACGCAGGGACTTGTCGAGCTCGCCGAGCGCCTGGACGACCGCGCCGTTCAAGTTCGTCGACGGGTCGCGCGACTGAAAAGAATCGAGCGAGTTCAGGCCTTGCGCCGTCTGCTGCTCGGTCGGCGTGAACGCGCTGATCTCGTACAGGTTCTTGCTGCCGTCGAATGCGTAGACCGCGACGCGCTGCTGCTTTCCGACCTGCCCGACGAACTGAATCGCCGCCGCCGCAATGTCGTGCATTTGATCGCTCGCGCTGACGCTTGCGCTCATGTCGACGAGCAAGAGCGTGTAGTGCGCAGAGGCGATCTGCGGATTCACGATCGTCTGCCGGCTCTCGTCGACCGACACGAGCCGATCGTCCTCGTAGATGTGAAAGTCGCTCGCGAGCAAGTCCGAGACGGGCTCCTTCTCGCGGTCCACGGCGAAGAACACGGCGACGTTGCTCGGCTTGTTCGAAGCCGCTTCGATCCGCGTCATTTTCAGACCCGCACCGCAGCCTGCAGCCGTCAGCGACAAAGTCACACACACCAAAAAGCCCAGCGAGTGGGTCATGACCAGCGTCTCCTTCATCTCAAGCATCTCGAGCGAGCGTCCTCACGGCCGATCCTGCTCACGGCCGATCCGGCCGAGACAGCGCCAACTGGACGCGCCAGCGCCCGGCCTGCCGCGTCAATGGAACGCTCGCCCGCTCCTGTTTGCCTTCAGCGACGACGTGCACGACCGCGTGGTCGCCCGTCACCGTGGCATGCATCCCCGAGTGCTCCGCCGGCGCAAAACGCATGCGGAATCGGCCAGGTGCTAACATGTCCCAAGGGGCGAATTTCCGCCCGGTGACGAGGCCGGCGCGCTTCGCACGCTCGGCGAGCGCCGCTTGCGCAGTTTCGTCCAGCATCGCAAACGCGTCTTTGCGCGCGGCGTCGTTGAAGTTGCTACGGTCCATCGCCTCTAGAAATCGACTCAATGTTTCACTCGGACCGTCCGCATCGGCCGATCCGCACGCAAACGCGCTCGCGCAGGCCAGCGCAAGCCCGATTCGAGCAACGTGAAGTCGGCGAAACATCGCGAACCACGATACCGGGTCCCCTTCCGGCTTACCAGGCTCGAGGTTGACGCGAAATCGCTGCGGACTAAGATGCCGGCACTTGCCTAACGGCCTAACGGCGTAAGGAATTCGGCATGACGGACAAGAGTTACGACGCCATCGTCGTCGGCGGCGGGCCCGGCGGATACGTGGCTGCGATTCGCCTGGGACAACTCGGCCAGCAAACGCTGGTGGTCGAGAAGGAGTACATGGGCGGCGTGTGCTTGAACTGGGGTTGCATCCCGAGCAAGGCGCTGATCGCGGCTGCCAACCTGGCCGACAAGATGAAGCACGCGGATGCGATCGGCATCAGCGCCGGCGAAGTGAAGATCGACGTCACCAAGCTCCAAGCTTGGAAGAGCACGATCGTCAATAAGCTCACGAGCAACGTCGCAAGCTTGGTGAAGGCGAACGGCGGCGCGATCCAGATGGGCAAGGCCAAGCTGACCGGCGCGCACACGGTGCTCGTCACAAAGGAAGACGGCAAGACCGAGACGTTCGTCGCTCGCAAGGGCATCGTGCTCGCGACCGGCGCCGCACCGATCCGCATTCCCGGGTTCGAGATCGACGACAAGGTCGTGATCACCGCGCGCGAAGCCGTGAGCTTGCCGAAGGTGCCGAAGACGCTCGTGCTGATCGGCGGCGGCGTGATCGGCATGGAGCTCGGTATGGTCTACCAGAAGCTCGGCTCCAAGGTGATCGTGGTCGAGATGATGGACCAGCTTCTGCCCGGCATCGACGTCGACCTCGTGAAGGTCGTCGAGCGCCGCTTCACGCAAGAGGGCGGCGAAGTGCTGCTCGGCGCAAAGGCGAAGAGCTGTAAGGTCGAAGGCGAAATCGCAACGGTCACGATCGAGCACAAGGGTGAGACGCGCGAGCTCAAGGCCGACAACGTGCTCGTCGCCGTGGGCTTCCGCCCCGATGCGGGCGACCTCGGCTTGGACGGCGTCGGCGTGAAGCTCGACAAGCGCGGTCACATCTTGATCGACGACAAGCTGCAGACCAACGTCCCGGGCATCTACGCGATCGGCGACGTCACGGGCACGCCCTACCTCGCCCACCGCGCGATGACGCAAGGCGAAGTGGTCGCCGAGGTCATCGCGGGCAAGAAGGCCGCGTACGACTTCCGCGCGATGCCGTCGGCGGTGTTTACCGATCCGGAGATTGCGACCGTCGGTCTGTCGGAGCGCGAGGCGAAGGAAAAGAACATCAAGATCAAGATCGGCAAGTATCCGTTTGCCGCCTCCGGTCGTGCGCTCGCAGTGCGCGAGACGGCGGGTTTCATCAAAGCCATCGTCGATGCCGACAAGAATCAAGTACTCGGCGTGCACATCGTCGGCCCCGAGGCGAGCGACTTGATCGCGGAAGGCACACTCGCGATCGAGATGTGCGCGTACGCGGAAGACATCGCGCTCACGATCCACCCGCACCCGACGCTCTCGGAGTCGATGAACGAAGCGTTCAAACACGCACTCAAAGAAGCCGTGCACATCCTCAACAAGTGAATCCACGCCCGCTCGCAGTCGTACGGCTCGGAAGTAACGTCGACTACGACGAAGCACTGCAGCTGCAAGAGCGGTTCCGGGAAGAACGTAAGAGCGACCAGCGGCCTGACACGCTCATTCTGCTCGAGCACGCGCCCGTGATCACACTTGGGCGCGGCTCGAAGCCGGAAAACGTGCTCGCGACGCGTGCCGAACTCGAACGTCGCGGCATCGGGTTGCACGAGATCGGTCGCGGCGGTGACGTGACTTACCACGGGCCCGGACAGCTCGTCGGTTATCCCATTGTCGACTTGAAACCCGACCGCTGCGACGTGCGGCGCTACGTGACCGACCTCGAAGAGACGATGATCCGCGTCGCGCGCGAGTACGGCGTGACGGGCAGTCGCATCGAAGGAGTCCGCGGCGTATTCGTCGGCAACGACAAGCTCGGTGCGGTGGGCGTGCGAATCTCGCAGTGGATTACTCTGCACGGCTTTGCGCTCAACGTGAGCACGGACCTCGACGGGTTTCGACTGATCGTGCCGTGTGGCTTGCACGACCATGGCGTGACTTCGCTCAGCCGCGAAACCAGTCAGTCAGTGGAGGTGAGTGACGTAACTGAACTCACCGTCAGGGTCTTTTGCGAGGTGTTCGATCGGCGGGCCGAGGCGTCTCCAAACTCGTAGGCGGCGGCTCGCGCATGTTACCCTCGGCTCCATGTCCAAGAGTCGGCGACCGACCATGGAGCACATGCCGGCCATCTGTGTCGTGGTCGTAGGTGGGCCGGACGGACTGGTCGAGGCGGTGCGCCGTTCGATCGGGAAAATCGCGATCGCCCGCATCGTGCCGACCGATGTCGCAGGTGCTGCCACGCAGGTCGCGAGTGCTCGCCCGTTCGCCATCGTGATCAGCGAGGAAATTTATGGGTTCGACGCGGATGAATTCGACGCGCTGGCCCGTGACGTCCAGGCCGCGATCATCACGATTCAGACCGACGGCGTGACCGCGCGGTCACTCCAGGACAAGCTCGACCCACGGATTCTAGAGGCCTACCGTAAGCGCTTCGGCAGCTAGCCGACCCGGTGGGCCGTCCCCTTCCTTCACGAGGTTTGCTGCGCTTTCACGTGCTAGTCTCGCCGCGCTAGCCAGCCGGGGGCCCGGCTACATGCATGTCGCACACTGCCCTGAGGTAACTCCGTGACCGCATCGATGGATGAGATTGTCGCACTCTGCAAACGGCGTGGATTCATCTTCCCCGCGAGCGAGATTTACCAGGGCATCAATGGTTTCTGGGACTACGGCCCGCTCGGCATCGAGCTGAAGAACAACCTACGTGACGCGTGGTGGAACGGGATGGTTCGCACCTCGCCGCTCGGTCCCGACGGTGAGCCGCTGCAAATCGTCGGCCTCGATACGTCGATCATTCAGAACCCGCGCGCGTGGGAAGCTTCGGGGCACGTCGGCGGCTTCAGCGATCCGATGGTCGACTGCCGCAAGACGAAGGCGCGTTATCGCTACGACCACTTGCACGTGCTGCGGGCGCGGGAAGCGAGCGCGAGCGGGAATCCGAATCAGCTGATGTTCGCGTTCACGGAAGGCGAACCGGACGCGGCCAAGAAGAAGATCAAGAAGCTCGCGAAGGGCGCGAACGAAGACGACTTCGAAGCCGTCCCGCTCAAAGACATTCCGGTATCGGAGCTCGCACGTGTCGTCGGTCCTGACGTGAACGAACCGGGCACGCTCACCGAGCCGCGCCAGTTCAACTTGATGTTCAAGACCTACGTCGGCGCGATTCAGAGCGAAGATTCAGTCGCGTACCTGCGGCCTGAGACAGCTCAGGGCATCTTCCTGAACTTCAAGAACGTAGTCGATACGCAGCGCGTGAAGGTGCCGTTCGGCATCGCGCAAATCGGTAAAGCCTTCCGCAACGAAGTCACGCCGCGCAACTACATCTTCCGCTCACGCGAGTTCGAGCAGATGGAGATGGAGTGGTTCTGTCACCCGGACACAGCCGTGTTGTGGCACGAGTTCTGGTGCAAGGAGCGCACGAAGTTCTGGCAAGACCTCGGCCTGTCGTCGGCGAACTTGAACTTGCGCGCGCACGACCGTGACGAGCTCGCGCACTACGCCAAAGAAGGCGTGGGAACTTTCGACATCGAGTATCGCTTTCCGTTTTCGGCGCCCGGGTTCGGCGAGCTCGAAGGCGTCGCGCATCGCGTCGACTACGACTTGCGCCAGCACCAAGAGTTTTCGGGTGTGAAGCTGAGCTACTTCGACGCCGAGAAGAACGAGCGCTATTTGCCGCACGTGATCGAGCCGGCGGCGGGGCTCTCGCGCGGTGTGCTCGCGCTGATCTGCGAGGCTTATACGCCCGACCCTGCGCGCCCGAGCCAGGTCTACATGAAGTTCCATCCGCGCGTCGCACCGGTCAAAGCCGGCGTTTTCCCGCTCGTGCAGAAGGAAGGCATGCCGGAGGTCGCAGAGAAGCTCTTCCGCGATCTACGCAAGAAACACGTCGTGCAATACGACCCGAAACAAGCGATCGGCAAGCGCTACGCGCGCATGGACGAAGCCGGGACACCGTTCTGCATCACGATCGACGGCGACACGCTGAAGGATCAAACCGTGACGATCCGCGACCGCGATACGCTCACCCAGGACCGCGTCGCGATCGACAAGGTCGCCGCGTTCTTGGACGAGAAGCTCAACGTTTGAGCCGGCGCGTGCGCACGGCGCCAGCGAGCAGGGGAAACAGCGGCTCCGTGCGTTCCCAGCTCATACAAGCATCGGTGATGCTCTTGCCGAACTCGAGCGTGCAGCCCGGCTCGTGATCCTGTCGCCCGTCGAGCAAGAAGCTCTCGAGCATGATGCCGAACACGTCCCCACTGCCCGCCTCGAGTTGCTCGACGATGCTCGCAACTGCGACCGGCTGCTTCTCATGATTTTTGCCGCTGTTCGCGTGGCTGCAGTCGACCATGACGCGCGGCTGCAGGCCGTGTTTCGAAAGCATGGCTACGGATTCGCTGACGTGCTGCGGGCTGAAGTTCGGCCCGCTCGACCCGCCGCGCAAGATCAGGTGGCACTCGGGGTTTCCGCCGGTCGAAACGATCGCGCTCACACCTTGCTTGGTGACCGACAAGAAATGATGCGGGTGTGCGCTCGACCGAATCGCGTCGACCGCGATGTTCACCGTACCGCCGGTTCCATTCTTGAACCCGACCGGCATCGACAGCCCGGACGCGAGCTCGCGGTGCACCTGGCTCTCGACCGTGCGGGCACCGATCGCGCCCCACGAGACGAGGTCCGCGATGAACTGCGGCGTGATCGGATCGAGGAACTCGGTGCCGGCAGGCAGCCCGAGCGAAACGACGTCGTGCAAAAAGCGCCGGGCGATCCGCAGCCCCTCGTTGATCGCGTAGCTGTTGTCGAGGTGCGGGTCGTTGATCAAGCCCTTCCAACCGATGATCGTGCGGGGCTTTTCGAAATACACTCGCATCACGATGCACAGGTCGCGCCGATACTCTTCGGCGGCGGCACGCAGCCGGCGCGCATATTCGAGCCCGGCGACGGGGTCGTGAATCGAGCACGGCCCGACGACCACGAGCAATCGGTCGTCTTGTCCGTTGAGAATAGCCGCGACCTCACGCCGTCCTTGCTCCACCACCCGGCAGCCCTCGGGTCCCGTCGGGATCTCTTCCATCAAGATCGCGGGCGGCAGGAGCGGGCGCAGGTCCTTGATACGAACGTCGTCGGTCGGGTTGAGCATCGCAGGGTCCTTCTTCGGCCGCACTGTGACACCGTAGGGTCAGCCTCGCCACCGGGGCTGTTCGCACCGCAGATCCGTTTTCCCCGTGGACCGCGTTTGTTATGTTACGAACTGTCGTGATGAAGACGGAAATCATGCTGGCCGCTGTGCTCGGCGCCGTCATTACCTCGGGCTCCGCGGCCTCGGGATGTGCGGGCGCACCACCCCCCACCGAGCGGCTGACCACCGCAGAAGCAGCCATCCGCGGCGCGATGGAAGTGGACGCCACTTCGCTCCCGCGCGGCGCGCTTCATCTCAAGCTCGCCCAAGAACAAGTGGACAAGGCCAAGCGTTACCTCGAAGACGACATGAACCAGCGCGCGGATCTGGCGCTGCGGCGGGCCCAGGCCGATGCCGAGCTCGCAATTGCGCTCGCGCGCGAGCACGAGATGAAAGAGAAAGCCAGGGCTGCGCACACGAGGCTCGAGCGGCTCAAGGCTGGCAAGCTGCCGTGAGGAGGCACGCGTGAACGAGAGATCGAAGGGCTTCGGGAAGGCGGGGTTCGCGCTCGCCCTCCTCGCGGTCGGGTGCGGCACCGCTGTACCGCCGCGCCAGTTGCTCGATGCGCGCTCGGCGTACAACGACGCACGTCTGGGCAAAGCGGCAGAGCTCGCACCGGCGGAGCTTCACACAGCGAAGGTCTCGCTCAACGCGGCCGAGCAGGCGTTCATCGACGACCCCGAGTCGGCGGAGACTTACGCGCTCGCATACGTCGCGCTGCGGACCTCGCAGCTCGTGCAGACCCAAGCCAACACGAAAGCAGCGAAGGCCGACCTCGATCAGACCCAGCGCGAGATCGACCAGCGCGAGTCGGACGAGATGTCGCGAACGCGTACCGAGCTGCAGCAAGCGCGCCGTGATCTGACCTCGGAGCGTGCAGCGCGCGTCGCCGCGGAGAGCCGCGAGCGCGATGCCATGCAGCGCCTGGCTGCGGCCGCAGCCGTGAACGTCAAAGAAGAGGCGCGCGGCACCGTGATCGTCCTGCCGGGTAGCGTCCTGTTCACGTCCGGCAACTATCAGCTCACGGTCGAAGCGCAGTCGAAGCTGGCGATGGTCGCCGATACGCTCGCGCCGCAGGCGAAAACGCACGACATCGTGGTCGAAGGTCACACCGATTCGCGCGGTACACCCACATCCAATCAAGTGTTGTCTGAAAGCCGCGCTCGTGCGGTGATGGACTATCTGGTTTCGCGCGGCGTGCTCGCGCAAGCCATCACCAGCGTGGGCATCGGCCAAGCGCGGCCGATCGCCGACAATGCGTCGCCTGAAGGCCGTGCGAACAATCGCCGAGTCGAGATCATCATCAAGCCGCGCGAAGCCCGCTAGGTACGGGCGCGCGCGACACAGGCGGCTTGGCACGGTCCGCCCACGGAAGCCCGAATGATGACCGCACTCGCACAGGGCACCGACATCAACCAGTGCCCGAAGTGCAAGCTGCGCTTCCCAGCAGACGTCGCACATTGCCCGATGGATGGCGAAAGTTTGGTTCGCCTGTCCGATCCGTGGCTCGGTCGCAGCATCGCCGGCCGCTACTTGGTCGAAGAGAAGATCGGCGGCGGCGGGATGGGCGTGATCTATCGCGGCCGCCATCAAGTCATCGACCGCGACGTCGCGATCAAGTTCCTGCACCCGCGCTACACGCAAGACGCGAAGAGCCGCCAGCGGTTTCTCGGCGAAGCGCGCGCAGCAAACCAGATGAATCACGAGCACGTCATCGACATCACCGACTTCGGTGAGACCGAAGACGGGCTCGTGTACTTGGTGATGGAGTACCTGCAAGGCCGCACGCTCGAACACGAGATCACGTACGGGCTCATGCCTCCGGCGCGTGCGCTCCAC
>Ga0193752_1001780_pt1 | contig 17322 bp, 12 predicted proteins | sample H1c1metaG_FD_144924 | JGI IMG/M metagenome (GOLD analysis project Ga0193752, IMG submission 144924) | Soil microbial communities from a riparian zone of the East river system, Colorado, United States - H1c1 | ecosystem: Environmental > Terrestrial > Soil > Riparian zone | place: USA: East River... | reverse complement strand
GGAAATTGGCACCTGGATGAAAGTAAATGGCGAAGCGATCTATGCGACAAAGGCAAATCCTCTCGCCCCATTGCCTTGGGGCAGGGCTACGAGAAAAGAAGGTGCCGGCACTACAACGCTTTATTTCACAGTATTCAATTGGCCTGAAGACGGAAAGCTATTTGTTCCTGAACTGAAGAATAAAATTATTTCTGTAAATCTATTGGCAGGCGCGAATCTGAAAGCAAAATCAGAAAACGGCGGAGTCACCATCCAGGTTCCTGCTTCAGCACCCGATCCGATTGCTTCAGTTATTAAGGTAGTGCTGAAGGGAAAAATTGGAACATAAATGAGATCTCGGGCACTAAATGAAACAATATTGGTCGAATAACTTTCCAGCTAAGTCGTATGCACTTAAAGAAAATCAGTTTTTCACTTGGTATTTTTTTGATAATACGCGTCTGTCAGGCAACAGATATTGAGGTAACGGAATATGGGACTAAAGGTGATGGTGTTACTTTAAACACGACTTCCATTCAAAATGCTATAGATGCTTGTAACAAGAGCGGCGGGGGAAAGGTCATTTTTCCTTCGGGGAGATTTATGTCAGGCACCATTATTTTGAAAGACAATGTGACGCTGCATCTTCAAAAAAATGCTGTTATCCTTGGCAGCACCAATGTTAATGATTATCAGAATTTAGATCCATTCACCGATGGCTTGGGTGTGGATGTCGGATGGGCGCTGGTGGCAGGGGTTGACGCTACGAACATAGGCATAGAAGGCGAAGGCGCCATCGACGGCCAGGGAAGCAAATTAAAAGAAGAACAAATAAAAACCGACAAAAGGCCGGAAGGGAAGCGATGGGGTCGGCGTCCCTTTCTTCTGCGCATTGTGCGGTGCAGTGGCGTAAGTGTAAAAGGAGTAACGCTTTATTATGCCGCCGCCTGGACCTCACATTACTTTCAAAGTACGAAACTGCGTATTGAAAAAGTAAAGATTGAGAGTCATGGTGTGGCTCACAACGATGGCATTGATATCGACGGCTGTCAGGAAGTTCGCATAAAGGATTGTGATATCGTTAGCGGTGACGATGCCCTTTGTTTTAAAACGACATCAAGCAAAATGGCATGCAGGGACATCGAGGTATCAGGCATGCGACTAAAAAGTAACCAGGCCGGAATAAAAATGGGCACTGAATCAATGGCGTCATTTGAAGACATCAAAATTGACGACTGCTACATATATGACACCAAAAACGGTGGCATTAAATTACTGACGGTTGATGGTGCTCATCTAAGGAATGTCATAATATCCGACATTACCATGAGGGAAGTAAGAACGCCGATGCTTCTTCGCCTGGGTTCGCGGTTGAGCGTATTCAGAAAGGGAAAGGACACACAACAGCCTACCGGAAGCTTTGAGAATGTCGTTATTAAAAATGTCAGAGCCAAAGCTGCCGACAGCTCCCAGCTAAAACCGGCGTCGGCTATTTTGATTACCGGAGTTCCGGGACACTATATCACGAACCTCACTTTGGAGAATATAGAAATTGATTTGCCGGGATCAGGCACAGTTGAAAACTCAAGGCAACATGTTCCGGAAGCTATAAATCTTTATCCCGAAGTGAAAACATTTGGGCCCGTAATACCGGCCTACGGTATATGGGCACGGCATGTAAAAGGTTTAAAGCTAAAGAAGGTGAGTTTCCATTTGAGGAACAACGATTTGCGACCCGTTCTTATTTGCGAGGATGCACAGGATGTTGAAATAAGCGGATGGAACATCCCCCCTACTTCCGGCGCGCCCGTCATCATCCGGTTGCAAAATGCGCAGCGATTACAGATTAATAAAGTCCAGGTGAAAGGAACAGCAGGCTCTTTTGTAAGAGTAGAAGGCGCTAATAGTAAAAATATCCGATTGTCGGATAATAAGATCAAGGGCATAAAAAGGAAAATAGAACCAGGACCGGATACGACCCTCGAAAAGGTTGTATCCGAACAATAAAAAATTACTACAAACTGATATAATGAAACTATTTTATCATTCTACAATAATGTCATTTACACCGCTTCTTCTTGTATCATTCTTATTCTCCACCATTCATGCTCAAACTTCCCGTCAACCACGCCCGGCAAAAAGCCAATGGGTTTATTTTACGGCGCCGGGAAAGCTTGCATATAAAAAGTTGGAAGGAGGTGATAAGATCATTGACTTTTCTTTTGCAGGATACAAAGGCGGCGGTGTTAGCATTCCTTCACCGGAGGCAATGATTACGGTAAGTCCATCGGAAGGCGATAATACGGATGCCATACAAAATGCAATCGACAAAGTCTCAGAGATGAAGCTGGTTAAAGGGTTCCGGGGCGCCGTCTTACTGAAACCTGGCGTCTATCACTGCGAAAGAACAATTCATATCAACACAAGCGGGGTGGTTCTGCGGGGAAGTGGTAATGAGACGGTCATCACGATGACGGGCAAGCCTCATATATGTATCTCGGCAAAAGGATCCGCCGTTTCAAAGGCGACAGGAACGCCTACCATCTTCTCGGATTTATATGTTCCTGCTGGCACGAGCGCCTTTCAAGTGAGGGACGTTTCGGGACTTGCTGCTGGAGATACTATACAGATCATCCGGCCCGTGACAGACTTATGGGTGAAATTTATGGGTATGGACAGCCTCGTGCGCAATGGCAAAAAACAAACATGGATAACTGGTGAGATCACAGCCAGCAGAATTATTCGATCGATTGAAAAAAACAAAGTCACTGTCGATGTTCCTCTTACAGACAGCTATAATGCAAAATTTTTGTCTTCTCCCGGAGTAGCGGTGCAAAAAATTAGTTCTTCAGGCGAACTGGCAGAGGTAGGAATCGAAAACTTCCGAATCGTTTGTCCTGCGCAATCTGGTACAATAAGCGAAGGCCACTATCGTGCTTTCTCAATGAGTGGCCTGACAGACGGCTGGGCCAGGAATATCGATATTTTTAATACGGTCAATAGCATCGGTGTGACGGGTAAGCGCATAACCGTTGATCATGTCAACATTACACATGAGTTGCCTACGCAGGGAGCCGCAAAACCCGCAGACCTGAACGGAAGCGGCCAGCAGTTATTATTTAATAATTGCACCATCAAAGGCGATAATCTTTTCTTTTTTGGCACGGGAGCCAAAGTCACGGGGCCTGTAGTGGTCCTGAATTGCACATTTCGTGGTAAGGGCTGGATTCAGCCACACCAACGATGGGCTACGGGGTTGTTGATTGATAATTGCATCGTGCCGGACGGCGGTATTGATTTTATGAACCGCGGTGAAATGGGCTCAGGGCACGGATGGGCCATCGGATGGGCTGTCGCATGGAACTGCACTGCAAAATCTTTTTTAAACCAGCAGCCTCCGGGTGCGGCCAACTGGGTCATTGGCAGCACGGGCGAAAAGCAAAAAAGGGCTATTCCATTCGACACATTACCTTTTCTGCCCGAAGGTTTTTATGATGCCTATGGCACCCGCGTTGCGCCGTCAAGCCTCTACCTGGCTCAGCTATCAGAGCGCTTGGGGAAACAGGCTGTAAGAAACACTGGTTACCGTTCTGAAGACCTTTCGGTAATACAGACCGGAACCTTACACCGCAGCCATCAGAACAATTGAGAGAACGAACCCATACTTCGAAAAAATTCAATATAAGCAATACCTTAAATGGATTTGAGCTAATTCTGTTTTAAAAGCGTCAATTTAATATGCTGGCAATATGAAATTCAGGTTCCACACTTTATTAATGATCGTTCTGTCGGTTTCCCAGGTCACGCCTCTCCCGGGATGTAAATCCGCTCAAAACACGGGATCTTCCAATTATGAGAATTTTCCTCCCGGTATTGAGCCCCGCGAAATAGGAAAAAAAATAGCTGACCGTTACCTGGCTTTACCTTACGCCAACTTCAATCGGCCTGCACCGCCCAGGGTGATAACCTATCCTGAAGTCTGCACATGGTATGGCGCTTTGAATTTCGCGGAACTGACGGGTGACAAAGCACTTACTGCGCAACTTAGCGAGCGCTTTCAGCCTTTGTTTGGCGCCAGCGATACATTGCTGCCAAAGCCCGATCATGTCGATCACTCTGTATTCGGAGCCGTCCCACTAGAGCTATACATGCAAACCAAAGAGCAAAAATATTTAGATCTGGGGAAAATCTATGCCGATCAACAATGGGGCATCCCGGAAGGGCCCCGTGCAAACGCAGCTTCGTGGCATTATTACAACAAAGGTATGACCTGGCAAACGAGGATGTGGATTGATGACATGTTCATGATCACGGCAGTGCAATCGCAGGCTTACCGGGCAACACGAGACGAAAAATATATCGATCGTGCCGCCAAAGAGATGGTAATGTATCTCGATTCATTGCAAAGGCCAAACGGCCTTTTTTACCATGCGCCAGATGTTCCATTTTTTTGGGGACGTGGTGATGGTTGGATGGCTGCAGGCATGAGTGAATTATTGCGCTCTCTACCAGTTAATAATCCTAACCATTCGCGTATTATGCTGGGATACAAAAAAATGATGGCTTCTTTGTTGAAATACCAGGCAGCAGATGGCATGTGGAGACAAATTATTGATGATCCGCAATCGTGGAAAGAAACTTCCTGTACAGGTATGTTTACGTACGCATTTATAACAGGAGTAAAAGAGGGCTGGCTGGATAAAGCAATATATGGCCCTGCAGCGCATAAAGCCTGGCGCACATTGATCACATACATCAACGCGGACAACGATATTACAGATGTGTGCGAAGGGACAAATAAGAAGAATGACCATCAGTATTATCTGGACCGAAAACGTAATATCGGCGACCTGCATGGACAGGCGCCATTGCTTTGGTGCGCCAATGCATGGCTAAGAAAATAATGATCAGAATCTGAACAACGCAGCATTTTTAGCCAACTATTTTCAAAGGCAACTGGGGGCTTTTGCCTTTGCCTGGTCCCCCATCGTACCATTGGCTGTGCGAAAACGAGCCTGCGTTGGTAACCTGGGTCTTATTTATTAACGATCAGTTTCCTGTTAACGATCAGTTTCCGAACCACGGTGACCCACCGCCAGCAACCCATATTGAACGGGTGGGTTTTCATCTTCAAGGGCGGCTGCCTGTACCCGTTTTTCTCGCTTTCAATTGCGCGATGTACAACGATTGCGGCATCAAGCCGTCACTATTCTGTCCTTCCCACTCTCCATCCACTCTGTCTTTAAAGCGCCCGGCAGCTTTTTCGCCTTTTAACCCGATGCAGTAATTCTTTCCATTCGCCCAGGGACTTTGTACTGTGGCTGCTTTTGCCTGGCAGTTCCAGAGTATCTGCGTCACTCCTACCCATCCATGCCCACTGCCATAGTTGCCGCGATCCTGGACGTTGATCTCTCCATCGGTTACAATATTATCGTAGAGCGTACCAGTAGACCAGCGATGGTGGGGTCCAATATCAGCATGAGTTCTTTCAGCTGTGCAGTGATAAAAGACATTGGGGCCGCAGGTTCGTGCACCGGTGACAAAATCATGTCTGCCATCTGCTGCATGACAGTTAATGAATAAATTCTGTTGTCCGTTGTTAGAAAAGGAGTATCGGCGCCCGCCTGTAATAATTGATTTATGCTCGAAACAACTACAGTCTGAAACAGAAATGTTTTTTGCACCACCGGATAGTTTCACGCAGGAATAAGCAAAATATTTTGCTGTCACCCCCCGGACCCAGCCATTTTCGGTTTTATCAATAGAAACAGCATCCCATGAATGATCTTCTGAAGTGTCCGTTTTATACTCCGACTCGCAATACAGATTTTCCACGCCTACGTTCGAGATGCGGCCGGCATAACTATACTTATAAACCTCCGCTATGCCGTATTTCGGCTCCATAGACATAACGACCGGATTGTCTATAAAGATCTTATTTGCTTCTACTTTCGTGACCACTCTTTCAAATTGCAGATTGTATTCATTTGCCTGCCATTGTTTAGTCCCCTTTCTGGCTTCTATCCGGTCCATCCTAAGATCTTTGATCCATTGATCCGTACCGGGACGGTAAACAATGATCCTGTCCCCTGCTTTATAACCACTGGCCGACGCCACAGTGAATGATCTGACGCCGACAGGAACATAGTTATCGATAATCTTTGTTCTTGTACCTCTCGTCTCCATGATATTACCTTTCCCCGAAATTTGAATCAACGGCCGTTTTGCAGTACCGGCAGCAATTAATTTTGTGTCATTACCCTCACCACGTAAAACAATTCCGCCAGCTTCAATTTTTATTCTATCCTGGATAACATATGTTCCTTTTGTTAGTAATATTGCCCCTCTGAAACCGTTAGGATCAACAGGCTTTTTTGATAACTCGTCAATAGCGTCCTGGATTTGCCTTTCGGCATGATCGGAAGGAGTTATGGTTTTTGCAACCGCGACATCAGGAATGTCTTTATCACCCCCATAGTAACCAACCAGGCTGAAGTCGGGAATAATGTTGCCCTTTTCATCGGGGGAATAACTGATCAAACCATCTTCGCTGGTACTAAGAAATTTCGATTGCCATTCTTTGACCGGTACAATTGAAAAAAAACCGGTTAATCCAGTAAACAATATGAATCCGGCAAGCATTTTTTTATTCATGTTGATCTGTTAAGATGCAGTATAATATTCCCGAAAAAGAATGACAGTTTATCTGATATGCTAAAATAGCTGAGAAATTTGCTAATCTCCTGAAGCTCGAACAGCCAATTTATGATTCAATTGCGATGACTCAGAAAACACCACTGATGCAAGATCAAGCAGTAAATTTTACAAATACCAATTTTGAAGGATGAGATCTCTTATTTTATGCTTTGCCTCAATCGCTATTTCAGTTGTTTGTCATGCCCAATCTCAAAAAGGTTTTTATAACGTAAGAGATTTTGGCGCCAAAGGAGACTCCCTTACTATTGACAGTGACGCCATAAATGCGGCCATTGATGCGGCAGCTTCAAAAGGTGGCGGCACCGTTTATTTTCCTCCGGGCGTGTATGCCTCTTACAGTATCCGCTTGAAAAACAATATTTCTTTGTACATCGACCAGGGAGCAATTATTTTAGGAGCAAAGGAGACAAACGGAACCGGTTATGACGAGCCCGAGCCCATAACCTCCTATGATGCCTACCAGGACTTCGGTCATAACCACTGGAAAAATAGTCTGATCTGGGGAATAGGCTTGCATGATATTTCCATAATGGGGCCCGGCATGATCTGGGGAAAAGGAATGAGCCGGAGTACCAAACAGCCAAAAGGTGGGGGCAATAAAGCTATCGGGCTAAAGAACTGCAGGAATGTGATCCTGCAGGATTTCTCCATTCTTCACGGCGGACATTTCGCATTGCTGGCAACGGGCACTGATAATTTGACTATTGACAACCTAAAGGCCGATACGGACCGGGATGGGTTTGATATCGACTGCTGCAAAAATGTCCGGATTTCGAATTGTTCGGTCAACAGTCCTTTTGATGACGGCATCTGTCTGAAAAGTTCATTCGGATTGGGCTATGCAAGAGCTACAGAAAATGTGACAATCACCAACTGCCAGGTTAGCGGGTATGATGAAGGGACCCTGCTTGATGGAAGTTTTAAAAGAACCTATAAAAAATATTCTGACGGTACTACTACCGGCCGCATCAAATTCGGAACTGAATCCAATGGGGGATTCAAAAACATCACCATCACCAATTGCGTGTTTGACTATTCCAGAGGCCTGGCCTTGGAAACAGTTGATGGCGGCCTGTTGGAAGACGTGACCATCTCTAATATCACTATGCGCGATATTGTAAATGCACCAATCTTCATCCGGCTCGGCGGAAGAATGAGAGGGCCTGATTCATTGGCGATAGGCACATGCAAAAGAATCATTTTAAGCAATATCGTCGCTTACAATGTAGACTACCGACATGGCGCTATTATCAGCGGATTGCCCGGCCATGAAATTGAAGACCTGCAAATGAGCAACATAAGAATTTACTACAAAGGCGGCGGCCCCAGGGATTCCATCAATCGCGCTGTTCCGGAATATGAAACTGACTACCCCGAACCCTATCGATGGAAAATCATGCCTTCATATGGATTTTTTATCAGGCATGTGAAAAATTTGAAAATGCACGATGTGCAGGTGAGCTTTATGACAGAAGATCCGCGTCCACCTTTTATTCTGAACGATGTGGTCAATGCAACGCTTTATGATATACAAGCTCAGAAGATCCCTGGTACGGCGGCCATCCAACTGACTCATGTAAAAGACATCAACATATATCATCTGAATAATATAAAGGAGATCTATATCAAGAGCGCGGATAAGAAAACATTATAAAAGATTACATCGCCTTTATTCAAACAAGGAGAAAAAACTTCAACCAAGACTGCCTTAGTAAAATAACAATCGATCTTTCTTTACCTCATTGGCATCTGCACTTATTGACCACAACATAATCGCTGGGAGGTCCACTTGAGCCTGAAATACTCAGGCAAATTTATCTATCGTCCTGCGGGATATTGCTTTTTCCGGCTTTTAAGAACTTAATGCCAACCAGGATGATCCATAGCAGCCAAAGCGTGCTTCCGATGAAACCCGCCATTGGAACTACGGGAAAGGATGGGATTACCGTCGCCAATAACTCAGTCTGGGCAAGAAAATAAATGAATGCTGCTATGAAGCCCCACCAGGCTAAATATTTTGAAATGAGCTTCACTTTCAATAATGCATATGATATAAAAACAGTCCAGACAATTGTAAATAGTTGTCCCAAGTGCTCTCCTAATAATACGCCACCAAATTGATGAATCACTTTAAATGAGATTTCTATTGCTTCCTGCCTCGAAGGAGCCGATGAGTTTACGAATTCTGTCGCTAAAACCGGTACTACAAACACCCAACGCAAAAGGCCGATAATTTGTACCAGCCCTGAAACTATCCCAATAGTAGTGACCCACTTAATTTGTGGCATCTTTGGTTCGAGTATTTGCCCTATTAATGAATACGCTACCAGCAATGGCAAGCCTAACAAGGCAAAAGCCAGCCAGGTAAATATTAGAGGTGCCCCACCCTGATGAAACTGTCTTAATATTGTCCCGCTGTCCTGTCGGAGTATATCGGGATAATTAAATGAGATCGTTAGAATAGTATAAGGCACCAGAACCCCAGCTGCGCCCAATATCAATAGATAGCCAATGGCTTTTTCTGTTTTCACCTTATTAAATTTAGAAATTGAACGAATAGGTTAAACCTGGAGTTGGATTAATTTTTACACTTTTGCCCTTTGCTGCAAAAGCTGCAATACCTATCCGCAAATTTATTCCTTTATAGATCATCCAACGGAAACCATTCTTGCTGAGGTTCAACTTGCCAGGACAATGTCGAGGTCCGTTAGGATCACCTGGTCAATCAGGGACCAGTAATGGGGACTAACTTGCCGGTTCTAAAATCAACCGGTACTGAAATATGCTCCATGGCGATCAACCAGTGACCTCCAATCTTACGGTAGCCGTCTGTAACGCGCACCCATCTATCAACTGATTTACCTTGCTTATCCGTCCCCGTCACATGTTGGAAGCTGTGGCCGAATCCGACATTGCCGTCGACGGCGATGCCGAGATCAGCTATTTCAATTTTCGGCGTTTCTGTAAAGTGCGAGAACATTTCCTCCCAAAATTTGCGATAGGCATCGGCTCCACGATATTCCTTTCTTGGTACCACATCAAAAATGATAAAACTTTGGTCGGGCACGTAGTTCTTCATTATCGCATCGATTTCACCGGTGTTAAAGGCGGCTACAAAACTATCTTCAAGCGCCCGGATCTCGGTTTCATCGCTATTTAAACTTGTCATGTCTTGACTTTTTTTGGACTGTGCAATGGTAATAAAATAGGTACCTATGAGTAAGGGTAACAATAATACAGCAGAGATTGTTTTTAGATTTTTTGCCAGCATTTGTTTATAGTTAATTGGTAAATATTGTCAAAAATCTTTCCAAAAATCGGTTTTTGTATTGTCGTCGCGCTGCGCTTGTGATTATAGATTTCAAGGTTGGCGATGCAGACGTGATGAGCGGTTGAATATTACTGTGAATCGCGAATGAACGAATACCTGGACTGATACAATTCATTGTCCGAAAACGTACATAAAAAGACATCTTAGGCCCTATTTTCGCTCTGTCAATCAATGGGTTAGCTTTACGGCATAATGTTCGGTTGTATTATAGTCTCAACTCCACCCGCATGTTCAGAAACTATCTTAAGGTCGCCTGGCGCAATCTGGTTCGGCACAAAGCATTCTCAGCAATCAATATCGCAGGACTGGCCATCGGCATGACCTGCAGCATATTTATCTTTCTGTGGGTGCAGCATGAATTGAGCTTCGACCGCTTTCATGCCAATGCCAATAACATATACAGGCTGGTTTGCGATGCCGGTGAATTTAAAGCGGCGGTGAATGCCGCCGGAATGCCGGGAGAATTAAAACAAAAGTTGCCGGAGATCAAAAATACCACGCGTATCACCCAGCAACGTACACATGTACTGGAAACAGGAAATAATAAATTCGAGGAGCAGCATTTGTTATATGTTGATTCTACATTCCTGCAGGTATTTACCTTTCCACTCGCAAAGGGGAATGTAAATACGGCACTTTTCCAACCCGATGCAATCATTCTTACTGAGCCACTAGCCAGGAAATATTTCGGAAACCTGGATCCAGTCGGGAAATTTTTGAAGAAAGACGGCAAGAGTTTGGTCGTTACCGGGGTATTTCAAGAGATCCCTTCTGCCACACACATGAAATTTGACGCTGTGATGCCCATGTCGGCAATTGCGAATGACAATTGGGACCTGAAAAACAATGTGTGGGATAATTTCAATTTTTACACCTACCTGCAGCTGAATAAGCCTCTTGATCAGGAAGGAATTAAGAAATTCAACCAGCGTATCGATGCGATTTATAGAACCCATGTTCCGGAGAAGAACATAAAATTGTCATTTATCATGCAGCCACTTACCGATATACACCTACGCTCGGATTACCAGGTGGATGTAAGCGGACACGGCAATATTCAGTATGTTAATATCTTTTTCGTCGTTGCCATATTTATTTTGCTTGTAGCGTGTATCAATTACATGAATCTTGCTACTGCCCGGTCTGAAAGGCGTGCAAAGGAAATAGGGCTAAGAAAAGTAGTCGGCGCAGGACGCACGCAATTAATTGGACAATTTCTTGGGGAATCATTGCTGATCACCATACTGGCCATGGTGCTGTCCATTGCAGCAGTGTTTCTCTTGCTACCGGCATTTAACAACCTGGCCGGTAAAGAAATTCATTTCAATATTCTCAATGGAAAATGGATAACAGGTATTGTTGGTTTTGCACTGATCACCGGCATAGTTTCCGGGAGTTATCCGGCCTTGTTTTTATCAGGTTTTCAGCCTGTAAAGGTGCTGAAAGGCAGCAGAGTTGTTGCTGGTGGAAATAAATTCTTTCGTAATGGACTTGTTGTGACCCAGTTTGTCGTATCTATCATCTTACTTGCCGGAACAGTTGTAGTGTACCAGCAGCTGAAATTCATCCGCGAGATGAATCTCGGGTTTGATAAATCGAATCTCGTGTACTCCAATATGAAGGGAGATATGTGGAGTAAATATGAAGCAGTTAAAGATGCACTTAAACAAAATCCACTTACCAGCGACTTTGCTGTTCTTGATGAAGTTCCGGTGAACGTTACGAGCGGAACCGTTGACGTCAAATGGGAAGGCAAAGATCCCAACAGCCAGGTGGTGTTTCCGACAATGCGGGTGAGTGAGGAATTTTTCGACGTGTTTCGTATGAAAATGTTGGCCGGACGCCCCTTTTCCAAAGAATTCAAAAGCGATACATCCAATTATATTATCAACGAGAAAGCTGCGCGGGTCATGGGTTATACACCGGAAAAAGCTATTGGAAAACCTCTCGGATTTGGGAACGACCAAGGCACCATTGTAGGTGTGGTGAAAGATTTCAATTTTAAGCCAATACAACAACCCATAGAACCCATGGTTTTATTATTGAACAGATGGGGAGGGGTGATCGTTATTCGTACCCTACCCGGTAAAACTGCCGAGTCAATTGCGGCCATGCAGAAAATTTATACATCCTTCGCCCCGGAAAATCCTTTCACTTACGATTTTTTGGATCAGAATATTGGCAATCTTTACCAGGGCGAACAACGAATGGGTAGTCTGTTCAATGTATTTGCGGTACTGGCGATTATTATTTCTAGTTTAGGACTATATGGACTTTCGGCATTCATGGCCGAGCAAAGAACCAAAGAAATTGGTGTGCGAAAAGTGCTTGGTGCATCCGTCTCCAATATGGTAGTGATGCTTTCGTCTGGAGTGACCAAACTTATTATCATAGCTGTAGTTATTGCAGTGCCTCTTGCCTGGTGGGCAATCAGCAGTTGGCTCGAAAGCTTTGCATACAGGGTACATATAAACTGGCTAATTTTTCTCGGTGCATCCCTGGCAGCACTTTCTCTTGCATGGATCACAGTCAGTTTTGAATCTATCAAGGCTGCACTAAACAACCCGGTGAATAGTTTGAGGAGTGAGTGATGTTGTTTTCGGGATCAGGAAGTTGAGCAACGGCTGGAGTGCGAGTCTCATTTAGTGGGCTGGATGATTTTGGCAGCGGCGGCTTTCGCCCGGTCAAGTAAACGTGGCGCACCCGCTTTTGTAGTAAACTTTGCGAAACCAGATGTTGGTCCGACCCAGCGCAATTGGCTGACATTCTTAAATAGCCTGGCATTGGTTTTTAAAGTGGCAAGACGTTTGAACAACAATGCCTGCTTATGCTGCTGTCCGAGCACATTCTTCGGGAAAGATTCAATTGGCCCATATTGGTTCAACAAACGAATTGCGCTAACTTTTCCAATTCCTGAGATGCCCGGATAACCATCTGCGCTATCGCCAACAAGTGCCAGGTAGTCCGGGATGAACTTTGGACCTACACCGAACTTTTTGAGAATTGCTTTTTCATCCCGAACGGTTCCGGTTTTGCGATCGACCTGTACAATCCGATTTTCCGAAACGCATTGGGCGAGGTCTTTATCCGGCGTCCAGATACACACTTTATCCACTCCAGGATCAGCCGCAGCCTTGTGGGCCGCGGAGGCCAGCGCATCGTCCGCCTCGAGATCTATCATTGGCCACACCACAACCCCCATCAACGCCAATGCTTCTTCTAATGGATGGAACTGGGCAAGCAGGGCCGGTTCGATTCCTTCTCCTGTTTTGTAGTCGGGCCACAGATTGTTGCGAAAGGATTCGATCACGTGATCAGTGGCAACGCCCAGGTGGGTAGCCCCTTCTTCGAACATTTGCAATACACCATGCAGTACCGCTACCGTGGCGGCGAATGGCTTGTCTTTGCCTTTGTTGAACCTTCGATGGCCGTAGAAGTGCCGGAATATTTCATATGTGCCATCGATAAGATGTACAATCATAAAAGAGACGCTTGTAGTTTATCAATAAACAATAGGTTCACAAATCTACTGGCATTCCCCGATTGCCATAATCTCTAATTTCGGGATATTGCCGGTGAAGGCGATAACCTAACACATTCCGGGAAAAGAAAGAAATAATAATTACTAATAAATTTAGCAATTTAGCAGGATGCATTTCGGGAGTGATGATAAAAACATGGGTAAAAGCGAGTTCGCTGGCCGGATATTTTATTATCGTATTACCTTTTACTTAAGATCTGTTCCCAACAAAACTTACAGAGGGATCAGGGCTCATCCCTCTCCGGATATCGACTTCGTCCACTTGCTTTTCTTCAATCATGCCAATGATGCATACCCGGGCGAAGTCGAGGGATTTGAGTGCATTCAATTGGTGAGTCACTTACCTGAAGTGAAGGGATTTATTCGTCAGGGCAAAATCAGATCTGTCCGAAATCCTTTTGATCATCCATGGAACTCGATGTCGTATCAAGAGCAAAAGCAATTAAAAGAAAGTAGAGAAAAACCACATCGGGACTCAAATACAAACCAGGACCCTGAGCAAGACCAATCTTCAGCTTAAGGTTGAATTTGAACATCCCGGCATTCAGGTTCATTTATAGAAACTACCGCCTGGATGGTTCATTTACGTTATTAATTAATTAGTTGGACTGCATTCATATCCAATGCCATCATTCGTATAATAGCTTCCATAGAACTGCTGAGAATACGAGGGATCAATTGCCATAGAATTGAATTTAAGTGGAAGCCCCTGCTCATTGAATGTGATCGCGGCTGTCGTACAGTTTACGCTATAGTTTGCAAAAACAAGCTTCCACGTGGGATGCAGGCTATATATACTGAATTTGGACGTGTTGTATTCAATAACTGGTTGGCCGACGGTCTGACGATTTCCATTGGCGTCATAGTAGAAATTTACTACTGTTGTATCGGGGTTTGTCACCGGCCCCTGCCATGTGCGCGCAAGGTATGTCGTTATACCCGATATCCTTTTCTTCGTATCGTAATTGAAATGAGATACAAATACTTCGTCTGAAACGCTGTATGTGCTGTCGCGGACAGGATATTTGGAATTTCCCTGATAGAAATACTTCGTATATCCATTGACCGGACGGTGGTCAAAAAGGATCAGTCGATTTTGACTGTCATATTCGAATTTGTCGTTTGTTGCGTTGGGATTCGTAGCATAATCGTTGGCCTGAACGCTGATCGGATTGCCGTTGGAATCGTATGATATATTTGTATTTATTGGCACCGTACCCTCACTGGTATTAAATTCTCCGTAAGTCCAGCCGACAACCCGACACGAAGGAGCGGTGGGTTGTTCATTTCCGTCATGTATCTTATCCCAAATCTTGCGGCAGGCGGTGAAGCAAATTAATACCAGTAGAAGAAAAGCAAGTCGTTTCATAATACATTTTTAAGTGGCAAATCATATGGCGCCTGAATTTACCAATTTTGGCGGCACCGGACGCTGGTAATTTTTGTAGTCCAGGTGGTGATATCGGCCAGTCGGAGACTCCTAATTATCTAAAGAAGACCATCTCGAAGGATGCTCGAATAATTGTAATTTTTACTCATAATTTCCATTTTATTTGATACCCGGTGATGTTAACCCAATGATTTGCTAACTTTCATATCCTAATTCAGCTTGCTATGAAAGTATCTGTCGTTCTGCAGGTCAATGGAAAATCTCACACGGTAAATGTAGATCCTGCTACGCCTTTATTATATGTATTGCGTAACCAGTTAAAGTTGAATGGCCCCAAATATGGATGTGGCTTACAGCAATGTGGATCCTGTATGGTATTGTTGGATGGAAAGGCGCAGTCAAGTTGCATGATTGCGGTGTCAGCGGTGAAGGATCGCGTTATTACCACTCTGGAGGGTGTTTCTCAAAAGAATAAAAAAATGCATCCCGTGCAGGAAGCTTTTGTGCATGAACAGGCTGCACAATGCGGGTATTGCCTGAATGGCATGGTGATCTCAGCAATTTCATTGCTCAAAGAGAATCCTCATCCCGATGATAACGCTATCCGTGAAGGCCTGCAACAGTCACTTTGCCGTTGCGGTTCTCATGCAAGGATCATCCGCGCGGTTAAAAGAGCTGCCGGCCAAACAACTAAATAAAAAAAATACCCGTATCTACACAACCATTTGCATATTATGAGCAGCACAAGAAGAGATTTCTTAAAAATCACAGGATGCCTCACCATCGGATTTTCTTTTGGCGGCTTTTCACCGGCTTATGGTACTACCCTGCTACAGGAATTGCCAGAAAGTCTAAAAAGAAATCCTAACATTAATGCGTGGCTTGAAGTACTGGCGAATGGTAAGGTGCGCATCTTCACGGGAAAGCTGGAACTGGGCCAGGGCATTCGTACAGCCATAGGACAAGTGGCTGCAGAAGAACTGGACCTGGCCATGGAAAGTGTAGAAGTGTTGTTGGCGGAAACGGGCCGCACGCCCGATGAGGGATACACCGCTGGCAGTGGTTCAATTGAACAGAGTGCAATGGCCGTTCGGTATGCCTCTGCAGCCGCCAGAGCGAAGCTGCTTGAACTGGCAGCGCGAAAGCTGGGTGTGCCGGCTGAACAACTGCAGATTAATAACGGTAAAGTAGGTACGAAGCCAGGTGCGCGTGCACTTACGTTCGCGGAATTATTGGACGGCAGGCAAATTACCGACCAGGTGAGCACATCCGTTATTTTAAAACCTAAAGCGGGTTATCGACTGGTGGGTAAAGCAATTTCGCGCGATGATATCGGTCAAATGGTGATAGGCAAGCAGGTTTATGTACAGGACCTGCGTTTTCCGCATATGGTCCATGCGCGTGTAGTTCGTCCTCCCTCCTACAACGCCAGTCTCTTAAAATTCGACGGGCAGGATGTGCAGAAAAAAGTGCAGGGCTTGTTAAAAATCGTAAACAACGGCAGCTTCCTCGGTGTGATTGCTGAAGACGAGTTCCAGGCAATGCAGGCGCAAAAACTACTGCGTCGGGTTGCTCGTTGGTCAGAATCTCCTAAATTACCAGCTGAAGGTGATCTGCAGGATTATATTGAAAAGCTGCCAACACAAACAGAACGCACACACGAGGAAGGAAAAATAAGGTCTGGCAGTTTTTCGCATAAGGCCCGGTATCTCAAACCATATATTATGCATGGGTCAATTGGCCCATCCTGCTCTGTAGCCCTATGGGATAAAAAAATCCTGCACGTATGGACGCACAGCCAGGGAGTATACCCCCTTAGAGAGGCATTGTCGAAAATGCTTCAACTGTCTACCGAAAATATTCATGTCGTCGGTGTTCCGGGATCGGGTTGTTATGGGCACAATGGAGCCGATGATGTTGCTGCCGATGCTGCAGTACTTGCAATGGATTATCCGGGCAGGCATGTTCGCTTGCAGTGGTCAAGAGAAGAAGAACACGGATGGGAGCCATATGGCAGCGCCATGATCATGGAAGCATCCGCTCAATTGGACAATACCGGAAGAATAAGCGACTGGAAATATGAGTTCTGGTCTGACACGCATAGCACACGCCCTGGCGGTAACGCAGAGAACCTGTTGACTGCCCATTACCTCAAAGAACCCTTCATTCAAAATTCCCGTGGGTATGTTGGTGGTGCCAGTCGCAATTCTGAACCTTATTATTCGATTCCAAACCAGCAGATCGACGCCCATATATTCAAGGGCCCTTTACGCGTGTCTGCTTTGCGCAGCCTGGGTGCATATGCAAATATTTTTGCCGTAGAATCATTTATGGATGAGTTGGCTGAAATATTTGCATATGCAC
>Ga0193752_1001779_pt1 | contig 17327 bp, 16 predicted proteins | sample H1c1metaG_FD_144924 | JGI IMG/M metagenome (GOLD analysis project Ga0193752, IMG submission 144924) | Soil microbial communities from a riparian zone of the East river system, Colorado, United States - H1c1 | ecosystem: Environmental > Terrestrial > Soil > Riparian zone | place: USA: East River... | reverse complement strand
TTTACAGAAAGACCGGCCGCTTGCAGGTTTTGTGAAGTAACTACTTTATCATCTGCTATTTTGCCTTCTGCTTTGGCCTTTTTTAAAACTTCTTTCACCTTCCTGGTTTCTTTGGCTGTTGCCCTTGCATTGCCCGATACGGAATAGAGTAACACACCTGCAGCATCGGCAGTGCTGGCGGTACCGGCGGTAAAATTTTGCTTTTGATAATACCTTGCTTCTGCAAGTTTTACAGAATCAACTTTTATATCATTGGCTTCTGCCAGTTCAAGGGCGTTTACAGCAAAAGCACTTTGCAGCACCGGTGCCCAACCCCCGCCTTTGGTAGCGCCATTGATATCCTGTGCTTTCTGAATTTTGACCACACATTTTTGTATCGCATTTTTTATCCTGCTGTACATGGGGTTGTTGTCATTTAACTGGTGCATGATATTGGTAAGACATTGACTGGTCAGGATCACATCAATGTTTTGTCCCAGTTTTACCTGCGGCTGTGTGCCGGTGAGTGTGGTAATGTTAAGAGCATTATCCGGTGCCTGTTCTACGCTGTTCAATAAATAATTTAAGGCTTTTGTTATGGCATTACTATTGCTTGTACCTTCTGTTCTTTCGCCCAGCCGCAACAATGCCATCAATGCCATTGCAGTAGAGGCAGGGTCTAGCTGTACTTTTGAAGGGTCGGTTATATCCTGCCTGGCGTTTGATCCTGCACCCCATCCGCCACTGGGCGCCTGAGCTGAGAGCAGCCATTCTTTTCCTGTGTTAATTGACGAGTCTATTTTCCCTTTTCTAAAATCTTCCATGTAAGCTTTAAGGTCAACAGATTTTTGGGGTTCATTAAAAATGGTACGCATTACACAGGCGTTGTGTTTTTTTTCTGTTACTGTTTTAATTTCGGGAGGAATGAGTGGTTGATCAAAAAGATAAATTGCTGAGCCGGTAATAACTGCTGTTGCAGTAAGAAAAATAAAATGTTTCATAGTAGTAAGTTTTTGGACTTGATGCAGCACCGCAAAAATTCCATAAATGCAAAGCATAATTACAAGTGCCGGTAATAAGCCTTTAATTAAATTTTAACATTTTGCTTAGTTATTATTATGCAGGCAGCACAATTGCAATATGTACATTTTAGGAAGACAGGATGCCAAACAAAAACCAAAACAAGTGACCGGGGTGAGTGGCTGCGATGCTTTTTATTATGATACGAAAAATAATATTTTCATCGTTATGCGGCTGAATAAAGAAGTAAAGAAGAAAAGCGTAAACGTTGTTTGGCTACAACCTGAATAGATTTTAACTTCTGAAATAAGCCATGGAGTTGCTTTATAGTGACGATACAATCTTTTAATGCTTCCAAAATGTTACGATCAATCCCCCCACAACAATCAGTGTTCCGCCTGCCAGGATAGGAACGGTAGGAACAGTCTTAAAAAATATATAGTTTATTACCTGCCACACAACAAATAGTGTTGCTATGTATAAACCAACAACCTGGCTGAACTCAACAGGGGCCAGGTTCAGGGAGATGCCATATCCCAATAACAACAGTGCTCCCAATAATCCAAAGCCGATCCTCGCCATGCCGGTATGATTATAAATGCAGGTCCTTATGATTGCATCACCCGTTACTTCAAGTACGGTAGCAATTATAAGAAACACTATTGGATGAATGTTTTGAAATGTTTTCAGCATCGTATATTTTTTTGGAATCAAATATACCTTTTAGTTTGTAGAACTTAATTCAAATCCTGTATGGTTCATAAAAACAAATTGTGAACATCATTTGCGGAGCGGTCATGCTCAAACAATAATGTTCACAATTCGCCAAATCAACAAATCTTAAAACCAACCTGCAGGTCACACAATCTCCTTTTTCTCTATGTTCACCTGATCTTTATGTCTTTAATCCCTGTACGCCTGTACAAATGCATTCAGTTCGGTCCTGCTTGATTCAACAGTGAACAGGTCGTAGAACTGGGTATAATTTCCCCGGTCAACCAGGTTGCCGTAAACTGACTTTGTTAACTGCAGCCTGTTGGTTTCATTGGTTACCAGTTGTATCAGATTCTTTGCCTGGGCTACAGTAAAATAATATGTTTCATTATTAAAAGTGGTGGTCAGGTAATTCATTTTTGCATATGGCAGGAACTGGGCTGTAACTGATTGGTACAAGGTATTATAATCAGTTTCACTCATAGGTGTACGGGTATTTGGATAAGTAACAACCCCACCGCTGTTTATATAAGCCCGCAATTCATCCCGGCTGCTTTGTGTATATAATAAATTGGAGACCGTGCTGAAATTTGCAGGGTCAACAACCCTGCTGTAAGATAATTTGGCCAGGTACAACCTGTTGCTCTCAGAATTGATTATCTGTATCAGCTGACCTGCCTGGCTGGAAGTAAAACGGTTACCCTGTGTGCTGAATGCAGTGGTTATACCGGTTAGTTGTGCATTGATCGAATATTCATTTTTAATGCTGCGGTATAAATTATTAAAGTTTGTTTCGCTCATAGCGCCATTTATATCAGGATCTACCACTACCAGGTCTTCATCATAATAATTTACATATTCCTCCAGGTCGTACCTGTTTGCCTGCGAAAATAAACTATACACCGAGCCAAAATTATTGGGATCGGTAACTGTACGGAAAGATAATTTAGCCAGCGGCAACCTGTCAGATTCCAACCGTACCTGCTGTAATAACTGTACTACCTGTGCAGCACTAAAATATGTATTGGATCTATTGAAAGTTGTGGTGAGAAAAGCATTCCTGCTTTGGGTGTTGCGTTGCAATCTCAGGTCACGCATTACGATATTGAATTCTGCTGTACTCATGGGTGTGTTGTTCGTTGCAACTGCACTTTTTCTTTTTTCTATCAATTCCAGTGCACCGTTTGATGTAACATTGATATACATATCGTAATTCCGCCTCAGGTTGAACTGGGTGGTTACATCATTGTTCCTGCGGTTATTATTGTTCGGTCTTGTAAAAGTCAGGCTATGCATACCTGCTGCAAGGCTTACAATGGGTGTATTTAATTTACTTGTGGTACCATTGCTGATGAGATTATAAACACTTCCGTCAATACTAACCTGTAGATTTTTATTCCCAGTTGCGGTGATATATACCGAACTCGTCCGTTGGTTTTGACGCTGTTGAGCCTGCATAGTGCAGGCCATTGTTATACCTAATACAGCTAAAAATATCTTTTTCATGATCCTGAATTTTATTTAAAAGTTAAATGCTTTGATAGGATATCACAATATCATGCCAAAGAAGACTTGTATACTTACATATTTCCGGTAGTCTTTTATGAGATTATAGAGGAGTTTATATTTGCCGCAGCTGAATTATAGCCTGTTGTGTATATTATGTTCCGTTTTTTATGTGATGGTTCTACACTTTATTAAATATGTTTTCCTTTTATCGGCTTTAGCCGGATACAAGCACAAATCCGGTGATTGGGGGGTTTCGCTTAGATATCCGGAACATTGTTATTATCAAAAAAAGACAGCAGTGCCTAACCTGCTTGGTATGACATACAAGGATGCAAAGAAAATATTAGGGGCAAAAAAAATTGAAGTCAGAGCTGTTGTTTTTCAACAGGAAACTGATACATCTGATCTGGATAACATGGTTGTAGTTAATCAGCGACCCAAAGCAAGATCGGATAAGGGCATTCAAAATTACTTTAACAAACAAAAACTGATGGACGTATGGATTGTTAGCCAGGAATCCCCTGCAGATACTTTACCAAAGCAGCAGCAGCAGAGGAGGGAGATTATAAAACCTAACTGATATTCTACCCGTTATTACTTCTTCGTTTTCTCCATCGGTAGTTTTTCATCACGGCTCCATTCCTGCATGCTGCCATCATAAACTTTCATATTGTATCCAAGCGAACGGCCCACTACATAATCTACGCAGGCGGTCTGGCCAATAAAACAATACAATACTATTTCTTTGTTTTTATCAGGCGCTACGGTGGTGAAATTCTTTTCCAGTACAGCTGCCGGTTTGATGCTATTGGTTGAGTCAACCATATCAGGATAAGGGATATTGAGCGCCCCGGCAATATGCCCGTCCCTGGGATTACCGGTAATATCTCCATCGTACCAGCGCTTCAGCCTTGCATCTACCACCAGCTGCGATCCTGTATTCAATGCATTCAATACATAATCTTTGTTTACAAGCACCGGGTTAATGCTGGCAACATAATTTCCTTTTTTATGAACAGAAGGTTTGTTGGTAACAGTGTACCCTGCTTTTTTCCAGGCTTCAATGCCTCCATTTAAATAAGACACTTTACCCTGCAGGCCAAAATATTCCAGCGAGCAAAACATTCTTGAGGTAATGGTAACATCACCACCTTTATGGCATAGAACGATCTTTGAGTTTTTGTTAATGCCCAGGTCCTGCAAGCGTTTGGTGGCTGTCTTCACATCTACAGGGTTCATAGATGCTTCGGGTGTATTGGGCGCCAGCCAGTCGGCCCATAAAAAACGGGAGCCTTCAATATGTTCCCTGTCAAAGTCGCCTTTAATTACAAAGCCGGTGTATAAGATCACCAGGTTGGGGTCGTTCAGATTATCATTCAACCACTGTGGCGACACAATTACGGGTTGCTGTGCCTCTGCAGGAAAAAAATATAAAAAGGTAACAATGCAGCAGAATAATCTTTTCATGGCTTTTAGTTTGTACACAATTTATCGTGTTGCTGGTACAATAGAAAGCTGTTTTTGATAAGCGGTGAAAGGGTTGTTATCCAAATACCCTTGTGTGGGTATATGTTCCATACTATGTAAAAATTATCTTTGCTGCATCTGGTAATAAAACTGATCGTATGCGAATGCTTTTCTGTTTATTGCTTTTTAGCAGCACTGTATCTGCACAGTCTTTTTATTTCCCCGGCGATAGTGCCGTAGTATCAACTGTTGACCTTCCTGCGAAACAACCCTTTGATACAGCCAGGGCTTATTTCAAGGTAAAGAGCCCCTATGTTTATATCATCAGTGATAAAGACCTGTACGACTATTTTGGATACAATGTTTCCATGAAATTTTACAAATTCAATTTCGCAGATTTTCATATCCTGGGTGTTCAGCAATGCATGCAATGCCTGATCGGTTGCAATCATGATAAAGGAGAGCGTAATTGTCATCGTAACGCCTGCATGAGGGAATGGGTTTGGGTGAAACGCGACAACAAGAAAGCATTTACAGCAGTCCCTTCATATATACTGCCATGGTATAAAAGCAACGACCTGCCCATGTATCACGATACGATCATTGTCGCTTCGGCAGATACATCCAGGTGGTACACTACCGGGCAGGGCGATTGTTTTGCCCATTTTGAATACGATCTTGTTACCGATAAATACCATCATGCTCTGATCCTTAAAGAACGGAATTACTGGGGTGGGTGCAGGGCAGGTGGAAGCAAAAAAGCTACCATTGTTTTTAAGGAACCAGAGGGTATCTTATATAAAATAAAAAGAACGATACTGATGGAGAAACAGGGATATTGATAAGCAGTTTTTTTTACCTAAATTACTGTTTCATTAAGTTTAACCCACATCCATACAATGAAAAAATTGATCCTACTTCTTACTGCTGCTATTTTTTCACTGCAGCTTACAGCACAAAAAAAATTACAGGAACTTAAACCCGCAAGGCTGGGGATCTTTAAGAACGGTACCAGTTTTGTTAAACGTGAGGGACTGGTAACTGTTACAGAAAAAAGTTTTTACATAAAAGCTCCTGAAAAAGTGTTGATGGGTACTTACTGGATCTTCGTGGGTAAAGATGCCACTTTAAATTCCGTAGTTGTAAAAACAGATACTTTCAAGATAAGTAAGAATGCCAAATCACTTCCACAATTTCTGGAAGCCAATATCGGGCAGAATATAACATTGTATGGAAATGCAGATAATACAGAATTGAGAAAACTGGCCGGAAAGCTGCTGCAGTATGATGTTTCTTCCGAAACCATTAAGCTGGAAACGCAGACCGGAAAAACTGTTGTTGTCAGTTCCGGTGAATTCGACTGGCTTGAAACAGCCGGTACACCGAAAGATGTTATTTTAACCGATGATATTGTTCCCATTGCAAAAGTTAAACTAAATAAAGAAGCTGCAAATGCACTGGTATCAACCATCAGCCTTGAAAAAGGGGTACAATGGTACCCCTCTTACCTCTTTACTGTTATTAATGATAAGGAAGCCAGGCTTGAAATGAAAGCAACCATTGTTAATGGAGAAACAGAATACATGAATATGCCTGTTGACATTATTATTGGTAACCCAGAAATGTTTTATGGACAAAAGCTTGATCCTGTTTGTATAGAATACCTGAATGAGAGGTTATTGGGCAGCGGTTATGCTGATAACCGGAATAGCAATTCGATAAGCCTTACCAATGTAGCATCACAGACAACGGGAACTTATGGAAATGAAACCTACGACTGGAGTAATAATACCAGCGAACCTGGAAAAGAAGGACAGAAACTGGATGATCTTTATTATTATCAATTGGGTGTAGTTGACCTTGAAAAATATTCCAGGGTGATTGTGCCTGTTATGACAGCCAATGTCTCTTACTCTGAAATTTACAGCGCCTACTTTCCTTTGCACAGTACCGAACTGGAAGGTGCTAGTTCTGTACAAACCTATCATAGTTACCTGCTTAATAATAATTCCAGCGCACCTTTAACCAGTGGCGCTGTTCTGGTGATGAATGCAGCCGGCCAACCACTTGCGCAATCCCAACTGAGTTATACACCTGTAAAAAGTAATTCTGATCTTCAGCTATCAAAAGCGATAGATGTGCCCGTAAAAAATGAAGAGGAAGAAACGGGCCGTGAAAAAAGCAATATCAAATATGCCAATGGAACATACGCTACCAAAATAACACAGAGTGGAACCATCCAGATCAAAAATTATAAAGACAAAAAAATAACCATCAGGATAACAAAAAGAATTGATGGGGTATTTGTGAGTGCAGATAACAATGGTAAAAGCCGTAAAATAAAAACACGTGATGATGATGACACTGTTGCTGAACTTTACTGGCAGGTAGAAGTGGCAGCAGGGACAAAAATGCAATTGCAGTATTCATACTTCAGCCTGGACTAGTTTTAAGGTGTAAATAAGCTTACTTGCGCCCTGTGGATTAAGATCTAATACAATATTTTGCAAACTATTAACTAAATACTGATATATATCATACGATTACTACACGAAGGCCATATAGGGTTAACTATATTTGGGTCGTGAAAAAACTCTCAGCCATATTCCTGCTTTCGGTCTATTTACTCTCGGCAACCCAGCTGAGCGAATTGCTTAAAGTAAATGCATTGATAGAGCATTACCAGGAAACTGAGTTAAAGAACGGGCCGGTTGGTTTTTTAGATTTCCTGATGATGCATTATGTTACAGATGATGGCACCAGCCAGGATGACGACCGTGACTGCCAGTTGCCTTTTAAATCTCATAGCAGCCTTGTTGCAAGTAGCTTCTCAAATTTTATCATAAACAGGAATGTGGAAATTACGTCGGCACCGATAGGAACAGCTGAAAGATATTTTAACGATTACTGTAATCCCTTTATCCGTTCTATTTACAGTCAACAGGTTTGGAACCCTCCCAAAATTTCCTGATCATTTTCCTTTTTCATTTTACCGGTGCATTAAGTACCGGTTTAACCGCATCGTAAGCTGTATTAAAACAGCTGTACAATAAGACACATGTATATGCCTGTGCAAAGGCAGTAAACGTGTAAGCTTTCTGTAAAGAAACAACCATCTATTTTTTTAAAATTTAAATCGATCAACAATGAAAAAAATAATCAACATTGCTGTTGCAGCAATCATGCTAATAATTACCACTTCATCATGTAATAAAAGTGATGACAGCATTTCAAGCCAGTCGGCCATATTAACCCAAACAGTTCAGCAAGGTAAATGGAAGGTCACTTACTATAACGACAATGGTACGGTAGAAACCAGCACTTACAGCGGGTATGAATTTGTATTTGGTTCCAATGGAACAGTTACTGCAACCAAAAGTGCTATTATTGTAACCGGCACCTGGACCAATGGTAACGATGACAGTACATTAAAGCTTTACCTGGATTTTGGAACTGTCAATCCTTTCCAGGAACTTAATGATGACTGGCATGTAACCCAGCAGTCTTCTACAGTTATTACATTAGAAGATGTTAGTGGAGGTGGAAGTCCTACCGATTACCTGACTTTTGAAAAGATATAATATCAAATTCCACGAACGGTTGTTCATAGCAATATGGGCAACCGTTTTTATTTGGTACTACTCAATTTATTTTAAGATCGTTTTCAGTTAGTTTAACGGGTATTTCGCTGTATTGCTTAATTTGCTTTCTCAATTTTCCTTATGGCGGCTGATCACAAAAAATTGGATAACCCTGCCTGGCATGCTTTAACCGAAAGGCATGTGGGCTTTGCACTGGGCAATGATGAGCTGAAGCGTTATGACCCGGCTGTTGTGCTGTTTGCAGGATATGATCCAGAGAAAAAAAATATTACTGACCAGTTTGATGAAGTGTTCAAAACTGGTGAGTCTTTTTTTCTTTTTGATGAGTTTCCGCCATTACCAATTAATTACACGGTAGAAACAATAGTAGAATGTTTGCAAATGGTTTGCGAAATGCCATTACAGGTCGCCATTACAGAGAAGCTGGTACCGCTGGATAAAACCAACCGGGAAGAAATGTTTGATTTGGTGAGTAAAGTATTTCCTGGTTATTACCTGCCGGGTACTGCCGTAATGGGAGACTATTTCGGTATTTTCAAAGAAGGTAAACTCGTATCGATGGCTGGTGAAAGATTGTGCATGGAGGGGCTTACAGAAATAAGCACCGTAGTTACCCATCCCGGTCATGGCGGCCGAAAGTATGCACAGCAACTGGTTACACACCTTAATAATAAAAACCTGCAGCAAGGAAATATTCCTTTTTTACATACAGGCAGTGGTAATGAACGGGCTATTAAAATTTATGAACTGCTTGGCTATAAAAAAAGAAGGATCATACCTGTTACCAAAATAAAAAGGATACAGTAAGCATTTTATCTCAACCCTGTTAGTGCAGAATTCTCTCTTTTTTCTTTTACAAAAAATACGGTGATTAGTAAGGCTTTATAATTTTTTATGAGGTTTAATTAAAATATTTTTTGTTTTAAAGCAGCAGAACTTAAAAACAGTTTGTCAATTCTATAGATAGTAGCTGCTGATTTATATAGTTAACCTAAAACAACTTTTATGAAAAAGATACTCTGTGTTTTCTTTATCACAGGCCTGTTACTATCGTGTAAAAAAAATAAAACAGACCTTGCAGCACCACCATCCAATCAACCCAAAATTTATTACCAGGGTAGTAACAATACAGGCGCATTCGGATGGGAAGAAATATTTTCTATGAATGAAGATGGTTCTGACCAGAAGCAATTGACGAATTTTTCGGGCAGCGGCGCTGTAGCTATATTTACAGGAGAACCGGTACTATCTCCTGATGGTACAAAAATAATTTTCAACTCTCATAAAGATTTTCGGGGTGGCGAAATATTTTCAATGAACCTGGATGGTTCGGGTGTAACAAAGATCATCAGTAACAGCGCCGTTGGAAGTTCCATACAAAGCCCTTTTATTTACCAAAACGGCCAAAAGATCGTCTTCATGCATGAGCTGGATTCCTTTGCCAACAGGCATGGTGAAATAATTACCGCAGATATAAACGGCAACAATAAAGTAAGCCTTACCAGTTTCCCGGATAATTGTTTTGATCCCTGTGTTGACCCTGCAAGTACAACCATTGTATATTGTAATTTGGTCGGAAGCAGGATGGAGATCTATGCTATGAGTTTAACCGGTGCAAACAAACATGCTTTAACTACTACAGGCCCGGCTTTAAAAAAACATCCGCAATTTTCACCAGACGGAACTAAAATTATATTTGATGCATTCGTTGGAGTTGGTGCTGAAATATTTATTATGAATGCAGATGGAAGCAATATAACCCAGTTAACCCATTATACAAATGGTGGTACTGTTGATAATTATTCCTGGGGAGCTACTTTCTCCAAGGATGGCAAAACAATTTATTTTTCATCTGATGAATTTAATAATCATACAGGACAGCTTTATAAAATGAATATTGATGGAAGTAATAAAGTCAAACTGACCTCATCGGCAGTTGACAAATTTAATCCCTGTGTTAAATAAACAACTGGTCCTTGTACACCAGTTTGGTCATTGCCTGGTTTTATAACAGGCAATGACTTTTTTTTTACAGCACGCACGCATGCTTTCATCACTTATAATGGTCTTAATATTTTTTGGTAGTTTTTTTCTTGATAAGCATCTTACAAAGTAAAGGATCAGGGTTTATATCTTCTTCAGGTTTGTTAATGCGTTAACAGAATATTCCACGCATTTCAATATCTTTAGCCTTCATTTTCAAGCACAGCTTTAAACCTATCCATGATCAAACGGGGCCCTTATATCTTGCTTTTTTTTTCTGCCCTTATCTTTTTTCATAAATCATTACCGGCACAGGATGTTCCTGCTAAAAATGACACTTTTTTTCTTGCTAAAAAAAAGGGATTACTTGGCAGGCTTGGCAAAAGTATTTCCACCACGCCACCCGAAGAAAGCCCCGCAAGGGTTGAAAACCCTTTCCTGAAATTTAAGGGAAAAATTATACGCAGTATAGAAATTGTGGGGCTTGGTTTTGAATATGATATTGATGATACCACCCGGATAAAGAATAATATTGGTGTAAGAATTGGTAAGGTATTTCATAAGAATACTACGGGACAAGTGTTGCAACGCAACTTGTTCTTTAAAGCCGGCGACCGCTTATCTCCATACCTCTTAGCCGACAATGAAAGATATTTAAGGGACCTGGTTTATATTAAAGATGCCAGGATATTTGTGGAGTTTGCTGAAGGCAGTACAGATTCGGTTGATGTGGTTGTTTTAACAAAAGATATTTTCTCTATAGGTGGAAGCCTTAATATCAGCAGTACAAAAAGGGGAAGGTTGGAATTGCGTGATGAAAATCTTTTCGGTGGCGGTAACCGTTTTTTGATCAGCAGCTATTATGAAAGTCCACGTTCGCCCAATATGGGTATTGGTGGCGAATTGATAAAACGAAATATTGGTGGCTCTTTTATTGATTTTACTGCCGGTTACCAGGATTATGGAAAAGCTTTTAGCAGTGACCGAAACCAGGAAACAATTTTTTATACCCGGCTTGAAAAACCATTGGTTACACCTTATATACCAACTACCGGTGCACTGGAATGGGTCTACCGCCGCACAAGAAATGTGTATGATGCCGATACAGTTTATAAAGACAGGTATAAATATGTTAACTACACTTTAGATGGGTGGTTTGGATACAGTCTGGACAATAAACGGTCTCTGTACGAAAACAAGGAGATACGCATGCATCGTTTTGTTGCCGTAAGAGGATTTAGAAGATTTTATCAGGCAATACCTGCACGATACAGAATAAAATACAATCCTGCTTATGCCGACTTTACAGGAGCATTAGCTTCGCTGAATTTTTTCAGGCAGGTCTTCTATAAAACAAGTTTTATTTATGGGTTCGGAAGGAACGAAGATATCCCCGAGGGTTTTAGTGCTACCACAAATTTGGGATATGTAAGAACAGAAAGTGGCGTAATAGATAGCAAGAGACCATACGGAGGTATTGATCTGTCGCTAGCAAACTTCAAAAGAAAAGGATTGTATATTAATTATACATTCAGAATTGGCGGCTATTTTTATCGTAATCGCTTTGAGGATGTTGATATGTTATTTAATATAGAGCATTTTACACGCTTGCGGAAATTAAATGGCAATTGGTTCAACAGAGTATTCATCAACACAGGATTAACGGCCCAGGCAAACCAGAATTTGAATGTACCCTTGTATCTCAATAATAATTATGGACTACCTTATTTTAATAATGATTCACTCGAATCAGATTTAAGGGCAACAATAAAGCTGGAATCTGTTTTTTATAATACAACTAAAATATTGGGATTTAGGTTTGCTCCATTTATTTTTACCGACGCAGCCTTATTAAAACCTTCCAAAATGAATTTGAAACACAGCGATATTTTTACAGCGATTGGCGGTGGCGTACGTACAAGAAATGAAAACCTGGTATTTGGAACTGTGGAATTAAGAGCTTACTATTTTCCAAGGCTGAACGGCAATATGAATCCCTGGAAAATAGAACTGAACAGCAATATCCGGTTTAGGTTCAGGAGCAGTTTTATAAGCCGCCCGGATTTTATTATTGCCAATTAATAAAAAGCCATCCGCCTGTGGGCGAATGGCATATAAATATTTTACAGGCGCAATCTACATCAGGTCAAGCGCCATTGCTAAAAGCGTACAATTAAATGGAAGCATCATTGAAACCCATGAACCCCACGGAGAAAATAATATTACAAAGAATAAGACAACAGAAAGAATAAATAATATCCAGTACAGGCCGGTTCTTTTTTTGGTTGTTTCCATTTCAATTAATTTTTGCAAATATAAGGCAGAACTTTTTATCTGGCACATTTTACAGATTCTATGTTAAATTTTTTCTGTAAAGTGTTATATTGCCGCCTCTTAACCCTTCAGGATGATATTACATTTTTATCTGCGTTATTCTACCAAGTTTGGCCAAACCATTTTTGTTTCGGGTAATACTACTGTATTGGGCAATGATGATATAGCAAACGCCTTTGCCCTCACTTATTTAAATGAGCAATTGTGGCATGGGAGCGTAGAGATCGATCAGAAAGATATAGATGAACCGGTTTGTTATAAATACATACTAAAGGATGAGAACGGAGAGTTGCTGACTGAGTTTGGAAATGACCGCATCATTGAACTGGATAAAACCAAAGCATCAAAGATCGTGGCTTACGATACCTGGAACTATGCCGGGGAATATGAGAATGCTTTTTTTACCGCACCTTTTACTGATGTTTTGTTTAAACGCAAGGCACTAAAGGAACCTGCATCCAAAAAAGCTGCAAAAGCCACACACGAGTTCAGGGTAAAAGCACCCCTGCTTAAAGACAATGAGATCATGTGCATCAGCGGTTCAGGCGAGGTTTTTAATGACTGGAACAAAGAGAAGGTTTTATTGCTCAGCAAAAAAGATAATTGGTGGACGATCCAGCTTGACCTCGGCAATGCCATTTTTCCTTTGGGATATAAGTATGGTATCTATAACAGTGCCGATAAAAAATTTGTAAGGTTCGAAGACGGCAATAACAGGGTTTTATTAAGTGAAGATGGTGCAGATGCATTTACGGTTTTACACGATGGCTTTGCCAAGTTGAATAATGTGAACTGGAAAGCTGCAGGTGTTGCCATCCCGGTTTTTAGTTTGCGCAGTAAAAACAGTTTTGGAACCGGTGAGTTTGCCGATCTTAAATTGCTTGTTGACTGGGCAAAGACCACCGGGCTTAAAATGATACAGCTGTTACCGGTAAATGATACCACGGCAACATATAGCTGGAAAGATTCTTACCCTTATTCGGCCATTTCTGCATTTGCGTTGCATCCGTTGCTGTTAAATATTGAAACAGTGGCTGGCAAAGAACATGCAGATGTTGTTAAAGCACTTTCTTCAAAGCAGCAGCAATTGAATAAACTTGCCAAGCTTGATTATGAAGAAGTGATCAAAATAAAAATTGACGCCATACGCAAATTGTATGCGCTTCAAAAGGAGAATTTCAAAGACGACCTGAATTATATCAACTTCTTCGAGTTTAACCGCCACTGGCTGGAACCTTATGCAGCATTTTCTTATTTAAGAGATAAATATAAAATGGCTGATTTTACCGCCTGGAAAACGAATGCGGTGTATGATGAAAGTGAGATACAACGGTTGGTAAGCCCTACGCAAAAGCACTACGATGAAATCGCAGTGCATTATTTTACCCAGTATCATTTGCACCTGCAGCTAAAAGCAGCAACTGAATACGCACACAGGAATGGTGTTATCATCAAAGGTGATATTCCGATAGGTATTTGCCGCGACAGTGCCGATGCCTGGGTAGAACCTGGCTTGTATCATATGGATCAGCAGGCAGGTGCACCTCCTGATGCTTTCACAGCAAAAGGACAGAATTGGGGTTTCCCAACATATAACTGGGAGGTTATGCAAAAAGATGGTTTTACCTGGTGGCGCAAACGATTCGACCAGATGAGTAATTATTTTGACGCTTTTCGTATCGATCATATACTTGGCTTCTTCCGCATCTGGAGCATTCCGGAACACGCTGTTGAAGGTATCATGGGCAGGTTCATGCCTGCCATCCCGGTTTCCATTAATGAGTTATTTGCAAAGAACATCACTTTTGAAAGATCACGTTATACAGAACCTTATGTGACCGATTCGATACTGATCGAACTTTTTGGAGGTAAAAAGGATGCAGTTAAAAAAACTTTTTTTGATGGGTTGAAACTGAAAGAAAAATTCAATACACAGCGTAAAGTAGAGCATTATTTTAAAACGAATAAAACATTCGACAATAAGATCAAGCAGGGTTTGTACGACCTTATCAGCAATGTGATATTCTTTGAAGTGGAAGGATCCAATGCACTGGAATTTCATTTCCGTTTTTCTATGCAGGATACCTTCTCTTATAAAAACCTGGATCAGCATTCGCAAAAAGAATTATCTGCCATCTATGTAGATTATTATTTTCACCGCCAGGATGATCTTTGGAAAAAAGAAGCCATGAAAAAATTACCGGGTTTGAAAAGCAATACAGCCATGCTGGTTTGCGGCGAAGACCTGGGCATGGTGCCGCATTGTGTGCCCGAAGTGATGGAACAGCTGGGTATATTGAGTTTGGAAATTCAGCGTATGCCTAAGAAAACAGGCAGCGAATTCTTTCACCCCAATGATGCACCTTACCTGAGCGTGGTATCACCTTCCACGCATGATATGAGTACCATACGTGGCTGGTGGGAAGAAGATAATTTTAAGACAAAGCATTTTTATAATCACCTGATGGGGCAAAGCGGAGAGCCGCCTGTTTATTGCGAAGCATGGATCAATAAGGAAATTATCCTGCAACATTTATATTCACCTGCTATGTGGAGCATCTTTCAATTGCAGGACCTGATGGGCATGAATGCTGATATCAGGAGAGAAGACCCTAATGAAGAAAGGATCAATATTCCGGCAGAGCCAGAGCATTACTGGAATTACCGCATGCATATCGATCTGGAAGACCTGTTGAATGAAAATGCTTTTACAGAAGAACTGAAGAATTACATCAAGGCAAGCGGAAGATAATCCAGCTAATGAAAGTACAATACAAAACATACGAACTTCCCTTTCATCATCCGTTTACCATTTCCAAAGGGACAAAAACTCACCAGCCCACATTTATTGTTGAACTTGATTTTATGGGTATAAAAGGTTATGGCGAATCGCCTCCTATAAAGTATTACAACATTACTGTTGAAAAAATGGCGGAGGATCTTGAAAGAAAAAAAATATTCGTTGAAAAATTCGCATTCTCCGACCCTGAAAGATACTGGCATTACCTGCATCATTTGTTTCCGGCAAATCCGTTCCTGGTTTGTGCGTTGGATATGGCCGGTTGGGACATTTACGGCAAGCTGAAAAGAAAACAGCTGCATGAATTGTGGGGACTGGATACTGCCACAGCGCCGTTAACAGATTTTACCATTGGTATTGATACCATTGAAAAGATGGTAGAGAAAATGAAAGAAAAGCCCTGGCCGATCTATAAAGTAAAAGTGGGAGTAGAAGGTGATATAGAAATGGTTGCAGCATTGCGAAAACATACCGATGCTGTTTTAAGAGTTGATGCCAATGCTGGTTGGACATTGGAACAGGCTTTAGAAAAAATTCCTGTTTTAAAAGAACTGGGTGTTGAACTGGTAGAACAACCCCTGGCAAAAGATGATTGGGAAGGGATGAAAGTGTTGTTTGAAAGATCGGCATTGCCTTTAATTGCTGATGAAGCCTGCGTTGCTGAAGCAGATGTAGAAAAATGCCACAATCATTTTCATGGCATCAATATAAAACTAACCAAATGCAGCGGTATAACACCTGCAAGGCGCATGATCACGAAGGCAAAAGAACTCGGTATGACTGTAATGGTAGGTTGTATGAATGAAAGTTCTGTAGGTACCGCCGCCATTGCACAACTGGCTCCCATGCTGGATTATGTAGATATGGATGGTACACTTTTGCTGGCAGAAGATACAGCAGCGGGTGTAAAATTTGATTTTGGAAAAATTCTATACAACGATCTGCCGGGCTTAGGTATTAAAATGAACTAAATGCTGATCTTTATTGCCATTATTGCTTTTACTGTCCTGATCTATTTTAATAATAAGGTTAAGAACAGAAAAATTGACCGCAGCAACAGGCTTGCTGAAAAGCATGAAGCATTGATACAAATGCTGAAGGAAAAAAATGCACGGGAAGGCAATCCGAAAAAAGACTGAATCACTCCCTTTACTGCTATAAACTTTGTTTAAGTTCTCTTTCATTTTTAGTATTGAACATTAAATAGATTTTTTTGTATGAGAAGAAAAATACTAACTTTCATAAAATAACTTCTCATGAAAAAATATGATCTCATTTCTTTTTTGCCTGCAATTTTATTTTCAATCTTTATTACAGGCTGCAATAATACTGACACAAAAAAAGATAAAGAGCCTGTTGCAGAAACAGCTTCCGGCCACCCTGACTGGAGTGTACAAAGTAATATTTATGAGATAAATCTTCGCCAGTATACACCTGAAGGAACCATCATGGCATTTCAAAAACATCTTCCCAGGTTAAAGGAAATGGGAGTGGAGGTTTTGTGGTTCATGCCCATTACGCCTATTGGTGTAGAAGGCAGGAAGATGACAGAAAAAGACCTGGGCAGTTATTATGCTGTAAAGGATTACAAAGGCTTCAACCCCGAGTTTGGAACGATGGATGACTGGAAGGCTTTTGTAAAAAGTGCACATGATATGGGTTTTAAAGTAATTACTGATTGGGTTGCCAATCACTCTGCACCTGATAATCACTGGATGAAAGTGCATCCTGATTTTTATGCAAAAGATTCTTTAGGAAAATATATTGCCCCTTACGACTGGACAGACGTACGTAAATTAAATTATGCTAACAAGGAATTGAGAGACAGTATGATCGATGCCATGAAATTCTGGGTGACTGAAACGGGTATTGATGGTTTCCGTTGCGATGTGGCAGATGATGTACCGATGGATTTCTGG
>Ga0193752_1001778_pt1 | contig 17330 bp, 13 predicted proteins | sample H1c1metaG_FD_144924 | JGI IMG/M metagenome (GOLD analysis project Ga0193752, IMG submission 144924) | Soil microbial communities from a riparian zone of the East river system, Colorado, United States - H1c1 | ecosystem: Environmental > Terrestrial > Soil > Riparian zone | place: USA: East River... | reverse complement strand
GCATCCAGGGTGAGGAGGTTGTGGCTCTCGACCCAGCGCGCCAACTCTGGAATTTGACGTTCGATTTCTTTTTGGAATTGATCGCGCGCCACATGCTCTTCGGACAGTTTTCCGATCAGCCGCCCGATGCGGTCGAGACGATCTTCAGGCGGCGCGGCATTGGGAAAATATTTCGGCCACAGCTGATCCGTTAAAACGATCATTCGATTGTGAAGTTGATCCCGCTCTTTCAATGCTCGCTCATACAATTGACGCGCGCCGATGCCGGTTTGTATCGCATAGCCGAATTTCTTTTCGTAGCGTTCGGCGCCAAGACGAAAGGATGTGGCGCCGCTTGCGAGCTTCTCGGCGGCGGCCTGCAACCACGACACATAATTGATAATTGCCTGACGGGCCGTATCGATGTCACGGGTGAGCTGCGCTTTCTCTGAGTCGCTAAGCGTCGACGATGCGATCTTGGCCGGCAGTTCGCCTTCGAACACGGCAAGTGCGCCCTTGTTCTGCTCGATGGCAAGCTGGGTGTGTTCCAGCGTCGGCGCCTTGATGTTTTGCATCGCAGCCGCGTAGTAAGCCGGCACCCGCTTGAGTCTTCTACCGATCGTGCGCAGGCGCTCCGGCAACGGTGCGTACTCGGTAGCCAGAATCTTCGCAATCGGCTCAGCCACGTTGTAGATGGAAGGATCCCATTCCCACTCACGCGCATCGTTTATTTCCCACCGGCGACTTGAGAATTCGTTGTCGAGGATCGTCCAGTCGGCTTGGTTGTTAGCGTTCAGCTCCGCGCGAGGGATCGCTCGCAAGCGAGCCTGCCACTGGGAGACAAATTGCATATCCTCCGCTCGCGTTCTGGCATCCAGAACAATGACGCGATCGGCGTACTTGTAGTAACCGACGCTGATACCGAACCCCCGGATTTCTCGCCCAGTACGCGTCAAAGAACCTATCGCCGAAACGACGCTCGAATAAATCGTCCGCGGGGGAAGCAAAAGAAATAAGAGGCAATAGCACCAATAAGGTGAACGCGGTCGGTAAGAGCTTACGCATGTAGCAACCCCAATGAGTGAGGCCAACTGGCTAATTGGCCGTTGGTCAACTGGCCAGAACACGACATCGGATCGCTCCTTTTCACCGCCGCGGAGTGCTCTTCACTACGCTGGCCAGCTGACCAGTTGGCCGCGAAGCGTTGTCACGCTTCGCTCCACTTCTCATTCCTCTCCCGTCTTTCTTTCCGGTAATTCGTAATCTCTAAACGCATTCCATCGGGATCGTTGAAGAAGATGGCGACGTAATCCTCAGCATACTCCGGAAATAACTTTGGATCGCTAACCTGGACGCCTGCCGCTCGCAACGCGTTTGCACAGGCATGAACGTCCTCGGCGGTATCGGTGCGCAAGCAAAGATGGTGTAGCCCTGGCGCATAGGAATCGTGCGAGCGCTCGACGCGCGCCGGTCGTATCACGTAACCAAAGTGGCGGTTGTAATACTGAATGTGAGGATCGCCGCCGATCGCAAATTGATTGCGTCGAAAGCCGAGGTTCAGAAACACACCATCGTAGAAGCGCTCGGCTTGCGCCATGTCGGAGACGGCGATGTAGATATGGTCGAAACCGATGATTTCCATGGGACCACCCATTGATGTTCGCAAGACTCCGCTCTGGCTAGCACCTAGAGCCTAGAGCCTAGAACCTCGAAACTGGCGGCAGCGCTTCGCGCCTCCGCCATTACTCCGCTCCTTTCCACCGATGCAGCGCCGCCAATTCAAGCGATGCGCCGCGGCGCAGACGCCACGACTTTTCGTTCTTCTCGCGCTGCGCGCGAATATCCGGCCAGCGTTCGAGATACGCAGCGAGTACTTTCGGGTCGATGGTGTAGCGAGCAAAAGCATCGCGATTGGCCGCGCGGAATGCAACCGCGCCGTTGTAGCCGCCGAAGCCTTGCGTTGCACACAGTGCGCCACCGTCGCTATTCCCCGCAACCGGATGCGATTGCAGCGTAAATTGTTCGGCCGCGGCGCCCAGATTAGGATCGGGGCGGCGTAGCGTCGGCACACCCACCGTTTGTTTGCCGAGTACGTATTGAATGGCTTGCGCTGCAGCTTTAAGCCCTGTCTCGCCCATCGAGTGACCGTCGCCGATCGCCTTGGGCGTGCCCACAGTCATACGCGGCAATTCGCCGGTCACGCCTTCGCGCACGGCAGCCGCAGTACGGCCGGCAGCGGCGGTAGACAAGTCGGTTTTTGAATTCGTACGCGTGCCCGTAGCGTGCGCGACCAAATGTTGGAAATCGCGGAGACCGTACCCATGACCTTTGTGCGCCATATCGAGCGCATGGACTAACGCATTCTCGCCGCCGAAGCCGACACCGGCAAAGTGCGCCTTGCCCCCTGCTTCGCCACTCTGGCCCCAGCCGACGATGATTGACGTGATGTCGAGGAAGTTCTTGAGTGCAAAATCGAGCGTCGTCACCAACACGCCGGACCCTGCATGACCCACAACTGTGCCATTAGCATCAACATCGAACGGTGCGAGCGAATCTGCAATCGAGCGATGCTCACTGGCGGGACGCGGTTCGTTGATCGCCGCGAGCTTGGCTTGCGTCATCAACGCGCCGGTGCCGAACGCATCGAGCAACCCATAGCTCGGTTGCAGCGCGGCGTCCGCAGCCATCCACAGCGCAATTTGCGGTTTGCGATAACCGGGATAGTTGAAGAGCAGCTGCGGTGCGATTTCTGAGAATACGATCGAGCTCGATGCGCATGCACCCACCGCTACAAGAGGAGTTTGCGTGACGCGCTTGTAACCGGGCTCGCTTGATTGCAACGAATCGAGATAGCCGGGGAACTTGAGCGCGCGGCTGATGCTGTACGCAGGCGACAACATCGTCGAAACCAGGGCGGGACCGTGCGACACCAACGCGCCGGCGAGCCGCACTGCGAACTTGTCGCGTACGCGCTCGTTGGCCGGCACGTTACGGGCCGGCGGCAGCCATTGCTCGTACGACTCGAAACCACTAAACGCGCTCGCGGCGGCAACCCGGAACGAATAAGGATTATCGAGCAATTCGTGTAAGGGCTTGGGCAGTGCTGCCAACGCGCCGAGTCCTGCATAGACGAACAACTGCGCTTGCACCGGCGGCGCGAGACGCGGGTCGTCCTCGAAGAGGGTAAACATGTCCTTGAATTCGGACTCACGAATATCGCGGAACGTAATGCCTGCCAATTTGCGCAGACCGCCTTCGTCCAAGTCGTGCGGCAGCACGGCGGCAATATCCGTGGCCAAATCGATGTCAGCCGCAAAACGTGCGCGGATCGAACGGATGCCTAAATTATTGCGAAGCTGAATCCCAAAGCGCGACTCGATCTCCGCGACCGTCGTGGCCTCGCCATTGGCTGACCACTTGAGACCGCACTGGGGTTCATGGCCCTCGAAATCCACCAAACCCGCGTCGAACGCGGCGTACGCGATGAAATCGGCCGAATTAGCCACCCGGGCCAAATAGGTTTCGGTGGTGCCCACGCCGGATAGGGAACAGGGCGTACCGATGGTGACTAGGACTTGATCGCTATTGAGCATGTAGACCAGGAGCTTGAGGCTATTCGTGGAGATGCCCAGCTACAACGAGACTCGATGAAAGCTGGGCTAACCTTCGAATTCTACCTCGAAGCGATGGGGGTGCCCAATGCCGGAGGGATTTTAAGGCCGGCCTTGATGGCGTTCGTCGGACCAGCGCTCAGCCCAGCGCTTCGAAATCGCCAGCATTACAGTCAGCGCAGCCCGATTACAAACCCAATCAATTTCCCGGCTAGCACCTGCCGCTAGGTGCTCGTAGTATCCCCGGGCTGCGGGCCACAATCCTTCGGTCAAAATAATCATTATTGGGGAAACGTATGAAGACTCGAACTCACGTATCGGCGCAGGCGCTCGCGGGCGCGATCGCCGCCCTATTCGCCACTGCGACATTTGGACAAGCGCCCGCCGCCAACTTGGCGCCGCTTGAGCACGCCGATTGGAGCAAAGATGAGAATTGGCTGTGTTTGCCGAATCGCCAAGACGCATGCGCGATTCCGCTCGATACCGCAGTGGTGGCGTCGAACGGCTCTTACAGCGTTGAGAAGTTCAAGTTCGCGAAGACTCCGGCGATCGATTGCTTCTACGTGTATCCGACCGTATCGCTCGATCCTTTCTCGACCAGCGATTTAAATCCGGGCGTCGAAGAGCGCGCTGTCATCGAGCGTCAGTTCGCACGTCTGGGCGCCGAGTGCCGCACGTTCGCGCCGATGTATCGGCAGATCACCATTCCACAATTGCGCGCAGGCCAAGGCAACGGCGCGGCACCTCCGGCGCGCGGCGCCACCGGTCAGGGCGCGGCGGACGTCAATGAAGCCTGGGACTATTATTTGAAAAACCACAACCAAGGTCGCGGCGTCGTGCTGATCGGTCATAGCCAAGGCGCAGGCCAGATCAGCCGCTTGGTGCGAGCGAAGATCGAGGGCACTCCGGCAGAGAAGCAAGTGATCTCGGTTTATATCTTGGGCGGTAGCGTCACTGCGCCACGAGGACAAGAGGTGGGCGGCACTTTCAAGTCCATCGGGCCATGCAAGTCGCGCGATCAAGTGGGATGCGTTGTGACCTACGGATCGTACCGCGAGACCTTGCCGCCAAATCCGACAGGTCAAGCAGTAGGCGCGGGCCCAGGCACCGGTGCATCCGGCAACAACCAAGGTATCTGCGTGAATCCAGCCGCCTTGTTGGCAGGCAAAGCAAATGGCCCAGCGACAGCAAATAGTTATTGGGCGGTCGAACCACCGATCAGCTCGACGACGAAAGCGCCGCCGCGATGGAGCAAGAAGGAGTTGATCTATCAGCCGTTCGCAAAGACACCAGGCTTAGTGACGACGGAATGCGTGGACAAACACAATCGCACGTATCTCGAAGTGCGATTAAACATCGATGCAAACGATGGCCGCGCGGACGATGTGTACGGCGACATCATGACGCCGACGGGCCCGAACGCAGGTTGGGGCCTGCACAACTTGGATGTGCCGCTGCACATGGGCGACATCGTGGCGTTGGTCGGTTATCAGTCGAAGGCGTATCTTAAAAAGAAATAACGGGTAGTGAGCAGCGGGTGGCGGGTAGTAAAGATGCTTCCTCGAGTTTCCCTCTCTTCTTGATGCGAGAGGGATTTTGAAGATAGATTCTTTTTCCTACCCACTACCCGCCACTCGCTATCTCCGTCGCTGAGTCCGAATCACTTCCCCGCCATCTCCGCTGCCAACAGCTTGGCCTTCTCAACACCTGTTTTGTCGAGCATCGCGAGCATCTTCTGTTGTTGTGCAGTGTCGCCTTTGAGCTTGTAGAGCTGTGAGAGACGCCAGTAGCTCCAGTTTGTGTAGGCCGTGATCGGGAACGCGTCCGGATCGACTGCTCTATTCAAGACGGCGATACCGCGATCGATCTCTGTCTTGGTCTGCCACGAAATATTGCCGAGTTCGTACAGAGCGTTTTGAATCGATGAGCGACTGTCGATCGTGGCCTTCAGAGCCACTGCTTTCTGCAGCGCGATCACCGCACTCTCATACTGCTTCTTGTTGGAAAGGAATCTGCCGGCGTCGAGCAGCGCTCTCTCGGAGTTCGGATAATCAGCGATTATCGATTGGGCCAAGGCGGTGGCCTTGTCGAACTCCTTGTCGAAGTTGAGCGCGTACAACCGAGCGGCCGCCGCATCTGCCTTAGACACGCGCTCCAATTGCGCCAAGAGCTCCCACCCTTTATCTCGCGATCCTCCTGCCGCTGCCGAGGTCGATACGCTCAGTTGATGGTAAAGCAGCAGTGTCGGCACATGCTTCGGATCGACCGCGTTCGCCGTGTCCAGATTCTGGAAGTAACAGAAAAAGAGATCCATGTTCTGGGCATTTGAAGGAAGGTTGAGAGATGCACCGCACGTTGCAGCCAACCAGTAATGCTCATCGACGCTATTCGGTTCGATCGCGAGACTCGCGTCGAGATAAGTCCGCGCTTCGCCGAGGTGACCCGCCGCCAATTCGATTCGACCGAGGTAGAAGGCGGCAAGGTTTTTGTGTTGCTCGACGTTCTGTAGCGCGGTGAACATCGATTTGGCCCTCGCCATATGCAACGCGTTGAACTCGGCAATTGCCGGTTGGATGTCGGCGGCGGCCGCGAGACCCGTACCGACGACCGTAGAGAATAGAATCGAGCGAATGAGATATTTCATTTTCGGAATCCTTGCTGGGAAAATGTTTATAACTAGAAAATCATTTCTTGATGAAACGCTTTGCGTTTTCGACGCTGCACGGAGGGGCGTCGAAGGCTGCGTTCGGTGTGTAGACCCATTGGACACTTGCCGTTCTGGGAGCGGCGAGAAACACGGGATCCGTCAGTTCGAATTGATAGGTCAGTGATTGGCCGTCCGCGCTTAGCGTGAAGCGCTCGACGAGGTGCTTCTCAACACTGGAGGGAAAATTGGGGGCAATGCCATTGCCGCCGCCGTTGCCCATACCGTGGTAGGCAAAGTGCGTGGAGTCGACAACTAACGTCTTGCCTTCCCAACGACCTATCGAGTCACCTTGAAACGAGGGAATCGCACCCTCATGTGTCGCGTTGTTTAAATGAATGATGCGGCGAGCACCCTCGTACTCATCTTCGATCCGGATGACCCCCTCCTCAATCGTCATTCGCTTTAGGGTGGGTGCGACCATCCAGATCGGTGCAGCAGACGGGATGCAATCGGTCACAGGACCGGTTTTCTCATCGGACCGCTTGAGCGCCGCCTGACCTTCCTTGGTGAGCTTCGATGCATCCGGAAAATTGAATTGCATGACCAATGGCATCGATCGCGTCGGCGTCCAGAGCCCTCGCAATCCATTTGCTTTTTCAGTCGACTTCTGCGGACGGGCGTCAGCAATCAGGAGTTTCGCGGCATCCTTCATGGAGAACAACGTGCGATCGCCCAGCGTAATGACGCTGGGGTAGATTCCTCTATAGATAGGATTTCTCGCGGGGTTGCCCCTCACGCTCAGTTTGTCACCGACTTGCACCGTACCCTTCGACCAGCCGAAACCGCGCAGTGCGATGGGTGGAAAGCATTCGATTTCCCATTCGATCTTTTTGCCGTCTTCGGAAATTCCTTCCATGTACACGTAGACGTGCGGATTGAACCACTGAATTTTTGACACTGTTCCTTGGGCGGTGATGGTCTTCGCAGTGTCATAGCCCGCGGGACTGTGATGCGCGCTCGCACTCGATGCGATGCACATCCATGCAAGACCAAGCGCGAGGACGGGCAATCGACTCCCGATGCCGATGAGATGCTTGTTCATGTCGGTGAGTCCTTTCAGTGACGAATGAAACGTCGCGCGCTTTCGAGATTGCACGGCTCGGATGCAAATTTAAGATCGGGGCGATACACCCATTTGGTTTCACCGATTCGGGGCGCCTTCAAAAATTCTGGATCGTTCAGTTCAAAGCGATACGTAAGACTCGTACCGTCATCGCTAAGCGTGAGCTTTTCCACCAGCCGCTTCTTCGGCCCCGAAGGCAAACCCAGACCATTGCCAGAGCCGAGAAAGGCGAAGTGCGTGGATTCGATGACCAATGTCTTGCCTTGCCACGTGGCGACGGAATGACCTTGATGCGAAGGAATCACTCCTTCTTGAAGAATTTCATTCAGATGAATGGCTCGCCGGCCATTGTCGAACTCGCCTTCGATCGAGTAGACGCCATCCTTGAGCGTGATGCGCTTTAGATCCGGCAGGATCATCGTTCCAGGTGCGGTGACCGCAATACAATTGCTGGCGGTGCTCATCGACTTCTCGTCGAAGTTCTTGAACGTTTGTACGCCTTCAGGCGTCATCGTCACCGTCGGCGGAAAATAGAATTGCGAGATCAGCGAGAAATTGCCCACGGTCATCCATGTGCCCTCCAAACCCTTCGCCACAAATTTCCGATCGCCGGCGGAGAACGATTTGCTAAGCGCGCTTTGGTCGAGCATGACTTGATCGGCGCGCTTGATACTGCCGGCCAGGAATCCCCGAAGTTCTGGATTACGACTAGGACTGCCGGTCACGGTGAGCACATCACCCACGCGCATCGTGTCCTTGCTCCAGCCCAGGCGCGCCATTGCCGAAGGAGGGAAACATTCGATTTCCCAATCGATTTTTTCACCCGACGCCGTGGTTTGTTCAATCGTGATGTAGACGTGCGGATTGAACCATTCGAACCGCTTGACGACGCCTGTCAGGGTGGCCGTTTTGCGTGTATCGAAGCTGGCGGGACTATGATGAGCGAAAGCAGAGCCCCAAAGGAGCAGTGCGGCGCTCGCAAGGATTGCGGATCGGATACTGCAAACTCGGCCCAGGCCGCTATTCAGACGGCTGTTCAGCCTACTCATACTGACGCTGCTCATAATTACTCCATTGGTAGTTAAGTGAACTTGGGCTTGCCAACCGGCCAATCGACCAGTCAGCCGGCCGCTAAACCGACCGGCGGGTCCGTTCGACACGTCGAACTAGCAGCCGGTATGGGGTCATGAGACGCTAGGCCGGCTTCGCGGGTTAGAACGAATGCCTGATGGTTAGCCGACCATTTGCCGACCATCACCGGACGATTGCGAAAAGCAGTGAAACCAAGACGACAATCACCATGAATGAGGTTCGCGATCGAGGCATCGACTTGGCGGGTGAGGCTGACTTCCAATTAGGGGCGTTGCACGTTCGTCCGTCGTCTCGGGAGGTCGTCTTGGACGGCCAAACCGACATGCTTGAACCGCGCGTCATGCAGGTGCTCACACTGTTGGCGCGGCGTCGAGGCGAGGTCGTTTCGCGCGAGCAGTTGATCGAGTCCTGCTGGGAAGGGCGCACCGTCAGCGAGGATGCCGTCAACCGGAGCATCACTAAGGTCCGTCGCTGGGCGACGCCCGCAACGTTCACGCTGGAAACGATTCCGCGAGTGGGCTATCGATTGGTGGCTGCCGAAAGGCCCACTGAGTCCCCGCCGGTGAATGTACCCGCTCCATCGGGAGCAGCGAAGCCGCGATACACGCGTCGAAAGAAAATCCTGCTGGGCATTGCGGCCGTTTTCATGCTGTGTTGCGCTTACGGTATTTGGATGGGTATCGATCTGTGGCGCGATATGAATCGGCCCTATTTCGCGGTGCTGCCCTTCGATGCTGCAGGGTCGGATGCCGCTGCTTCGAATTTGGCAGAGACGCTTGCAACCGACATCAATCATTGGCTGACCTCACAAGGATTTAAGGTCGTCTCGCCTACGATCAGCGCGCAGTATCGAGGCGCACGCAAACCTGATGCGTCCGAAGAGCTGGGGCCGCGCTACATCATCGAAGGCAGCGTGCGATCGAATGGCGATCAGCTCAGCGTCGCCGTGCGCATCGACTCAACGGTGAGCCCCGTCACAATCTGGTCGCGAGAGTTCGAAGCGAAAGCCTCCGACTCGCAAGCACTCTCCAAAAAAATCGGCACCGTGTTGGCCGGACTCTTCGATTCTTCCCTTCAAATCGGAATGCGGTTACCACCCGATGTGGCCGCGGGTATGCTGAGAATTAACGGACTGCGCACGCACGGACAGGATATGGATGCGTATCTGGCGGCCAAGCAATTGCTGGGAAAGGCCCCGACTCACTATACGGCGCAGATCTGGATGGCAGTAAGCACATCCGAAGCACTTGATCTTTTGCCAAGCACAGAACGGGCTGCCGCGATCAATCAGGCAAGGGAACTAGTCGACGTGGCTGACGCCGTTGTGTGGGGGAGTTTGCCTGTTGTTCGCTACTTGCTGATGCCCACTGCGGATTGGAAGGAACGCGAGCAAATCCTGCGGGAAGGACTCGGAGAGAGTCAGTCGGACGGCGCAGGGACTCGCTACTTGCTGGCCGGTTTCCTCGGCAGTAGCGGTCACGTGCGCGAAGCTGTGGAGTTCGCACAGCAATCCGTTGGCATTTCTTCTCTGTCGATTCGCAACACACTCGGGTACGCGAGCGCGCTAGACGTTGCCGGCGAGAGGGAGTTGGCCGACGGTGTGTTGAATAAAGCGTCTCAGCTATGGCCGGAGCTGGAATCGATCGAGCGATTGCGCTTTAGTAGCGCTTTAGCACGCGGCGATCTCGCAAGCGCGTCATCGCTGTTGCAGGATTCAGTCATGGGTCCGCTGATCGATCCACCCGCCGAGCACAAACCATTCGCGACGTTGATTCGCGCCTTGACGAAACGCGATGCAACCGACATTGCGGAAGTCGAGCGTCAGTGCGCAAATCCACTCCAGCTGGCGCGTGATCGCGCAGCGTTGTGTTTGCAGGGGCTCATTGCGTTGGGGCGAATCGACGCGTTCTTCGACGCGGCGCCGGCGTATTTTCCGGAGATGCGCGGGGCTACCTCGAAGGAGCGCGACGCACGTTGGTTGAATTCGCCACGCGTTGCCCGCTATTCGCGCGTGCTATTTCGAAACGATGCGCAGGCCATCCGCGCCGACCCGCGATTCATTCCTATCGTCCAACGACTTGGACTGCTCGATTACTGGCGCACGTCCGGACAGTGGCCGGATTTCTGCAAGTCCGAACCGAAGTCTGTGTGCTCCAAGATGAAAGCAGAGAACGCAGCGCGTTAGCAGTCCGTCACCCTCGTCTCCAGGAACCCGGACAGCGTTGAGGAAAATTCGGCAAAGGCTAGGCGCTATCTTGTAGGTTCGGTCAAATCTCGAAGCCCAACAGATTCGATCGCAAGATGTTGGGCTTCGCGGACTCAGCACCAACCTACGCCAATCCTACGAAGAGAAGCGGCTACGCCGCAGTGCAAATGCGGAGTATTTTTCATCGCTGCTTCTCCACTACCCGCCACCCGCTACCCGCCACTCACTTCTCCATGACCGGCACATTGAACGCCACCGTATTCACGACGCCCAAGCGCTGGAACTGTAGCCACACGCGATAGACGCCGGGCCGCGAGAACAGCATGTCGAACTGCATCTTGCTGCCGTCGTTGCCGGGTGTGGCAACTGGATGACGATGCACGATATCGACGAGGTCGGAGCTGGCGGTCAGCATGTGACCCCACGTGCCGAGATATCGCTCCAACCCTTGCTTGGGTCCGACGTCGAACATCAATGTCGCAGTCCGTCGCGCGACAACCCTGTCGTTGACGATCGACATCTTCACCTCGGCGTTGTCGGATTTCTGAGGACCGATATCCGCAACTATCTTTGCCGGGGTTAATTGCACATTGGCGCCGGGCACGATGAGCGTGTTCGTGATCAATTGCGGCGAACCCCCGCCAGGATAGAAGTCGCTGAGTACGCGATACATACCGGCCTTCGGAAAGCGAACGTCGAGATGAAACGACTCGGCATCGCTCTCCCGCTCTGGATGCACATGCTGAAAAAACTGAAGGTCCTGACTCACGACAAACACGTGATAGAGCTTCTCGTGCATCACTTCGAAGCGGCGCACGGGTTGTTGCGTGCGTGGATCGGTGATGGCAAACGTCAAGCGCGTAGGCTCGATCACACGCGGCACTGCGGGATCGATGCGAAGATCGAGTGGAAATTCCAGAATGTCCGGCGCGCCTTCGACTAGTTGCATGCCGCAGCGAACGCATTTGCCTGGACGGCCGGCACGAACGTCAGGATCCATCGGACAGTAAAACCCGTCACCTGCTTGCTCCTCCAACTGGTGAGTGTGATTAAACGCGAGCGCGTCGATCGACGCGAGCATGCGCGGATCGGGAGGCGCGGCAGTGAGCAGGCAAAATGCCGCAACGCCGAAGAGTAGAGCGAGTCTCAACATGCTTGCAGTATAAGACGACAAAGCCCCGGAACCTGACGGCGCCGGGGCTTTGTAATTAGAAGAAGTTCGATTACTTCTTGTTAGTCGGCCAAGGCGTGCCGTCGTGCGCGCCCACGACTACGTCACCCATCCCCTTGTAGGTAAACTTCTGCACGCGTTGACCGCGATAGGTTTCCGTCGTGTAGATGTTGCCCTTCGAGTCCGTCACGATGCTGTGCAACGCATAGAATTGACCGGGCTGACGGCCGCCGCCGCCGAAGCTGTAGATCTCTTCCATCGTTTGACGATCGAGCACATGGATCTTGTGGTTCGCGCCGTCGGCAACGTACAAGTATTTTTGTTGTGGATCGCGCGAAAGAGCGATTTCCCACACCGAGCCATCGCCCAGCGTTTCCTTCTCGATGATCACTTCTTTTACATACGTGCCGTCAGTCTTGAAGATCTGAATACGATCGTTGACACGATCGCAGACATAGATGAGGCCGTCGTTGCTCGGTTGCGCGCAGTGCACAGGAGTACGGAAATACTGCGCGGGCGCAGCATCCGCCGTGTAGCGGCCGGCGGGTACATCATCGCTGGCAGGCTTGCCATACGCACCCCACGAACGCTTGAACTTCAACGTGTCCGGATCCCACACCGAGACGCGGCGATTGCCGTAACCGTCGGCGGCAATCAGCTCGTTAGTCTTCGGTTCGAAACGGATCTGGGCGACGCCCTTAACGTTTTCGGTATCGGCATTGCCTTTGCTTCCATTGGCAGCGCCGATTTGTCCGAGATACTTGCCGTCGACCGTAAACTTCAAGATGAAGCTGTCGTGGTAATTGCGTTGACCGGGAGCAGCAGCACCCGGGTACGCTTGAGCGGGAGCGGCTCCAGGTGCCGCAGCAGCGGGACGCGGAGCCGGTGCTGCACCGGCCGGTGCGGTGCTCGGTTGGCCTGCGCCATTGCCGCCCAACCACACGTTGCCTTTGCTATCGATCGTGATGCCGTGATTCGACGTCGGCCAATCTTTGCCTTCCGTCTTGCCCCAGCTATGAATCAGTTTGCCGCTGGCATCGAACGCCAACACATCCGGCGCAGCCGTGCAGCAATCGGCTTCCTTGCGCGTGAGGTAGGATTCTTTCGCCTCGAGTGAGCCGGGACGGTGAATGATCCACACGTTGTCTTGCGCATCGACAGCAAGACCGATGGTTTGACCGATGACCCAATTGTTGGGCAGCGGTTTCGGCCAGAATGGATCCACTTCGAACTTCGGCGCCGATACTTTTTTATCGGCTGATTGTGCTGCGGGCACGGCAGCGAGCCACATGGCGGCCGCCACGGCTGCGCCAAATTTCAGAGTATGCTTCATAAGCGTAATCGCCCCCAGGTTCTAGATTAAGAGTCCAGATTTAGATTTGCAGATTCAAATAATGATGCGCATCGAAACGCTGCTATCAATCGCACAACGATACGTCGCCGCTACATTTGCGTGCTTGTTTTTTTTCACGACGCATGCGGACGCTCAGGTAGATACCCAGTCGCGCGCCGTGCCCCCCGTCGTGAATCTCAAGGCCTTCGCTGCAGCGGACGGGGATGATCTCCATTTGCTGGTGCGAGTGCCACTATCGAGTGTCAAGAATGTTCAATTTCCGGAGCGGCCCGGCGGCTATTTAGATCTCGCGGCAGTGCAATCGATGGCGCCCGGCTTAGCCCGTCATTGGGTGGCAGAAACGATCAATGCCACGGCAGAAAATGATGCACTTGCACAACCGGACATCGCCGCCACACGAATCTCCATCATCTCGGACCCCTCCTTCAACTCCTATCAGAGCGCGCTTGCGCGGTTCGCCGCGCCGGATCTATTGGTCGATGAGCAAGTATTTTGGCAACAGGTCTGGCTCGACATTCATTTCAAGTATGCGACAGCTGGCAAACCAGTCACCTTGCGGCCTCGCGTCGCCGACCTCGGCGTCAAAGTCACAACCGAACTCACGATCGTCGATCCAAGCGGTGAACGACAACTGACGTTCGAAGGAAACCCGGGCCGGATTTACTTGAATCCACGACCCTTTGAGGTCCTCGGACAATTTTTGGCGCATGGCGTGCGAGCAGTGTGGAGGAATGCAGACTTCGTGGTCTTCTTGCTGTGCTTCGCACTGCCCTTTCGACTATACAAAACCATTGCGCCTGCTACTGCCGCGTTCGCGAGCGCAGCTGTCATCGGCCTCGTCGCGTTGCGCACCGGATTCATTCCGAACAATCTGTGGTTTCAAACGCTCACTGACACCTTGGCCGCCGCTGCTGTTGTGCTGATGGCGGCGGCCAATATCGTGAATCGAGTGAGTGCACGCACGCGCGCACTTTTCGCAATCGTTGCAGGCTTGGTGTTTGGATCGGTGAGCGCGTTTCGGTTCGATTCGATCGGGCAGTTTGCCGGCGAGCATGCCGTCACGGGCAAACTTGGATATGGAATCGGAATTGTGTTGGCTATCACGCTTGCGATTGCGGTGCTGGTGCCCCTGATTCGCTGGCTGTTCTCCTTCGCAAGAGCCGAACCGATCGAACGCATCATTGTGTCCGCGCTCGCGGCCGACACGGCCTGGAGTTGGGTGGTGGATCGGTATGCGCGATTCGCGAAGGTACCATCCGTATTCGCATCGGAAGCCGGCACCGCCAAGACGATTGTCAGCGGCTTAGCGTTCGTGATCGTACTGGGCGCCGTGCTGTGGTTCGTCAATCGGTACCTCAAAGCACACGACACGCCCCTTGAAGGTCACTCAGGATGAAGCGCTTGCGGCTTCTACTCGTGCTGCTCGCTTTCGCACCGGCGTTGAACGCGCACGAGGTGCCGGATCGCGTCAGCATCTCGATCTTCGTAAAGCAACAAGCGGATCAACTCACGGTACTGGCGCGAGTTCCTGCGAATGCGCTCATCGATGTGCTGTTGCCGACTCTAGGCGATACCGATTGGGTGGATCTCGAGAGCGCGAAATCTGACGCTACGATAGGCGCCGAAGTTTGGATCGCAGATCAATTGTCTTTTTATCAAAGCGCTCCTCTACCCCGACCGAAGATTCAGTCGCTGCGGCTCTCGCGCGTGAAGGACCCGGCGTTCGCAAACTACGACGATGCGTACGGCCGCATCAACGGGCCTCCCCTACCGCTCGAGACGCTCGCCCGCCAAGAAGATCTTACAGTCGACGTGGTGTTAACAACGTCTCTGCAATCTGCCGCGCCGTTGTCCTTCGAGCCGCGTTTGTCGCGATTAGGCGTGGTCGTCGAAACGTCACTCACCTTTCTCACGCCGAGTGGTGACGCTCGCATCTATAGATACGAAGGCGATCCAGAGACATTCGCACTGGATCCCACCCGCATCGCGACAGCGGCGCGATTCATCGAGGACGGCGCGGTTCATTTTTTCGATCAATCAGACTATCTACTGCTGGCGCTTTGCATCGCGCTGGTATTTCAAAACTTGAAATCGTTGTTTCCGTTCGCCGCGCTGCTGGCAGCCGCCCAAGCGATGGCCCTGTTTGTTGCGCTGGGCGTGATGAGCACGGAATTCTGGCTACGAGGGCTGTGTGGAACGGCCATTGTCGGCGCAATTGTCTACATGGGTTGCGAAGCGATCATCGCCGCACCGAGTCGCCGCATTGTGCTGGCACTAGTGGTAGGCGCCCTGTTTGGCTACGGCTTCTGGCTGGGACTTGAGCCCACCGTGCAATTTGGCGGTGCGCATCTTGCTGCGGCAGCCGTGGGATTCATCGTTGGCGTCATCGCTGCAGAGGCAGTCACGCTAGTGGCGTGCGCAGGCGCGGTGTATGCGTTGACGCGATTCTCGAGTGCATCGCAGCGGTTAGTCATTGTCATCGCTGCATTCGCAATCCATATCGCATGGCGACGATTTCTCGATCGCGCCGACGCGCTGGCATTGATGCCGTCGGAACTTCGCGGCATCGAGTCGACGATTCTTTTGTACGCAGGGGCGGTCATGATCGCGCTATTCGCTGCGCACGCCCTGCTCACTCGCGCCAAACAGTCGCGCGTTTAAGGGTTGGCGGGGAGCATTGCGAATTCCGCGCCGTTCAATCCTCGCAGCTCCGTCCCAATGGGAAGCTTCAACGGCACGCGCAATAAGAAAGGTTCAGAGCGCGCTTTGAATCCACTCAGCCAGACCAGCGGCTCGATTCGACCGTCTGGATAGCGAAGCGTGATCTGCGCGACGCTACCTGCGGGACTTTTGCGAACGAAGAATCCATCGAGCATGAATGGCTGCGCGAATTGAAAGTCACCCGCGACGATTAATTCGTTGCTGTACTTCGCGAGCGGCGCACGGGCCGGGATCGTCGGACGCAGCACAAGATGATCTGGATTTCCTTCCGGCGCGCCGCCGGTCGCCCACATCGCAAACAGATCAATCTCTTCCTGCGTCAACGCCTCTTCGTTTCGAAAGTGACCGAAGCCTTTGACCGCACCCCACGGTGGCATCCGCCGGGTCATCACGCTTTCCGCAATCACTTTCGACCAGGGTTGCGCCTCGCGGTAGGTGGTCAACGGAAATGCAGACCCACTCTGAGAGTGGCAGCTCACACAGCGCGCGAAGGCGATGCGCGAGATTTCGCGATTCCACGTGACGTGCGTCGTGACGTCGTGCGCCCGAGCCGGGAGCGCCATGATCGTGACGAGAAGCGCCAGAGCACTCTTATGTAGTAAAGACATAGCCGCGATTGTGTCGTCCGATGTCGCAACTGTAAACACGGTACAGAGGTGCACCGGAATGCGAGCGTACTTTTGTAACCAGCGGCGGCATAATGGCGTTGTGGGTCCTTGAAGGCCGGATTGCGAAGCAAATAGAATTGAATGACAAGGGAGAGTACATGATGCCTGCGCCTGCCTTTCCAAAGAAAACCCGCGAACTGCACAGTCATCATTTCGACTCGACAATCTGGAACGATTTCAAGTTTCGCGATGACGACATCATTGTCGGAACGTACGCAAAGTCGGGCACGACTTGGATGCAGCAGATCATCGCGCAAATGCTGTTCAACGGAAACAGCGAACTCGCCGTCGCGGAGATGTCGCCATGGATGGATCTGCGTGTGCCGCCGAGAGAGATAAAGTTGGCTGCTGTGGAAGCGCAGACGCATCGGCGTTTTTTGAAGACGCACCTTCCTGTGGATGCGCTAGTTTATTCGCCGAAGGCGAAATACATCTACATCGGCCGCGACGCCCGAGATGTGGTGTGGAGCTTGTATAACCATCACGTCCATGCAAACGCGGCATGGTACGGCGCATTGAATGACACTCCGGGGCGCGTCGGCCCAGCGATCGAACCGCCATCGGCAGACATCAAACAGTACTGGCACGAATGGCTCGAGCAGGACGGCCATCCGTTCTGGTCATTCTGGGAAAATATCCGCACATGGTGGGAAGTTCGTACGCTACCCAACCTGTTGTTCGTTCACTTCAACGACTTGAAGCGCGACATGCCGGGCGAGATGCGGCGTATCGCAAGGTTCTTGAACATCCCTATCGAT
>Ga0193752_1001776_pt1 | contig 17360 bp, 15 predicted proteins | sample H1c1metaG_FD_144924 | JGI IMG/M metagenome (GOLD analysis project Ga0193752, IMG submission 144924) | Soil microbial communities from a riparian zone of the East river system, Colorado, United States - H1c1 | ecosystem: Environmental > Terrestrial > Soil > Riparian zone | place: USA: East River... | reverse complement strand
ATAGTAGCTGCGCGTGAGCATCGACACCCAGCGATGATCGTTGCGCTGAGGCACGAGGATCCGCACGTCCACGCCATCGCGCGCGGCACCCATGAGCGCCTCCACCTCTGACCAGCTCGGAACGAAATACGCATTCGCGATCCAGATCGACCGCTCGGCGGAAATGGCCTGTATCTGCAACGCCCGTGCGACGCGGAGCCGCAGTGGCTCCCCTTCGATGATGCCGACGAGTGCCGGCTCCGAGCTCGCCGGATCGAGATGCGCCCCGCGTACCACGCGTTGCGAGAGCCGATCCGACCCTCGGCGCTCACGCTTGATCGCTCGCTCCCACATTGTGTTGAACGCCTGCTGCATGTCGTGCGCGGCCGGCCCCTCGATGCGAACCGCGGTGTCGCGCCAATGGCCGCGGTGCCGCTTGGTCTTCCCCATCCACTCGTTGCCGATGCCCACGCCGCCGGTGACGCCCACCTCCGAGTCCACGACGAGTAACTTGCGGTGGTCCCGCGGAATGAGGCCGAGCCATCGGCGCCAGCCGGGCGGACTGAACACGCGATGCATGATGCCGGCTTTCCGGAGCCCGGCGAGATAGCTCGCCGAGATGCCCCGCATGCCGATCCAGTCGCTGAGGACGCGGACCTGCACGCCGCGCTGCGCGGCGTCGATGAGCGCCCCGCCGATGCGCTGGCCGACCTCGTCGGAGCGCAGGATGTACGCCTCCAGCACCACCTTTTCACGCGCGGCCGCGATCGCCTCGCACATGACGTCGAACGTCGCCGGACCGTCATGAAGCAGCATGACATCGTTGCCGCTGGACACGTGCGCGGCAGCAATCCGCCAGAGTCCGCGCGCGAAAGCCGGACCGGTGGAAACAGCCGACCGACGCCGTTCCACCGGGAAATCCGAGGTGTCGGCGCTACTGGGCATTGGCGAACCAGACTGCAGTTGAGCTTTCACGTCTCGCGGCACTCGTACACGTTACGTGCCCGCGCAACAGTCCGCATTACAGCCAGCTGACACGCGTCTCCCCCTTTGTTCGGCCGGTCACCCGTGACATACTGGTCCATGCTCAACATCGACCTGACAGGACGCCGGGCGCTCGTCGCCGGTGTCGCTGACGACGGCGGCTTCGGCTTCGCCATCGCGAAGGCCCTCGCCGAAGCGGGCGCTTCGGTCTGCGTGGGGACGTGGCCCCCCGCGCTCAACATCTTCATGAACCTGCTGGAGCGCGGAAAGATGGACGAGTCGCGCCGGCTCAGTTCCGGCTCGCTGCTCGAGTTCGAGAGGATCTATCCCCTCGACGCCGTATTCGACACGCTCGACGCCATGCCGGAGGAACTGCGGACCAGCAAGCGGTACAAGGACGTCGGCGACTGTTCCATCGAAGGCCTCGCTGCACAGTTGGTCGCGGATTTCGGGGAACAGCCACTCGATATCGTCGTCCACGCCTTGGCGAACGGACCGGAGGTGAAGAAGCCCTTGCTCGAGACGAGCCGCAACGGCTACCTCGCCGCGATCAGTGCGAGCGCCTACTCGCTCGTGAGCATGGTCTCGCGCTTCGGCCCGCTCATGCGGCCGCATGGCGCCTTTGCGTCGCTGACGTACATGGCGAGCGAGCGCGTGATCCCGGGCTACGGCGGCGGCATGTCGAGCGCCAAGGCGGCGCTCGAGAGCGACACACGCCTGCTCGCCTTCGAGGCAGGTCGCAAATGGGGCGCGCGGGTGAACACGGTGTCGGCTGGACCGTTCGCATCGCGGGCCGCGTCGGCCATCGGTATCATCGAGCGCATGGTCTCCTACGTGAAGGCGAACGCGCCACTCAGCGAAGAGCTTTCGGCCAGCGAAGTCGGTGCGGCCACCGCGTTTCTCTGCTCACCACTCGCCTCGGGAATCACCGGAACGACGCTGTACGTCGACAAGGGATTCCACACGATGGGCATGGCGCTCGAGAGCGGGCAGATCGGGTAAACGCCCGCCCTTCTCGCGGTCTCGTTCTACAATGAGAGTCGGCGAGGATGAATTCGGAGCGCTCGTGGAGCGCCACCAACCGGCGGTGTTCCGCTGGGCGGTGGCGCTCGTAGGCGATTCCGACGACGCCGAGGACGTGACGCAGGAGGTGTTCGTCCGTGCGTATCGGAAACTGGGCACCTTTCGCGGCGACGGCACGCTCGAGGGATGGCTCTATCGCATCACGCGCAGCGTCGTCTCACGCCATCGCACGAAAGCGCAGCGCAGGCTTCGTCTCGATGCGTCGCCTGCTGCGCGTTCGACACACGAGATCTACGTCACGGATCCCGGCGCGCGTGTCGACCGCGAGAACGCCATGGCGCTGATTCGCGAGATTGTCTTCACCCTCCCCATGCGCCAGCGCGAGGTGTTCGTGCTGTGCGACCTGCAGGGACGTTCGCCGGCCGAAGTGGCGGGGATGCTCGACATGAACGATGTCTCCGTGCGCGCGAGCCTGTTCAAGGCGCGCACGGCTGTTCGCCGAACTGTGCTGCGCAGCCACCCCCGCTATCGGGAGGACGCCGAATGAGGTGCGAAGAATACCTGCAGCTGCTCTCCACGCTGCCCGTGGAGGAGCTCGTCGATGGCCGCGCCGGTGATCATCTGGGTACCTGCCCGGACTGCAATCGCGCGACGAAGGTCGTCGTCGAGCGTGAGCGCAACATGGTGATGGTGCTCGCCGGCATGTCGTCGCATGTGCAGCCGATGGACACTGCGCGTACGACGTTCGCGCTCGCGAGGCATCGCACCAGGAGCCGATGGTATATCGGCGGCCTTCTACTGCTCCTGCTGGCGTTTGGTAGCATCGTCGTGGGACGCACTGTGATTCCGATTCACGCAAACGGCGATCGTGTCACTGCGACCTTGAGGCCGCAGTGCCTTTCCCCAACGGCGGCCGCCGACCTGCTCAGGCAGCAGGAGTCATCGGGCCTTATGCGCATCGTCATACACCCGGGGAGCACCCTGTTGACGGTCAGCGGAAGCGCGACCGACCTGGTGCGGGCGCGCGCTGTGCTCGCTCGCTACGACAACCCCACCGCATCGACGTGCGTGCTACCGCAGCCGGGCTCACCGAAACCGCCCTGACGAGACGACAACTCGGACTGGTGTCGTCCCGAGCGAAGTCGAGGGACCTGCTCTTCCGTTGTCGTCCCGAGTGAAGTCGAGGGACCTGCTTCGGTTGTCGTCCCGAGCGAAGTCGAGGGACCTGCTCTTCCGTTGTCGCGCCGCCAGCTACACCCTGGCCAACTTCGCCGCATACATCGCCGCATCCGCCTCTCGCAGCGCTTCGTCCGCATCCTGCTTCGGCTGAAGCTCCACCACTCCCGCCGAGAACTCCAGCGGAATTTCGCTACGCCCACCGTCGGCCAGCCGCGCGCGCAGTCGTTCGACGCGCGTGTGTGCCGTGCTCAAGTCCATCCCCTTGCACACGACGAGAAACTCGTCGCCCGCGTAGCGAACGATGACGTCAGTCGGCCGAAACGTAGTGCGCAGCGCTCCGGCAAAGCGCTGCAGGCACACATCGCCGGCAGGATGACCGTAGGTGTCATTCACCTGCTTGAAGTCATCGATGTCGCAGAACACCAGCGCCGCGCCGGTCATGAACACGTCGCGAAATGCCTCTGGCAGCGCGCGCCGGTTCGAGAGCTCCGTGAGCGGATCGACGTCGACGAGACGACGCAGCTCGCCCTGGACGCACAGCAGGCCCTCGTTCGCCAACTGAAGCTCCTCCTGCCCCCGGCGCGCCAGCGCGACGGTTCCTCCAAGTGCCAGCAGCCACTCGGCCGCGAGGTCGATCGAGGAGTGTGCGCCGAGAAAGAGCGTGAGCCCGGACGTCAGCTCGGGTGAGAAGGTGCCTGGCGGAAGCGTGTTGGCTCCGTAGGCGATGGCCTCGATGAGGGCGAAGCTGCCGCGCGCCAGGAAGGCGATGCCGAGCCATGCGGTGAGCTTCGCGCGCTCGCGGAAGAGCACTGCGCCGCAACAGAGGAACAGCACGCCCATGGTTCCCTGGACGGCGATGCCCACGAGGTTGATGCTGGAGAGCAGTACCGCGCCCGCGAGCACCGATGCGCCGATGAGGATGCCCAGTGTTCGTCGCGATAACCACGTTCCGCCCGGCTCACGCAACGCCCATGCGCCTTCGATGAGCAGGAGTACGTACGCGATCTTTCCGCCGACGTACAGCGAGCGGAGAATGATCGCGCCGACTGGCGGTGGTGTGACGAACCAGTAGGTGAAGGCCAGCCCCAATGCGGCGAAGTTGCACCACCAGCCGCGCGCCCACCACATGACGTCCGCCCGCCGAAGTGATCGCGCGAGCGTTGCATAGAACAGGGCGATCATCAGCACGGAGACGAGCTGCGCCGCCGTGCTCCATTGGTAAAGGAGCGCGCCCGTCATCGGGCGCGCTCCGCAGTGCTAGGGTCCTTCTGGGTCGTCATCGGCATCGTCGCTGATGGTGATCGGTGGCGCCGGTACGTCCGCCGGCCGAGCGACGATCTCGGGTTGGCCGGCCTTTCTGAGCGTTGCGTTGATTGCCGGCAGTCGTGCGTCGAGAGCCTTCTTCATCTTCACCAGCTCGACTTCGAGCTGCGTGGACAGCTGCGTGAATACCACCGTCGTCTGCTTCGTCGGCGCGGCTTCGGCACTGCCAGCCACACCAGCGAGTGCAGCGATCTTGTTGTTGATGCGAATCGGATAGTTCAGTGGATCCTGACCGCTGCGATTCTTCGTCTGGTAGATGGAGTCCTCCACGACCGACAGCTCGGTACGCAGCGGCGCTGCCATCGACTTGAAGTCCTCCAGCGCCTGCCCCGTGAGCTTCTTCTCGCGATCGGCGAGCTGCAACTTGACCCAACGAATCGTCTTCACCGCATCGTGCGCCGACGTCGTACGATCACGAACTGTCTTGAGGAAGTCGAACTGTGCGGCGAGATCAGCCTGCGTCGCGCTCGTGCGTGGATCCTTCTTCAGCGCGAAGGTCTCGGTGCCCACCGTCCGACCGTCGGCGATCATCCGCACTTTGTAGGTGCCCGGAGGTGCCACCGGACCCAGGATACCAGCTGACCACATGATGAGCCCCTCGAACGTGGACGCATCGGGATAGCGCATGTTCCAGTTGAAACTATTGATTCCCGCCTTGTTCGCCACGCGCTGCGGCGGTGCTGCCCGCACCGGGCCGTCGTCGTCATCACCCCCCGCCGGCGCCGCGCCCGCCGCATTGGCTGCAGGACGACGCACGAGACGCTCGGCGCTGTCGGCAGGAATGCCTGCCGCCTTGAGCGAGTCGATGCGCGTGCGCTGCCGAGCGACGCGCGCCACGGAATCGGCGGCAACAGTGGAGTCCTGCTTGCTCGTGAACGACTTGATGAGCTGTCCCTTCGCGTCGAGGAACTCCAGCACCACCTCACGGTTCGCGTTCTTGAGCCAGTAGGTTACCACCGGTCCACCCGATGGACTTGCGGCAATCGGACGTACCGGCGGACCCGCGGGCGCCGCAGCTGCGCCACCACCACCGCCGCCACGTCCACCGCTGAAGCTCACGCGATACGCATCGCGCGGCTTGAAGAGATGCGACTCCGTGGACGTGAGCGTCGGCGTCAGTTGACGCAGCGCCGACAGGTCGTCGATGACCCAGAAGCTGCGGCCATGCGTGGCGGCAATGAGGTCGCCGTCGCGAATGGCGAGATCGTGCACCGGCACCGGCGGCAAGTTCAGTTGCAGCCGCTGCCACGAGTTGCCTTCGTCATGCGAGAACCACACGCCACGCTCCGTTCCCACATAGAGCTGACCCGGTTTCTCGTTGTCCTCGCGAATGGCTCGCGTGAACTCCGTGGGATCGATGCCGGCGTCGATGCGCGTCCAGTTCTTTCCAAAGTCCGACGTCTTCCAGAGATACGGCTTGTTGTCGTTGAGCTGAAAGCGATTGGCCGCGACGTACGCGGTGCCGGGATTGAAGTGCGATGCCTCGATGAGCGACACGCGAGTGTAGATCGCCATGTCCTTGGGCGTCACGTTCTGCCACGTCTTGCCGTTGTCACGCGAGACGTGAACGAGCCCGTCGTCCGATCCAGTCCACAACACGCCCTTCTGCTTCGGCGACTCGGCGAAGGCGAAGATGACGCCATAGTACTCCACCGACGTCTGATCCTTCGTGAGCGGCCCGCCCGAAGGACCGAGCGTTTTGGGATCGTTACGTGTGAGGTCGGGCGAGATCACTTCCCAGCTCGAGCCTTCGTTCGTCGTGCGGTGCACGTAGTTCGACGTCGCGTACAACACGTTCGGATTGTGCGGCGACAGCACGATCGGATACGTCCACTGGAATCGATACTTGAGATCGATCGCCGAGTGGCCCATCGGGTTGTCGGGCCAGGGGTTGATGTTGCGCGAGAGTCCCGTGCGCAGATCCTTCCGCGTGAGCAGCGCGCCATAGCTGCCTGCATAGACGATGTCGGGGTTGTCGGAGCGCGACGCGATGTAACCCGATTCGCCACCACCCGCCTCGACCCAGTCGCGAACGTCGATGCCACCCGCCTTGCGGCTCGGGCCACAGAGCGTGCTGTTGTCCTGCTGCGCGCCGCAGATCTGATAGGGGAAGTGGTTCGTCGTGATGACGTGATAGAACTGCGCCGTGGCGAAGTCCTCCTCGCTCCACGTGCGACCCCCATCGGTCGAGACGCTGGCGCCACCATCGTCACCTTCGATCATGCGCTGGTTGTCGTTCGGCGCGATCCAGAAGTCGTGCGAGTCGCCGTGCGGAATACCGCGCACCGGGCGGAAGGTCTTTCCGCCATCCGTCGACTTGTGAAAGTTGACGTTGCTGACGTAGACGATGTTCGTGTCCTTCGAATCGCCGTAGATCTTCGTGTAGTACCAGGCGCGCTGGCGCAGTGAGCGATCGGTGTTGATGCGGCTCCACGTGGCGCCCGCGTCGTCCGAGCGGTACACGCCGCCGGAATCCGCTTCGATGATCGCCCACACGCGATTGCTGTTCGCGCCAGACACCGTGAGGCCGACGTTGCCGAGCAGACCAGCGGGCATGCCGGGATTGCGGCTGATGTCGGTCCAGTTGCTACCGCCATCGGTGCTCTTGAAGATCCCGCTGCCTCGTCCGCCGGACACGAGCATCCACGGCGTGCGGCCGGCTTGCCAGAACCCTGCATAGAGGATGTCCGGATTCTTCGGATCCATCACGAGATCCGCAGCACCGGTGGAGTCGCCGCGAAAGAGAATCTTCTCCCAGTTCTTTCCGCCGTCCTTGCTGCGATAGATGCCACGGTCTGGCGTCGGCGCCCAGATGTTGCCCTGCGCAGCGACGTACACGATGTCAGGGTTGGTCGGGTGCACGCGCACCTTCGAGATCTGGCGCGTCGCCTGGAGTCCGAGCGACGTCCAGGTCTTTCCCGCATCGATCGACTTCCACACACCGTCGCCGTGCGACACGTTGCCGCGCATGGGAAACTCGCCGCCGCCGACGTACACGATGTCCGGATTCGACGCGGACACGGCAACCGCGCCGATCGTTCCGCCGAAGTATTTGTCCGTGACGGGAGCCCACGACTGGCCGCCGTCGAGCGTCTTGAAGACGCCGCCGCCGGTGGTGCCCATGTAGTACTCGTTGGGCCGCGACGCCGAACCGGCGACGGCGACGGAGCGGCCGCCGCGGAACGGACCGACCTCGCGCCACTTGAGCGTGTTGATGGCCGCAGTATCGAGCGGCGCTCCTCGTACCTGCGCGCCCTGAAGCGGAATACTCGGCCGCGTGTCGTTGGCGGGCGCGGGGGTCATGCGTTGCCCGCTCGCATGGGCGAGCGGCGCGAGGAGCGCGCCGACAAACGTGGCGCGAGTCAGAATATTATTCACGAGCAGTCTACTCCGGTGGGCGTTCAGGCTCCGAAGTAGTGCCTGCTACAGACCGCGCGCAAGGCCCCGCGCAACGACTGGCTGCCCCTGTGCGAAGTAGAAGGAAGCTCACCACGGGCGAGCACGACTAGCGGATGCGACAAGCGCGCCGACTCGGCGCGCTTGGCTGTTCTACTGCGTTGTCACGTACGGCGCATCATGCGCCGCACGCAATGGATCGATCCGCTATTGTCCTGAGTCTGGCTGAACCGTCATGGCATCGCCATCCGGCTCACAGGACTCCGTACCATCGTCGCGCGTCGCGATGTGATAGCCGGAACGGCACTCGATGAGTTCGGCCGAACGTGCCGCGGGACGCACCGTGCGCGGTGCAGTGGTCGACTCGCTACAGGCGGCGATTGCGAGGGTGACACCAACAATAAGAACGAGACGGAGACGCATACGACTACCCTCGACAGTGATTCGGACGACTTGCACGTGAACGACTCTCGTCGTCGTTCAACTTGGCCTGCACTCTACGTGCTCAGATTGCCAAACGTGTGCCATTGATATTTCGTTGTCAGTGAGGAAGCTCACCATGAGCGAGCTGATCATTCCTTGGCCGGAAGCGCGCTCATCTGTTCGTCGATGAGTCTCACATCGCGCGGCAGCCCCGCGGTTACCGCGACGTCGCGGGCATGTACAAGACAAACCCGTGCCGCGCTCGTTTCGTCACGACTCGCCGCCAGCGTCGCCAACTGCATCAGACAGCGGACTCGAGCGGCCGGAATATCAGCGATCGTAAACTGCCCATACGCGGTCGTAATGCGCTCCTCGGCCTCATTTGCCAACCCTAATGATCCCAATGCGATACCGAGGTTGAGCAACGCCGCGGCGTGCATTTCGAGATCACCTGTTTGCCGTGCCGCCGTTACGGCGGACTCGAGCGTAGCGCGCGCCACATCGGGAAATCCGCGGTCGGACTGGAGGCGCCCGATGTTGAGTAGGGACACGGCTTCGCCGCGCGCATCCCCGGCCGCGCGATACGCCTCGCGCGATCGTGCAAAGAGACGCTCGCCCTCGTCGAAGTTGCGGTCTTCCGCTGCGAGGCCGCCCAGATTCTGGAGCGCCTTGCCCCGTGTAGCCGGAGCCTTCGCGAGCTCGAGCGTCCGCGTGAACAGAGCGCGGGCCTGATCGAAGTCGCCGCGGTTGTACCACACGGCACCCTGAATATTCAGCGCATCAGCCTCGGTATCCACGATGCCGAACTCCCGCGACAGCTCGGCACTTCGTCGTGCGGCGTCGAGCGCATCGTCCCACGAAGAATGCAGGCGATGCAGGTTCGCCAGCCGCCACCAGGCTTCCGCCGCAGCGGCGGGATTCTCCTCCACGTGCCGAGTGACCGTCTCGAAGCATTCCCTCGCGCGGGCCACCACTCCGCCGCGCTCGTATCGAACGCCGTCGGCAAGGAGGGCGGCAATCGAGTCGTTGCCGCGGGAGGGCGTGTCTGACATGGAACGGATGAATGCGTTCACGGCCAATGGACGTCAAGCGTCTGGGAAAACGGTTGTTTCATGATCGGGCCCTCAACGAGTCCGAACCTCGGCGGACTCGACCACGCCACTTCAGACTCTCGTCCGTCGCGCCGCCAAGCTAATATCGGGAATGACGAGAGCACGCAGACAGGCATGATCGAGGCGCCACCGTTACAGACGACTGAAACCGCCAAGGTGCCACTGCGCCGTATCCGGTCCGACCGAAAACGCACCCCGCTCGACTGGGCCGAGCTCTGGAGGTACCGCGATCTCTGGCTGACGCTCGCCCTCCGCGACATCAAACTTCGCTACCGGCAAACCGCACTCGGCGTCGCGTGGGTGGTGCTGCTTCCGCTGATGGCGAGCGGCGTCTTCACGGTCGTGTTCGGCTTGGTCGCCAAGCTGCCGAGCGACGGCTCGCCCTACTTTCTGTTCGTCTTCGCGGGGTTTCTGGGATGGAGCTCGTTCCAGAACACATTGCAGCGGTGCAGCGTCTCGCTCGTCGGCAATACGGCGTTGGTGACGAAGGTGTATTTCCCGCGCATCCTGCTCCCCGCGTCGAGCGTGCTGGCGTCACTGCTCGACTTCGCCGTCGGGCTTGTCGTATTTCTCGGTGTCGTGATAGCCCGAGGTGAGCTCCCGCCACTGTCGTCGCTCGTGCTCGTGCCCGTTCTGCTGCTGACGCTGCAAGTGCTCGCGCTCGGTGTCGGTCTGTTCATGGCGGCGCTCACCGTCCGCTATCGCGACGTGCAGTACGTGCTTCCGTTCATGATCCAGCTTCTGCTGTACGCGAGTCCAGTGGCCTACGGATTGTCCGTCGTGCCAGAGCACCTGCGCCGGTTCTACCTCCTCAACCCAGTGGCTCCGCTGCTCGACGCGCTGCGCTCTTCACTGCTCGGACATGACGTCCTCAATTGGCCCGCGGTGGGCGCCGCTGCGCTGGTGAGCGTGCTGATCCTCATGGCCGGCACGTTCTTCTTCCTCCGACAGGATCGCCAGTATGCCGACGTCATTTAGCGCCGGCCCGGCACTGTCGATTCGCGACATCGGCAAGTCGTACAACGTGGCCAACCGGCGCGCGACGATGCTCGCGGAATCGCTGGCCGAGTGGGTGAGTCGGGCGAGGGGAAGCGCGAAGTCGGAGAAGTTCTGGGCGCTGCGCGAGGTGTCGTGCGAGGTGGCGCACGGCGAGATCCTCGGCCTCGTCGGCCGGAATGGGGCTGGCAAGTCCACGCTGCTCAAGATCATCGCCGGCGTCACCGCGCCGACCACCGGCGAGGTGGATGTCTATGGCCGCATCGGCTCGATGCTCGAAGTGGGCACGGGCTTTCATCCGGAGCTGACAGGGCGCGAGAACGTCTTCCTGAACGGTGCGTTCATCGGGATGCGTCGCTCCGAGATTCGCGCGCGGTTCGACGAGATCGTCGAATTCTCGGGCGTCGAAGCGTTTCTCGACGTCCCGATCAAGCGCTACTCGAGCGGCATGGCGGTGCGTCTCGCCTTCGCTGTCGCAGCGCATCTCGATGCAGATATCCTGCTCGTCGACGAAGTGCTCGCCGTCGGTGACCAGGCCTTCCAGGACAAGTGTCTCGGCAAGATTCGTGAGGTGCGGCTGCGCGAAGGACGCACTGTGCTCTTCGTCAGCCACAACCTGGCCGCCGTCGCGAACCTGTGCACCCGCGCACTCCTGTTGAGCGCGGGACGTGTCGTCGCCGACGCATCGGCGTCGGAGATCACGCGTCTCTACACGGCCGGCGTCGCCATGGCGACGACATCCGACGAAGTCGATCTCACGCCGTTGCCGAGAACCAAACGGACTGCGGCGCAGTGCACGAAGATTCAGGTCAGTGCGGTCGACGAGTTCGGCGTGCCGCTCGATGCAATCATGCCTGGCGCCACGGTGCAGGTCGCCGTCACCGTAACGGCCACGGCGCCAATCTCTCGCGCCTTTCTCGGCGTCGAGGTCATGGATGAGCGAGGCCGGCCGGCTATCGGCGTCAGCACCGACATGGCGGATGGCTGGATCGCGCTCGATGCCGGCCAATCGAAGCGCGTGACGGTACGTCTGCTCGACGTGCAGGTGCGTCCTGGCATCTACACGGTCGGGCTGATCCTGACGACCGTGACGGAGCGGCTCGACGGATTGGACGCAGTCGTTCGGTTCGAGGTGATGCCGTCACCGGACGGCGGTTATGATCGCTGGCCGGGGTGGATGGCCTCGGCATACGCCCCTCGGTTTGATGTATCGATTGGCTGACTAGCGCACCGTGTAGGTGGAGTACACGCACCCACCGTCGAGCACTCGACTCTCCTTGAGCTCGAGTTGGATGCGCTTACCGGCGTCACGAAAGAGCGGAACTCCGCGGCCGAGCAGAATCGGGTGGACGTTCAAGCCGACTTCGTCGATGACGCCAGCCTCGAAGAGCGACTGCGCCAGCTCTCCGCCGCCCATGACGCAGATGCCCTTCCCTTCGCCGCGCTTCAGCTCGCGGACGAAGGCGCCCGGATCGGTGGACACGAGCCGCACGCCAGGCTGATCGATCTCCGTGAGCGTCCGCGAAAAGACGTAGGTCGTGATCTTCTCGTTCGCGCGCTTCGCCGGCGCCTTTCTTTTCTTCGCCGACCCGCCCTGCATCGCGACCGAGACGCCCCACGTCTTGCGGCCCATGACCATGAGGTCGACCGACTTCCAGTAGTCGCCCATGATGTCCTGCACGTCCTTGCTGAAGTGCAGCCAGTCGATCGAGCCGTCTTCACCAGCGATGAAGCCATCGAGACTGCAGGCGGCGCCGTAGCTCACGATTCGCATGCTCTCCTCCCGGTGGGTATACTATACCGTCGTATAGATTCAATACTATATCATCATTTAGAAACGTCAAGACGTGAGTCCACGCCCCCGAAAGGTCAGCGACGAAGAGATCTTCGCCGCGACCTACCGCGCCATGACCCGCCTCGGCCCCGGAGAGCTGACGCTCGCCGAGATTGCCGCAGAGGCCGGGGTGACGGCGGGGGCGCTATCGCAGCGGTTTGGCTCGAAGCGACAACTGCTTCTCGACCTTGCCGAGGGGGCCGCTGCGTCAGCGGGTGACTTCATTCGCGAGCTCGGCACGGCGCATCGCTCGCCGCTCGCGGCCATCCGCGAATACGCGGAGTGCCTCGCACATCTCGCGGCGTCGCCAAGCGCGTTGGCGCGCAACCTCGCGTATCTCCAGATCGATCTCGCTGATCCGGACTTTCGAAAACACCTCGAGATTCAGGCACGTGCGACGCGCGACGGCATCGAAGCGCTGTTGACCGCTGCGATCGCCGCTGGCGAGCTGGCTCGCAGTACCGACGCACGCGCGCTGGCACGCACGGTCGACGTCATGCTCAGTGGCTCGTTGATGACATACGCGACGTATCGGGACGGCACTGCCGTGAAGTGGCTGCGCGACAACTGCGACATGGTGCTCGCGCCGTACCTGAGGAAGAAGAAGCGCAAATGACGCCTCGCTCGGCGCAGGGGCGTCGCGTCCTGTTTGTCGATGACTCCGCGCAGCTTGGCGACAGCCAGTTTACGCTGCTGGATGTCACCGTCGCCCATCGCGATCGCGGAGCAGTCGCGCTGTTCGAGGACGGTCCCTTCGCCGCGGCGCTCGTGTCGCGCAACGTCGCCCTCCTGCCGATCGATCTCGGTCGTGCGACGCGATACGCGATGAAGACGGGTCGGGGTGCTGCGCTCGCGTCGGCGCGTGTGGCGTTTTCACTGTCGCGTATCGCGCGCGCCTTCGGCGTGTTGTACGCGAACTCGCCGACTGCGTTTCTCGTCTCGGCCGCGGCCGGACTTGCCGCGCGCCGTCCCGTCATCTGGCACCTGCGCGAGTTGCTCGTTGCACCACGCTTCGGCGGGTTGCAGGTCCGTCTTCTCGTCACGTTCGCCAACGCGCGCGCCGTGCGTGTCGTCGTCAGCTCGCAGGCGGTGGCCGACGTGTTCGTCGCCGCAGGCGGACGTCGCGCGTTGGTGCACCTGATCCCCGACGGCGTGGACACGGCACCGTTCGACCGAATCGGACCCGACGTGCGCGCGGAGATGCGCCGGAGATTGGAGATCAGCGAGCGCGCGTATGTCGTGGGGAGCTTTGGCAACGCGGGAGTCTCGGGACGCGGCGTGTTGACGGCGGCGCTGAAGCTGCTGCCCGACGTACAAGCGATCGTCGTCGGCGGCGCGCAGGGCGACTATACGGATCTGCCGCGGCTCATTGCTGCCTGCGACGTCGTCGTCCACGTGAGCGAATCGTCGGAGCTCGCGTCGCGGTTGGTGGTGAAGGTGCTGATGTCGCGGCGCCCGATCGTCGTCACCGACGTGACCGGTATGCGTGAGCTCGTGGACGACGGCGTTACGGGCATCGTCGTTGCACCCGGAGATCCTGCCACACTTGCCGCGGCGATCCGTCGTCTGCGCGACGAGCCGATTCGCAGTGACGAGCTTGCCTTTGCGGGCGCTGCGGATGCGCGCCGTCGCTTCACCATGGAAAGAATGAACGCCAGCATCACACGAGTGGTCGACGACGTCGCGAGCCATTCCGAACAGAGTCATGGCTGATGAGCGTTGCGTACGAGCTGGCACGGTGCATCGTGTGTGGCAGCGCCGACACTCGCGAGCTCGCGGGGGCGGACGACGTCCGTAGCGAAATCGAAGAGCTGTGGGCTCATCACTCGAAGCGGCTCCGTCCCGAGACGCCACCACCATACCTGATGGACCGCGTTGCGTTTTCGGAGCATCCGCCGCTGCGCGTGGTGCAGTGCACGACGTGTGGACTCGTCTACCGCAATCCGATCGAGCGGCCAAGGGAGCTCGGCAAGATCTACGGCGACGACAATCCGACGACCGAAGTGATGCAGGCGCTACACGACACGCAACTCGCGTCGTACGCGGCGCAGGCGAAGCGACTGACATCGGTGGCGGGCCGGCATGGCAGCGGTCTCGAAGTCGGGAGCTACGTCGGCGCCTTTCTCGCCGCCGCGCGCGACGAGGGTTGGCAGTTCGCCGGTGTGGACATCAACGCATGCACGAATGCATTCACGCGTGGCCTGGGCTTCGAGGTCCTCGACGGCACGATTGAATCGGTGGAGCGTCGCCGAGTGGATGCGGTGGCGATCTGGAACTGCCTGGACCAGTTGGCGGATCCGCCATCGGCCATTCGCGCCGCGCGGACGCATCTCGGCGATGGTGGCCTGTTGGCGCTCCGTGTGCCGAACGGTGCCTGCTATGCGACGTTCCGGTCGTTACTGGACTCGAAGCTCTCGATCGTCGCGCGGAACTGGCTCGCGCAGAACAACCTGCTCGGCTTTCCGTACCGGTTCGGCTTTACGCCGGCGTCGCTGACATGGTTGGTGGAGGAGAATGCGTTCGAGGTGGTGCACATCGTTGGCGATGTGTTGGTACCCATTTCCGATGAGTGGACACGCCCGTGGGCGGCTGTCGAAGAGAAGGCGTTGAAGGGGCTGGGTAAGGCTGCTGCGTTTTTGAGCCAGGGAGACAAAGTGCTCGCGCCGTGGTTCGAGCTTTATGCTGTCTCTCGTGCGCAGAGCTAACTCCGCGTAAATCCGTGTGCGCTGTTGCTTTGTGCAGGTTTTGTTACTCGCCACGGGGCGCGTTCGGGCTCGATGCGATTAGTCTCTTGCGTCCTTTCCCGTGGACGGAACCGAGCCACGTCTGCAAGGGCCCTATCAGGAAGTAGGTAATTCCGGAGAACTGCGGACGGTTGAGCCACGCCATTGCGAAGCCCACGACTCCGATGCCGACCATCAGCGCGTTCTCCTGGATCACGCCGCGAGTCTCGTACGTCTCCATGGCATTCAGCTCGAGCGCGTCGCGCAACCTGTACGCGTGCAGGTACATGAGCGCGAAGATGACATACAGCGCGACGAACCCGGCGCTGTAGATCATCATGAGAGGTTTCCAATCGGCGTAGCGCATTGCCGTGATCACGTTGCCCGCGGCGTCCACCTCCTGATAGCGTGTGATCGCATTCGTGAGCAGCGTGGTGAGAAATTTCAAAGGATAGACGTAAAAGGCCACCACGAACAGCAGCGCCGAGTTGAGGAGAAACGACACTCGGTCGTCGAGCGCGTAGCGACGGAAATAGATGTACTGTGCGTGCCAGATCAGCAGGAGCAGCAGGAAGCAGATCGCGAAGCTCACGAATCCGTGCATCAGCTTCATCAGGTCCGCGAACCGCTTTGGTGCCTCGAGTGACACCACCAACAGTGTCACGGCAAAGGCGAAAACGGCGTCGCTCAATCCCTCGATGCGCGACACCTCGCGGCCCCGCCAGCGAAATCCGTGATCGCGACCTTCCAGTACGGGGCGCAACTTGTCGTGAGAGTCGCGAATCATGAAATCAGATCAAGGGGTTGATGCGGGATCGAAGTTCGCGCCCTAAGTTGTCGCGTCGGCCTGTCTCGCACCATCCATCCGATCGCGATTGGAAACCTCCCGGCTTTCATACGTGCCTCGCGCGAACTACGGCATCGACGCGCCTAACGTCATTCGCACGATGGGGCTCCTCGCCTTGGGGCTCATCGGCGGGGGACTCGTGCTGCAGGCGATCTCACGCTCCGGTTCCGGCACCGCGCAGCTCGGGGTCACGCTCGTGTGGCCCGGTGCATCGTTCGCCATCACGGCGCTCCTCATGCTGGCGAGCAGCCGATTCGGCAAGCAGCGCGCGCGTGACCGGCTACTGGACCGACTGGCGCTGCGTGGCGACGAAACGGTGCTCGACGTCGGCTGTGGCCACGGCCTCATGCTGCTCGGTGCCGCGAAGCGTTTGCCGAGGGGCAGTGCTGTCGGCATCGACCTGTGGTCGCAGGCCGATCAGCATGCGAACAGTGCTGCCGCCACGCTCGCCAACGCGGTGGCTGAAGGGGTGAGTGACCGCGTCACGGTTCGCGACGGCGACATGCGGCAACTCCCCCTCGAGGACGCGAGCATCGACGTCGCCGTGTCGAGCCTGGCCATTCACAACGTCCCGACGGCGGCGGAGCGCACGTCAACGATACGCGAGATCGCGCGCGTGGTGCGTCCGGGCGGACGCGTCGCGATTCTCGACATCGCGCACGTGGGTGACTACGCGCGCGAGCTGCGCAGGGCGGGGTTCATCGTGGAGCGCAACGGTATCACGCCCTGGATCTTTCCGCCGACGCGCGAGCTGGTGGCGCGCCGGCCGAGTTGATGCGACCGAGGTTCAGGTCGACTTGATGAATGCGCAGCCGGCGTCTTGCGCGCGCAACGTTGCATAGATACCCGACGGCTGCAGCATTACGCCTGGTACGATGTTCGCGCGGACTTCGGCGCGCACTTCCTCCGGGTCGCGGTTGAACTTCTGCGCCATCTGTCCCGCGTAACGCATCGCCGCCTTGTTGCACGCCAGCAGCACGGCCCCACTTGCGATGAGACCGTCGAGCGACGCCTCGGGAGACACGAGCGGTTCCTTGTCGTCCTTCGAAACATGAAGGAATGGATTCCGTAGGGCGTCCTTACCGGTGATGGGATCCTTGACCTTCATGCGCTCGCCGAGTGCGTACTTCTCCCACAGCATGTCGTTCATGGCGATGACGGTGGCGAAGTGCCGAAGCACGACCACGGGAATGACGTCGTCACCACTGAGACCGAGTTGCTCCCGGTAGCCCTGCATGAAGAAGGTCGCGTGCGTGAGCGCGAGCCCGTCGTCGACACCGGGCGAGTCGAACACCGCCTTGTGCTTCGCCGCGGTGACTCGGCGCGTCCAGCTGTCGTCGAACGGCGCACGGCTGGTCGCACCGCCGGACGACGCGCTGTGGAGACCAGCCGCCGCGAGCGGCGTGGCGCAGGCGGTACCGGCCATCACGGCGGCCGCGGTGGCGACGTGCGCGAGGAACTCGCGCCGGTGGGAGGTAGGCTTCTCTGGTGCGGACACGGCGACTCCGTTGAAAGGCAGGCGGGCGGGATGACGTCCCCAA
>Ga0193752_1001775_pt1 | contig 17367 bp, 13 predicted proteins | sample H1c1metaG_FD_144924 | JGI IMG/M metagenome (GOLD analysis project Ga0193752, IMG submission 144924) | Soil microbial communities from a riparian zone of the East river system, Colorado, United States - H1c1 | ecosystem: Environmental > Terrestrial > Soil > Riparian zone | place: USA: East River... | reverse complement strand
GGTCGGAGTCGGGTTGACGATGATCGGCCCGACGCTCTTCGACTACGGTACTGATGCACAACGCGCCGAGCACTTGCCACGCATCGTGCGCGGGGAAGTTCGCTGGTGCCAAGGTTACTCGGAGCCCGGAGCCGGTTCGGATCTCGCGGCCGTGAGTACTCGCGCGGTGCGCGACGGCGACCACTTCGTGATCAACGGGCAAAAGGTCTGGACGTCGTTCGCCGACAAGTCGGACTGGATCTTCGCGCTCGTGCGCACCGACCCGAGCGCGAAGAAGCAGCTTGGAATCACCTTCGTGCTGATCGACATGGCGAGTCCCGGTGTGTCGGCGCGTCCGATCGAGCTGATCAGCGGGGCATCGCCGTTTTGTGAGACGTTCTTCGAAGAGGTGCGCGTGCCGCTCGCGAATGTGGTCGGCGATGTGAACGCGGGTTGGACCGTCGCCAAAGCGTTGCTCGGCTACGAACGCTCGATGATCGGTGAAGCCATGAGCGGCGAGATCGCGGCGGCGGAAGCCGAGCTGGTCGCGCGAGCTCGCGTTGCCCTTGCGGCCGATAGCGGCCCCCTCCCGGACGACGCGATCCGATTGATGATCGCGCGCACGGCGATGCAGGAGCGCTGCTTTGCCTTCACGATCGAACGGTTGCGGCAGAGTGCAAAGGCAGGCCAAGCGCCCGGTTCGGAGAGCTCGATTCTCAAGGTCGTCGCGAGCGAGCTCAAGCAAGCGCGCTGGGAGCACGCGATGCGCATCGTGGGTGTGGACGGACTCGGTTGGGATGGGCCGGGCTTCGACGCGCAGGATCTGGCAGCGACGCGCGAGTGGCTGCGCTCGCGCGCCAACACGATCGAAGGCGGTACGAGCGAAGTGCAGCTGAACATCATCGCCAAACAAGTGTTGGGACTCGGAGTATGAACGTGCAGCTATTGCCGAACGAACAGCAGCTCTTGCTCAAGCAGAACGCGCGCGGCTTGTTTCGCGAGCGCGGCGCAGTCGGGCGCATCCGGGCGCTTCGCGACACGCGCGACGCGACTGGTTTCTCGCGTGAGCTGTGGCGCGAGATGGCTCAGCTCGGTTGGGTCGGGTTGTGTTTTCCGGAAGCGTACGAAGGCTTCGGTCTCGACTTCAGTGATCTGTGTTTGGTGTTGGAAGAGGCGGGCCGGCAGCTCGCGCCCGAGCCGTGGCTGTCGACTGTGCTGCTTGGCGCCCAGGCGCTGCTGCTCGGCGGCAGTGACGGGCAAAAAGGCCGCTGGCTGCCCGGAGTCGCGCGCGGTGAAACGCTGCTCGCGGTCGCGTACGAAGAACCTGGTGAGCTTGCGAACTGTCAAACCCGCGCGGTGCGAACTGCGGGCGCGTTACGGCTGAGCGGCGAGAAGCTGCAAGTGTTCGATGCACACCTCGCAAATGCCTTGATCGTGTTCGCGCGCGTCGATGCGGGGCACACGCTGTTTCTGATCGATCCGAAAGCGCGCGGTGTCGGCATTCAGCGGCAGAACCGGATCGACGGTCGCAACGCCGCGATCGTGCGGTTCGATGAAGTGCAAGTCGAGTCGGGCGCGATGCTCGGCGAAGGTGGTCGCGGCCTCGAGTTGCTGCAGCGCGTGATCGACCGCGCCACGATCGGGCTGTGCGCGGAGATGTTGGGCGGTGCGACCCAAGCGTTCGAAGATACGGTCGACTACCTCAAGACTCGCAAGCAGTTCGGAGTGACGATCGGTTCGTTCCAAGCGCTAGCCCACCGTGCGGCTCGGATGTTCATCGATCTCTCGCTGGCGCGCAGCGCCGTCGCTGTAGCTGCGCGCAGCGTCGATCAAGCGGGCGAACCGGCCGCGATCGCGAAGCTCGCCTCGCTCGCGAAAGCGCGCTGTTCCGAGACGTTTACGCACGTCACCGGCGAAGCGATCCAGATGCACGGTGGGATCGGTGTCACCGACGACTTCCACATCGGCTTCTACTTCAAGCGCGCTCGCGCCGCCGACGTGCTCTTCGGCGATGCAAACTTTCACTTGCGCCGCTGGGCGGCGCTGTCCGGCTATTGACCGGATACCTTTTCGATCGCGTCCAAACAGTCGCTCATCATCTCCTGAACGACCTGTTTGACGGCGCGGCGTTGTGTCAGCTGACCGACGATCTGTCCGACCGGCGTCCCCAACAACTGCGCCGAGCCAGGCTTGCCGGTTTGGGCGTGGCGATAGATGCGCTGGGTGGCTTCGGCCGTGGCCATCCACTGCAACGGCATCGGCAGCGTCCCGGGCGAGTTCGGGCCGTCCCAAGCTTCGGTGTACGGCGTCTTCAGCTGGCGCGCGGGTTTGCCGCTGATGCAGCGCGAGCGCACGGTGTCTTGCGAGCTTGCGGCCAACAGCTTGTCGACTAACGCTGGCACACAGTCAGACTCGTTTGTGGTCAGCCAGACGGACCCACACCACACGCCTTGCGCGCCCAACACGAGCGCGGCTGCCATCTGGCGACCACTCGCAATCCCACCACCCGCGAGCACTGGTAGCGGTGCGACCGCCTCGGCGATCTGCGGGATCAACACGATCGAGCCGACCTCACCGGTGTGTCCGCCCGCCTCGTAGCCGGACGAGATGATGATATCCACGCCGGCATCCTTCTGCCGGCGCGCGTGCTCCACGCTGCCGCACAGAGCGGCGACGACGATTCCACGCGCGTGTGCGGTCTCGATGATGTCCGTCGGCGGCGGGCCGAGCGCGTTTGCGATCAGTCGAATCGGATGGCGCAGCGCCACCTCGACGTGTGCGCGTCCACCGGTCGCAGACCAACCGAGCAATTCCTCGGTTCGTTCCACGTTGGCAGGCAGCTCCGGCACTTCGTAGTGGGTGAGCAACTCCTGAATGAATTGTTTGTGTTTCTGCGGCACGTGCTGCTGCAGCGCGTCTTTGCTGAGGTCGCCGGATTCTTTGCCGACGTACTTCACCGGGATGACGGTATCTACACCGTAGGGCTTTCCGTCGATGTGTTCGTCGATCCACTTCAGCTCTTCCTCGAGCTGTTCCGGGCTGTACGCCACAGCGCCGAGCACGCCGAAGCCACCCGCGCGGCTGACGGCGGCGACCACGTCCCGACAGTGGCTGAACGCGAAGATCGGAAACTCGATGCCGAGGCGCTTACACAGTTCGTTGTTCACGATCACCGACCCTTGAAATCAGGCTTGCGCTTCGCGACGAACGCAGCCGGTCCCTCTTTGGCATCTTCCGAATCGAAGACCGGCTGGCCGATCTCCAGCTCGAGCGCCAGCGCGTCGGCTTCGGAGAGCCCTTCGGTCTCGATCACCGACCGTTTGATCGCCTGAACCGCGACCGGTCCGTTTTCTGCAATCTGCTGCGCGACCTGCTTGGCGACGGTGAGCGCTTGGCCATCCGGAACGACCCGACCGACCAAACCAATTTCGAGCGCCTCTGCTGCGGGTACGTGGCGGCCGGTGAGCAGGATGTCCATCGCGCGGGTAAATGGAATTTGCCGGCGCAGGCGAACGGTGCTGCCCCCGAGTGGAAACAGACCCCAGCGCGCTTCGGACACGCCGAACTTCGCGCTCTGTGCCGCAATTCGGATATCGGTGGCCTGCAAGATTTCGGTTCCGCCGGCGACGCACGTGCCTTCGACTGCAGCCACCAGCGGCTTCTTGAGCCGGTAGTGACGTAACAGCGCCTTCCAGTGCAAGTCGCTATCCTGCTGAAAGCGCGCCAACCAAACAGGGTCAGTGGCCGCGCCGGCCATCACCTTGAGATCACTACCGGACGAGAAGTGTCCACCCGCGCCGGTGAGGATCGCAACGCGCACGCTGGGATCCCCGTCGATGGCATCCCAGGCATCGGCCATGCGCGCGAGCATCTCCAGATCCATCGCGTTGCGCGCTTCGGGCCGATTCATGATCACGGTCACGACCGCGCCTTCGCGCTCGATCAACAAGTGCGGCGACTGCGACATTCTTTGCAGTGAAACAGGTTTCACTTTCGCTCGCAAGTAGCTTGTCGGCTCGAGTGAAACATGTTCTATTTTGGTCGACAAGCCGGGAGGCCGCATCGATGGACGTCTACGATCTCGACAGTTACCAGCGCGCGATTCCTCACGATGTCTTCGGGCGGCTGCGGAAAGAAAGTCCGGTCAATTTCAATCCGGAACCGTCCGGTCCGGGCTTTTGGGCAGTTACGAAGTACGCGGACGTGGTGACGATCTCGAAAGATCCGAAGACGTTTTCGTCTGCGCGTGGCGGCACGAACTTGACCGAGCTCGCGCCCGAAGATCTGTCAGTCGTACAGATGCTGATGGTCAACATGGATCCGCCGCGACACAACAAGTTTCGCAACTTGGTGTCGAAAGGCTTCACGCCACGTATGATCGCGCAGCTCGAGCCGCTGATTCGCCGGGCTGCGACGCGCACTGTCGATGCGGTCGCGAAACGTGGTGAGTGCGACTTCGTGCGAACGGTCGCGGGTGAGCTGCCGTTGATCATCATCGCCGATCTGCTCGGCATCCCGCAGGAGGACCGTGGCAAGGTGTTCGACTGGTCGAATCGTTTGATCGGTTTCGACGATCCGGAGTTTCAGACGTCGCTCGCTGACGGTAAGGTCGCAGCCGGCGAGCTCTGGATGTACGCGAACCAGATCGCGGCGCAGCGTCGCGCCAAACCCGAGATGGATCTCACGAGTGTGCTGGTGCACGCGAGCGTAGACGGTGAGCAGCTGAGCGAGCTCGAGTTCGATGCGTTCTTCTTGATGCTGGCAGTGGCCGGTAACGAGACCACGCGCAACGCGATCTCCGGTGGCGTACTCGCACTCAGTCAACATCCGAACCAGCGCAAGCGCTTGCTCGATGATCCGTCGTTGATTCCGAGTGCAGTCGAAGAGATCTTGCGTTGGGTGACACCGGTCATCCACTTCCGCCGCACTGCGATGCGCGATGTCGAGCTGCGCGGTGCGATGATCCACGAAGGTGACAAGGTCGCCGTGTTCTACAGTTCGGCGAATCGCGACGAGGACGTGTTCCCAGATCCGTTCAAGTTCGATGTCGGCCGCACCCCGAACGAACACTTGGCATTCGGCGTTGGCCAACACTTCTGCCTGGGAGCGAGTCTGGCGCGGCTCGAGCTGCGCATCATCTTCGAAGAACTGCTGCGGCGCTTGCCCGACTTCACGCTCGCGGGTGACGTTCGCCGGTTGCGTTCCAACTTCATCAACGGCATCAAGGAAATGCCCGTGCGTTTTACTCCGGAGGCATCTTGAGCGCGCGCGTGCCAAACGAGCAAGCCCGCGCCGCGTTGATCGCGAGCGCGCGCGAGCTGGCACCCGTGCTGGCTTCGAGGCTCACGTGCGCCGACGAGCTGCGGCGCCTTCCCGACGAGACGATTACGGACTTCCAACGAGCAGGGTTCTTTCGCATCTTGCAGCCGAAGCGCTGGGGGGGCTTCGAGCTCGATCCGCGAACGTTTTTCGAAGTGCAGATCGAGATTGCAAAGGCCTGCGCGTCGAGTGCGTGGGTGTTGGGTGTCGTCGGGGCGCACGCGTGGCAGCTCGGATTGTTCGACGAGGCGGCACAGCGCGATGTGTGGGAGTCCGACAACTCGACGTTGATCTCATCGTCGTATGCACCGACTGGTCGGGTTACGCGCGTCGACGGTGGCTACGAGGTGAGCGGCCGCTGGTCGTTTTCGAGTGGCTGCGATCACTGTGGCTGGGCCTTCCTCGGCGGCTTCGCACCGACCGCGCCCGATGCAAAGGCGCCCGACATGCGGACGTTTCTGTTGCCGCGCAGCGACTACACGATCGAAGACAACTGGAACACGATCGGGTTGCGCGGAACGGGTAGCAAAGACCTCGTCGTCGAACGAGCGTTCGTGCCGGAGCATCGCACCCACGCGTTGATCGATGGCTTCCGAGGCAAGAGTCCAGGTCAGCGCGTCAACCCCGCGCCGCTGTATCGCCTACCGTTCGGGCAGCTCTTCGTGCGATCGGTCTCGACGAGCTGCATCGGCATCGCCGAGAGCGCGCTCGAGAGCTTTCGCGCCACCGCGTCGAAGCGGGTTGGGGCGGGCGACGGTGCAAAGGCTGCGATCGATCCCAACGTGCAGCGCTTGTGTGCCGAAGCGAGCGTGGCGCTCGATGAGGTCAAGTTGGTGCTGTTCCGCAACGTCGATGATCTGATGCAGCACGCCGAGCGCGGCGAGCAAGCACCGATCGCGACACGCGTTCGCTATCGCTTCGACTCGTCCAATGCCGCCGACCGCTGCGCGAAGCTTGTGAGCTCACTCTTCAACGGAGCAGGCGGGCGCGTGCTGTTCTTGGGGCATCCGCTGCTGCGCGCTTGGCTCGACGCAAATGCAGCACGCGCTCACTACGCGAACAATCCGGACAAGCCCGCACGCAACTTCGGTGGCGTCGAGCTCGATCAGGCCAACACCGACTTTTTCATCTGAAAATGAGCGCCGTTCTACAGCTCGGCTATCTGGGGTTCGAGGTGAGCTCGCTCGAGGCGTGGCAACGCTTCGCGGAGCAGACGTTGGGCCTGCCGCTCGGAGCGGCGCTCGAAGGCGGTGGTTTCACGTTGCGCATGGACACCCATCCGGCGCGGTTCTTCATTCAGCCGGGGCCGCTCGACGACGTGTCGGTGATCGGCTGGCAAGTTGCGGATCGTGCGGCGCTCGACGAGATCGCGGCGCGCTTGCCGGAAGCTGTCCGTGGCTCCGCGGCCGAGTGCGCGTTCCGTGGGGTCGATGCGCTGGTGAAGTTCCGCGACCCATCCGGCATCCGGAGCGAGTTGTGTTGTGGTCCCCAGCTCGCTGCCGAGCCTGAGCGAAGCCCGCTGCTCTGCTCCCGCTTCATCGCGGGAGACCTCGGCCTCGGGCACGTCGTGATCGGCGCCGATGACCCCGCGCGCAGCATCGCGTTCTACCGCGAAGTCCTCGGCTTTCGGCTGAGCGACGAGATCCGCTGTGAGTACTTCGGTTACCCGGTCGACATCGCGTTCTTCCATGTCAACAAGCGGCATCACAGCCTCGCGATCGGTCGCCGCCAGCGTAAACACATCCATCACTTCATGCTCGAGGTCGCTGCGATGGACGACGTAGGCCTCTGCTTCGATCGCGCACTTCGCAACCAGGTCCCGATCGTGCAGACGCTCGGAAAACACCCGAACGACCGCATGTTCTCGTTTTACGCGAAGACGCCGTCGGGTTTTCAGTTCGAGTTTGGTTACGGCGGGCGCGAGGTGAACGACGCCGACTGGCAGCCCACCACGTACGATCGCATCAGCGAGTGGGGCCATCACCCACCGATCGTGTTTGCTCCTCCGCGCGAGGTGAAGCGATGAGCCTCGAAGGTCAGCCGACTGCAATTCCGGAGGGCGAGTACGCCGACATTGGCGAAGGCCGTCGCATCCACTATCACGCGGCGGGGAGCGGCACCCCGGTCGTCTTCATTCACGGGAGCGGGCCCGGAGCGAGCGGCTACAGCAACTTCCAAGGCAACTTTCCGTTTTTCGCCGAACGTGGATTTCGCGTCATCGTGCCGGACAGTTTGGGCTTTGGCCTTTCGAGCAAGCCAGACGTGGACTACGAGCTCGACTACGTGCTCGCGGGTCTCAAGGCGTTGCTCCAGTCTCTCGGCGTCGAGCGCTGTGCCGTGGTCGGCAACTCGCACGGTGGAGCACTTGCGATTCAGTTGGCGCTCGATGAGCCGCAGCTCGTCTCGAAGTTGATCTTGATGGCGCCGGGCGGGCTCGAGGTGCGCGAGCGCTATCTGGAACAGCGCGGCATTCGGTCGATGTTCAAAGCGGTCAGCGCGCCCGAGGGGATTACACCGGAGAGCTTGCGGAAGGTGCTGACGTTGCAGGTCTTCGATTCGCAACTCATTACCGAGGCGCTCGTGACGCAGCGCTGGCAGATCGCCCAGCTGCAACCGAAGCGTTTGTTCACGACGCTACGCGTGCCGCACTTGGCGCCGCGGTTGGCTGAGCTGACGTGTCCGGTGCTCGGTCTGTGGGGCAATGATGATCAGTTCTGTCCTGTGAGCGGCGCTGCGATCTTGTCCGAGCAATGCCGAGACTCGCGCGTGGTGCGCCTGTCGCGTTGCGGGCATTGGGTGATGGTCGAGCGCGCGCCGCTGTTCAACCAGCTGTGCACGGAGTTCTTGCGCGAATGAGCTCGCCGAATCTCACGACCTACGCCGATGAGCTCTACGCCGCCTTGCGCGAGCGCCGGCCGATTGCACCGCTCACGAGTCGCGATGCGAGCTTGAACATCGACGACGCGTACCAGATCTCGCGGCAGCTCCTCGCGCGCCGGCTGCGCGATGGTGAGCGCGTCGTGGGGAAGAAGACCGGCGTCACGAACAAGCTCGTTCAGGCGGCGCTGTCGGTACATCAACCGGACTTCGGCTATCTGACTGATGCGATGCTGTTCGAAGACGGTGCGGAGCTACCGATCAGCACCGAGCTCATCGCCCCACGCGCCGAAGGTGAGATCGCATTCGTGCTCGAGCGCGACCTCAAGGGCCCCGGGATCACGGCGCAGGAAGTGCTCGCTGCTACCGCGTGCCTGCGACCGTGCTTCGAGATCGTCGACTCGCGGATCGCCGACTGGAAGATCAAGATCCAAGACACCATCGCCGACAACGCATCCTCCGGCATGTTGGTGCTCGGCCGTAGTCAAGTCAGTCCTCGCAACTTCGACTTCGTGACCTGCGGCATGGTGGTCTGGAAAAACGCCGAAGTACTGAGCACGGGTGCGGGTGCTGCCGCGCTCGGTTCGCCACTCAATTGCGTGGCTTGGCTCGCCAACACGCTGGGTGAGCGTGGCGAGTCGCTCGCCGCCGGCGACATCATTTTGTCGGGCTCGCTGGTTCCGCTCGAGCCCGTGCGGGCTGGGGATCTCATGCAGCTCAGCATCGCCGGCATCGGTGATGCGAGCGTGCGTTTCGTGTGAGTCGACACATGACCAAGCTCGACGCCGCAATTATTGGATCAGGCAACATTGCAACTGATCTCATGTACAAACTCCTGCGGAGCGAGTGGATCACGCCACGCTTCATGGTCGGAATCGACTCAGGCTCGGAGGGCTTGGCGCGTGCGCGCAGCCAGGGATTGTCTACGACCGCAGGCGGCGTGGACGGGATGTTGGCCGAGTTCGGTGCTGGCAAGATTCAGATCGCGTTCGATGCGACCAGTGCCTACGCGCATGCGGAAAACTCGCGCAAGCTGATCGAGCGCGGCGTGCGCGTGATCGATCTGACACCGGCTGCGATCGGTCCGTATTGTGTGCCGCCAGTCAATCTCGACGCACACCTCGACAGTCAGGCGATGAACGTCAACATGGTGACGTGCGGCGGCCAGGCGACGATTCCGATCGTGGCCGCCGTCAGCCGCGTTCAGCCGGTGAGCTACGCCGAGATCGTGGCGACGGTGGCTTCGCGCTCAGCCGGGCCGGGTACGCGCGACAACATCGATGAGTTCACGCGTACGACGGCCGGAGCGATCGAACGCGTCGGCGGCGCGAAGCGGGGTAAGGCGATCATCATTTTGAATCCCGCCGAGCCGCCGCTGATCATGCGGGATACGATTCACTGCCTGGTCGAAGGCACGCCGGACACAGTTGCGATCACCGCATCGATCACGGCGATGATTCAGGAAGTGCAGCGCTACGTACCCGGTTATCGGCTCAAGAATGGTCCGGTGTTCGAGGGTCAACGCGTCAGCACGTACCTCGAAGTCGAAGGCCTCGGCGACTACCTTCCGAAGTACTCGGGAAACCTCGACATCATGACTGCGGCAGCGCGTCGCACCGGTGAGTTGATGGCCAAGCAAATGTTGGCGAGCTCGCGATGACCACGCACCATCGTTTCGAGTTGCACGAAATGAGCTTGCGCGACGGGATGCATCCGAAGCGCCATCAAATCCCGCTCGATCGTATGGTCGCGATCGCGGTTGCGCTCGACGAGGCCGGTGTGCCGTTGATCGAGGTCACACACGGCGACGGGTTGGGTGGCGCTTCGATCAACTATGGATTTCCCGCGCACACGGATGAGCAGTATCTGCGTGCAGTCTGCTCCCGCATGCAGCGTGCGCGGATCTCGGCGCTTCTCTTGCCCGGGATCGGCACCGTCGACGACTTGCGCATGGCAGTCGACTGCGGTGTGAAGTGCGTTCGCGTGGCGACTCACTGCACGGAAGCGGACGTGTCGCGCCAACACATCGGTCTGGCGCGCAAGCTCGGCATCGACACGGTCGGTTTCTTGATGATGGCTCACCGTGCGCCGCCGGAATTTCTGCTCCAGCAGGCGTTGCTCATGGAGAGCTACGGCGCGACTACTGTCTACATCACGGATTCTGCCGGTTACATGTTGCCGGCGGACGTCACGGCGCGCGTAGGGCTCTTGCGTGAGCGCTTGTCGGCAGACACCGGCATCGGCTTTCACGGGCATCACAACCTGGCGCTCGGGGTTGCAAACTCGCTGGCTGCACTCGAGGCGGGTGCCAATCGGATCGATGGATCGTGCGCGGGGCTCGGTGCAGGTGCGGGCAATACGCCACTCGAGGTGTTGGTCGCAGTGCTGACGCGCATGGGTGTCGATCACGGGATCGATTTGTACAAATTGATGGATGTCGCAGAAGATCTAGTCGTGCCCATGATGGACACCCCCGTGCGCATCGATCGCGACGCGCTCATTCTGGGCTACGCCGGCGTCTATTCGTCGTTCTTGTTGTTCGCGCAGCGCGCAGCGGCAAAATACGACCTCTCGTCGCGCGATATCTTGGTCGAGCTCGGTCGGCGCAACACGGTCGGCGGTCAAGAGGACATGATCGAAGACGTCGCGCTCGATATGTGTAAGTCGCGCGGCGCTGGGAGCTGAGAGCGCGGCAGGCACGCGGTGGCAAACTGACTTCAGCCCACCGGCTCGGCCCTCGCTGCGCTGGTACCGGCGAGTCGCCCGAAAAACGTCGCACACCCGATCGACATACCGCTCGAATAGCCTGCAGCTGAGCGCGGCAGGCCGCAGGTGTTGCGCCCGGCGGCATATAGGCCCGCGACCACGCGACCATCCGGGCGCAGCACTTCGCCACTCGGAAGCGTGTCGAGGCCGCCCATCGTGAAGCCGGGGACGATTGCGCTCTTTGCCGATAGATCGAGCGCGGCGAACGGGCCACGCTCGAGCGGCGTGAGATAGCTTCCGGCCTTGTGAAACAGTGGGTCCTGGCCGAGCGCCGCGTTCGCGTTGTAGTAACGAATCGTGGCGACCAGCGACCCGCTCGGCAACGCGAGCTCGGCTTCGAGCCCTTCGAGTGTCTCGGATGCCGCTTTCAGCTGCATGCCTGCGAGCGGGCGACCGAAGTGGGCCTCGTCGCAGATCAGATACGCGACGGCGCCGGTTTGCCGCAGGATGTTGTCGCCCGTGCGCCCGTGGTACGCGTCTTCGTTGATGAAGCGCTGACCTTGCGCGTTTACCAACACGCCGTTGAGAAGCTTGCTCGGCGGGTAGAACGGCACTGAAACGAAGCCTTCGCCCATGCCGATCGCGTAACCACCCGCGGCCAAGCCGAGCAAGATGCCGGTGCCATCGTCGCCCGGATTGCCGATTTGAAGATTGACGTTGAGCAGCTTCGGCGCGTGCGCGGCGAGCATTGTGCGGTTCATGATGAAACCACCCGCGGCCAGTATTACGCCACGCCGTGCCCGTACCGCGTAGTCGCTGCCGTAGCGCCGCGCGACCACGCCGACGACGCGCTGTGCATCATCGACGACGAGGCTGCTCGCGCGAGAGTCTTGCACTTGCCGGACACCGCGCTTGGCCGTCTGGGTGAGTAGCTTGTCCATCAGGAGCTTGCCAGCGCTGCCGGGCGTGCGCGGTTTGTGCCCGCGTGGTGCCGGCTTTGCGAGCTCGTTGAATGGCCAGACGTTTTCGTTACCGGAGTAGAAGAGGCCATCGTCTCCGGGTGGCTCGGTCGTCTTCTTCGCGAAGAAGCTTGGCTTGAACTCGACGTCTTGGGCTTTGAACCAAGCGTAGTGTTCCAAGTTGCGTTCGCAGTACAACCTAACTTTGGCCTCGTCCGGATTGGGGCCGCTCGCTGCGAGCAAGTACTTGTACATCTCGTCGAGGTCGTCGCTGAATCCACAAGCGCGCTGAGTCTCGGTGCCGCCGCCGAAGTAGATGATGCCGCCCGACAGCGCCGTCGACCCGCCGCCGTCAGCGGCGCGCTCGAGAACCAGGACGTCAGCGCCATGGCCTCTCGCTTCGATCGCCGCGCTTGCGCCGGCAGCGCCCATGCCGACGATCACTACGTCGGCTTCTTCGTTCCAAGTATCGATTTCGCGGGCATGGCGAGCGAGCGTGATGGGCTCATTCGAACCTGGGCTCGTGGAGGCGACGGCGGTGTGGACGCTCATCGCTTCGAAATAGAACATGTTTCATTCGCGCCGGCAACTGCGTTTCGAGCACGTTCCTAGCCACGGACGCGTGTGGCCGGCAAAGACCGGGATGCCTGCGGTGGCCATCGGCTCGCCGCACGGGTTCGCGTCTACGGGAGGCTCGTCTCCGGAGCTATCCATAGACGACCGCGACTCATGAAACGCTGGTTCACCTCGACGTAGCCCTGCTGCTTCGCGTAGGTCTCGAACACGCCATCGTGTCTCGGCTCGAACCCGACCAGAATCGCGTGAGGTTTCTTCTCGTTCAGAAACGCCTGCAGCCGACTTGGCCCGACCACGTTCAAATCTTCTTGCATCGCGGGCGTTCGGTGGTCGGCGACTCTGAACGCAAACGGGCCCGTCGCGAGCTCGGGGTAGATGCTGCACCCGGCTTCGAGCGGCAAGATCGGCGACAACGTTGCGACGTACATCGCTTCCGAACAGTCGAGACGTCGATCGAGGTTTCTGGCTTCGCGTTCGACTCTCGCAGGGGCCGAGCTCTTGCGGAGGAGTTTATTCATTCGCCGCGTCGCAGGCGCGAACGCGATGCCGAGTACACACACGGCGACGAATGCCACTCGCCACTTAGTCGAATACAGGCTCGCGGCGACAATCGCCGTGATGATCAGACATGCGAACGGCATCGCGAAGTACTGCAAGTAGGCGGGACTCGGCAGCAGTGCGGCGATGCACGAGAGAAAGGTGATGACGCACGCGCCAATGAACAGACGTCGTTTCGTACGCGGAACGTCCAGCCACCACAGCGCAATCAGGGCGACGACGGAGTACAGCGTGACGGCCGTGATCAGTGGATTGCGCCAGAGTCTCCGAAAAAAGCGAAGCCTTTGTGACAGCTTCATCGGCATGTGCGAATCGGTGACGCGGCGGTACTCCGTGTTTGCAACGTGATAGTCGAGGTTGCCGAAGTAGAACGCGCTCGGATCCCGCAGCGCGTAGTACACAAGTGGCAATGCGCCGATCAGCCCGCCACCGATCCAGTGCAACACGAGCCGGCGGTCGGACACCGCGACAGTCGTTGCAAACACACCGAGGGCGACTAGCGCGTAGAAGCTCTTGCACGAAACCGCGAGTCCGATCGTAAGGCCGCTGATGGCTGACCATGCTGCGCGCGCACGCGGGCTGAAACTCTCGTCCGTCGCGAGTACGCATGCGAGCAGCGATAGCGTAGTCAGACCCAACGGCATGATGTAGTTCGACGACTCAGCGACATTTGAGAGAAACAAGCGATGCGAGCCGAACACCCCTGCCGCGGCGACGGCTACGAGGCGATTGCCCGAGAGCCGGCGGCCGATTTCATACACGGCCATCACAGCGAGGATGGACCAAAACGCGACGTGCAAACGTGCGAGTAGCAGCAGGTGCTCGTTGCCTGTCATCGCAAACAGTCCCGCGTTGACGATGGGCAACAGCGGCGCTTGCAGATACGCGTAGTCCGAATACAGATCGAACTCCCACCACAGGCGCGCAGCCGCCACGTACATCTGCTCGTTGTGGTTGAGGTTCGAGCCGATCGCGGTGGCCCAGACCAACAGCGCGCAAAAGACCAGCGCGCCGAGCTCGAGCAGCCAACTGGCGCCCCGCGCTCGAGGCCATAGGACGTGAGACATCCGCTTCGTTTTAGCCCAGCTGAGGCCCTTGCCCTACAAAAACATTCGGCGGGGTAGCTGGAGCTGCGCGCTCGGGTGTCATGTGATCGTCACCCGCGGCGAGCGCGCGGCAAACTCGGCTTCTCAGGGCTGCAACTTGAGGATCCAGTTGCGAACCAGCTTGATCGCAGCCGCGTCCCTCACTTGCACGCCGAGGGGTGGCATGGCTTGCAGCTCTGGATCGTCCCCTTCGCCCGACATCGCGAGATAGAGGATGCTCTGTTCGGGTGCGCCCGGCACGACGCGAATGCCGCTCGCCTGGCCACTGCCTTCCGTTTCCTTCGACACGAGGTTTTCGAGTGCGTGCCCCTCGGTCAGATCGAGCGTGCTCATCGTGTTCTCGGATCCGTTGTGGCAGTGAGCGCAGTTGCCGTGCAAATACCCCAGCACCTGCCGCGTGGTGGAATCTTCATGCGCGAGCTGGTCGGGGCTGCTCGGCAACGGAGCCTTGAACACGCCGCGCGCAGCGAGCTCTTCGAGCTGCGGCTGGCTGTGACCTTTGAGGCTGCTACGCAAGCGCAACTCGTCGAAACCGATCACGACAGTTTCGTTACTCTCGTGACAACTCCGGCAGTCGAATCGGCTCGGAATCTCGTGCTTGAACTTCGGAGTCGACGACGGTTTGTTGGTGACGGGGAGCTCCCGTTCGAGGGAGAGGAGATCCGCGTCCGCGTCGTTCCACTTATAGGCCTGATAATCCCAACCCTCGCGCGTGCGGCGAATGATTCGAGTTTCGACCTTTGTGTTCTTGGCGGGGTCACCGTAGCTAAACGTCTTGAAGAACAGCGTCCCGACTGGAAACTCCCAGTGTTCGGGCCGCGTGTTGTCGATCTGCGTGCCTTCCGGCAACAAGAGCCAGCGGTCTTTCTCGCTGCCGTTCGTCCAGAGCGCCAGCGAAGGCTCGTAGCGAATCGCACGTGCGATCGGCTGCGTGTGTTTCGCGTCGGCAAAGATGCCCGTGTCGGCGAGCTTGAACGGAACGGGACCGAGTGGATCGTCGACGAGGGGTACGTCGCTCGGCTTCGGGGGCTCGGGCTGTTCGGGTTCAGCTGCCCGCTCGAGCGTGAGATCGACGCGGTAGATACCTCCGCCGACGCCGAGCGTGTCTGCGGTGCACCCGCCAAATGACGTAACGTACAAGTGGCCGTCGGGACCTTGAGCGGCACCTGACAGTCCGACTAAGTGTCCTACTGCATCATCGCGCACGACTTGGCCGCGGTCGCTGACTGTCAGCGCGCGAACGAAGCCGACACACATATCTGCGATGAGCGTCGAGTCGTTCAAGAACCCGTCGTAGGGATCATTGTCGGCGTTCTGATACGGCGCTCCTACCCACGCGACGCGTCGAACCGTCGGTCCAGCCGAAACGTCTTCGAGTCGATAGTGGTGATTGGACCCGCGCCCCCACCACGCGATCGGATCGGTCAGCGATGCGCAGCTGGTGCCTGGCTTCGCTTTGCAGGGGCCGTCGGCGTCACCCCAGCCGAAGTTCTGGCCGGGCTCGCTGACCAAGTTGATCTCCTCGATCGCGTTGCCGACTTCGCCGACCCAGATCCGGCCGTTGCGGTCGATCGACCCGCGCCACGGGCTTCGAAACCCCCACGCGTACAGGTCCGGACTCGACTGGAGCTCTGGATCACTCCCCGGACCCCCGAACGGATTGTCAGGGTGGGGTTCATAGCCGCCTGTCGCATCACGGTTGGGGATGATGCGGAGTACGCCGCCGAGGTTCTTGCTCGGATCCTGCGCGTTTGCGGGGTTCTTCTTCTCGCCCGTCAGGATCCACATGCTGTGTTCGGCGTCGGGGAAGAAGCCGATGGTTCCAACGTTGTGCCAGCCTTTTTTGGCTGCTGGGTCGCCGAACTGGATCACGCGAACCGCACTCGGAGCGACGCGGTCGTAGTCGTCGCCGTGGAACTCGTAGCGCGTCACTGCGCTGTGAGTGTTGCTGATGCAGTGCGCCGCGTAGACGAAGTGGTTGCTGTCCCACTCGGGATCGAGCGCGATGGAGATCAGTCCGCAGTCGGTGTCCGTCGCGATGTCGTCGAGCCGGAACTCTCCCTCCAACGCGAGGCCTTCAGCATCGGGCCGGTAGTGCGAGACGCGCCCGCTCTTCTCCCAGACTAGAAGCCCGCGTTCCTCGGGCAGAAATAACAGCCCGGTGAGCTCCATGTGCGCGACCGTTTGGCCGCCGCCCAGAGGGGTGTGCGTCTCGATCGGCACGAAGGCCAGCCCTGGCCCAGCAATGCTGGAATCCAGAGTCGCGGTCTGGGTGCAGTGGGTGGCTCCGACGAGGACGGCGACTACGAGCGCCGTGCTGACACGGTGCCGGAACCGAAGGGTGACACTAAGCGGCAGATAAGTGCTCCGACCAGTCGTCCAGCGTGGACGCGGAAACGACACTATAACACATCGCCGGTGTCATGTGCTGACTGTTGAGTAGCGCGGGACCCTCTGACGGGCGGCGGAGCACCCAGTCAGGGTGGGCGAGGGGGTGTCGCCGCGTCTCCGGGCCGCGGGGTTATTCCGGAACGCCTTACGCTAACCCCGGCCGGCGAGTCGGCCGCAGCGTCGAACCCGTGGTCGAGCATGCTTGGGCGTGGCTGGGGCTTCGTCTTTGAGAGGTCGGCGTGGGCGCCGCCACGAACGTAGACGAGTCGAAGCGTGTCGGTCGAGCTCGGCGCTTCGTTCGCGTCGGATGCAGGCGTGGTTCGAATCCGGAGCGAGGCCGCGCGTCACGCCGTCGGCAGTCGCACGTGTTGAACAACGCAACGGTGAGTGCACCACGTGAGCCGCGCGATCTCGATGTAGATACGCGTGCTGAACATCTCGCGCGATCCGTCGCATCGAAGTCACTTCGACATCGGACCGCCAGATCTTGCGTTGCCTCGTCCGCAATCGTGTGGCCACTCGTGTTAGTGCAGGCGCGCTCGACAGTGACTCGCGGATCCTTTAGTCGGTATACATACACGTAGTTACTAACGACGCTTAATGTATTACGAGTGTAGTGCCGGTGCGGGCGTGTGCCGCGCTCGTCAGTTTCAATGCACGATGGTCTCGAAGATGCTTCGGCAGCTGAAAACGCCCTGCGTGCTAAGGTGAGGCTGTCAGTGCCTCACGGACGTGGCAAGCCGCGTCCGCAGAGTTGCGGGCCGCGCAGCGCGGCTCGCTGTCATGCGTATGAAGCCAACATCAACCCGACGTTGTAGGCCACGTGCATGGCGAGCCCTGGGGCCAACGAGACGCTCACTATACGCGCGTACTGGGCTGCCGCTCCAAGTAAAAGC
>Ga0193752_1001774_pt1 | contig 17384 bp, 9 predicted proteins | sample H1c1metaG_FD_144924 | JGI IMG/M metagenome (GOLD analysis project Ga0193752, IMG submission 144924) | Soil microbial communities from a riparian zone of the East river system, Colorado, United States - H1c1 | ecosystem: Environmental > Terrestrial > Soil > Riparian zone | place: USA: East River... | reverse complement strand
ACTCATCACCCTCTTGGGACACTCCGGGACACTCCGGGACACCGGGACAAACGGGACACTTCGGGCAGAAACACGAGTGTGAACGAGCGTGGCGACAGGCTACTTGCCCATCGCCACACTCCCTAACGGTCATGTTCCCGCCCTCAATGATTCATTTTCATTGGTTCGGCAGCCTGTCTCGGTGACATCGGCATTGGAAGCATTCCGTCGGCAAATTTGGTCAGGTCGAGAAATGCCTGATCCTGCCGAAGTGAATCGAAAACGGCATCGACGCGGGCTTCCATCATTTCCTTCTCACGGACGGCGTGATAACGCTCGTATTGATAAAAGTGACGCTTTAGATATGCAAGGGCCTTCTCCCGCTGTCCGGTCTGGGCAAATATCGCGGCCAGATTGTAAGACGCCGGAAGCAGATCGATATTCGCCATGGCGATCTTCAATGCCTCGTCTTTCTTTCCGGCAGCGGCCAGGAAAACGGCGGAGAATACATGGTTGTAAGGATCGTTCGGATCGAGGTCGAAAGCCTTTCGCGTGTAAGCGCTTCCTTTTTCAAGTTCACCCTCGGAGTTCCAGTAAACGGCGATGTTGCGATAGGCAAGAGCCAGCGGATATTCGTCGGTGGATTGTTCCATCAGGCCCAATCCTTTCTTGAACTCGCCTTCGTGGATCGTGATCTTGCCGAGTCCGTGAAGTGCAACGGCACGCGAAAGCGGATCGGCCGGCATATCGAGGATCTGGTGAAATTCGATCTTTGCCGTATCCCAATTGCCGATGTGATGCCGGTGAAGTTCGCCAAGGTAACGGAGCGGCGTCGGGTCGGCGGGATCCATTTTGCGGGCCTGGCTGTAAAACTTATCCGCAAGCGCGTATTGGGCCTTGTTTTCAGCGATCAACCCGCGCTTCATTATCTGAACGATCTGAGCGCTGACCCTCGGCTCGAAGATCGGGGCCGATTCGGTAATGGAACCGATGTTCTGCTCGCCAAGCTTTTTCAATTCGGAAGCGGCTGCTTTGGCCTTTTTCGAGAACATGCATTTCTCAGCGGCGACTGTCTTATAGAGTTTGATCGCCTCAGCATTGTCGCCCGCCGCGGCCTTTGCCTTTGCCTCTTTCAGGTTTGTGTCGAGAGCTGCTTCACGCTGTTTGACTTCGTTGCCGACGAGTTTTTCGACATCGGCGACCTTCAGCTTTCCGGCGGCGTTTTCGACTTTATTTACCGGAGAACCGTCGGGCGTGGCCAAAACCGCAATTGGCAATGTCGATCCGCCGATCAGCTTTTCGGCATTGGGTGTCGTTTGGTCTGCAAGCTGCATCGTTACACACTGTGCCGCATACAGAGACAAGGCCCGGGATTCCCGCAGCGTGGATTTTTGCAACTCAGCCTTCGACGCCGGGAACCAGTAAAGCACAAGCCCTTCCTTGACCGGAGCGTCCTTCGCCGTTGACGAATTTTTCCAAGGCACATGATAGACGACAGGATCCTTCGTCGCACCGCCGCCGCTTCCACCGCTGCCTGAGGTGCCGCCACCACCGCCACCGCCTCCACCACCACAGGTGGCCCAAACGGGTGAGCAGGCAAAAACAAGAACGAGAAGAAAAGCGACACAGCGAGCGAATAGTGATCTCATAGAGTCTCCTCAAAGGAATGCAGAATGTACTTACAAAGAATCGGGCCGAATTCTACTCTGATGCTGCGTGTTTCGGCCCGGTTGTAAAGCCCATATAGAATATAAGCCGGTCACTCGTCATCTTCATGTGCCCGCACACGTCCGGCAGCCACGGCTTCGTCCACTACCTTTTTCAGCAAGTTGTCGGGCAGCGGATCGTAATGCGAGAACTGCATATGATAAGAACCGCGTGCCTGCGTTACGGAATTGAGTTTCGACTGATAATCGAGCATTTCCGAGAGCGGCACTTTGGCCTTGATGACCTGTTGTTTACCCCGCATATCCATACCGGACACGCGTCCACGCCGGCTGTTGAGATCGCCCATTATGTCACCGGAAACTTCCTGCGGCGTAAAGACCTCGACATCCATTATCGGTTCGAGCAAAGTCGGCTTTGCCTTTTCCATTGCCGCACGAAAAGCCTTACGTCCGGCAGCACGGAAACTATGCTCGTCCGAATCGACCGAATGATAGCTGCCGTCGATCAGCGTGACCTTAAAATCGACAAGCGGATAGCCCGCAACAGCACCGGACGATGCGGCCTCGATGATACCTTTCTCAATGGCCGGCCGGAAATTCTGCGGAACGGAACCGCCGAAGATCTTGTCCACCCATACAAATCCGCCGCCGCGTTCGAGAGGTTCAAAAATGCATTTGCAATCGCCAAATTGTCCCCGTCCGCCCGATTGTTTCTTATGGCGGCCCTGAACCTCGGCCTGCATTGTGATCGTTTCCTTGTACGGAACCTTTGGCGGATGAAGAGCAACCTCGACGTGATAGCGGTTTGCAAGTTTGGCAACGACGGTCTCGATGTGAAGCTGGCCCGAACCCGAAAGGATGAACTCTTTGGTTTGTGCATCACGGTCGAAATGCAGCGACGGATCTTCTTCCAGGATCTTGTGTAGAGCGGACGATATCTTATCCTCGTCGGCCCGTGACTTCGGCTCAATGGCAAAAGCGATCGCGGCTTCGGGATATTGCACAAGCGGATACACGATCGGTTTAGCCTTGTCACTCAATGTGTCGCCGGTCTGCGTATCCTTTAACTTCACAACGGCGATGATGTCGCCTGTTTGGGCCTCGTTTACCTTATCGAGAACTTTTCCGTTGATAACGTGCAAGGCGCCAAGACGCTCCGGCGTATCGCGAGTCGAGTTGTAAACGGTGGCGTCGGACGTGACCTTGCCGGAAACGACCTTCATTACGTTTATTCTGCCGGCAAAAGGATCGGCGATCGTGCGGAAGACATATGCAGAAAAAGGTTCGTCGTTGTTGTATTTACGCGTTATCCGGTCGCCTGTCATTTCGGCGTCAGCGAAACCAACCTCAGATTCGTGCGTGGCAGGATTTGGAGCGAACTCGACGATATGTTCGAGCAAGATCTGCACTCCTACAAGGCTCGTTGCTGAGATCGCATAGACCGGGCAAAGCTTGCTGGCTGCGATGGCCTTAGCGAGATTCGGATAAATATCTTCTTCCGGTAACGTGCCGTCATTGAAGTATTTCTCCATGAGAGCATCGTCAGATTCGGCGACGATCTCGATAAGGCGTTCGCGGGTGCGGTCGAAGATGTCTTTGCCTTCCGACGGGATGGCTATTCCCTTGGCCTTGCCCTCGGCGTCGAACTCGTAAGCTTTTTGATGAACAACGTCAACAACTCCGCGAAAATTACCCTCTTTGCCGATCGGAAGGGTAAAGGGAACTATCGAGCGGGCAAAGCTTGAAGTTGCCGTTTCCAGTGCGTGGCCGAAATCGGCGTGCTCCTTATCGATCTTGTTGACGACCATGAACCGCGGCAAAAGAAATTCGTTGGCGTATTGCCATGTTTTCTCAGTCTGCACCTCAATACCATGAACACCGTCGACGATCACGAGGGCACAATCGGCAACGCGCAAGGCGGGCCGTGCGTGAGAGACAAATGCGGCATAGCCAGGCGTGTCTATAAGGTTTATTTTGGTATCTTTGTATTCCAGGTGGGCAAAATTATTATTGAGCGAGATCTTTCGTTCAATAGAGTCCTCTTCGTAATCGGTCGCTGTCGAACCTTCATCGACCTTTCCCCAGCGTGGCGTGCTTCCGGCTACATATGCAAGCGATGCGGCAAGCTGGGTTTTACCCGCATCGCCGTGTCCAATGACAGCCAGATTTCTGATGTTCTCAGTATTAAATGCTTTCATCGTCGGCAAGATCTCCTTTTGAATGGAATTCCAGCTTACGGATTCAGGTTTGAATACAGATGCGCTCGATTCGGGTAGGGCCGAATCGTGACCTGAATACTCGGAATGTTGGTAACTTATAAATTTAGCGGAGAGTTAACATAATCGCAAGAGATTAATAATGCTGCATTTAGTTGGTGTACTGGCGTGATGGGGTTTTTAGACAACGTGATCGTAAGAAATGATTGATTTTTGGACGTTTCAATGTAAAATTGGTTGCGCCAATAAGATTTAATTTACCAAAAAGTAAAATGTCTTAGAAAAAAGGAAGAATGACCTGAAACAGCAAAACTACGATCCGGGAAACGTCATAGGTCAGTTGCCGCATCGAAGCGGCTGGATACGCTTGTATTCGGCCTGTTCGAGCGATTTAATTTTTTTGAGGAAGATAATGAAAATGAGATTGGCTTTGGCAAAAATAACGATCGTCCCGTTTTTGATGATCGCGATCCTAATGAGTTCGATGCCGGTTGCGGCACAGGGCGACCTGATCCCGATCAGCGATGTTACGGGCGGTTCGAGCGTATTCGTCCTTCGTGGCGGTTCGCGTGCGGCACCGAAAAAATTTGTTTCTAAAGTTCGCTCTAAGCCGTCGAAGACGCAGCGAATAGAGACCGTTAAAAAGATGAGCAAGCAATACACCACGCTTGCCAAGGTCACGCCGCGTCGCGTCCGCGTCGAAGCGGTCGATCCGAATGACAAGCGTTTGAAGGACATTCCTCGAATGGATCCTGCCACCGCTTCGAAATTATTTGCCGGTGTCGGCGAATATTATATGGATCGCGATAACTACAATGAGGCGATCGATTTCTTCCGCGAAGCTCTTTCGATGGAAGCTAAGAACTCCGTGGCAACTACGGGATTGAGCGAAGCCCTCGCGCTGAAAGGCAACGAACTGCTCGTAAAAGACAGTTTCCCGGTCGCCAAGTCATTCTTTGAAGAAGCGTTGAAAAATAATCCGAAGAATGCCCCGGCGTACTTCGGTCTAGCCGAAGTCTTGACCGAAATGGGTAAAGATGACGAGGCAGTTGCGAATTACGAAAATGCGTTGAAGAACGATACAGCTCTTTCCGAGATCTACACTCCGCTCGGTTCGCTTTACTATCAGAAAGGCGAGATCGCCAAAGCCGACGGTTATCTAACGAAAGCAGTGGCTGCGTCGCCTAATGACGCTCAAGCTCATTATTACCTCGGCCTTGTCCGGTTTTCTCAGAATAGTAACGATCAGGCATTGACTCTACTGCGCAAAGCTGCAACCTTGGACGCGACAAACGCTGAAACATTCTTTTACATCGGTGAAGCGCTTGCCCGTTTGAACCGTAACAAAGAGGCCGTTCCTGAATACACGAAGGCAACAGCACTGCGGCCTACGTATTTCGAGGCGTGGTTCAGTCTTGGTGCAGGCGAGTACGAGCTAGGAAATTACGAAGCCGCAGTTGCCGCATACACGCGTGCGACCAAGTTAAAGAATGACAATTATGAGGCTTACAACAATTTGGGAGATGCCTACCGCCAGATCCCGAATTATAACCAGGCGGAGGCGAACTATAATCTGGCCGCGACATTCATCCAGCGGCAGCCGGGCTTCAATAAGGAAGATGCCGCGGATATGTATAGCAAAGCAGCATTTTCGATCGCGAAACAATGCGAGATAAACACGAAACAGCGAATGCCCTGCCGTTGGGATGCGACGGTCAAAGCACTCGAAAACGCTGACAAGTTAAGTACCAGTGGCGTTGACAGCGCGAATCTTGGCTGGGCGTATTACAATGCGGCACGGGCAGACATCGCGGCTGGGCGTACGCCGGAAGCGCGGCCGAAACTCGAAAAGGCGAAGCTAAATCTTCAAAAGGCGGCAGCAACAAACTCAAACTTCGTCTCCGGCCCGATGCTTAATCTTGGAATGGCTTTAACCGATCTTGGTGAATACGCAGCGGCGGTTGACGTTCTGAAAAAGGTCGTTGTAAAGGAGCCGAAATGGGCGTTCGCGATCAATGAACTAGGCATCGCATACCGGAAACAGAATAACTTCAAAGATGCGGCGGACCAGTTCAAGAAGGCGATCGACAAAGACAAGAACTTCGCCTATGGCTACTACAACCTCGGCGAGGCCCAATTCAAAGCAGGTAATCTGGGCGAGGCCAAGAAAGCTTGGGACGCACTCAAGAAAATGGGTCGAAACGATCTTGCGGCCCAGCTCGACGTGGCAACAAATGGCGGATTGAGAGCGGGAACTTAAAATATGCGTTATGGCATATTGCGGCGAGAGTTGGAGGAAACTTCGGCTCTCGCTATTATTTGGAGCGAACATTAATTTTGTGGCTAACTTAAATATCCAAAAAGAAGTTCTACTCGCACCTTTCACGACGCTAGGCGTTGGCGGTCCCGCGAAGTTTTATGCGGCAGCCACATCTGAAAAGGAGATCGAAGATGCGGTTAAATATGCCGCCGACAATTCGCTCGAACTTTTTGTGTTGGGCGGCGGAAGCAATATTGTGATCTCTGATCAGGGTTTTGATGGCTTGGTATTGCAGGTCGATTTAAGGGGCGTCAAGTTTAGCGGCGATCAGGTTACGGTTGCGGCAGGTGAGGACTGGGACACTTTCGTATCGCAATGTATTAATGGCGATCTCGCTGGTTTGGAATGTCTAAGCGGAATCCCGGGGTTCGTTGGCGGAACGCCGGTTCAGAATGTCGGTGCTTATGGTCAGGAGGTTTCCGAAACCATCGAAACGGTTCGTTGCTTTGATCGCAATACACAAGAATTCGTCGATCTGACAAATCAGGAATGCGGATTTTCATATCGTACTAGCCTATTTAACTCAACTCATCGAGAAAGATACATTGTCGTTTCTGTCACCTATCTTCTGAATAAAAAAGGCTCGCCGAAGATCGAGTATAAAGATCTAAAGGAGTATTTCGCGGGAAGTGTGCCGTCGCTCGGCCAAACTCGCGATGCTGTTCTGAAAATCAGAAGGGCGAAATCTATGGTGATCGATTTGAATGATCCAAACTCGCGTAGTGCTGGCTCATTTTTTAAGAATCCAATTATTTCCAAAGAAACAGCGATCCAAATCGCCGAAAGGCTTGGAATCGAGAAGATGCCGCAGTTCCCGGTGGATGAAGATCGCATAAAGATACCCGCGGCGTGGCTTATCGAGCAGTCGGGCTTTAAAAAAGGATTTAGGTTGGGTAACGCCGGTATCTCGGCAAATCACTCTCTTGCCATAATAAATCTTGGCGGTGCTTCGGCGTCTGAAATCGTGGCCCTGAAGGATGTTATTCAGATAGGTGTAAAAGAAAAATTCGACATAAGTCTGACTCCCGAGCCAATTTTTGTCGGTTTTTAGCAGGTGATTCTTAATTTTCTTCGCAAAAAACCTCATCCAGATCCGTCAAATTGCGTTATAATCTGAATTCTTCCGGCTGGAATTCACCCTCCGGCCAATAATGTGAGGTTTCTTATGTTCCGCAAATTCAAGGCTTTCAACGCCGTACTTTCATTCATAACTCTTTTTTCAACTTTGCTCAGCGGACTCGCGATCGAAACTCGGGCAAGCGATCTTGTTCCTTCCGATGACTTGGCGGGTGGTGCGAGCGTTTTTGTTTTCAGGACTTCGAAAAAACAACCACAGGAACGTGGAGCTGTTCGTTCGTTTCGCGCCGGTGGAGCAAGCGCAACAGTTCGCCGTGAACGTATCAAGACTCAAGTTGTTTCAGCTCGCAAGCGAAAGGCCGATGCAGCGAAAGCCCGGGCAGCCGCTGTTGCAAAGGCACGAGCCCGGGAACGAAACGCGAAGCTAAAGCTGTCAAACACTCTTGCCGCTCGAGCGGAGATTCAATTGGAGAAGGGCGAGATCGCCGGAGCGACCGTCAATTTCCGTGAGTCTTTAAAGGCTAACCCTAAGAATGAAGAGGCGAAGCGTGGACTAAGCGAAGCGTTAACCGCCAATGGAATTGCAACCGCCGGCGATAGCAATAATGAAGCGGCAATGCCGTACTTTACCGAGGCTATTAAGTTTGACCCGCAGAATGAGGCCGCCTTCGCGAAACTTGGCGAGATCCATGATGCAAAAGGCCGTAACGATCAGGCGATTCTTAATTACGAGCAGGCACTAAAGGTCGAGCCGAATTTTTCATCGCTATATCTTCCACTTGGCCTGGCTTATGCTCAAGCCGGGAAGACGATCGAAGCCGAGACGTATTTGACTAAGGCTGAAACCGCCGGATTTGACAGTCCTGAGGCTCGGTTTGCACGTGCATTGATACTGGTCAAACGGGAAAGAAATACTGAGGCTTTGACTGCTTTCGACAACATCTTAAAGGCCGAACCGCAAAACGCACAAGCGGTTTATCAAAAGGCGATCGTTTACAACAAACTGAACCAATCAGACAAGTGCATTGATGCATATCGTGACGCTATAAAGATCGACCCGAGCCTTGCGGGAGCGTGGTATGACCTTGGCGTCATTTATTACAATCGCGAGAAATATAACGATGCCCTGACGGCCTACCAGAAGGTCGTCGCACTGGAACCGGAAAATTATCAGGCGCAGGCGAACTTGGCTAGTACCTATCGGCAACTCGAACGCTTTGCAGAGGCGAACGCTGCCTATAAATTGGCTGAGCCCGGCAATAAGAAGAACGCAGATCTCTATAGCGAATGGGGATATTGTTTAGGCAAAACCAACGAATGGGACAAGTCGGTTGCCCGATTGAATACAGCACGTGAACTTAGTCCAAACGCGGTCGATAACAACAATACCGGCTGGGGCTATTACAATGCGGCCCGTTGGGACAAGGAGCAGAAGAAAGATGCGGACGCGGCGGCGAAGTTGCAACTAGGAAAAAAATATCTAGAAACTGCAGTTCAGCAAGACCCGCAAATGGACGCAGCTTACCTTAATCTAGGCGCGACGAACAATTCGCTTGGTGACCATAAGTCTGCGGTAAACAATCTCAACCGGGCCCTTTCCCTTCACAGCGATTGGGTTATCGCGTTGAATCAATTGGGACTGGCGTATCGCGGATCGAACGACCTTTCCAATGCACTTGTTCAGTTTCAACGTGTTTCCACTCTGGACGCAAATAATGTTTTCGGCCTTTACAACCTCGGCGAGGTTTATCACCTCACTGGCAATAAGAAAGAGGCCGGACGGGTTCGCGATCGCCTGAGAAAGGTAAATCCGACAATGGCCGGACGCCTTGGTGATGTCCTAAGCGGAAAGATAGTGGTTGACGAAGCAAAGCGAAAGATAGGCGGTAAGATCCCTAGGATCCCCGGTATTCCATTCTAGAATCGAACGGAATGCAAGTCGTAATACATACGCGGTTCGAAGGAGCCGCGTTTTTTTTGTATAATCTGAAATTTCGACATGCCAAAACGTACAGATATACACAAAATTCTCATCATTGGGTCGGGGCCTATCGTGATCGGCCAGGCTTGCGAATTCGACTACTCTGGGACGCAAGCCTGCAGGTCCCTTAAGGAAGAAGGATTTGAGGTCGTACTCGTTAATTCCAACCCGGCAACAATAATGACCGATCCAGAGATTGCCGACCGCACGTATATCGAACCGCTTACGGTCGAGACGTTGACCGCGATCATAGAAAAGGAGCGACCTGATGCATTACTCCCAACTGTAGGCGGACAAACGGGTTTGAACCTATCGGTAGAGCTTTACGAACACGGAATTCTCGATAAATTCGGCGTAAAACTGATCGGCGCAAACATCGACGCGATCAAGGTCGGCGAGGATCGCGAGCTTTTCAAAAAAGCGATGGACGAGATTGGCATTCCGTCGGCCAAAGGCGGTTTTGCACATACGTGGGAAGAGGCCGCAAAGATCGTCGAAGATATCGGCTATCCGGCGATTATCAGGCCGAGCTTCACTTTGGGTGGTACGGGTGGCGGCACGGCTTATAATCCCGAAGAATTTGAAGACATCGCAAAAAGCGGGCTCGCCGCATCGCCAAATTCACAGATCCTGATAGAGGAATCGATTCTCGGTTGGAAGGAATATGAGCTTGAAGTGATGCGCGACCTCAACGATAACGTCGTCATCATCTGTTCGATCGAAAATTTCGACCCGATGGGTGTGCACACCGGAGACTCTATTACGGTCGCTCCGGCGCAGACGTTGACCGACATGGAATACCAGAACCTGCGCGATATGTCGATCAAGTGCATTCGCAAGGTTGGTGTGGAGACGGGCGGCTCGAATATTCAATTTGCGGTAAATCCTGTTGACGGAGCGGTTCGCATTATCGAGATGAACCCGCGGGTGTCACGTTCGTCGGCTCTTGCATCAAAAGCGACCGGTTTTCCTATCGCAAAGATTGCCGCGAAACTCGCAGTTGGCTACACGCTCGACGAAATTCCGAACGACATCACGAAAAAAACTCCTGCATCGTTTGAGCCGACGATCGATTACGTCGTAACCAAGATCCCGAAATGGGCCTTTGAGAAATTTCCCGGTGCCGAAGACGTGCTCGGGACGCAGATGAAATCGGTCGGCGAAGTGATGGCGATAGGGCGGACGTTCAAGGAATCGCTGTTCAAGGGCCTGCGTTCGCTGGAAGCGGTTAAGCCGCTAAGGCTTGTCGATATTCCAGATGAAGAACTTCAGCGAAAACTCGCCCGGCCGAATTCGCAGCGTTTTTCTTACATCACATATGCACTGCAAAACGGCTATTCAATAGATGAAATACATCGGCTCACGAAGATCGATCAGTGGTTTTTGGATCAGCTTTCGCAGGTGATGGAGTTTCAGGAAACTCTTGACGCGAAACCGCTTGCCGAATATTCGGATGATGAAATGCGAACCGCAAAAGAATATGGTTTGTCCGATAGACGTTTGTCATTCCTAACCGGATCGACGGAACTCGAAGTTCGCGATCATCGCAAAGCAGCAGGGATCGCTCCGGTTTACAAACGCGTGGATACATGCGGAGCCGAATTTGAATCTTTCACGCCCTATCTATATTCGACTTACGAAGAAGAGTGCGAGGCCGAGCCGACCGCTCGGCGAAAGATTATGATCCTCGGCAGCGGGCCGAACCGTATCGGCCAGGGAATTGAATTTGACTACTGCTGCTGCCATGCCAGCTTTGCACTACAGGATGCCGATTTCGAGACGATCATGGTCAACTGCAATCCCGAAACAGTTTCAACCGACTACGATACCTCCGACCGGCTCTATTTCGAGCCATTGACTTTCGAAGATGTGATGAACATCGTCGAGATTGAAAAACCAGACGGCGTGATCGTTCAGTTCGGCGGGCAGACACCGCTGAATCTGGCGGACAGACTTCATGCCGCAGGTGTTCCGATTATCGGCACCTCACCGGACTCCATAGATCTTGCCGAAGACCGCAAACGCTTCAGCTCATTGCTTGATGAACTAAATATCCCGCAGCCGCCAAACGGCACAGCCGTGTCGCCCGAAGAAGCAAAAGTGATCGCCGCAGACATTGGATATCCGGTCGTGGTACGACCTAGCTTTGTGCTTGGCGGACGTGCGATGGCGATAGTTTATGACGAACTAACTTTGGATGAATACATGCGAACCGCAGTCGACGCTTCGCCCGAAAAGCCGATTTTGATCGACAAATTTTTAGAGCGTGCGGGTGAGATAGATGTAGATGCGTTGGCAGACGAGACAGCGGTAGTGATCGCCGGAATTCAGGAACACATCGAAGAAGCGGGAATTCATTCGGGCGATTCGTCCTCGGTTTTGCCTGCGCAGAAGATTGCCCCGGAGCTGCTCGAAACCATCCAGCACTATACGCGACTACTGGCAAAGGCATTAAAAGTAAAGGGTTTAATGAATATTCAGTACGCGATTCAGAGTGACCGTGTTTATGTGATTGAGGTGAATCCACGGGCGTCGCGAACCGTTCCATTCGTAGCAAAGGCAACAGGTGTACCGATCGCCAAGATAGCGTCGCTGGTAATGGCCGGTGACAAAACTCTTGCCGAATTTAATTTGCCGGATGTTCTTCCCGTTCCTAAGATATTCGTAAAATCGCCCGTTTTTCCTTTCAAGAAATTCGCGGGAGTAGATCCGATCCTCGGGCCGGAAATGCATTCTACCGGCGAGGTGATGGGTGTTGGAACAACCTTTGGCGAAGCTTATGGAAAGGCTATGGAAGGCGCCGGTCTGAAACTGCCTATGGCAGGAAAGGCGTTTATTTCGGTTACTAATGCCGACAAGGGCCAGGCTGTCATTCTCGCTCGCCGTCTGACTAAACTAGGCTTCGATCTCGTCGCAACCTATGGCACGGCAAAACGCCTGCACGAAGTCGGGCTTGAATGCGAAAGCGTATTTAAGGTAAACGAAGGCCGCCCAAACATCGCCGATCTCATCCGCCAAGGCGACATCGCTCTAATCATTAACACGCCGCTCGGCAAAACGTCCCACTACGACGAAAAAGCCATCCGGAAGGCTGCACTACAATTCAACGTGCCTTGCGTAACGACCATCACGGGAGCCGAGGCACTGGTCGAAGCTATCGGAACCAAGAAAACGCAAGAGTATGTTTCTGTGAGAAGTTTGCAGGAGATTCACTCTGAATCTGACCATACAGTACACAGAGAGCTCGGAGCATGACGCTTTAATTTTCTCCTACTCTTTAATCACTGTGGCTAAGCGATTCTTGACCAAACCCGCCGTTTACAATAAGTTAAGACTACGTTTTTCTTAATCTAAGTTTTCTATACAAATAATGAGTGAATCGCACGACCGTGAGATCATTGGCGGGCATCTGCTGGTTATCGGCGGGGCAGAGGATAAGTATAACGAGCGGCGGATATTGCGGAAGTTTTTGGAGCTTGCGGGCGGCGAAAAGGCTGAAGTGCTGATCGTTCCGGTTGCGTCGGATTTTCCGGAGTTTGCGGCGGATGTTTATACGCAGGCTTTCAGGAATATCGGCGTGGCTAATCCACGCGTACTGAGGGCGACTTCGCGGCAGGATGTTTTTCAGGCTGATCCTGATCAATTGCTGGACGGAGTGACGGGCGTTTTTATAACCGGTGGCGATCAAATGCGGCTGGTTTCGATGCTCGGCGGAACAGATTTTGCGGCGAAATTGCGACAAATGGTGCGCGAAACCAAGGTCGTGCTGGCTGGCACGAGCGCAGGTGCGGCAGGCATGAGTACGTCGATGATCGTTCGCGGTGAATCGACGTCGCACCCGCATAAGAACAGCGTTCGCCTCTCGCCGGGGCTGGGCTTTCTGAAGAACATAATTATCGATCAGCATTTTACCGAGCGCGGACGCATTAGCCGGTTGATCACGGCCGTTTCGTATAATCCGTACAATCTCGGTGTTGGTATTGATGAGAACACTGCGATCATATTGAATAGCGCGGGTGTGCTTGAGGTATTTGGACAAGGATCGGTGACCGTCGTTGACGGGTCAAAGATCACCTATAACGAGATAGCTGAGGTTGGCGACAACGATGCCTTCGGAGTTTGCGGTGTGCAAATGCACATCCTGCGCGACGGACTGGTGTACCAATATATCGATCGCCACCCGTTGCAGCCGAAGAAAGAGTTTTTGTTGCCTGATTTAGGATAGATCGATTTTTAACGCAAAGTCGCCAGGTGCAAAAGTATTAGAAAAATGCGACACACCTGACTCAGGAATTGACGGTTCTCGTAAATTTGCGAAACGTATTGCATTCCATTGCGGCATTGCGGCTTTGCGTTAAATAACACTTATGGAAATTTTGGAAATTCGAACACTTCGCGGGCCCAACTATTGGAGCGGGTATTGGAAAAAGCTGGTCATAATGCGGCTCGACATCGGCGATTATGAAGATAAGCCGTCCGATAAACTTGCCGGATTTTACGATAGGATGGTTGAGGTTTTGCCATCGCTCGAAGTTCACGGCTGCAGCTATGGCGAGCCGGGAGGGTTTCTGAAACGTGTGACCGAGGGCACGTGGGCAGGTCATATTATCGAGCATTTCGCGCTTGAATTTCAGACTCAAGCGGGAATGGAGACCGGCTACGGACGCACTCGCGAAACAGGCGAACGGGGAATTTACAACGTAGTTTTCAGCTATCACGAGGAAGAGGTCGGTCGCTACGCGGCGCGGGCGTCAGTGCGATTGTTTTTGGCCCTTGCCGAGGGAACGGCGATCGACAAGATCAAGGCCGAAATAGCGGAAGACATTCAGAAAATGCGTGAGATCCGCGAGGATGTCCGCTTTGGGCCGTCAACCGGATCACTGATTGAAGAAGCTGTTTCGCGAGATATTCCATATATTCGGCTCAACGATCAATCTCTTGTACAGCTAGGTTACGGAGTTCATCAAAAACGAATTCAGGCGACGACGACGGCGAACACAAACATGATCGCGGTCGATATTGCGGGTAACAAGCACGCAACGAAAACGCTGCTTGGAGACATGGGCGTTCCGGTGCCGAAAGGCTATCGCATTCGTGGTGAAGACGATCTCGAAGACACTCTCGAACGGGTCGGGTTTCCGCTCGTGATAAAACCGCTCGACGGAAATCATGGCAAAGGGGCGACCGTTGGGATCAAGTCTCTTGAAGACGCGAAGATCGCTTGGGAAAAGGCCAAGGAGTATTCGCGTTGGATAATCGTTGAGCAACAGATCATCGGTGCCGATTTCCGAGCTCTCGTGGTCAATAACCGCCTGATTGCGGTTGCTGAACGCGTTCCGGCTCACGTCAAAGGCGACGGTAAACAGACTATCCAGCAGCTTATCGACGAAACCAATGCCGATCCGCGACGCGGCTACGGCCACGAAAATGTCTTGACGCAGATCGACATCGATAACCAGACGACGCGATGCATTCGAAAGGCCGGCTACGAATTGGATACGATCCTTAAAAAAGGCGAACGGCTCTATCTAAAAACAACCGCGAATATCTCGACCGGCGGCACAGCGATCGACGTAACGGACGAAGTTCATCCCGAGAACGTATTTTTGTTTGAGCGAATCGCTCGCATCATCGGCCTCGATGTCGCAGGTGTCGATGTCATTGCTTCGAATGTGAGCGAACCGCTTCGTGAAAGCGGCGGCGGTATTATCGAGGTGAACGCTGCCCCGGGATTTCGTATGCATCTAAGTCCGAGCGAGGGTATCGGCCGCAACGTCGCCGAGCACGTTCTCGACATGCTTTTTCCGAACGGAGCAGCATCACGCATACCCATCTTTGCGATCACCGGTACGAACGGCAAAACCACATCGACCCGCCTGATCGCTCACATCTTGCGTAACTCCGGACGCTCGGTCGGGTTTACTACAACGGATGGCACGTACATTGGCAACGAACAGATCGTGCAAGGTGACAACACCGGCCCCGTGTCGGCACAGCTTGTATTAAAAGATCCGACCGTAGATGTCGCCGTGCTCGAAACGGCACGCGGCGGCATCATTCGGTCAGGCCTTGGGTTTGACCATTGCGACGTCGGTGTTGTGCTGAATGTCGCGGCCGACCATCTTGGTCTTAAAGATGTGAACACGCTTGAAGATCTTGCCCGCGTCAAATCGGTCATTCCGCGAGCTGTCAGCAAACGCGGTTACGCCGTGCTGAATGCGGAGGACGAACTTGTTTACAAGATGCGCGACCTCGTGGATGGCAAGGTGGTGTGTTTTTCGATGGACGAAAATCACCCGAACATTCGTCGCCGTGCCGAACGCGGCCGTGTTTCGTGCGTTTATGAAAATGGCTACGTGACGATTCTAAAAGGCAAATGGAAAGTGCGCATTGAAAAGGTCGTTAATATTCCACTTACCTACGGCGGCCGGGCCGAGTTCATGATACAAAACGTGCTGGCGGCGACGCTTGCGTGTTTTGTACACGGTGTCTCTATCGAAGATATACGCGTCGGCTTGACGACATTTAACGCAGGTACGGCTCAAACACCAGGACGCCTTAACTTTATAGAAGTCGGTACTGTGACGGTGTTAATGGATTACGCTCATAACCCGGCTGGGTTCAGGGGGCTGACAAAGTTTGTGTCAAAACTGCCTAACAAGTACCGCACGGTTGTAATGACCGTTCCCGGGGATCGTCGCGATGACGACATCCGTGAGATGGGCGAGATCGCGGGAAATGCCTTCGACCGCATCGTCATCCGTCACGGCCACTACCTGCGAGGACGCGATCCGAATGAGGTTACGATCCTCCTCCAAGAGGGAATCGCCCGTACCGGCAAAGAACCACAGGTCCGCGTCATCCCGCACGGCCGCGACGCCATCCACCACGCCGTAAAAAACGGCCGCAAAGGCGAACTGGTCGTCACCCTCGCCGACCTCGTGCCGCAAGACATCCAATACGTGCAGGAGATCAGGGACAAGCTGCTTGAGGAACAACAACAGGCCGAAAGTGAACAATAGAAATTTTCAGATTATGATTTCTGGAGTAATCAAGTTGAAACCTTCGATTTGGCAAATTGTTCTAATACTGGCCGCTTCAATCATAGTCAGTTGCGACCAGGAACGAGCGAAGTATGAAAATACTCAGGTGACCCCAACACCAATGCCGACTATCATGACAACTAAACAGAGCGTTCCAGTATTTGAGAACTTAAGAAACCAAGCCTTGAATGTTAAGAGTGGAGATTTGCAAATAAAGGTCTCGGAAAAGGATACGGTTGTCTACGGCGTGGTTATGGACTGGGATATGCCGGAGGGCGTCGCAACATTGATCGCTTTCTCAACTGGAGATGCAAGTCTTTACAATAGCAAAGGTGGAGGTACCATCGGTGGCATTGGACACCAAAAAATCCAATCTGCTGCTAAATATCTTACTTCGAGTGCGGTGACATATTTAAAGAACGCAAAACAAGTAGAAACTACCCCACTTCCTCCAAAAGATTGTGTCGGATTTTATTTACTGACCAATAAAGGAAAATTCTATTTGGAGGAAAAGATGGAAGCCATGGAACAGCAATCGTCACCGATTTTTGGTCTTTTTGAGGACGCCAATAAGGTTATCACAGAACTTATAGCCGTTTCTGGAACCACTTAAGAATAAATCTCAATCGATAAATTCTGTCGCTCTCTAGCATATCCCCTATACATTCCTTCGGAATTGAATGGTAAAACTATGTTGCCTTGAGCATCGACCGCTATCAACCCGCCTTCGCCGCCGAGGGTTGTTAGTCGGTCGATGGTTTCGTCCGCGGCGGCTTCTAAATGAAGTCCTTTGTATTTCATTCGGGCGGCGAGGTCGTACGCCGTGACGCCGAGCATGAAGTATTCGCCGTGGCCGGTACACGAGACGGCGCATGTATCGTCGGCATATGTACCCGCTCCGATAATTGCGGTATCTCCGACGCGCCCGAATTTCTTATTGGTCATCCCGCCCGTTGAGGTTGCGGCTGCGAGGTTGCCGGACGCATCGCAAGCCACGGCCCCAACTGTGCCGATCGGTTTCTGAGCAGCATGATCAAGCTGGACACGGCCTGCGGCGATCGCTTCTTCAAGCTGTTTCCAGCGATGGTCGGTGTAGAAGTA
>Ga0193752_1001773_pt1 | contig 17396 bp, 13 predicted proteins | sample H1c1metaG_FD_144924 | JGI IMG/M metagenome (GOLD analysis project Ga0193752, IMG submission 144924) | Soil microbial communities from a riparian zone of the East river system, Colorado, United States - H1c1 | ecosystem: Environmental > Terrestrial > Soil > Riparian zone | place: USA: East River... | reverse complement strand
GCGTCAGCGTTCGAAGCCGCCGTGGTCACGCTCGCGTATCGCTGGTTGGACGCGCGAAACGTGGTCGCTCCAGGCAGTGCCGTGCAGCCTCGAACGCTGACGCGCTAGCCCGGAAACACCCCGGAAGCGTCTCCGAGCTCGAGCAATCGCATGCTCAACGCATTCGCGAGCTCCCACGCCGCCGCTTTCGGAGGCGCACCGCCCTCGATCGCGAGCACCGCAACACCGACGTACATCAACGTCTCGCGCAACATGCACTTGAGCAACATGAACTGGAACGCGCGGCCGCTCCCATCGCGCCAAACCGCCGGTTCGGCCAACTCCGAGTCCGAAGCCTCGACCGTCAGCGCCGTCAGGTCGCCCCCCGCGAGCTGCTGCAGCCAATAGCTTCCGACCTCCGCGTCGAGCTCCGGAGCCTCCGGCATCTGCAGCGATGCCGCCGCGTGCAACCCGGACGCCTGCGCGACGTACAACACTCCCGCGCTCGCCCGCGCGCTGTGACACAACGCCTCGAGCGACCGCTGCGCACGATCCCGCGGCTCCCGCGTATCGTGAAACAACGTCGCGACTCGGGTCCGCGCGAGGTGACTCTCCGGCCGCTGAGCCTCTCCGAACACGGAATGTTCGAACGCCGACGCGGGCACGTCCACGTCCATCCCCGCCCGACGCGCTTGCTCGAGCAGCTGGGTCTGCCTCGACGCGAGTGCGGTATTCGAATCCAGCTCGTGTTTGCCGGTGAGCATCGCGTAGTGCATCGCAGTCTCCGAATCGTGAGCCTCGATCGCGATTCGAGCGCGCACTTCGTAGTCGAGGGTCCGCTGCGCTTCGACGAGCCCCTGCCGCGACTCGATCATCCCGTCGATCCGCCGGGCCGCCGCAGCGTGCAAGCCGAGCTTCGCTTCGACGAGCGCGACCTCGCGCGCGATTTCCGCCACTGGCGAATCGACGCCCCAGGCTTCGCAGCGTTCGAGCGCGCGCTTGCCGACCTCGTACGCACGCTCGGATTGTCCGAGCTCGCGCAACACGCCGATGCAGCTCACGATCGCATTCACCCAGGTCGACGTGTCCGGATACGCGGGCTCCTTCTCTTGATCCGTGAGCTCCAAACAGGTTTCGAACGCGAGCTTGGCGGCGGTCAGATCACCTCGCACGCGTTGATACACGCCGCGAGCCAGACACACTTGTGCCTCCCACCCAGGTTCTTCCGAAGCGAGCTGTGCGATCTGATCCAGCACATGTTTCACCGCTGCCAAATCGCCGAGCCGAGCTTGCTCGAACAACTCGTACCGCAACGGCGGCGGGAACATCTGCCGTCCGCTCGCCTGAACCGTCAAAACTTCAGCCCGGCGGCGCAAGCGCTCAGCCGCTTCGACGTCTCCTTGTTTTAGACACAACAAGCGACGCCAATACGCCGCGTTGACCTGCTGCATCGGATCGTTTTCGCCAATCGCAATCCAGTCGAGCGCCGACGGTAAACCCATCAATAGCTCGAGGATGCCGATGGCCGAAGCGATCGAGTTTCGAATCAAGTCGACGTAGCGCAGCTCGTCACCCTGGCACTGGCCCAACTGCTCGTAGACCGCGACTGCCCGCTCGCGCGCTCGCCGTGGCTTGCCGCGAAAGTTCATCTCATCGGCGGAGACTGCGTTCTGCCAGAGCGCGTGGAGCACCGGCGACAAGCTGGCGAACGGCTCGAGCATCGCCGGAGTCCGCGCGGTGAGCCGCGAGTCGCGCGTGCGCGACGCGACGACGACGCAAATCATCACGTAACGCGCCACGTACTTGATCGCCTCGTCGACTCGATAGACGCGCTGATCTTCTGGCGTCGCCCCATAACGCGCGACGGCACTTCCCAACGCTTGTTGCAAGCGTTCTGCGGCAGGCAGGTTCGGATCGAGCGCAAAATAGTCCGCGAGCCCGCTGTCGCGCGTGAGCTGCTCTGCCCACGAGTGGCCATAACGCGCGTGAAGCGTGTTGTCCGAAACGACCGCGAGCGCAGTCAAGTGCCGCCCGAGCTCGAAGAGCTCGCGCGGGCGCCGTGCGTGCTTCAACGCGAGTGCATGACCGCGCTCGAAGACTGCCGCGACGTCCTTGCCTCGCATGCCCGAAGCCTCGATAAAGTCAGTGCGGTCTCCAACTTCGACGATCAGCGCGGCGAACCGATCGAGCGCTCCCTGGTCTGCGCCGGCGAGGATCAAGTGATGCACTTCCGGTAAACCAAACCGCGCTCGGCGAGCGCAGTGCTCAGCCAACGCGAGGTGACGCTCCGCCGCCGCGGTCGCATCGAGCCGGTTTGCGAGACACGCTCGCACGCCTGAATGCGCGAGCCTGTACGACTCACCGTCACTGACCAAGATTCCCTGACGCAACAGCGTGTTCAACGCTTCGTCGACGTGTGCTGCGCGATCGGCACCCGCGAGCTCGGCGAGGTCTGCACGGGTCCAGGCTCCCGGCAGCGCGAGCGCCTGCAGTTCCGCGAGACGAAGCGCGAGCACCGGCAAGCTCTCGACGCGTACTCGCAGCGCTTCAACAGCGTCCGACGGAAGGTCCGTGACCGTGAGCTCGGCCGGCAACGTCCAACTGCCATCGACGTAGCGGATGCGCCCGAGCTCGACCAGATGGCTCGCGAGCGCCATGCTCTCGCGAGCGCTGCCTCCGGCGAGCTCGTGGACGCGATCACTCAACATCGCGACGTGCGGCGCTCCCGCGAACACGGACGAGAACAGACTCTCGGTCTGTGCACGCGTGAGCGGCAAAAGTGGCACCGACCTGCAATGAGTGCGCAGAACGTCGAGCGCGGGTGAGAAACCGAGCGTAACCGGCGTGACGACACTGATCCCGACCACGAGCGACATCGCGTGCGCATCGTTCGCGAGACCGGCGAGAAGGCCGAGCGTCGCTTGGTCGATGCGCTCTGCATCGTCCGCGGCGATCACGAGCGGTTGGCGCCGCGCCGCGACTTTGAACCAGCGCGCAAACGCGGCCAGCAAGACGTGCCGCTCGGCCTTGAGCTCGCCTTGCGTGCACAATGAGTGTTCCGCGTTCTCCGCGGCCGAGTTGAACAGCACTTCGAGCACGCCGGCTTCACGCGCGCTCTCGAGCGCGAGCTCGGGACTCGCTTCCAGAAAATGTTCGGCCAGCTTCACTGCACTCGAGAATGGCGCACTCGATGCAGCGCCACCCGACACGCGCGCGACGCTTGCAGCCATCAGCTTCGCATCCAGCACACATGCATCGAGCAATCGGCTGCGGCCGAGACCAGCCGCACCTTCGAAGGAGAGCCCGCCGCCGTGGCCCTTCCCCGCTCGCGCGACGAGCGCGCGGAACTCGGCGAGCTCGGCGTCGCGACCGACCAGCGTCGGCGTCGTCAAGTAGGCTCGCGAGATGTCGTCCGGCTCGGCGCACTCGATGCCCGCAATCGCGCACAAGCGCTGCATCACTTCGAACGCACTCCGCGGCCGCTGCGCCGGATCGATCCGCAGAAGCGACAACACGAGCGCATCGAGCGCGGGCGGGATGACAGCTACGAGCTGCGACGGGGGCAGCGGCTCGATGCGCCAGAGCTCGCGAAGGTCCGCGAACTTGCGCGCGGCAAACGGCGCGCGGCCGGTGATCGCGTAGTACAGGGTCGCACCGAGCGAGAACAGGTCAGTGCGACCGTCGAGCGACAGCTGGTGCAACACCTCGGGCGCAATGAACGACGGGGTACCGACGATTTGCGCGTTCGGGCCCATCGACGCCATCGCTCCGAAATCGATCAACTTCGCGCTGCCGTCGTGGGTGCAGCGCACGTTGCGAGGACTGATGTCGCGATGCACCAGCCGCCGCGAGTGCAACAGCGAGAGCGACGAACAGACTTGCGCGATCAGCTCGCACGCTTTCAGGTAAGGCCACGGAGCGCGCTCGCTCAAGTCGACCCCGTCGACGAGCTGCATCGTGTAGTACGAGCCGCCGCCGGCGTTGCCGAAGTCGTAGACCTCGACGACGCCCGGATGCGAGAGCTGCGCGAGCGTGTAGAACTCGCGCTCGAATAGGGCGCTCACGTCGCGTGCTTTGCCGGGGTCGCGCGGTAGGCGAAGCTGTTTGAGCGCGACCTCGTGGTCGCGTGCCGTATCGCGGGCGCGGTAGACCACGGCCATACCGCCGCGACCCAACTCTGCGAGCACCTCGTAACGCGCCCCGATTCGGGTGGGTCGTTGTGACTGATTCTGTTCGAGAACCATCGCGTAGGTGCGCGGCCGACCGGCTGCGTCTGTTAGTTATTATGCCCGCAAATCAGTGCTCTGACCGAGCCATGTTGCCGACTCGCTTCGCACGACAACGACGGTCGAGGGCAATGCGTGCCGAGCGCGCACGTCACGCGCGAACACCGTTCGCGCACACACATCTGAGATCGCGTGGTTTTTGCGGTGCAAGTCGAGGTTCTTCGGCTGAATGAATCGCCGGGGCCGGACTCGAGCGAGCTTTGCAAGCCTCGCCATTGGAGACCGCGTCAAGGCGGTCACGGCGGCTCCCCAGCGCTCTGAAGCGGCGAGCTCTGTCCGAGATTGGAGTCGACCACCTGACAGCCAGGGAATCGCGCCCTGACCCGTGCTAGAAGCGCTCTACTTCGCAGGAGATACGTATGACGACAGTCGAGGGATGGCGAACGCTGGCAGAAGAACCACTCGTGTTGATTCGCGAGTACAAGTTTGGTCCGGGGTACGCGAACGCACTCGCGGTGCGACTGCCGAATCAAAAACTGCTGCTGGTGAGCGCACCGCTCGGGTTGCCCGCCACCGATCATCAGGCACTCGCCGCGCACGGAGAGGTCATCGCAATGGTCGCCATCAACGGGGCCCATCACCTCGGGTTGCCGGAGTCGCACACCGCCTTTCCGAACGCAGTGAGCTACGCAACGAGCGGCGCCCGCGAGCGGATCTTGAAGAAGAGCAAAGCGCCGGGTCAGCTCGAGCCGATCGAAAACTTGAAGCCGCTCTTGGGCGACAAGGTGAGCGTGATTGCGGCGGACGGGTGCAAGATCGGCGACGTGCTGGTGCGCGTGCAGACCGAACGCGGCACGCTGCTCTATGTCGGCGACTTCATCGCGAACATTCCGACCTTGCCGAAGAACCCGATCGCCTGGTTGATGTTCCGCCTCACGAACTCGGGCCCCGGGCTCAAGGTCTTCAAGATCTTTTTCAATTTCTTCGTCGCCGATAAACGCGCGCTGCGGGATTTCTTGATCCGAGAGATCCAATCCCGGCCGCCCGCGATCCTCGTGCCCGGCCACGGAGAGGTCGTCGAGCGTCCGGAGCTGGCTCCAACGCTAGTGGCGATGCTGCGCGCGGCAGTCTAGCCCGACACGGGTTGGTACAGCTGGATCAGGTTGCCGCAGGTGTCTGAAAACACCGCAACCTTCACGGCGCCTTCGTCGCTCGGTGCACGCGTAAACGCGACCCCGAGCGCGGACAAGCGCCGGTAGTCCGCCTCGAGGTCCGTCGCCTCGAATGCGGTTGCCGGAATCTTCTGATCGAACAGCGCCTTTTGAAACGTCTTAGCGGCGGGGTTCACGTTCGGCTCGAGCGACAGCTCGAGGTCGTCTGGACCTTCCGGTGAAACGACGGTGATCCACCGGTACACGCCGACCGGGATCTCGACCTTCTTTCGAAATCCGAGCACCTCCGTATAGAAGCGGAGCGCCTTCGCTTGATCGTCGACCATGATGCTCGTGAGCTTGATACGCATTGCAATCCCTCGCGGCTAGAAGACGGGCGGATCATGCGTCGTCCGCGGCAGGTTCCGCTTCTTCGAAATTGCAGAGCGCACCGGCGGGCAATCGATTGAGAAGCGTGAGGCAGCCCGGCTCTTCGGGCGGCGTTCGCAGCTTGCGATACATCGATGGACTCTGGCCGATCCGCTTCGTGAACGAGCTGCTGAACGTCCCGACACTCGAAAACCCCAAGTCCATACAGACCCGCGTCACAGTCCCCTCCGGCGCCGCCAACAGCTGCCGAGCGCGCTCGAGCCGCACTCGGATCCGCAGCTGGTGCGGCGTCGTGCCGAAGACGGCCTGAAACGCACGGATGAACTGATACGGCGACATCCGCAGCTCGTTCGCGAGCCGCCCAACCGAAGGAGAATCGACGGCGCTCAGTCGGTCTCGCGCCCGGCACAACTGCGCGAACATCCGCGGTGGGATCAGCATGGCGAACGTCTACGCCTTCGCGAGCCCGCGCTGCACCGCCGCCGTCAGCTTCGGCCGGTGTTTACCGAAGTCGCGCCACGGATCTTTCGTCGTCGCGACACGTTTCGGCACCTCCCGAATCGTGAACTGGTCCGGCTTCAGATCTGCCGTCAATTCCTTCCAGTCGATCGGCATCGCGACCGGCGCCTTCGGGCGAGAACGCGTGGAATACGCACACGCGGCAGTGGCACCGCGCCCGTTGCGCAAGTAGTCGATCAGAATCTTCCCCTTGCGCGCAGCCTTACTCACCGTCGCCAAGTACTTCGCGGGCTCGGCCTTCACCAAACTGTCGGCGAAACTCTTACACACAGCCTTCAGATCATCCCAGTCCAAGCTCGGCGTGATCGGAACCACGATGTGTAGACCCTTCCCGCCCGTGGTCTTCAAAAAACACGGCAGATCGAGCGCGGTCAGCCTCTGCTCGATCGTTCGCGCAGCATCGATCATACGCGCCCAAGGCAACCCCTCATCGGGATCGAGGTCGAACGTGATCTGATCCGCATGTTCGACGTCGTCCACGCGCGACCCCCAGGTATGAATCTCGAGCGCGCCGTTTTGCACGAGCTGCACGAGCCCCTCGGCGTCGTCGATGTACATCGTCTCGAACGTGCCCTTCTTCTCCGGGATCTCGGTGCGCTTGATCGCGCGCGACATGCCTGGCGTCGGATGTTTCTGATGGAAGCACGGATTGCCCTGGCCATCCGGACAACGCACGAGCATCAGCGGCCGATTCGCGACGTGCGGCAACATCCGCTGAGCAACCTGCGCGTAGTACAGCGCGAGGTCTGCCTTCTTCGCATTGATCTCGGGAAACAACACGCGGTCGGGGTGAGTCAAGCGCACCGAACGCAACGCGGGCACGGCGGCACCGGGCCCGAATTGAGCTGCTTCGGGGTCTGCAGCCGCATCCACCTTCTCGGCGCCGCGACGCGTCTTCGCCCCAGCGCTAGCCTTTCCTGCCGCACGCTTGCGCGGCTTCGCCTCCGCCTCGGCGTCGGCCTCCGCTTCTGACTCGGGCTCAGGCGTCTCCGCGCGCACCTGCGTCGCCGCCTTGTCATCGCGCAGCCCCTGAAACGAAGCGTGTCGCACGAGCCCATCGGAGGTGCGCTCCGCAAACTCGACCTCGGCCACGAGCTTCGGCTCGACCCAGTGAACGTCGCGCGCATCCGCACCGCGCTCGAGCGGTGCGAGCTTCGCTTTCAACTCGCGTAGCGACTTCTCGCTGAACCCGGTGCCGACGCGACCGGCGTACTTCAACTTCCCGTCTTCCATCACGCCGAGCAAAAGCGCGCCGAAGTGGACTCGCGATCCAGAAGGCTCGCTATAGCCACCGATCACGAACTCTTGCCGCGCCGTGCACTTCGCTTTCAGCCAGGTCTTGGTGCGACCCGACGTGTAGGGCAGGTCCGCGCGCTTGCACACGCTGCCCTCGACTCCGAGCCGACACGCCTGCGCGAAGAACTTCGGCCCCTGGCCCACGATGTGCTCGCTGTAGCGAATCTTGCCGTTCGCATCCGCGCCCGAGGCTTCCAAGCTCTCCGCCAACAGCAGCTTGCGCTCGCGCAGCGGTAACGCGCGAAGATCGTAGCCATCGAGGTACAAACAATCGAACACGTACAAGATGCAGTCGTGATCGCGCCCCTCACTGAGGGAGTTCTGCAGCCGCTGAAAATCACTGATGCCGCCGTCGCGCATCACGACGAGCTCACCATCGAACACTGCCCGCCCGATCGATAGCGCCCCGAGCTCCTTCACCAAGCTCGGCATCTTCGCGGACCAATCGTGACCGCGACGCGTGAACATCTTCACCTTGCCGCGATCCATCCGCACTTGCATCCGATAGCCATCGAGCTTGATCTCGTGAAACCAATCGTTGCCGGCTGGAGCGGCGTCGACGAGCGTTGCGAGCTGCGGCTCCACGAAGTCGAGTAGCGCCGCCTTCTTTGCACCCTTGTGCTGGCTTGGATCAGGCGGGTCGACCTTCGGTTTGGCCTTCGCAACCTTCTTCGCTGCGGGCTTCTTCTCCGCGACGACGGCGCCACCCTTGCCGTCCTTCTTTCCCGAGTGCCAGAGCCGCTCGGGATTCGCCTGCACGTCTTCGATCGAGCGCCCGCTGATCGCGCTCTGTGGCTCCTGGTCCACGAGCTGCGACCCCGACCCGCGTTCCGCAGTCGCGTCGTTGCGCTTCATCAGCAGCCAGCTCTTCTGCTTGCCCTTCGCGCGCGTGCGCACGAGGTGCCAGCCGCCGCGCAGCTTCGAGCCGATGAGCTCGAACACGAGGTGCCCCTTCTCGTAGGCCTTGTTCGGGTCACCCTCGGGCACCCAACGCCCCTGGTCCCACACGATGACCGGGCCCCCGCCGTACTCGCCGTCGGGGATCACGCCTTCGAAGCCGCCGTACTCGATTGGGTGATCTTCGGTCTCGACCGCGAGCCGCTTCTCGCCCGGGTCCATGCTCGGACCCTTCGGAACGGCCCAACTCTTGAGCACGCCATCGAGCTCGAGTCGAAAGTCGTAGTGGAGCCGGGTCGCGTCATGCTTTTGCACGACGAACGAGAGCTGCCCCTTCGAGTCCTCCGTGCGTTCCTTTTTGCCACGCGGCTCCGAAGTGCGACTGAAATCTCGCTTCTTTCGGTACGTATCGAGGCCCATGCGCGGCATAAAAGCACGGGACGTGCCGATCAGCCACGGGCAAGCTTCTTGCTTCGTTCACCTCGAGCGAAAGGGACGGTGCCCATGGCATTGCGAGCGACATGGAAAGGCCAAATCCAACTGGGCAAACGTCCACTGCCCGTGAAGCTGTACGCAGCGGTGCAGGACACCCACGTGCATTTTCACCTGCTTCACGGACCGGACGGCGTGCGCGTCGAACAGCGCATCGTGAATCCGCGCACCGGCAAGCCGGTCGAAAAAGATCAGATCCAGAAAGGCTTTCCGCTCGGGCAGGGCACGTTCGTCGTGCTCAAGCCGAAGGAGCTGAAGGCGATCGAGCCGGAAGGTTCGCGCGAGATCGAAGTACTGCATTTCGTCGCGGACACGGCGCTCACGCCAGCCTGGTTCGAACGCCCTTATCTCGTCGGACCGGACGGTGAAAACGGCGAATATCTCGCGCTCGCACGCGCCCTCGCCGATACGAAGCGCCAAGCGATCGTGCACTGGGTGATGCGCGGCCGCAGCTACACCGGCACCCTTCGCTCGGACGGTGCGCGCCTGCACTTGATCACGCTGCGAACTCGCGAAGAAGTCGTCGAAGCGCCGTCGATCGAGGTGCCGAAGACTCGCGCGCCGTCGGAGAAGGAGCTCGCCCTCGCCGAGCAGCTGGTAGCGGCACTCGAGAGCGAGTTCGATCCGAGTCGGTTCCAGAGCGACTATCAAGAGCGAGTGAAGAAGTTCGTCGCCCAAAAGGCGGCCGGTAAACACGTTCGACTGGTCAAACCCGAATCGCGCAAACCGAGCACCGGTTCGCTCGAGAATGCCCTACGTGCCAGCGTGACACGCAGCAAGGAGCGGAAGAGTGCCTAAAACCAAGTCGAATGTCCGTTCGCGCAGCTCGAGCCCCAAGCGAGAGAAGTCGCGCAAATCTCACGCCGACGACGCTGCCGCCGAGAGCGGCCGCTCGCTGCGCCCGTATTGGTCGGGAACACTCAGCTTCGGGCTCGTGAGCGTGCCGGTCGACTTGTATCCCGCGACGCGCGCCTCACACATCGGCATGCGCATGTTGGGGCCGGACGGCACGCCGCTGGCGCGCCGCTTCTTCTGTCCGGAGGAGGACAAACAGTTGTCCTCGGACGACCTCGTGCGCGGCTACGAATACAAACCCGACAAATACGTGAAGATCACGGACGACGAGCTCGAAGCACTCGAACCGAAGAAGAGCCGCGACATCGATCTGCAGCAGTTCGTCGATGCGAGCGCGATCGACCCCGTGTACTTCGACCGCTCGTTCTTTCTCATGCCGTCGGGGAACTCGGGGAAGGCCTATCACCTGCTCGCTGAAGTGATGGAGCGCAGCAAGCGCGCGGGCATCGCCACGTTCGTGTTGCGCGAGCGGGAGTACCTCGTCGCGATCTTTGCCCGCGACGGCATACTCACGGCCGAAGCACTCCGGTTTCACGACGAAGTGCGTGGCCTCGATCAACTGGGCATCTCGAGTAAAGCCAAAGCGGATTCAGCTGCGGTGAAGCAGTTCTCGGCACTGATCGTGAAACACGGGCCCGCCAAGTTCGATCCGAAGACACTCCACGACGAGCACAACGAGGCGCTGCGCGAGCTCGCGAGCAAGAAGGCGAAAAAGAAGCAGGACGTGGTCCAGACGGATGCAGCCACGGGCGACGAGGAAGAGTCGGACTCCGCCGAGACCGTGGACTTGATGCGGATGCTGAAGCAGAGCCTCAAGGCCAGCTAGGCCGCTCCCCGAACGGGGTTAGTGCCGCGGTGCAGCGGCCCAGGCAGAGACTTGCAGGTAACTTCGCTCGTCCATCGCGGCGCCTTCTTCCACGAAGCCCGCGCGGCGAGCGAAGTCCTGAATCTCACTCTGGCGAAACTTGCACGCGAGCTGGGTTTGAATCGGCTCACGGTTTTCGAACTCGTGCCGAAAGTGGCCGACCCTCACGCTCTGCGCGCGCATGCTCACGAGCTCACTGATCACGGCCTGACGCGTCGGAGAGAACCTCGCGCGATGCGTGAACGTACCGGTCGGGAACTGGCCATTCAGCTCCCGGTTGACCCGCGCCAGTATGTTGAAGCTCAGCTGCCGGTGCAGTCCAGCCCGGTCCTCGTACGCGCGCTCGAGGAGCGACGCCTCTTTCACGAGGTCGAAGCTGATGAGCAGCCGATCGCCCGACCGCAACACATCCTGGAGACCTCGCAAGAAAGTAATCGCATCAGACCGTTCGAGCTGGCCGATCTGAGAACCCAACAATAAGACAATTCTCCGGCGCGACGGGTCCAGCGCACCGAGATGCGCGATCGCAGCAAAGCCCTCCGCGCGCACGGGAAACATCGGCAGCCACGGCAACGTTCGCGCGCCGATCTGTGCAACTTCGATCAGCGCAGCGTTCGAGCTCGCCATCGGGACGTACCGCACGTCACACTCGCGGAACCGCTCGAGCAAAATACGCGTTTCGAGACTGTCACTGGGTGCGAGGTCCACGACATCACACGCAGAATCGTGCAGGCCGCCAAGCAGCTCGCGCCCGTTGCGCAGCAGGATCTCCCGCTCGACGACCGACAGGTAGTATTCGGGGGTTTCGCGGATCGCGCGCGCGAGCTGCGTCCCGTGATCATCGAACAAGTACTGCGCCGGGATCGACTTCGGTCGCGCGCTCAGGCCCTCGAGTACGTCCCGCTCGAACCTCCGCCTACGCGAATCCCGCCAGAGGTCGATGAGCCCGACGGGTTTGGTCTCGAGTGCGCGGGGCCGCGCGAGTGAGGAGGCGACAGACACCCTCGGAAGTGGTGCAATCCTGGTGCCACTTGGCAGACGCGATGCGATGCGCGTGAAGGAGAGACGACGCAATATCGCACGGGGCAAAATGCCGCGAGCGGCGCGACGGTACTAGTACAGCACTAACGCCGTACCGGCAGCACGAACTCGAACTTCGAGCCCGTGCCCGTGGTGCTCTCGACCGTGATCGTGCCGCCGTGTGCTTCAACGATACCCTTCGCGATCGAGAGGCCCAGACCGGTGCCGACGTGGGCGTTTCGATTCGCCTGCCAAAAACGATCGAACACGTAGGGCAACTGTTCCGCTGCGATCCCCGGCCCTGAATCACTGACGAGGAAGGAGATCTGCCCAGCTTTTTGCCGCACGCTGAGCTCGACGCGGCCGCTCTTCGGCGTGAACTTCAACGCGTTGCTGAGCAGGTTCGACAACACTTGGTGCACGCGCTGGCGATCGCACGGCAGCTGCGGGAGCCCTGGCTCGATGTCGCGCTTCAACTCGATGTTCTTCTCGGCCGCGAGCGGCACAAACGTCTCGAACACTTCATCGACTAGCGCATCGACCACGCAGGGCAGCCTAGTTACCGAGAACGTTCCGCGATCGAGACTCGCGAGATCGAGCAAGTCGTGAATCAGACTGTCCATGCGCATCGCCGAGCGCCGCATGATCTCGATGCGCCGGCGCGTCGGCGCGTCGGTCGTCGTGGTGCGCAGCATCTCACAGCCCATCACCAAACTGTTCAGCGGATCTTTCAGGTCGTGCGAAACGATCGCGAGCATGTTCTCGCGCGTCGCGACTGCCTTTTGCGCCTGCTCGTACAGCCGCGCGTTGTCGAGCAGCAGCGCGCTTCGGCCCGCGAGGTCTTCGAGCAAAGTCAGTTCGCGCGGCGTATACTGCCGATCCTTCGCACATGCGGCGATCGTGATCACACCGAGATTGCGAGTCCGAGCGACGAGCGGCGCGCTCAAAAACGCAGCTGGCAGCAGCGGCTCGAGCGCCGCATCGTCTACGACGGCCAGTGCCTTCGCGAGCTTCGCGCGCTCCGTGACCGCCGGTCCGATCATCGGCCGACCACTCCGCGCGACCTGAAAGACGCCAGGTTCGTCCGTTTCGCCGAAGTCGCGCTCGAGCGACGCCAGACTTTCACTACCCGCCCGCCCTGCCCAGGCGCGCGCCATCGTCCGCAACTCACCCCGGCCGCCCGACACGTCTACGATGCACAACGCTTGAAAGAACGTCGCCGCGATCGAGGCGAGTTTTGCGAGCAGCGCGTCCACATCGAGCATGCTGGCGAGCGCGCCGCTCGCTTCAGCCAAAAAGCGCTGCGCAGCCTCGGCTTGCCGAATCCGCAAGTACGCGCGAACCGTCGCGATCAATTCACCTTGCGCGATCGGCTCCGTCAGATATCCGTCCGCACCCCAGTTCAACCCGTGCGCGATCGCCTGCGAGTCGACCTGTGTCGCCGACAAGTGCAGCACCATGATGCCGGCCGTCTTCGGATCCGCTTTGATGCGACGACACACCTCGAAGCCGTCCAAATCCGGCATGCGCACGTCGAGCAAGATCAGATCCGGAAGGTTCTGCGCCTTCAGCAGGGCCTCGGTTCCGTTGGTCGCCTCGTCGACGTCGAAGCCGGCCGCGAGCAGCATTTGACTGATCGTGAAGCGACCGATCTCGTCGTCGTCGACATTTAGAATGCGAGGGCGCGTTTGCATATCAAGCGTGTTCGGAGCTCGCGCGACTCATGCCGGCGTGGGTCAAGATCTCTTCGACACCGGCGCGGCCTGGCGCTTGGTGTAACAGCTCTTTGTCGACGAAACCCACGGCGTGCTGGGTCAGCCGGTCCTTCTCCCACGGCTGCAAGCGCTGCGACGTGTGGATCGCGACGGGGATGTCTTTCGTGACGGGGTCGGCCTTGAGCGCGTCCAAGACCGCAAAGCCATCCATGTTGGGCATTCGCAGATCCAAAAAGATCAAGCGCGGTCGCTGGTCGTGCGCGACCTTCACACCTTCGGCGCCGCTGCTGGCTTCGATGTACGAGTAGCGGTCCGGCCCGATCGCACCGCGCAGCAAGTACCGGGCGATCTCGTCGTCGTCGATGATCAGGATCGCTTCGCGAGCGCTGCTGGCGCCTTGCGAATCGCGTGACTTCGCAAAGTTACGCGGGATGTACGCGCGAAACGTGGAGCCGACGCCGAGATCGCTCTCCATCGTGGCCTTGCCGCCCAGCAACTCGCACAACGCGCGTGTGAGCGAGAGGCCGAGGCCCGTGCCCTTCACGCGCTTTTGGTGCGGATTGTCGACTTGCGTGAACGGCGTGAACAGCACGTCGTGTTGACTCGGATGAATGCCGATGCCGGTGTCAGTCACCGAGAACACGATCTGATCCCCGGCCAACGCGGCCGATACCGTAACGCTGCCCTTCTCCGTGAACTTGAGCGCGTTCGAGATGAAGTTACGCAAGATCTGAGAGACCTTGCCTTCGTCGGTGTACAGCTCCGGAAAATTGCTGACATCGTTGAACACGAGCCGAACTGCCTCGCGCGTGTGAAGCGGGCGAAACAAGCCGCGCAAGCCGCCGAAGAGCGCGTCCACGGTAAATGCGCTCGGGCGCACGACGAGCTTGCCGGCTTCGCTCCGGCTGAGCTCGAGCAGGTCGTCGACCAGCTCGGACAAGTGCTGTGCGGCTTTACGGATGTAGCCGAGCGCGGTCTCCTGCTGCGGCAGCGGCTTCGCCAAGCTGCCGTTCAACAGCAACTCGGCGAGGTTCAAGATCGAATTGATCGGCGTGCGAACCTCGTGGTTCATCTCGGAGAAGAACTGGTTCTTCGCCGCCTGCGAGCGCCGCAGCGCCTCGGCTTTCTCTTCGAGCTCGTTGTAGAGGACCATTACGCCGCGGTTCGTCTCTTCGAGCTCGCGGTTCAAAAACTCCAGCTCGCGCTGCGTTTGCTGCAAGTCCAAGAGCGTGCGCGCGAGTGCCCGGTCGTGTCCGCGCGCCGCATCGATCATCGAGTCGGAGTGCTTTTGCAGTAGCTGGTCGGTGAGCGCGGTGCGCTGTTCGGAGGTAAGCGGCCCTCCGCGTTTCCGCAGCTGCTTGTGCATCCGGACGGCCGTGCCTTGCCCCGGACGCGATTGCATCTCGAAGCTGTCCATCAACTTGCGCGCAGCGATGATGCCCGTGCCTGTCGAGTTGGGTCGCTGACCGGCGAGGAGCGCTTCTACATCGGCGATCCCAGACCCGCGATCGCTCACGACCAAGACTAACTCGAGCGTGTTCCCCTGCTCCTCGAGCATGAACTGAACGGTGCCGCGCCCGGCGTGTTGGAGCGCGTTGCGCGCGATCTCGGAGAGCGCGGTAGCCACCCGCGTTTGTTCTTGGGGGTCGAAGCCCAGAGCGGCGGTGATCTGCCGCGCACGCTGGCGGGCGAGCACGACGTCATCCTCGACCGAAATCTCCGTGGTGAGCAGCAGTGTCACAGCAGGCCGCAGTGAGCCTACGCGGACCGAGAGGTGAACGCCAGGACGGTCACATCGTCGCGATTTCGCGAAAAATCTCGATATAACAGGCCTGCGATCACAGTCGGATGGCGCCGGAACAGGCCTGGATAATCGTCCAGGTTCCAACGCGTCGAGAGCCCGTCCGTATGCATGATCAGCAGGCAGTCCGCGGGCCACGCGTAGCTGAGCTCGTTCGTCTTCGGCAGCCTAACGCCGAGCGTCCCGTTCTGCGAAGCAAGGCCGGTCTGTCGCGCGCCAGGACCCGGATGGATCGACGCCGAACAGTTGCCGACTCCCACGAAGCGAAGCTGCTGGGTACCGGCGTCGAGCGACACGACTGCCGCCGCTGCCCCCCGCGTCGGACGCAACGCCTCGTGCAGTGGGGCAAGGATGTCGTTCGGTCCGAGCGAGGGGTTCGCGTTGAAGCTTCGAAGTGCCGCAAGTGTCGCGTCCGCAGCCCCTTGCCCGTGCCCGAGGCCATCCAACAGCACGATCTTCGTCCGAGCCCCGTCCGACTTGCTGGCCCAGCCGTCACCACAGACCTCCTCGCCGCTCATCGCGACACACACCGCGCCCCAACGGGTGGGGCCCGGCTTGCCGGGTTCTGCGCCGTTCCAAACGCGCGCGAGCAGGACCGTCCCTCGGTCAGGCGCGGAGAAGATGTCGAACTCGTCGCTGTTGCGCGCGATGCTCCCGAGCCCCGTGCCGGCAGTCCCGCGCGTCGAGTACCCGTCCACCGAGGACTGGGCGATGTTGCGCATGCCGGGACCGCGATCGATCGCGAGCATCTCGACACCCTCGCGCCCGTCTTCGAACACGCGGCGCAGCAAGATCTCGCCGCCCTTCGCGTGATAGATCACGTTGCTCGCTGCTTCGGTCACCACCAACGCGAGCTTGCCTCTGCGAGTGGCATCGAAACCTGCAGCGTCGCACAGCGCACTCGCAACCCGACGGGCCTCGCCTACTCCCGACTCGTCCGAAATGACGACCGACGCGTTTTGGTGGAGCAGCGCAGGAGTCAGGGCTTCCATCGGATTACGCTGACTCTCGTTCCGTTGCCTGGACTAGACACAATTTCGAACTCGCTCATCAGACGTTTCGCGCCACCCAGCCCGAGGCCCATCCCGTCGCCAGATGTGTATCCGTCCTTAAGCGCGAGCTGGATGTCCGCAATTCCCGGACCTTGGTCTTCGAACGAAAGTCGAATGCCTGCCCGACCATCCTGCTCCACGCTCTCGATCGAGCAACGCCCTCCGTGCCCGTGCACGAGCGTATTGCGCCCGAGCTCGCTCGCCGCGGTTACGATCTTGGTCTGATCGACTACACTGAACTTGAGCTCGATCGCGAGCGTCCGGACGGAGTGCCGGATCCGCACGACGTCGCTCTGCTCGTGGATCTCGATCTGTTCACGAACCGGCATCATCGGCCTCGCCGGCGCCAGTTTCCTCCGACAGCGATGCCTGCAGGAGCGCCATTCCGCGGTCCACGTTGAGCGCGGTGCGGATCCCGGGCAGCGACAAGCCGAGCTCCACCAGCGTGATTGCAACCGCTGGTTTCATACCGACGAGCACGGTCTGCGCGTCGAGGACCTTCGCCATCAACGCGATGTTGACGAGCATCCGGCCCATGAACGAATCGACGATCTCGAGCGATGTGATGTCGATCAGCACGCCGCGCGCTTGCAGCTTCGCAATCTGGGTAGTCAGGTCGTCCTGCAGCTGCATCGCGAGCCGGTCGTGCATGTCGACCTGGATCGTCACGAGCAGGAACTTGCCCATGCGTAAGATCGGAATGCGGTCCATGCGCTCGGCCTACGCTTTCGCTTTGAGGTTCGAAACTTTGGTCACGGTGAGCCCGAGCTTCCGCAACGCGAGATCGAGCGCGCCTGCGAGCGACGATTTTGTCGTCACGTCGCCCAGGTCCACGCCGAGATGAACGATGGTTTGTGCGATCTGCGGCCGAATGCCCGAGATGATGCACTCGGCACCCATCAACCGCGTCGCAGTGATCGTCTTGATCAAGTGCTGCGCGGTCAGCGTGTCGACGGTCGGCACGCCGGTGATGTCGATGATCGCGAACTCCGAACCTGTCTCGACGATGCGTTCGAGCAGCGCTTCCATCACCGCTTGCGTGCGGCGCGAGTCGAGCGTGCCGATCAGCGGCAGCGCGAGCACGCCGTCCCAGAGCTGAACGACCGGCGTCGAGAGCTCGAGCATTTCGGCTTGTTGG
>Ga0193752_1001771_pt1 | contig 17424 bp, 15 predicted proteins | sample H1c1metaG_FD_144924 | JGI IMG/M metagenome (GOLD analysis project Ga0193752, IMG submission 144924) | Soil microbial communities from a riparian zone of the East river system, Colorado, United States - H1c1 | ecosystem: Environmental > Terrestrial > Soil > Riparian zone | place: USA: East River... | reverse complement strand
CAGATGAACTCTTCTCGCAGCAATGGCATCTAAACGCACCTGCTGCAGGCCAGGATTTAGTGGTTGGTGCCGGTATTTTTGCTCCGGAAGCATGGGACCTTACCCGTGGGCGGCGGGATATTGTTGTTGCCGTTGCCGACGATGGTTTCGACCTGACTCATCCTGATTTCCAGGGAGACGGTAAGGTTCAGGCCCGGCTCAACGCTACGCTGCCTGGCAATGTGAACAATGGAACAATTATCTGGGACGAAGATGTAAGTCCCCGATCCGGCGATTACCATGGTACCCCTTGCCTGGGAGTTGCGCTTGCCGAAGGAAATGGAACTGGTGTCGTAGGTGTAGCGCCCGGCTGTTCTCTCATTGCGGTGCGGTTTCCACTTACAGCAATGGATGATGCCCATTTCATCGTAATGTTTGAGAAGATTTCATCAATGGCGGATATAGTTTCCTGCTCCTGGGGGGTTGGACCAGCGAATGCACCAATGAGTACACCCCTCAAGAGCAAAATTGCAAACCTGGCGCTCAATGGAGGCCGAAGAGGTAAAGGACTAGTTTTTTGTATCGCTGCCGGAAACAATAACTGCCCTGTTCAGGATCTTGACAATACACTAACCTACCGCTTTCGTGGCTCGTCCGGAATCATTCGAAGCTATAGTGGACCTATCGATCGTTGGATAGCTGCCCATCCGGATGTGATCACCGTTAGTGCCACCACGTCTCGCAAAACACGTGCTGCATATTCTTCCTGGGGCAAACAGATCACTGTGTGCGCCCCTTCCGACAATTGGGACGACCTCAATATGATTTCTCCAGCTGGGCTTGGCATCACAACAACTGACAACGAGGGATCCGGCCCAGGCTCTGAATTTACTCCCGGGTCACGTTTCACCAATCGATTTGGTGGTACCTCAAGCGCAACTCCTACTGTCGCTGGTGTCTGTGCCTTAGTTCTTTCGGCGAACCCTTCACTTAGTGCCCTTGATGCCCGAAAAATACTTCAGCAGACTGCCGATAAAGATCTGTCGCTTGAGACTGATACACCTGTAAATGGAGAAGGAAACTTCAACAGCGATGGATTTAGTCTTTGGTTTGGCCATGGAAAGGTAAATGCATTTCGTGCTGTTCAGGCTGCTGCTGCGCAACTCGAAGCAGAACCTCTCGTCGATGTACGAACAGATAGTTCATTGGATATTCCGGATGTTGGTGTTCCGGCCCTCAGTTCAATTGAAGTTAACACAAGCGGAAGAATAACTGACTTCCGGGTGCAGGTGGACATCAATCATACTTACATCGGCGATCTACGGGTAGATTTGATTGCACCGGATGGTACAGGAGTCGTTTTACACAATAACTCTGGGGGATCAACTAATGACTTGAGACGTACATTCTCCATTCAAGACACACCTGCCCTTCGCGCGTTTTTGAATAGATCTATTAGTGGAACCTGGCAGCTACGCGTAAGAGATTCCTTTCGACTTGACATTGGACGGTTAAACGGTTGGCGTATCGTTGCAAGGGTAGCAGAATGAATATCTGTTCTTTAGCAGCATATCTCAGCAATATACTTTCTCGCCTTAGTACATCCTTCCGTACATTATTGCATTTAGATAGAATACCTTATGTCTTATCTCCATCTACCTCGACTAACGTTTTCCGGAGACTTTAAATCCGACGTATCCACGATCAATAATGATCCTGCTCATTACAATAATGATACATTCCTGCCCTCGTTTCAGAAGCCAGGCAAAGGCGCGGTCGATGGATGGTGGAACCCCGAAGGCGGCGCAACCTTTGAGTTTCAGAATTGTATAGTGAAGCAGGTTGTGTCCCTCGGCAATGCTGCGACGACCGATCCTGTAATGGACAAAATCATCGGTCAGGTAGTCCGGGGCGCCGATGGGCGAAACACCGGTAAAATGGTTGACCTCGATCCCCAGGAACAGGGTACATCTGAACTGTGGGGAGTTTTGCTTCGTATTCTGACCGCTGACAACGATCTGCTGATCGAAGGGAAAATAGCTACCACTGCATTCCGCGATCTCCAGACACGCCAATACAGCGGTGCGTCGGTTAATGGCCAGCCTTTCGGTGGAAGCTGGACATCTGTGCTGACGAATGTAACCTGGGGCGATGCTGCCAAACAGTCTCCTTTCCTAATGGAATTAAAGTCGGTTACGCAGAACAATCAGCTAAGTGTCCATCTCAACGCCTTCGGGTACTATTACAATCATGCTCCGGACGGCCGCTTTTCTCTCGGTCGTATTTCCGGTACCATAGGGCCTTCATTTGCCAATGAGCCTAAGACTTTTACACTGGCCAGGAGATTGTATGGGGTGTATTCAGCGCGAATGCCGAATGTCCAATTCAGCAATTCAAACTTCCTTGTTGATCGGGAGCGGAAGTCTGTGACGGTCGATCTTGGCGGTTCGTTCCCAATCACCGATGCGTTCGGTAATGTAGGATTAACGCAGGAGCTCTCTCTCGCTGTAGCTAAAAACCGGATGGACATGGGTATTTCGGATACAATGCAGCCGATCCAAGCATCAGACATGTTACTCATCGGCAAGGTTTCTTACGAGACCGGGTACGACTGGTTATACCGGACCGGCGGTATTGTTTCCTTCAGTGGCCTATCATCAGATATCCTCGAACTGCTACAAGATCATCAGTTACTCTTATTAGTCAAAACACCCACGAATACATATGTCGTTGCAGCACGGGAAGCGATAGACGGCTACTTAGTACGTCCGGATGAATTTGTAAACCGACTGGATCCCGGCCAGGTCAATAAAGTGAATTTCTACGCAGCGCAGTACGGCCGTCCTCTTCAAAATCGACCCATCACAATTTCCCTGCAACCTGCAACGCCAATAACACCGGTATCGACCAAGAATCCCATCTGCGAAATTCCTGGAAACAATTATCCTGCCGACGGTATATCATTTAGCCCAACGATCACAACGGATGATAATGGAATAGCCGTGCTGAGCATTACTGGCAACAGGATAGACAGCCCGAGAGGGTATATAGACGGGCAGATTTATTTCCTCGACTATAATATCGAAAATGTTGATCAGGATTCCGCAATTGGTCCCCTTAATAATGAAAATGTGTTCATTCATCTTCGGGATTACTTTGACATTCCCCATAAGCCGGACTGGACTGATATCGAAGCTACCATGGTTCAGTTTGCCAATCTCTACCCGATTATGAGTAAATACTTCATCGACTTTAGAGATCCGAATGCAGTGATTCAAAAGAGGGAGCTCATGCAGTTTGCTTTCAGCCGGGATATTGATGATCCTATTTATATGCCAGTTACTCGGGACCTGTCGGAAAACAAGAGGCTAACTATATTGAAATGGCTGGCAAATCCTGTCATTGAAAAAGAACCAGGTCAAATGGCGAAATCGGTCTCCCCGGTTTCTTCGGTAGGTCCAAGCCCTGCGACGGAAGGCTATATCCCCACGGTTGACCAGGAACGACTGAAACTCGCTGTACGGATGAAAAATGGTGCAAATATTTCATTTTTGGAGACCAACAATCCTTTCAACTTCTAAGTGAATCCTGATGCTAAAAATTGCCGCCCACTTTGTCCAGCAGGTCCAGCAAGCTCAAAGCCTGACTGAATTGTTTCCTCTCGTCCAGAACGCTATTGAGTTGGAGCATGCTACCATCCCGCCCTACCTGACAGCGCTTTTCTCATTCAAGCCGGGCACGGAGAAACAAACCCGCAGTATCATTCATTCAATTGTAATAGAGGAGATGCTGCATATGACGATCGCTGCCAATATTCTCAATTCGATCGGCGGCGCTCCCGAAATTAATAAGATCGATTTTGTGCCTCGTTATCCTACTGTTTTGCCGATGGGTATTGGCTCGGGTTTGATCGTACATCTTCAGAAATACTCTAAAGAATTGGTAAGAGATGTTTTTATGGAGATCGAGGAGCCTGAAGATCCGCTTGTGCTAAAATCAAGTGCATCGATGGCGCAACCCGAGTTTGAGACCATCGGTGCTTTCTACCAGGCACTGCAGGAAAAGTTAGATAAGCTTGCCCCGGACAAATTACCGGGTGATCCTGCAAGACAGGTAACTACCGATTTCTTCTCTCCGGAGCTGCTATTTCCCATTCTTACCAAAGCGGATGCGATCAAGGCAATAAATATTATCGTAGAGCAAGGAGAAGGCACCACAACCTCACCGGCGGATTTTGATGGCGAAATTGCTCATTATTATCGCTTTCAGGAACTGGTTAAGGGATTCGAACTGGTCAAAGATCCCACCGCCCCGTATGGGTATTCATTCACCGGTCACGCTATCCCATTTGATCCTGCAAACGTATGCCCCTTGTTCCCGGATACAAAGGCTGCCATGCTCCCTGAAGGTTCTGAAGAACGCCGGCAGGCCGATGCGTTCAATACCTCATACAAAACTCTGCTGGACGGGTTGCATCGCACCTTTAACGGACAACCCGATGCGCTGCCAAATTCAATCGGTGTAATGTTCGATCTTAGGCTCGCCGCCCAGAAGATGGGTGCCACGCCGTTCCCCGGTAAGCCCGGCTACACTATCGGGCCAACTTATGAGTTTTACTAACGGCACAACAAATGGCAAAGCATGGTCGAAAAAATTGTGGTCCCCTTTATCGTGACCTTCACTCTAATCGTCATCATTTTTCTGCTGTTCAATGACTTGGAATCCTTTCTTTCCAATCTGCTCAATGAAGCTAACAAAAGGCCTGTTGCCTATGGGTTCATCAGCTTCATGGTACTAACGTCCGATATTGTTTTGCCGGTACCATCCAGCATTGTCATGTACACTAATGGATATGTGCTGGGTATTGGGGGTGGTCTGCTGATATCTCTGGCAGGTGCCTTGGCGGGCTCAATTGCTGGCTACTATCTTGGCAGGCTAACATCGCTTGGATCGAAGGCGAAATCAGATGCGCGGGCCGAAAGCATTCTGCATAAATACGGTGCTATTGCGATACTGATGTCGAGAGGTGTTCCGATTCTTGCTGAGAGTGTATGCCTGTTGTGTGGATACAACAAAATGTCATTTCGAAGATATTTAATTGTCAACGTTGTGGGCTATCTCCCGATCTGTGCTTTATACGCCGTCTGCGGCAACCTTGGCTATGACAAGGACATGTTTCTGCTGTCTTTCGGTTTGTCGCTCTTATTGTGCGCTTGTTTTTGGTTCCTGGGCCGACATTATTTTAAAGTGCTTCCCAACCACAAGACGAACGCAAATGGGTAAGTTGTGTCTTGCTACATGTTTATTGGCATTTCTCGCCTCGCAGGTCTTTTGCCAGGACACTCTAAAGAGAACAAAAATGAAGGTATTACCGGTGCCATCGTTTGGCTATTCTCCCGAAACCAGGACTTATGTAGGTGCTGTTGCACTATTTACTTTTAAGCTTTATGCTGACACAGCTACGCGTACGTCAAATGCCAAGCTGGAATTCAATTATACATGGAATAAGCAAGTGATTGTCGAGGCTGGCTGGAATTATTTTTTCGATCACGAAGTCTGGTTCACCAAAGGCACTGCACAATATTCAAAGTACCCTGACCTATATTATGGGATCGGGCAAAACACGCCGGATGAAGGTAAGCTCATCTATAACAGTAACAGGATGGTTCTGGAAGCATTTGGCCTGAGGAATATCGGGAACCATATTTTTGTTGGCCCCAATGTGAGGTATATCAATTATTCAAAGGTGGGTTGGGGCAATGACACAGTCACATATCCTGAACTAGTTGATGCTTCATCAACCGGCATTGGCATATCCGTTCTAAAAGATAGTCGCAACAGCCTATTGACGCCGATAACAGGCATCTTCGCTTATGGAAATGCTACTTATAATATCGCAAGTGGAAATTATGTGAAATTGACGCTTGATCTAAGATATTACAAGACATGGAAAGAGAAGCATACCCTGGCGCTTCGTTTTATCAACGAATTCAACACCGGGAAGCCACCTTTTTATGATTATGCATTTTTAGGTGGCGATAAGTATGTCCGGGGATATTATTACGGCAGGTTCCGAGACAATGGTTTAAGTTCATTGCAGACGGAATATCGCTTCCCCATAATTTGGCGAATTGGATTGGCTGCATTTGGAGGCTTATCAGGAATTTATTCTTCTCTCAGCGATCTTGGCATAGAAAGCCTGAAATACAACTATGGGTTGGGGCTTCGATTCCTTATTGACCGGAAAGAAGGAATTAATTTAAGGCTCGATTATGCTATAGGTAAGCAAAACAATTACGGGTTCTACATTTCCTTTGGAGAATCGTTTTGATGGTCATGAAGCATACGAATTTTTTCAGACATGCTCAAAAATCCTGATGATAATGCTTATGTCGTGGGAGTAATATATGCAGCCTCAAGTGCTCCCCGCATTATTGGCATCTAGGATGAACACGAAACACGTCTGTAGTTGTTCAAGAATATCTCGGAGAGCCTTTCGTGGACTTTCTGCATCTTTTTTTTGAGCGTCGAATCAATTATGGCAACACCGTCGTCTATCTGTAAGCCTAATCTCTACTCCTGTAAAACACAATCCCGTTGATAACTGAGACGCATAATTGTCTGCGATAACTTTAAGCACCTTAAGAGTTTGACCATGGTAACCCGTTGCTGGAAAAATGCCGAACCAATGATCGTCGCTATATTAATCCAGCTTATGCTGAGAGGGTTTAGTTGTTGTTGGCCTGAACGAAAAACAGGTGACTAGCGAAATCAAAAGTAGAATTTGGTCAAACCGTTTACATTTTTAATATTATCAAAAGCATTTTCAATCTTTAGATGTCAATTTGTGATTATTAAACCCTAAATCACTTTTATGAAACGTCTGCTTTTTCTAAATGTGCTTTTTTTAACTAACATGGTAACGAACGCCCAAAACTATAAGTGGGCGGGTGCTGTTGGTGGCCCGTTCTATGATTACGTCCACTCAGTTATTACTGATACAGCAGGCAACATATACACGGTTGGCGATTTTTCAGGAACAGCAGATTTTGATCCTGGCCCAGGAGTTACAAATTTGACTTCAAGCGGAGGCGGAAGCTCAATGTTTATCCAGAAATTAAGCCGTTCAGGCAGTCTTATTTGGGCAAAGCAGGTCGGTGGGCCGGGTAATAGCTCATACAATTTTTGTTCTGGTAATTCAATAAAAGTCAATTCTAAAGGGCAATTACTTATCGGAGGCAGATTCGCCGGTACAAAGGATTTTGAGCCGAATTCCGGGACGTTTTCAATGACATCATCCGTGACAGACGCGTTTATCCTAAGTCTCGATAGTGCAGGGATTTTTCTTTGGGCAAAGCAGCTGACGGGCAGCTCGGCATCGGTCAATGTCGACGTTCTAACAACAGACGCTTCTGATAATATCTACCTAACCGGAGGAGTGAACAATCGCGCGGATTTTGACCCGGGTCCCGGGACTTACTTTTTAGGTAATGGACTTGCTCCTGGCAGCATATACGTGTTAAAGTTAGACAGCACAGGCAGTTTTGCCTGGGCGAAGGAATTCTGGGGCAGCATCATAACTGACGCGATTTTCATGACATGCATGAAGTTGGACGGAAGTGGAAATATTCTTTTAGCCGGCTACTATGCCCAAACCGCAAGATTTGGAAATTATACTCTAACTGTCCAAGGTGATTCTGATGATTTTATTGCAAAGCTTGATCCTAACGGAAATTGTTTGTGGGCAAGGACAATAGGAAATGGTACCCCGGACCATCTTAGTTCGCTTACTATTGATGTCAATGACAATCTGTATGTGACTGGTGATTTTACGGGGACGGTTGATTTCGATCCTGGCAATGGGACGTACAACCTTACTTCAAAAGGTGCACAGGACATTTTTGTCCAAAAGTTAAATTCGAATGGAGATTTCGTTTGGGCTAAGAATGTCGGTGGACGAAGTACTGATCTTGCAAATACTATTGATATTGATGCCTACGGTGCACTGTATGTAACTGGAAACTTTTTCGACACGTCTGACTTTGACCCAAGTCATAGAATTTACAAAATGATTCCTGTTGGACAGGGTGGGGATGTATTCATACTAAAACTCGATGCAAACGGCAATTTTGTGTACGCATCACAATTCGGCGGTATTAGTGCAAATGGGCCCGTAATATCTTCAGTTTGTTTTGACCAGAATGATATCGTTGTTGCAGGTACGTTCAGGGACAGTGTAGATTTTGACCCCGGACCCGGTATTCATAGACTTGGATCGAATGGTGCATCTCAAGATTTCTTTGTCGAGAAACTATCTCAGGCGCCAGCATCACTTATATTTCTCATTAACGAGATAAGGAATAATCCGGCATTTGATAAGAAGATTCTTTGGTTAGGCAGTACTTATTATACAAGTCCTGCCATGAAGATTTGTGCAGATGGCTCGCAAGCAACATCCATCACATTTGTAAATAAAACTGGGATTGCTTCAGGTAAAATCCGTTTTTGGATCCAAAGTGATACGTTCGGCTATAACGCTCCTTTATCTGGATACTTTATAAGCACTGTTGTTTCCGGGGACACGATAACAGCAGAGTTAGCCCATCCGACATATCTGCCAAATGCTGCAGGCTTATTTCATTCAGACAATATTAGGATTGTTGACACGAGCAATTCATATCCGGACATCTACTCTATCCCAATTCACATGTATCGGGCCCCAGTACTTATGATGCATGGTTTATGGGGTAACCGTGAAGCACTTGATTCGATGGAAGTTCGATTGGATCGAAGTGGTTACTATCGAAATGTTTTAACCTATCGAGGCGACTATGAATCGAGTAACGATAGAGAATTTGAATACAACGCTTCGGTGATACCTAATGCACTCAAAACTCTCTTCCAACAATGCCGTGATTCAGGTTATTCATTAGGCAAAGTGGATTTGATTTGCCACAGCATGGGCGGACTACTGGGAAGGCAGTACCTACAGAGCGACAGTTTCAGGTATGATGTACATAAGTTTATTACCCTTAACACACCACATGCGGGTTCGCAAAGCGCGAACTTTTTGCTCACAACCAAGCCAAGCCTCAATTTAGCCAGCATAGCCGTTCTCAGAGCTACGATGAACTTGATTTCAAATAATTGTGAACGCGGCGCTGTTGAAGACCTGAAGGTATATACACCTGGCAGCCAAATCGAGAAACTTGCAGACGGCCATAACTACAGCAATTATAACAACATTGGTGTTCATGCCATAGGATCTACTACCGTTTTCCCATTTACAGTTCCCGCGGATGTAGCAATAGGACAGATTTTACAGTCGAAGGCAGCAGGTTATGGTCTGTTTGTACCAATCTTTCTTTCCCATCTGTTTCAGAATGAAGGAAACGATTGTATTGTGGCTGAGTCGTCACAACGAGGTGGCTTACCGCTAGGTAACTATTCACTCATTATACCGCAATATCATGAATCGTGTAGAAACACTGCTTATCAGGCAAAGATCGATTCACTGTTAGAAGCTGATCCCAACGGTAGCTTTTTTGCTCATACCGGATTTGTTCCGCCAATCCTGAGCAGCTCTTATAAAATTCTTGAAACGGATACAAGTACGGCCAATGGAGGCGGCAGTGGAAGCATTGTCATTAATTCGCCAACCAACGGTACAATTTACGGACCGGGGCAAATGGTCAATGTGAGTGTAACAACGACAGGTACTATTAATAATATTATGGTGTTCGTGGGCAACCGTACCATAGGAACGAGGTTTATCGATACAAATGCTACTGCGGGTACTTTCTCAATTCAAATCCCAGACGATGCGATTGGCGTAATAAAGCTTGTTGCTGTCGGATCTGATGATTCTGGTTTGGTAGCAATAGATAGTCTTACGTTATCAGTAAATGTTACAAGCCCAATTGATAGTATCCACATTTATCCAGAGGAAGCAGCATTATCAATGAAAGAAAACTTTCCTATCCTGGTTACGGGTTATTTCCGGGATGGAATTGTTAGGAACATTAGTTACCTACCAAACATTGTTTTTCAGCTGGATGATACGACCGTTGCCTTTCACTCATTCGGCAATTTCATTTTTGGAAAACGTGTTGGTCGAACGGCTCTTAAGGTTTCATATTTAAATGATACCGCCTCGGTGCCTGTAGTAGTTATGCCAGCCGACCCAAATTATCCGCCAACTGGAATTCATAGCCACAACACCTTTCCTGGTAGTAACACGTCTAATGGTTTAAGGATATTTCCTAATCCTAACCGAGGGGCCTTTACTATTCAATTGCCATCTTCTGCTGGTGAGCGGTTAAGGATAGAAGTTTTTAGTCAACTGGGGCAGAGAATTTTGTCTCAGGAAGTTCTATCAGCGAGCAAACTAGTTAACCATTCTATTTCACTGAAAAATGCAAAGAATGGGTTCTACGTTGTGTTCGTAACTACACTTGGTCGCCACTACTCTCAGAAGATAGTTGTGCTTGATTAGCTTTTATTCGGCCATTACCAGGAAAGGAGATGGCATATTGGTCTAAATGATGACGGCCTATTATTAAATGCCGAGAATACGCCTTTGTATGCCGGTGCAAAACCAATTATCGAAGGGCGACTTATGTTTTTTTGACGGACAGAATTTCCAGCCCGGGCCGCCAGTTCCTAGATCCGGAGATATTATTCGGAAGCCATGATATCGGCCCAAGGTTGTCGCCAGTTATTTGATTCTTCAAACCCCTGTATCAATTCAGGATACAAACCATAATGCGCAGGCCATCCAGATTAGAAACAAAATTCCTGCCGCTATTGTAAGCGTAGCTTCTACGTAGTGTTGTATTGGGGCCGTATTCGAACTGGTTCCACATTGCATAAATCGGATTTATTCACCCGATGGAGTTCCATAGAAAGATTGACAAGCGCGAAATTGTTCTACGATTACAAACTACTAAAATAAACCATACGACCAACCGCTGGCCGTCGTAGGTGATGAGCGAGGCCGTATACTCACCTCGAGGGAACTTGGATACGCTCATACTGAACGAGTCGTCGGTCTACTGCCTCCGAACCGCGGATGTCCGTCCATAATTCTGCCAGCGGAATCGTGAATATTGAACTCGCCGCCGTCAAAGTCTCTCGCCCGATGGTGAATCGTGATCACGTTGTGTGCAGCGTCGAGGTTAACCCTTTCTTCAATGTCTTTAGACGCGGCGTTAAGCGCTTGTCTGTTTTGGGGCAGGGGCTGCTTAAGAGCGGCATCAACCATGCTCTGCACACCCGGATAATCAAGCCACACGGCAGCGCATGTTGATATCGAATCAGTATGATAAACGGCCCTATTCTTCGTGACGCGATGACATTTTAAAAACGCTGGATTGTCCGAACACTTTCCTAGATACACATGTGCCTCCCCCGATGAATGTCCAAAGCGGTTCCATCCGCCGCAGCCTGATGTTCAATAGGTTGAATTAAATCCTCTGAACACAGCTTGCCGTGAGGATTTTTCGTGTCACGCTGCAAGTATGCGTTTATATAATAGTAGGAGTGTTGAATAGTCGCACAGAATAATAACGCTGTTGTCAGTATTTTGCGAATCATCAGGGGCAGGTTTAAGTTTTTTGTGCTTATTCTGGTTGGTTTTTTTTCGCATCTCCGGAAAAACTTCCGGAACGCAGACGGCCACTTGAGCATCTGCAAATGCTTAATAACATACTTGTAAGCAATTCTCCAAACCTACATCTTCGGCGGTTTATACCATCGGATCTACTCTTGGTTGATAAAGTTTAATAACGAATGATGCAGATAGAGAATAAGCGAGCGTGATGGCTTTCCCCACAGGTGCAAAACCGACTCTTTATCAACTGAGTCAATAATCTTCGAGCATTCTACTATTGTAATAGATAGCTAACGGTATATGGCTTGCTCCAAAAAACTTCCTCGCCGGAATTGCCCAGGATAAAACCGTCTGTGAGTCGCTGAGCCCGGTACGCCGACTCAAACGTCTCTTTTCTTACAAGACCAGTAGGGCGCATCCCTTGCCTCAGATGGAATGAAGGGAATAGGGCTGAATGCTCAGTACGTCAATGTGTGACCGAATTTGCTGAAAGGGGGGATTTCAGTTAGGTCCTTATCGCGACATCTACGACAACGGGAATTCCAAAAAAAATTGAAAAAAAATGGCTGCCTGCGATTTTGATGTGCAACCGAACGCAAGTACTACCCCTGCAACGGCGACCCGCCGTTCAATCACGACCTACGTACCCCCGCCCCAAAATGGCCGTCTTCCCCGAAAAGGGGAATAGGTGGCTATTTTCTCACCTTTTAAACCATTTAAACATGGTCACAGTAACCAACGTCATCGTGCATCACGAAGACACCCCACAGGAGTACGTCGAGCTGGAACTATCAGACGGCGTAGAGTTCATGCAGATCCGCGGTGACGAGCGGATCTACGCAGTGCTTAAGCATGTAGCAATTCCCTGCATATTCGGCAAGGAGGCTGCCCGTCGATTCATCGGGACTGAGCTGCCGGGCACTATCATCAGCGAGATGGTAACGGACGGACCGGTAATGCTTCCAGGCTCGGACAAGGTTTTGGACGGCATCTACAGGTATAAGTTTGTACCTGCCGAGCTGCCCATCATGATGAGCGAATCGGAGCAAATACCGATAATAATCCACCATCCAGATTGGCCAGATGTGAAAGGCAAGTCCACGCGGGATGGACGCTAAGTAAAAAATGGGACGGCATTCTAATATGCCGCCCCATTTCAACTTTAAAGGCGACCACAGTCAAACCTCTTATGTTTAAACGTCAAAAGTTTACTCTCGATTGTTCGATGTGAAAGGGCAGGGTAGGTGGGGTACGAAAATAAAATAACATACCCTTTCCCTCCCATTAGTCGAGTTTACAGACTACGTCTTCATACCATGCGATAAGCCCCTCATAGGCATTACTGATGTACTCTCTTTGTTCATCGCCCAGGAAGGCAGTTGAAAGGAGTATTTGTTGGCTTGCCGTTTCAGCACTCATACGCTTGCCGGTTTTAGAAGCGGACCTTAGTCGAAGCACTCCCTCGGAAAAGCCAGCGTTTGTAGGCATGTTTTGCAGGTCTACATAGCCATGCATCTTTAAGTACTTCAGAAGGTGGGAAGACTTCATTTTCGGGTTGATCCAGGATGCTACTTGAGCAACGGACAGCCATTTTGCTTTCATGGTGTTGGTGTTGTTTGGATGATGTGTAAAGGTGTTGTTGGCGCTTTTTCAAGCATTCGTCAAAGCACTTTCTGTTTATCGTAGTTCTGTTTTCGTTGCTACTTAATGCTCTCGCTTTTTCGCAGCTTCATCGTAACAGGGCAGGGTAGGTAGGGTATGAAGATTCCGAGAACTTCTCTTCTTTATACTTACTCCCTATTTTCTTTCTAAGAATAAACATACCCTTCCTGCCCTGTCATTACGCAGCACTGCGGAAAGGAGGCGATGTCACAGCCGTTACCTTGCTCCTTAGCGCGTATACTTGTCGTCCATCTGTCTTGTACTTCGAGAACCCATGTGCCCGTAATGCCAGCCCCAGACTCTTTAGTTCAGCATTCCCGGCAGGAATGCCGGCCCGGGAATGTAGCAGGCTAAGAATTTCGGTTGCGGTAAGGAGGTTGGTCGCGTCGCACCTGTCGCACGGATCGAAGTGAGCGAGCAACGCTTCTTCTTGCATTGACCGGAGGCGGTACTTATCGTTGTTTTCCTCCAGGGTCCCGATTTCTGCCAAGTCAAACCAGTGCTGGAAACCATTTTTGAAGAGGTGATTGGCCTGCGCCATTACATCGTCAATGTTGACACCATGGTTCTGGTCAAAGCGGATGGCCTCGTTGCATAAGAACCTTCGCGAGCCGGTGAGATCGCGCAGGAACTCCATATGGTTAACGGAGCCGGCAAAGGATGCTCTGCGGATCAGTTGCACATTGTGCCTGCCATAGGCTCTGCGCATGCGTATTTTCGAGGTAGTGATAAGCTCTTTTAAAGCTCCGACTTCGGAACGATTGAGGCTTTCCAGCTCATCAAGATTGATGAGCATGCATTCCGCAAGATGGGTTAGGGAATCCTTATTGTCAGGTCGGATCAGCCCAGAGAAATAGTACTTTTCGAGGGCCTGTGGAACCAGCCTGCTGAGCCAGGTTGTCTTACCTATTCCTTGCTTGCCGGAAAGGATAAGGACTGTGTGGTTGACAATTTTATCGTCAAGTAAAGAGCCTACCAGCGCGACGATCCACTTACGGAAGCACATGTTCCATAACAGGGTGTCGGTTGTTACTACCGTGTCGGCCAGCGCCTGGATATGATCCGTTTTTCCGTCCCATGGTTTAAGACTTCCCAGATAGTCCGCAAACGGATTATGCCTTGGCGCGAAGTCGGACATGATGAGATTTCTGATGCTGCTCGCGTTTGTCACGATACCATGATGCGATAGTGACCGTGCCATGCTATTCAGGGTGTAGTCGTTCATCATATTGAACCCAGGAGCGGCTAGCTCCTGGTATTCAATATTTGACAAAACTTCATTGTACCTGAAGGCCCATGACTTCTTCAATGCTGCTTCAACTATAGCAATGGGGGAGTGCATAGTTCTTTTAGTCGTTGCCATTATGCTGCAGAGTTTGAAGGTTCAGAGATGGTGGATCCTGTCTCCTGCTCGTATAGAGCTAATAGGTCGGCTGCAAGCTGTCCAATGTTGTCTACTATGTCCGGGTCAAGTCCTAATGGTTCAATGGAGATAGGTCCGACTTCCTTCTCGTACAAATTGATGACCTCATCTGCAGCTTGCGCGATGAACGCTGAGGTGTCAGGGGCAAGAAATTTCTTAGAAATGACTACCTCTTTGGTTTCCTCTATGGTTTTCATGCCGAAGATCATGCGGGACTCGCTCGACGTCCTTATGGCCAGCACCCCCAAATCCATCCCAGGTATGGTAGGGAGGCCTGACTGAGTCATCAATCCGTGTATTATCAGATGGCTATCGAGGATCGACTTATGGGTGCCAATGTTATCAGCGGCTTGTTGGAGTGAGAACCATTCTTGGTCGGCGGATGGAGTGACGTTGAATGGGTGGTTCGCGGGAAAGGTTGTTTTTTTCATGGTTTTTTTGGTGTTAGTGTTGTTGACTTTTAGGAGTTTTGGAAAAGGGTTGGAGCTGCTGCAGCAGCAGCAGCGTTAGAGGATTGTCTACGTTCCGTGATCAGTCGATCGATTAGCGAGAGGCCGGTGGGACTTACGAGAGGTACGCGATAGACGGTTGGCCTACCTCGCTTGCCTGGGCCGATCACTGTGTCATAATGCATTTGGCCGCCGGCTATTAATTCCTCCGTTGGAATATTGTCCTTATCAAGGACGCCGATTTCGCGGAGTAATCTGAACAAGTCGGCGCGATTGATGCGTTGCTGCAATCGCTGAGGAGCGTACGTTAGTCGTATCCAGCTCTTGCCGTACAGGTTATATGGACTTTCAGGCATGGTTTGTTTTTGTTGGTTTGTTTGGTAGTGCTACTACCGGGTGAACGTCAACAGGGTTTTTTGCGGTTTTCATGTGGTCGATGAAGCTGCCAAGGCTTCAATGGTTAGGCGGCTAGACTTTTCTTTTTGCGATGAACGATGTTGAATGACTTCTTGGCTGGTACCAGCTCCTGAATCTCAGGCCGGACGTTGCTAAGTATCCACGTCTCGAGCTCGGCGCGCCTGAAGTAGATCTTCCCATTGGTCGGCTTATAATGGGGGAGTCTTCTGGACGATGTATGCTTGTAAAGCGAACTCAAGCTAAGTCCCAGAAAATCGCTTGCTTGCTCCACGGTCAGGATGTCCCTGGATAGGAGATTTTTTTCGCGCAGGAGATCTTTAATCTCGGAGAGGTCTGTCAGTAGTTGTTTGATCATGGTTATTTTGGAGATGTTTGAAAGTGATTATCTGCCTTAACGAGCACAAATTGAAACCAAATGAAAACAAGAAGGGCTTGGACAAACATGTCCAAGCCCTTATAACTCGTTGGTAATCAGAAAGAAAAATTATTCAGCTCATGTGTAACGTAGTGAAAAACTATGTGTCTTTCAGACTTGATTCCAGGATCGATTCAAGCTTTTCCTCCCAAAACAGCTTGTGGTAATCATAATCCTTTTGCGTGAGGTTATTGTACATTGACTCTAGGGAAATAGGACCAGCAGCTGATTCGATGTTGTTGACAATATGAAAAGCGAGGGTCCTCATTTTTCCTTTGCCACTATATTCCGCGTGTAACAACTTGTGGACATCACTTTTCTGTTGCTTGTCATATTCGACAAATAATCTAAATAATGCCGCTACCTCACCGACCTTGAGATTTGTTTTGAGTTTATTAGGCAATACCTCATTCGAAATATCGATCAGTGTGGAGAAGTATAGATCTAATTCTCCTCTGAGTTGCGTCTTCCAAACTTGTTTTTCTTCGAGCGAGAGCGGCTTTCTTTTAAATAGATCACTATCGATGTACCCACTCTCTTCAATATCATCATTTTCGGCAATGCATGAAATATCATCAACCCAGTACTCAAGTATGTCTTCAACTTTTTCAACAGTATCCATCGCTACCACAATTCTAGCACTGATAACCTTTTGGTAGTATTCTACTCCAATTGGTTTTAATGTAGGGTCGCAGGAAATTTCGATTATATCTTCCGTTAATTGCTGGCCATAATTTCCTTTGGATAGTTGACTTGCATTAGGTCCCATTCTTATTATTTTGTCGACCCTGTCCTTTAGAGTCCGCAGCAATCCGAGAATTTCATTTGAGGGTGTATTCATTGCGTTTTACATTTTTGTGCAAGATGCACTTTGCGAGAAGTAAAATCGCGCATAGCGAAAATAATATGTTGACCATGTGTGTTTTACGTGCTTATTATTGGATTATATCAACTCCATGAAACCCTTTCAGCATTACAGCGAAGGCAAGAACCATACTTTAACAGTCGACTTGAATTGCGCGCAATTACCCTTAAATACTGCCAATTACTTCCCAATTTCAAAAGTTCGTGATGTAAATCACATTGTATTGTGATTTTAATGTCGATCGTTATCAACTGTATTTCAATTTCTACTAAAACAACAATATGTTGTGGTTTTTGAATAAATTTCAACCAAACATACTTATCTTTAGTATGAAAATCACATTATAATGTTAGCTCAGCAATTGGGGAATGAGATAAAGGCCCGACGAAAGAGCCTTGGAATAACCCAGCCCCATTTGGCAGAACTCGCCGGAATCAGCACCAATTCGCTTTGGGCTCTTGAACGTGGCAAGGGTAATCCATCATTGGAATTGCTGGAAAAAATACTTGGTGTATTAGGAATGGAATTAAAGTTGGAAGTAAAAACCCCTACGAATAATTGATGAGGCAGGTAACGGTATATCGCAACGGTATTGAAGCTGGC
>Ga0193752_1001770_pt1 | contig 17428 bp, 24 predicted proteins | sample H1c1metaG_FD_144924 | JGI IMG/M metagenome (GOLD analysis project Ga0193752, IMG submission 144924) | Soil microbial communities from a riparian zone of the East river system, Colorado, United States - H1c1 | ecosystem: Environmental > Terrestrial > Soil > Riparian zone | place: USA: East River... | reverse complement strand
CGTTTTCTAGCCTACACTACAGATTTTCTCATCATGCTATTGTTCGTTGTAGTATTTCAGTTTGGGTTCAGTTTTTTGACCGCAGGTGTCGTCAATAATAGCTTGTCTACCCCATTGTCTTTATATACATGGGTATTGCTGACCGTGACATTGCCAGTGTATCTATATTTTATTTTGTGTGAATATTCAAAAGCACATGCCACAATCGGCAAAAGAATCTTTAGATTAAAAGTCATGTCGGACAAAGGCACCCTCGGCCTATGGCAATCAACTATACGAAATTTCATAAAAGTAACTATTCCATGGGAAGCAACCCACCTGGCACTATTCTTCCCAACTCCAATCTTACTTAATCCAAACAACGATGAAATTCGTATGACACTATTCATTCCGTATATTATCTTCGCCATTTATGCAATATATCTTCTTGCTACGAAGGGCCGTAAGACGCTTCATGACGCAGTGGCCAGAACAAACGTTCAGTACATCACAAAATAGTTAGTAGCTTTGATCACCCGAAGCGTGGGGAATTGCCGGCTCATTCGGATCTAGTTCAGTAAAATCATCATTCATATCGTCCGAATATTCATCCTCGTCATCAATATCCGTTATCGTGCCATCTTCTGGAACATGTAGCGTTCGGAATTCACCTGCCGTCGGTAGATGCTCCTCCGCGTTAGGATTACTTGATGCATCATTTTGCTCTTCATCCATTTCATCCTCCTTCCAATTATATTTTAACTGTAGTGCAACATTGCATTGTTGTATGTAAGATATTTTACATCGACAAAGCAAAAGGGCCTCCGAGGAAGCCCTTTATTGTGTCCGTATGTTTTACTGTACAGGTGAAGTTGCGAAACCCGGGCACCATGCGGTGATCATTGGGCTAGCAATACTTAGGTAGCCAGTGTCGTTTGGTGCGTAGACACGAAGTTTAGTTGCACCTGTTTTACATTTTCCAGCTTCGAAATTACTTGGATCGGAATAACTTACCGTTGCTTTTGCCTGCGCAGTAGGGTTTAGCGTCAAAGTCTTTTCGGTGTAGTTTTTTGCACGGTCAGCGGGTGAGCCGATTTGATTACCGTTATCATTCACGAGTGAAATGCCTGGGAAGCCAAAAAGTGTACAAGTTCGTTTGCCCGAGTTGGTGAGGACGACCATTTGATTAAGAGTTCCCGCGCCACCGCCGTCAGCATTTGCAAGACTAAGCGTTAATTCATCAGCGTTACATGTCGTTGTGGTAGCGACTTTTGGTGGAGTTAGCTCGTGAGCTGGTCGACTGTCAGCTGCTGGTGTTTCGTCATCACTAGCTTTTTCAGCCTGGGCAGCTGCTAGTTGAGAATCAAAATCTTTCTTTTGTGCGTTTAATTCGTTTTGCTTCCACATATAAATACCAGCGGCAGTTGCACCCATAAGCACAAGGACAAGAAGGATTATTCCTAGAATTTTACCTGCTTTTTTGCTTTTTTTAGGGGTGGTTGGCTGAAAAGTTGGAGGTGTATATTGCGTTGTTGAATCATCGTCATTCATGTTTAGATTTTCCTTATAGTTATGTTATTCATGATACACCGAAAGCAACAGGAACAACAATACTGCTTTAGCTTACACCTATACTTGATCTTTTGCCGACATATCAAGTAGTGCCATGCGAACGTATAGTCCGTTTTGCACTTGGTCAAAATACTTTGCTCTTTTATTGCTGTCCACCACAGTTTGTATTTCATCATTACGCGGCAGAGGGTGAAGAATAATAGCGCCCTCGGGCATAATGTCTAATTCTGACTGCCCAATCGAAAAATTACTTTGCATATCGCTACCAGCATGCCGTTCTTTTTGAAGACGTGTCCAATACACAACATCGGCGTCACGAAGGGCAGGGGAGAGATCACTTGTTTCGGTATGCTTCGTTCCCTTACTTTCTAAATATGTCTTGATATCACCACCTATTTGCAGTTCCGGTGTCGATACGAAGGTAATACGGTTCCCTGGATAAAGAGCGATGAGTCGAGCGAGTGACCTGGCGGTTCGTCCATGTTCTAGATCACCACCAATCACAATGTGCAGATTATCCGTTCTGCCCTTTGCATGTTTGATTGTATATAGATCCAAAAGCGCCTGGGTTGGATGTTCACCCTTGCCTGCACCTGCATTAATAATCGGCACATCACTTACTTTTGCTGCTCTCTCGGCCGAATCATCATCGCCGTGGCGCAAAATAATAACGTCAGCATATTTGCTGACGGTGATGATTGAATCTTCTAGGGTTTCGCCTTTGATATTAGACGAGAATTCTTTGGCGTTTTCAGTACTGATAATCCCCATACCCAATCGCTGCGCTGCTGATTCAAAACTGAGCCTGGTTCTAGTGGATGGTTCGTAAAATAAAGTTGCAGCAATAATTCCCTTGTGACGCTCAGCTAGGCTTTGCCTGTCGCTATCTAATAATGCCCGTATGTCGTCAGTTCTTGTAAATATTTCTGCTAATTGTTCCGTTGTAAATTGCTCTGCCGAAAGAATATGTTGCACCAACTACCCCGTTTCAATTACTTTGTTGTAATCAGTATAGCTTATTGTGATAAGATGAAATAAAGAACCGTAAGCGCGGGATTGTTGGTCTGTAGCGCACTAGGGAATAATTATTTTGTCACAAGATTCTGTCCATGAGAAATGCGCGGTGTTTGGTACATTTGGCACTGGCGAAGAAGCAGCACGAACAACATTTTACGGACTATGGGCACTCCAGCATAGGGGCCAAGAAAGCTCGGGTATTGTCAGTACTGACGGTACCCTTTTTCATAAGCACTCAGCGCCTGGACTAGTTGCAAGTGTCTACCGCGAAGAGGACCTTGAACTACTCGACGGTACAATTACCGTTGGCCACAACCGCTATTCCACATCAGGTTCTGCGGATGGCGCGCACAGCCAGCCAGTATTGCACAAACAAGCTTCTCTTGCTTTTGCACATAACGGTAACTTGCCTAGCACCGAAAAGTTAGAAGCATTTTTGAGCGCTCGAGGTGTCGCTTGCGATAAACTGAATGATTCTGAAATGATGAGCGAATCAATTGCCTGCCGAATGCTAGACGGCCAAAGCATCGAGGATGCAATTGTTGCTAACTACCCCCTATTCACGGGGGCTTTTGCTTGCATCGCCATGACAACCGACAAGCTTGTGGCTTTTCGTGATTCATATGGCGTGCGTCCGCTTACCATCGGCAAGTTGGGCGATGGGTACGTTGTTTCATCTGAAACATGCGCGCTCGATACAGTGGGCGCTGAATTTGTCCGTGATGTGAAGCCCGGTGAAGTCATTGTGATTGACGCGGACGGGTTACACTCCTACCAAGCAATGCCTGGTACCTTAAAATTAGATATATTTGAATTTGTTTACTTTGCTCGGCCTGACAGCATCATTGAAGGACGCAGTGTCAATAAAGTACGCGAGAATATGGGTAAAGAACTTGCTATTGAGTGTAAGATTGACGCCGATATTGTTGTCCCCGTCCCCGATTCGGCTATTCCGGCAGCACTTGGCTACTCACAAATGAGTGGTATTCCATTTGAAATGGCCCTCATTAAAAACCGCTACATCCACCGTACCTTTATTCGTCCGACTGCAAAACTGCGTGAACAAGATTTAAAAATGAAGTTAAATCCTATGCCTCATATTTTGCGTGGTAAACGAGTGATCCTAATTGACGATTCAATCGTTCGTGGCACAACTACTCGCAAAATTGCCGGTATGCTATATGAGGCTGGTGCCAAAGAAGTGCATATTCTTATTAGTTCACCGCCAGTTAAATACCCTGATTTTTACGGCATTGATCTGCCTGCCCAAAAAGACCTTATTGCTCACAATATGACCCCCAAACAAATCGGCAAGCACTTAGGTGTCGATTCACTCAACTACCTGTCCTATAATGGAATGATCCGTTCAACAGGCATGCCATCCAGTGACTTTTCAACTGCATGCTTTAATGGTATTTACCCTATTGATATTGGCAAACGAAAAGACGGCATTACGCGTGCCGTCCCCGAAGTTACGACTCCTCTAGAGCTTGCTAACGTTTAAACTGTCGTTTTTCGACGGAATAACCATGCCGCGACAGGTACTGAGACGACCAATATCCCAATGCTCCAAACGACTGACCATAGCGCCGCATCACCCATTGGCGTTCCTACAAGAAGCGACCTCACCGCATCAACCATATGAGTTACAGGCTGATTTTCAGCGAATACGCGAAGCCATGAAGTCATCGTGGCAGGATCCACGAATGCACTGCTGGCAAACGTAAGAGGGAAGATGATAACAAATGTTAACCATTGAACTCCTTCAACGCTTTTCGCTACCACACCAACAATTGCAGATAGCCATGAGATAGCCAGGGTAAAGAGGGCTATGAGTGCAAATACAAGTACCCATTCCGTGAAAGTAGCAGTAGGCCTAAACCCAATTACTAAACCTGCTAGTAGTAAAACGATTGTCGAGATTCCGTTGCGGAACAAATCAGATACAACATGGCCGTTTAGAACAGCCAGGTTTGACATCGGAAGTGACCTGAAGCGGTCAACAATACCTTTTTGCAAGTCATTACAAACCGCAATTGCCGTAGTCGTAGAACCAAAAGCAATTGTTTGAACGACAATACCTGCCACTAAATAGTTAGTATAAGATGTTCCACCGGTAGCGATTGCACCTCCAAATACAGCAGTAAAAAGCACCAAGAACATGATTGGCTGGAAGAATGTTCCGAGTAACTGATCAGTATTTCGAATAATATGCGTGCTACTCCGCTTGATCATAATTAATGAATCAATGAAACCAAGAATAACCTTAGGCTTCTTCTGAAATTCTAATTTAACAGCCATTACTTCTTACCTTCCTTTTTGGTCTTTGCCTGTTTGCCCGTCAGAGACAAGAACACATCATCAAGCGTTGGTTTATGCACCGCCATAGATTCAAGTTTGATCTTTTTCCCTGCCAAAATATCGAGCATTTTTCGGACATCGCCATTTGTATCTGCAATAACCGTTGTTAACGAATAATCTTTTTCATTGGTATCAACGACAGCTTTTCCAAGCGCTTTTTTAGCTTCATTGAGTGTTTCCGTGTCTTTAAAGATTAGCTCCAGACGATCCTGTCCGACCTTGCCTTTCAGCTGAGCTGCTGTTCCCTCTGCAATTACTTTGCCACCATCAATGACAATAATGTTGTCAGCTAGCTGGTCAGCTTCTTCAAGGTACTGAGTCGTCAACAAAATAGTTGTTCCATTTGCCATCAACTTTTTAATAATCGCCCACATTGCAAGTCGTGAACGTGGATCAAGCCCTGTCGTCGGTTCGTCCAAAAAGATCACTGGGGGAGTGGCGATCAGGCTAACCGCTAGGTCCAATCGCCGTCGCATACCACCTGAATATGTTTTAGCTGGACGATCAGCTGCTTTTACAAGATCGAACTCTTTTAGGAGTTCTTCGGCGCGAGCCTTAGCACTACCTTTGGTTAGTCGGTACAATTTGCCCATCATAACTAGGTTTTCACGACCTGTAAGCAGTTCGTCGATCGCTGCAGATTGACCAGTCAAACCGATGACGCTTCGTACCTTGTCGGCATCATGGGTGACATCAAATCCTTCGACTGATACCGACCCGCCGTCAAATTTCAAAAGCGTACTTAAAATGCGGACAGTCGTCGTTTTACCTGCGCCGTTTGGCCCGAGTAATGCTAGCATTGTGCCGCGTTCGACCTTTAGATCAATTCCCTTTAGTACATCGTTCGATCCGTAAGATTTTTTCAAACCTTCTGCGACGATGACGTAATCTTTTTGTGCCATTCATTTCCCCAAGGTTAGTAGTAATGTGTCCTGTCATTTTAACATATTCACCCCTCTCAATGGTAAAATAAAGGTAAGGAGAGGTAAAAATTATTATGACTGAACCTACAACAGACGAATTTACCGGTGTATGGCGTAGCCGCTACTGGTACCCAAGTAACGATCACGACAGCGAAGATGTCAGCGAATACCAAATGGATGCACACCTAAAAGGTAACCGGTTGACTATGACCAGTCTTCCTACGAAAGATGGCTCGTACATGAGCCTAAAACTCACCATTGATGATGGCCTAGCTACGGGGGCATGGCAGGAGTCGACCGCACCCTTAGGTGAATTCAAAGGCATGGTGTATTCAGGAGCGATGCAATTGATCATCTCGGAAGACGGCAAGCAGATGGATGGCAAATGGGTTGGCATTGGCCGAGAAAAATTAGAAGATGGCAGCTTTGAGCCTCGAATCTATACCGGCAGATGGAATCTAGAACGAGCCCCACGAGTTTAAGAATTACTTACTGGGGAAAAGGTTTTTAACCGCAATGATTAGCATTGCAGCAATTTGGCTGAGCGTTCCGGCAATAACCAACCGGAAGCTCCACTCTTCCAGATGAAACTCACCCGTTTGAAAACCCTGAAAAAATGCGAGGGTAAAGATGACAATCGTCTCAGCTGTCAGAAAATAGAAGAGGATACGAAGCGTTGTTTCCTTTAGCCTTTGATCTTTTTCAATATTGTCGTTTTCAATCTGCTGCCTACGAATCTTTTCATCAAGCGTCACGGGTGGTAGGGAAGTAGGGGAGGAGTGAGGAGCAAACTGAACATCATCAGCTCTCAGCTCTGCCCTAGCCTCACTGATTGTTTGCTGTAATTGCTTGACCGCTCGTTTAGTTGCCGCCCGTTCCCTTTGTCTGTCAACCATTACACAAGACCCAATTTTTCTAATCTGATAGCCATTGCCACCACTGATACTTGAAACGCTTCGGCACACTTATTGACATTGTGTGTTAAATTCCAAAACTGGCGCAGTTTGTCTTCGGGCATCAAAAGAACCGCAGCAAAATTATTCGCTTCCTGCTCTTTCTGGATACTGTCTTCATCAGTTGGCATCGCATCAGGACGCAGCAACATACCCTCGCTGTCTAAGACATTGGCATAATCCACCAAGCCTGTCTGAGAATTATCTACAAGCCACTGCTTATGTAAAAAATAGTGGCCCAGTTCATGTGCAGCAGTAAAATTTTGACGAACTGTTGGTTTATTTTTGTTTATTGCAATCGAAAAAACTCCGTCTTGGAAGAAAATCGCGCCTGACACCTCGTCAGGCATATTGCTCAGATAGAAAAGATCAAGTTCATCAATCTTATCAACAGTATCTTGAAAGGGAAAAGGAACAATACCAGAGGGGTTATACTCCGCTCCAACTAAAATTGCCTTGTCTTTTGCAGCCCTTATACTCATATTCCCTCCAGTATATCTACTGAATAGGATTTTATCTAGCGTCTGTACGGCTGCTGGTTAGCGTAAAGAGTTTTGCAATGCCCCATGCGACAAGCGCATAGATGATAATAGCAACGACACTACTTATCTCAAATGTAGATTGGCCATAACTTGGCTGGTAGCTAAAGATGCCATAAAAAGGTGAGGCAAAGAATTCACCAACCGCATAGATGAAGTCAACAAAGCCTGATCCTTGGTTAGCCGCTAGTAAAAGAAAAACAATTCTCAGTGCCAGGAATGCGATAAAAAGGTGAGGCAAAGAATTCACCAACCGCATAGATGAAGTCAACAAAGCCTGATCCTTGGTTAGCCGCTAGTAAAAGAAAAACAATTCTCAGTGCCAGGAATGCAATAATAATTCCTGCAATGTAATACACTATGCGTCGCAAAATAATTTTGCTATCAACTGACTCGGCAGTTGCAACTGTTTGACGTGTTACGTTCGTATTCCCCTGCACTTCGTTCGTTTCACGAACTTCAGTTGTTTGCTGGTCTCGATCTCCGTCCATAAGAATCCCCCGATTACTTGTACTTTTAGCGTATCATAAATACACATATAACAAATAATTTTGACCAAGTTTACCCTTCTCGGATTATTCGATTTCTGTATCGTCAGGAAGGTTTGCGTGATGGCTATTAATGAAAGATTGTAGCTCTTCGCTAGTTCGTGGACGGTTCCACGTTGCTAGTTCCAAGATATCACTAACGGTTACCGCCTCGACGTCGGCTGCATGCATATCCATTGTTTTTGCGTCCTTTTTGTTTTTAGTTTCTTATAGTCTTATTTAAGCATAAAAGGTTTAAAAAAGCAATACCTTTATACAAGATTTTTTGACCTATGTAGCACGCTTATGCTATAAATAGGACAGAGGTAAACATAAAAAATAAACATGGACATTATTAGTTCTCTCGCTATTGTCGCATTTGCCGCACTTATCCACGCTAGTTTTCAGCTAAGCGTGAGCATGCTAACACTCCTTAGCGGGCATGCAATTGGCGCCAAAACAGGACATATGAAATTGCTTCGTCTGACGAACGGTTTTCTATTGGGTGTTGCCCTGATGACGATGCTGCTCCTTTGTCTTGTTCTTCAGCATAGTTTTGGCAACCAGGTCCCTTATCTCGTCTGGGCGATTGCTTGCGGCCTAGTGTTAGGATTAGGAATTGCTGTCTGGTCGTTTTATTACCGAAAAGAGAAGGGGACTAGTCTATGGCTTCCCCGCGGCCTTGCCCGCTATTTAGGCGAGCGGGCCAAAGCCACCAAACAAAGTGGCGAAGCGTTTGGACTGGGCCTTAGTAGCGTTATCGCCGAGCTCATCTTTATTTTTGCGCCTATGGCCATTTCTAGCCTGGTTCTCATTCAGCTTGAGCCTACAATGCAGCTAGCCGGCATTGCGCTATACACCTTCGTTTCCCTCTTGTCTTTACTAATCGTTAGCGGACTAATCGGCAGCGGGCACCGCCTTAGTCGTATCCAAAAATGGCGTGAAGACAACAAACGGTTTTTGCAATTCGCCAGCGGAAGTGGCCTCCTTATCCTTGGTTTTTATGTGTACGTTGACCAAATCGTCACAGCCACAACGCTTGCTCGTGGAGGTTTTTAATGAACAACCCTCCCGATATTATCAAGCGTGGAGGTAAACGCCCTAGCGAGGTTTTCAAACAAGAAAAACTCCATGGTAGTATTCGTGCTGCTTGCCTGAGTGTCCGTAGTCCCGAAGGCGAAGCTGAAACAATCGCAAAAAACGTTTGCGATGCCGTCATTGCCTGGTTAGAGACAAAACCCGAGGTAACCAGTAGCGATCTTCGCCGTAAAGCAACCTCAGTACTAGATTCTTTTCATCCCGAGGCCGCATATTTATACAAACATCATCAGTTGATCATATAAGGAGACTTTTAAAGACATGGCAAAGAAAATAATGTTCGACTACGACCTGATTGTTATCGGTAGTGGTGCCGGCGGAAGTGCTGCAGCTACTATTGCTGCACGTGCCGGTAAAAAAGTTGCCATTGTCGAAGCTGACACGTTCGGTGGTGATTCACCCAACTGGAGTGACGTGCCAACTAAGGCGCTCCTGCATGTTGCGCATCTCTACGACGAAGCCCGTCACGGTGCCCGTTTTGGCCTGCGCTCGGCAACCCTTGGCTACAACTACCCTTCACTTCGTGCCTGGAAAGATCTGGCTGTAAAACGTACTGGCGCAGGCGGCAACCGCAAATACTACGAAAACGAAGGTATCGCGACACTCCAGGGTACAGCTCACTTTTTGTCACCTAACGAAGTTAGCGTTAACCGCCATCATCTTTCAGCCGAGAAATTCCTTATTGCAACTGGTTCGCACTGGGTGGCTCCTAATATCCAGGGACTAAAAGAAGTATCGTACCTAACGCCCCGAACCATCCTCGAAGCCATGCGCCCGCCAAAAAGCCTGTTTGTTATTGGTGGTGGGACAATTGGCGTCGAGATTGCCCAGTTGATGGCAATCTTTGGCACTAAAGTTTACATTGCCGAGATTGCCTCTCGCCTATTACCTCGCGAAGATGAAGAGGTTGGTGTATTAATGGAACGCCTCCTAAAAGAACAAAAAGGAGTCACGACCCTTACCCAAACCCGAACACTTTCTGTTGTCAAAGATGGTATCGGCAAACGAGTCACCTTCACTCGTGGTGGCGTTGAAAAATCTGTCCGCGTTGATGAAGTTCTTATTGCAACCGGCCGCGTACCGACGATTGATCTAGGCCTAGAAAATGCTAGCGTTATTTACACACCAAAAGGTGTCGAAGTTGATGCTAACTTGCAGACGTCTGCCAGGCATATTTTTGCTGCGGGCGACGTTTTAGGCCACAATGGCCACACGCATACCGCGCTTCTCGAAAGCCGCGTGGCCGCTAATAATATTTTGCATAAAACAAAAGTTGCGCCGAACTACACCGCAACCACCCGCGTAACATTTACCCACCCCGGAATCGCATCCGTAGGACTATCTGAAGATGATTGTCTCAAACGAGATCTCGCTATCAATAAAGCCATCGCACCACTTAATATTGTTGCACGCAGCAATACATCAGATTTTCGCGACGGGTTTGTCAAACTTATTACAGATAAAAAAGGTGTTGTACTGGGCGGAACGGTTGTTGCACCACACGCGGCCGAGATCATCCATGAAATCGCCCTCGCTGTGAAACATAACCTTACCGCAGCTGATCTAGCAGATACGCCTCATGCGTTCCTTAGCTGGAGTGAAGCAGTCCGCGTCGCAGCAGCAAAGCTTAGCTAGACAATCTCTGTGTCCATATCGACACAGAACTTATAAATCAAGCGCTCACCGCGCTTGGTGCTATCTTTGAATGTGTGCGGATCAATAAATGCAATTTCTGTCGCATCTACACCAACGCCAAAATCGTTCGTATCAGTTTTGACATTATAGACAATCCAAAGCGCCCAGCTCTGGTGACCTTCAACAAAGAAGGTTTGAACTCCCAAGAGTGACAGGCTAAAGTTACCCTCGTATGCAACTTCTTCAATTAATTCGCGTCGCAGCGCTTCAGTATCCGATTCGCCGTGATCAATCCCACCTCCAGGCAGACTCCAGTTTTCACTGTTTTCTTTAACAACAAGAACTTCACCTTTTTCATTGTGAATAACGGCCTTTAAGGACACGCGATAAATAGTACTAGGGTATTTTCCAGACATAAAATATATTATAACATAAATTATCGAAAATGTTCGATATGATTTACCTTGCCAAAGAAAAAAAGCTATCTTCCGATAGCTTTTTTTCTTGGTTGCGGGGGTAGGATTCGAACCTACGACCTAATGGTTATGAGCCATTCGAGCTGACCAGACTGCTCCACCCCGCGATACATCGTCAATAATAACAGATGTAGGCTAGTTTCGCAAGCCTTTATGGTTACCGCCAAAAAGGAAATTTGTCCACTGTTCTATGTTACTTGGCGGTTCTAGTTTTTTGACGGCAGGCTTATTTAATTCAGTATCAGCGTTTTTAGCCGCTGCAGTATTCGGTGGCAAGATCAGTACTTGCTCGCCTGGATTTGCCAGTCCAAGGTACTTTCTGGCAGATAGCTCTTTAAACTCAGTGCTCTGATAGTATTTTTGCTGGTATTCTAACGCTTGGGTTTCTAAATCAACTAAAGTTTGCTGGCGGGATTTAGTGTCGAGTTCTTTTTGCAAATCATAGTTTCGCTGCATCATACCGATTGATCCCCATGCCCATCCGGCGCCAATCACGAGAGCGACACCAATAACAACGTTATTCATCGTGAAATATCGATGACGTAGATGGTAGTAGAATTTTCGTATGTTTATTTTTTTCATAGTGTCTATTATTAGATTAAAACATTAGAGAGATGAGGGCAATACACCCGACACATAGCGATATATAATAAAATCACTTAATTCATATTTTAACTTGCATTTTTTTGCATTTTATATTATAAATAAAAAAGGCTTACAGGCTACTGACGAACTGGTTAGATAGGCGACAAATCCAATCCTGCTACATCACTCTACCCACCTAGAAGGGTGACGAATTATGAACTATGGAAGCAATGTCTCGATCATCATCCCGATGATCTCGGAGAATCCGGTCTTGTCCACGCTCCAGCACATCAGCTCCATCCCGGCGGCCATTGGCGGGTTGATCATGATCGTTTCCCTCCTGTGCGCCCAGGGGGAGTGGCTCCTGATCGGCTTGGCCATCCTCCTGGCGGGCATCGGCCTGATGTGGCTAACTGGCGCCGTGTAGCCACATGCACAAATAGTCAGTAGCATTGAAGAGCCCGCCTCCAGTCCGTACGCCTTACGAGGTAATACGGATTGGGGGCTTCTTCTATTAACATGGTCTTGATTCCAAGAGAGTTCAGCCTTAAACTCACACCAAGAAAAAAGACGGACTATAGTCCGTCTTTTTTCTTGGTGGGGGCGGATGGAATCGAACCATCTACCAAGTGGTTATGAGCCGCCTGCTCTAACCGATGAGCTACGCCCCCGTCTGTGGTATTATATCGCAAAACTACCCCTATGGGAATCAAAAAAGCCCCTAGGACGATTTGCGCGTCTTTTGGGGCAGTTTTGGCACCTGTTTGTTTGATACTACTGTATCATTAAACGTGCTTGTGTTTCAAGATTATTTATCAGTTTTAATCTTGCTAATTGTAAGGAAACCGTTACGTGGGTTTTCTTTCACTTCGCGATCTTCTGGAAGATCAGTTGGTTCACCCTTAGCGTTTTTCTCTACTTTAGCGAAAAAGTAGATTGTTTGTGGCTTACCACCGCGCAGTGTGACGTCAGTCTTGTGCAAGTAGTAAGTAATACCCTTCGAGTTAGTGTGCTTGTAAGCCATATGGTCTTATACCTCCTATTAGTTCTTACATTTGCTAGAGTACCGCCTCTGGAGAGCGGTGTCAACTATTTAAATACCCCTGTAGTGATGTTTTAACATCAATCTAAGCGCCCCAAGACTAACCAGACGGACCGCGATAACAATAATAATTGCTAAGCATGCCAGCACTGCCCACCCTGCAAAATCGGGTGACCACAGGGGCGATGCAAAGTTTTGGCGGTAAAGTTCAGTGCTGGGAAGTGTCACGTTTTGCACAGGATCAGGCGAAGGCGGAAATTTGGCAAGTTCATCTGTAAAACATTGGACGTACGCAGGCGACCAGACGCTATACTGCGGACGACAGACAGCCTCGGCCTGAGCATTAATATTGCCGTTCGGATTGCTATCGTTCTTAGCTGCGTCAACTGCTTTTTGCGCGTCACGCTTGTATTGGTCTTCTAAGTAGAATGGACCCGTATCAGCATTCATATGCGTGGCCGTGTATCGTTGTAAATCATACAATCTATTGGCCATTGCCAAAGTGTCGCCGGTTTTGTCGGACGCGTACACCGCGTCGCGTCGCTGAATCATGCCAATATTATTTAGACGTAAAAAGGTGGCCGTCACAAAGGCCATTAAAAGAAGGACGACAAGAAGCTGCCACGTTTTGACACGCTGCAACCTTCGTATGTTCTTTTTTACTTGTCGTTTATCTGCCACGTAAGAAATTTCCCACCTCTTGCTACTCATTTTATTGTAGCATGAGCGTTACTGCTAAACACCAGTGATATACTACTAATATGAATATTTACTTCTCGGGAATTGGCGGTGTTGGGCTGGGGCCGCTTGCCCAGATCGCCCTCGACGCTGGTCATCAGGTCCAAGGATCAGATCTCACAGAAGGCCTGGTGACAGATGAGCTTCGCTCTCGAGGGATTGTCGTTTCAATTGGCCAAGACGGATCTTTCCTTGAAAATAGCCATACGACAAACCCCATTGACTGGTTTATCTATACATCGGCGCTACCTGTTGATCATCCTGAGCTTGTCCTTGCCGAGTCGCTGGGAATAAAAACGGCAAAACGCGACGAACTGCTAGCATATATCATCAAAGAAAAAGGCCTAAAGCTCATTGCAATCGCCGGTACACACGGTAAAACAACTTCTTCAGGCATGATCGTATGGACAATGCAGCAACTTGGTATCCCTGTTAGCTATTCGATTGGAACAACGCTTAGTTTCGGGCCAAGTGGCAAATTCGACCCTGCAAGCGAATATTTTGTGTACGAATGTGATGAATTTGACCGTAATTTCCTCCATTTTTCTCCGTATCTGTCACTCATTATGTCCATCGACTATGATCATCCAGACACCTACCCTACCGAGACTTCGTATCTAGAGGCCTTCACGCAGTTCACACGACAATCCCAGCACATTATCCTATGGAATACTGATAATGCTAATATTGGCGTCACAGGCGACAAAGGATGGGTCCTAGGAGACAATGAGGTCGCAGATGTAAAACTTCCAGGCGCACACTACCGTCGTAATGCAACGCTTGTTATAAAAGCCATGGAATACCTGAACCTAGGCGACGAACAACAAGTAGTCGATATTTTGAATAAATTCCCAGGTACTGACCGTCGATTCGAACGGCTAACAGATAATCTGTACAGCGATTACGGTCACCATCCCGCAGAAATTGCCGCTAATCTACAACTAGCACACGAACTGTCCGACCATGTCGTGCTTGTCTATCAGCCGCACCAAAATGTTCGCCAACATGAAATCCGTAATGATTATAAAGATTGTTTTGAACAAGCTGAAGAAGTCTATTGGTTGCCAACCTACCTTTCCAGAGAAGATCCTACCCTCCCCGTGCTTACCCCTGCGGAATTGATCGAAGATATTAAAAATAAAGATGTCATCCACATTGCAGAATTAGATGACGACCTATGGGATGCAATTAACTCTGCCCGAAACGCCGGTAAATTAGTGCTCTGCATGGGCGCAGGAAGTATTGACGGCTGGGTACGGTCTAGGCTTGCCGTTTAGCGGTTGTCGCCGCTACCGCTCAGTACGCCGCGTTCTTGACGACTAGCAAGCTTGGCAATGTTCGTCTCACCCACTTCATCAAGCGGAATATCGAAATAATCTGCAAGTACCGCAACATACCACATGACATCGCCGAGTTCCTTTTTTAGATCTTCGACGTCAACTTTACTAAGATCACTATCATGATCACGAATAATCTTTTTTATTTTTTCAGCAATTTCACCTGATTCACCGACAAGTCCGAGGACAAGGTGAAGGAATTCGTTCTTTTTATCGCGCGGGGCAGCCGTTCTAAGTGCAGCCTGTTGGTAGTCGTTTAGATTCATATCTTTATTGTACTGATGCAGCGTCTATTTTGCTATTTTAGGCGGAGTACAGCTAACAAAATAAATAGGCAGCCCTTCATTTATAAAACGAGTCTCATAGGTTGTCTTTGTTTTATATATGTCCGAAAGGCTAGAATCATGCAAATCAAAACTAAGTTCTGTAATCGCCCATCCCTGATCGACAAATTGTTCTAGGCTCCATTCAAATAAATCACGGGCGTCTGTTTTGAAATATAGTTTTCCATCCTCCTTCAAAAGACTCCTGTAGATATTCAAAAACCGTGGATGCGTCAGCCGGTGTTTGGCGCTCCGTTCTTTGGGAAATGGATCTGGAAATGTAATCCAGATATCTTCTAGGGATAAAGGTGCAAAGAAATCTGCCAGCAGGTCACCGCGGCCGCGAAGAAAACGGATATTCGTCAGATTCTCTTCCTCAGCTTTTCGAGCACCTGTTTGCAAACGGTCTGCTTTGACATCAAATGCAACGAATTGCTGTTCGGGCATTTGGTTGGCAAGCGCTACACTAAAAAGCCCCGTTCCGGCGCCTATCTCTAGCGTATCTACCTTAATTTTTGTCCACTCATCGGCCTCAAAACAAAATGGTGAATTAGAGAATAACGCAAATCGGTATAATTTGCGTTTTCGAGTGATTATAAACTCGTCTGGGTTAACTTGCTCACTCACCGTAAGCGTTCCATACCTTGCTGTCCAAAGCGAAATAGTTTTGAAGGCGTGTTGTCGGTAACCTCACCGCCATCGACATAAAAATCCACCTTGTCACTAAAATAATTTTCGGCTTCATGAATAGTCATAGCCGGAACAAGCCCCTGAGGGTTGGCGCTAGGAGCAATAAGCGGTCCGACTTTACCAATTAATTCGCAGAGTTCTGGATTGTTAGGCAAACGATATGCAACTGACTGGTTTCCGCGCGTTATCCAGTCTGGCGCACGGTGACTCGGCAAAATCACACTGTTTTTGCCTGGCCATACTTTAGCTAAATGGTCGCTTATACTTGCATCGATTTGATCAAAGATTTGATTCATATTACTAATTAAGACAATTGGCGCTTTTTCATTTGCGCGACCTTTAACAGCAAAAACACGTTCCACAGCGACATCATTATTCGCTACGGCAACTAGTCCGTATAGGGTGTCCGTTCTGACAACACCAATACCGCCCGTCTTTAGAAGACGAACGACTGTTTCATCAAAGCTATCAGAGTGATGTATAGGCATTGCACATGATATACTACCACATATGGAGATGCTAAAAAACTGGATAGCAGCACATGGGGTTGATGCCCTCATAATTGTAGCTGTCACAACAATATTTTACATAGCAGGTAATTTCTTGGTATCACGCATCGTTAAACGGTCGGTACATACACAGGCACGTCGCCGTGAATGGCACCGAAAAGACATTGAAAAGCGTGAAAAAACTCTCGTTGGACCATTTTTAGTTATTTGGCGCATTGTTATTATGACTATTGCAGCTTTTGCAGTTATTAAAGTTATATTCCCCACCGCTGACCTCGCCCCATTATTTGCAAGTGCTGGAATCGTTGGTGTCGCACTTGGATTTGGAGCACAGTCGCTCGTGAAGGATTTCCTGTCTGGAATCTTCATTATTTCCGAAAATCAGTACAGGGTTGGCGATATCGTAGACATTGAAGGCGCCAGCGGAACCGTTGAGCGAATCGGTAGTCGATCGACCGTCTTACGTGATGCTGACGGTAACGTTCATTATTTTCCTAACGGTATGGTACAACACGTTATTAACAAAACAATGGGCTACAGTATGGCGCGTTTTTCTATTGCCATTGCGCCATCAGCCGATATTGAACGTGTTATTGAACTTATCAACGAAGCGGGTGAAAAACTAGCAGCTGAAGAGAAATGGCAGTCAAAAGTTCTTGAAGCGCCTACGTTTGTATCGGTGGGAGATTTTACGGCAACAACCGTTAGCTTGCTTGTGTCTGGCAAAACCCAACCATCAGATCAATGGTCAGTTAGTGCTGAAATGCGCCGTCGCCTGCTTGAGACTTTTGAAAAAGAAGGTATCGAACTAGGTACGGCTCCGGCGCCAGCTCCACCAAAAAAGTAGATTTTACTCGACGGCGGGAGCGTCAATCGACAAGGCCTCATCACTCATAACATCACCGCCAAAACTATCGACGGTTGTTACTTTCTTTATTTGCTTATCATAAATCGTTCGGAATTGATTGGCGACCGTCTGATCAAGTTCGCCCGTGTTAGAAAAGCTATCGAATTCTTCGGATTGTGCTGCTTGTTTACGAACCGATTGAAATCCCGGTCGACTCAGGTCAAGCTGTGCCGTACCACTACTGTTATAAAGCGCAAGCGCTATCCCTACAAGAAAA
>Ga0193752_1001769_pt1 | contig 17430 bp, 11 predicted proteins | sample H1c1metaG_FD_144924 | JGI IMG/M metagenome (GOLD analysis project Ga0193752, IMG submission 144924) | Soil microbial communities from a riparian zone of the East river system, Colorado, United States - H1c1 | ecosystem: Environmental > Terrestrial > Soil > Riparian zone | place: USA: East River... | reverse complement strand
GTACAACTACGTCGATGCGGGTCATCACGGATGGCTGGGGTGGGACACCAACTTCGCGCCCGCGGTGAACATGATAAAGACCGCGGCCACGGCCTCGGGCAGCACGGTGAGCAACGTGTGGGGATTCATCACCGACACGGCGAACACGTCCGCGTTGCAGGAGCCGTACATCACGGTCGACTCCACCACACGCCAGTCGAGCTGGATCGACTTCAACCAGTTCAACGATGAACTGAGCTTCGCCCAGGCGTGGCGCAACCAGGCGGTCAGTGTGGGCTTCCCGTCGACCATCGGCATGTTGATCGACACGTCACGCAACGGCTGGGGCGGCACGGCGCGGCCGACCGGGCCATCGACACTGACGGATCTCAATGCGCGCATCGACGCCTCGCGCGTCGACCGGCGCATTCACAAGGGCAACTGGTGCAATCCGAGCGGCGCGGGCCTGGGCGAACGCCCGCGCGCGGCCCCGGCGGCCGGCATCGATGCCTACGTGTGGGTGAAACCGCCGGGCGAATCTGACGGCGCGAGCACCAACATCCCGAACGACGAAGGCAAAGGCTTCGACCGGATGTGCGATCCGACCTACGGCGGCAACGCGCGCAACAACAACCACCTGACCGGAGCGCTGCCGAATGCGCCGCTGTCGGGGCACTGGTTCCAGGCGCAGTTCGAGGAGTTGCTGCGCAACGCCTATCCACCGTTGTGAGTGGGCCGTTGTGAGCGGGCGCTCTGAGCCCAGGTCCGTTGATGGGCGAGTCGCGGCCAGCCCTCCTGGCCGCGACTCGCCCTGAGGAGTGACAGGCGCCTGACAAGGAATACGTCGGGCGCCTGTTACTCCACTTTGAACCAGTCGTAGTCCGCGTAGCCGTATTCCCAGACCGGAATCGTGCCGAGCGCGAACACACCCACCTTGGCGCCTATCCACCGGCCGGGTTTGGCGGTAAACGGCGCGCCGAAGGTGCTGAAGGAGGCGCCGTCGGTGCTGTAGCTGAAAGCCACCTTCGCGCCCGCGGTAACCGTGGCGCGCAGGTAGATAGTGCCGCCGGCGACGGGCAGGCTCGCGGTCTCCATTTCACCGCCGCCCACGTCCGCGCCCAGGCAGGTGCTCTGGACCAATAGCGTTTGCTCGCCGCGTTTGACCAGTCCGATCCATGCATAGTCGGCGCCCATGACGAGCAGCCCGGTGCGGTCCGCCTCGGCGCGCGGCGTGAAGGCGAGTTTCGTCGTGGCCGTGAAAGCCGGCGCGGGGAATTTCTGCAGCAGCAGGTTGGGCACCTGCCAGAAGTTCGCCATGCCGACCGGCGCGGGCACGTTGAACAGCCGCAGAAACCCATAGGCCGGCGACGGAAACGCCCAGCCGGATTTCGGATTGGCCTGCCACTGCCACTGGAGCCCGAGCGCCGGCGAGTTGAAATCGTCCGATTCGACCGGCGTCACGACAGGGTACTTGGCGCCGACGTCGGGTTTGCGAAAGGTCGCCAGCGGCGCGCCGTCGTCGCCCATCACCGGCCAGTCGTTCACCCATTTCATGGGCTGCAGATTCACGACGCGGCCGTACGCATCCTGGTCCTGGAAGTGTACGAACCAGGACTCACCCGTGGGGGTGTCGACCCAGGCCCCCTGGTGCGGGCCGTTGATGGCGGTCTTGCCCTTGGCGAGCGTCACGCGGCGCTCGTACGGCCCGTAGATGTTTTTCGAGCGCAGCACCAGTTGCCAGCCCTGCGGCACGCCGCCGGCCGGCGCGAACAGGTAGTAGTAACCGTTGCGCTTGTGGAGCTTGGGGCCCTCGACCGTCTCGTCCAGCTCATGACCGTCGTACACCATGACGCCTTCGTCGAGTAGTTGGGTGGCCTCGCTGTTCATGCGGCTCAGGACCAGCGTGCTCTTCATGCCGGAGCGGCTGCGCGACACTGCGCTCACGAGATACGCCTTGCCGTCGTCGTCCCAGAAGGGCGCCGGATCGATCCAGCCTTTTACCTGTTTCAGAAGCGCGGGTGTGCTCCACGGGCCGGCCGGATTCTTCGCGCGCACCACGTAGACCCCGATGCCCGGATCCGGATAGACGATGATGAACTCGCCATCGTGATGACGTATCGCCGGCGCCCACGAACCGCTGCCATGTTGCGGCCTGGAATAGAGGTCGTACGGCGGCTGCGCGCCGTAGGCGTGACCGATCAATTCCCAGTTCACGAGATCGCGCGAATGGAGAATGGGCAGGCCCGGACTTGTGTTGAAGCTCGATGCCGTCAGATAGAAATCCCGCCCGACGCGCACCACATCCGGATCCGAATAGTCGGCGTAGAGCACGGGATTCCTGTAGGTGCCGTCGCCCTGGTCCGAAACCCAGGGTGAGGCCGCCACAGCCTGCATCGTCATCAATAAGAGTGGGACGGCGAACGCGCCAGGCCATCTCGTCGGGAATCTGTGGGTCATGTGAGAGTCTTAAGCGAAAGGGCGGAATTGTACGCCGTGCCAGAATGGCGCCGGTTTGAGCGTGAAATATTGCATCGGTTTGGCGGGTCTTCTGCGTATACGGATTGGAGGATGAATCGATGAAACGGACACTCATGGCCTTGTTGCTCTGCGCGGCCTCCAGCATGGGCGTTCACGCCGGTGAAGACGCGGTCAGGATTCCCGCGCCACTGGTGGATGACAAACCCGCCGCGCGCAACCTGCGGACGGCGGTCATTGCCGGCGGTTGCTTCTGGGGCGTGCAGGGTGTCTACCAACATCTGGCCGGCGTCAAGAATGTGGTGTCCGGATACTCCGGTGGCTCGCGCGACGACGCAGATTATCGGACGGTCGGCGGCGGCGACAGCGGCCACGCGGAGTCGGTGCAGATCGTGTTCGATCCGGCGAAAGTCACATACGGCCAGATCCTGCAGGTGTTCTTCTCGGTCGCGCACGATCCGACGCAGCTCAACCGCCAGGGGCCGGACACCGGCACGCAATACCGCTCGGCTATCTTCTATGCCAACGACAGGCAGAAGAAGATTGCTCAGGCGTACATCGCGCAGCTGAACGCGGCCAAGGTGTATCCGGCCGCGATCGTCACCAAGGTCGATCCGCTCAAGGGGTTCTATGCCGCGGAGGCCTATCACCAGGACTTCCTGATCAATCATCCGGCGCATCCGTACATCGTGTTCAACGACCTGCCGAAGGTGCGCAACTTCGAGCGCCTGTTTCCCACGTTGTACGTGCCAAAGGCGGTCACGGTCGCGAGCGCCAAGTAATGATGTCAATGCTCAAACGAAACCTGGCTGTCGTGGCACTGACGGCCGCCGCCTTCGTGTCGGGCTGCGGGTCGCCTGACAAGCCCGCGGTCGCGGCGCCGTCAGCCGCACCGGCCGCCGCGGCGAAATCGCCGCCCAATGCGCCGGCTGGCCGTGACATGCCGGAATTCGCGGGCGGTGCGGCCTGGCTCAACTCCGCGCCGCTGACGCGCGCGGCGTTGCACGGCAAGGTGGTGGTGGTCGACTTCTGGACGTACTCCTGCATCAACTGCCTGCGCGCCATGCCGTATATCAACGCCTGGTATTCGCGCTACCGCGATGCGGGCCTGGTGATCGTCGGCGCGCACTCGCCCGAATTCGGTTTCGAAAAAGACGCCGACAACGTTCGCATGGCGATCAAGAAGTTCGCCATCGAATATCCGGTCGTGCTTGACAACGATTTCGCGCTCTGGAAGGCGTACAACAACCGCTTCTGGCCCGCGCACTATTTCATCGACGCCACCGGCAAAATCCGCGGGCATCACTACGGCGAGGGCAAATACGCCGAGTCCGAGCACACCATCCGGACGCTGCTGACGGAAGCCGGCGCCACGAATCTTCCGCCGCCGATCGACGCGGCCGCGGGCGAGGGTGTCTCCGCCGCGGCGGATTTGGCGAACGTCGCGTCGCACGAAACGTATCTGGGCTTTGCGCGCGGCGCCAGTTTCCAGTCACCGGGTTCCTTTGCGCGCGACGCGGTCAAGGACTATCAACTCCCGGCATCTCTCGCGCTCAACGAATGGGCGCTGTCGGGGCGCTGGCTCGTGTCGCGGGAGAAAGCGCAGCTCGACGCGGCGCCGGGACGCATCGTATTCCGATTCAAGGCGCGCGACCTGCACCTGGTGCTCGGCCCGGGACCGGCGGGGGCGCCGGTACGTTTTCGCGTGTTGCTCGATGGCAAACCACCGGGTGCGGATCGCGGCATGGACATCGACGCGAGCGGTTTGGGCGCCGTGCGGGAACAGCGCCTTTACCAGCTCATCCGCCAGCAGGGCGCGGTGCAGGAACATGAATTCACCATCGAGTTCGCAGCTCCGCGCGTCGAGGCCTATTCATTCACTTTCGGCTGATTGGGCGAGGAGACGGGCATGCAGGATTTCAGCAGTTCACGGCGTGGGTTCTTGTTAGGAGCGCTGGCCGCGCCGGTGGCCGCGGGCATGGTGGCCTGCGCGCGAGCGGCCGACACGCCGGCGCCGGTTTCCGCCGATGTACTCGTCGAGAATTTCTCGGCGGCGGGCGTCAGCACGGGTAGCGCCCGATTGGCGCGTGTCGTGAAGCCGGATGACGAATGGCGCAAACAACTGTCCGAGTTGTCGTTCCTCGTGGCGCGCAAGTCCGGAACCGAGCGGCCGTTCACGGGCAAGTACAACGACAACCACGCCGACGGGACCTATCGCTGCATCTGCTGCGCGACCACGTTGTTCGACTCGAAGCACAAATTCGACTCCGGCACGGGCTGGCCGAGCTTCTGGAAGCCGCTGTCGAAAGTGAATGTCGCCGGGAGTCCGGGTGGCAGCCGCATGTTCGGCATCGAAGTGCACTGCGCGCGCTGCAACGGCCACCTCGGCCATGTGTTCGAGGACGGGCCCGAACCGACCGGCCTGCGTTACTGCATCAACTCGGTATCGATCGACTTCGCGCCGCGCGGCTGACGCCTCGCTACTCCGCGTCCGCCTCGAACTGCGCGCGCAGATCCGTGAGCGTGCCCTGGATGTGCGCCTTGAGGCGCTTTTCGACCTGCGGACCGTCGCGGCCGAGCCAGGCATCGAACAGTCCGCGATGCTCGAGGTGCGCGCGCGCGTCGCGCCCGGCGGGCTGCAGATGCGCGATGACGTAGCGCTCGGCGAGGATCGCCAGCCGTTCCACCAGTTGCGTGGTGAGGAGTTTGCCGCCGGCACGCACCAGCGCGGTGTGGAAATCGCGATTGCGCATGGCGACGTCGGCCAGATTGGAATTGGCCGCGGTTTCGAGATCGTCGTAGGCCTTGGTGGCGCGGGCGCGATCCTCGTCGGTGGCGCGCCGCGCGGCGAAGGCGGCCGCGCGCGGCTCGATCGCCAGGCGCAACGCGAAGATCTCGTCGACCTGTTCGGCCGACATCGGCTGCACGAAGTAGCCGCGATTCGCGTGGCTCTTGAGCAGGCCTTCCTGTTCGAGCCGCGCCAGCGCCTCGCGCAGCGGGATCTTGCTGACGCCCAGTTCGCTGGCGAGCGCGTCCTGCCGCAGCGGCGTGTCCTCCGGCAATTTGCCGCTGACGATCTGCTCGCGGACGATTTCGAAAACCCGCTCTGACAAGGTGCGTACGACGATGACCATGCGCTAACTACATTCCCCGGACGACGTGGAGCACAGGATACCGATCACGCCGCCCTGGCGTGCGGCAGATTGGGCCGGGTCGCGGCGGCCCGCTCCACCATGGCGATGACCTCGGCCCGGCGTTCGCCGGCCAGCGGCAGACGCGGCGGCAACACGAACTCGGTGCCGCGGCCCATCACCTGTTCGGCGAGCTTGATCGCCTGCACCAGGTCGTGCCCGGCATCGAGATGCAGCAGCGGCATGAACCAGCGGTAGATCTCCTGCGCCTTGGCATGGTCGCCGCGCTCGAACGCGGCCACCAGCTCGACCGACTCGCGCGGAAATGCGTTGGTGAGGCCGGAGACCCAGCCCTGCGCGCCCAGATACAACGCTTCGAGAGCGACGTCGTCGAGCCCCGCGAACAGCGTGTAGCGGTCGCCGAAGGCATTGCGGAAATCGGTGAAACGCCGCGTGTCCGGGGCGGATTCCTTGATCGCCACGATGTTCTCGACGGGTTCCAGTTCGGCGAGCACGGCCTGGTCGATCGTCGTGCGATACGCCGGTGGATTGTTGTAGAGCATGATCGGCAGGGCGGTCAGCCTGGCGACGTCACGGAAATGCGCCGCCAGTTCCGCGCCGGTGGGCACATAGACCATGGGCGGCAGCAACATCAATCCGTCGGCGCCGGCTTTCTGCGCCGCCTGCGCGCAACGTACCGCGCGCCGCGTGTCGTATTCCGAGACGCCGACGATCACCGGCACGCGCCGGTTCACGACTTCGAGGATGCCGCCGAGCACCGCGGCCTTCTCGGCGTACTCGAGCGAATTGTTTTCACCGACCGTGCCGAGCGCGATGACACCATTCACACCATCGCGAATCAGCGCGTCGACGACGCGCTGCGTGCCCGCGACGTCGATCGACAGGTCGGCGCGCAACTGCGTGGTCACCGCCGGGAAAACTCCTTTCCAACTTACCCGCATCATTCCAAGCCCTCGTGTATCAACCTAATAATGTATACGGAAGTGACGTGAGGCAGGCAACCGCCGCACGCTTCATTCTTCATTTGGATATGGACCCTTGCCATTTTCGGCAATGAGCTGATCGATGCGCGCGTCGATCACCGGCAACGGCACGGCGCCGAGCGCCAGCACGGCGTCGTGAAATGCGCGGATGTTGAACTTATTGCCCAACGCGGCTTCCGCCCGGGCCCGCGCTTTCCGGATCGCGAGCTGGCCCATGTAATAAGAGAGCGCCTGGCCCGGCCACGCGATGTACCGATCGACCTCGGTCTCGATTTCATGGTCGGCGAGGGCGGTGTTGTCGTGCAGGTACCGCTGCGCCTGCGCGCGCGTCCAGTTCTGCGCATGGATGCCGGTGTCGACCACCAGGCGCGCCGCGCGCCACATCTGGTAACTCAACATGCCGAAACGGTCGTACGGCGTTTCGTACATTCCCATTTCTTCTCCGAGCGCCTCGCTGTAGAGCGCCCAGCCTTCGCCATACGCGGAGAAATATCCGTCGCGGCGGAATTCCGGCAGGTCCTGGTTCTCCGCCGCGAGCGGCATCTGGAACGCGTGGCCCGGCGCGCTCTCGTGCAGCGTCAGCGCGACCTGCGAAAACAGCGGGCGTGCCTTCAGGTTGTAGGTGTTCACCAGGTAGATGCCCGGGCCGCCGCGGCCGCCGGTGTAGAAAGGCGCGAGCTCCGCGGGCACCGGCCGGATGGCGAAGCGGCTGCGCGGCAGACGCCCGAACCAATGTGACGCCTTGCCGTCGAAAGTCTTTGCGATCCACGCGGCGCGGTTGAGCAATTCCTGCGGCGTCGCCGCGTAGAAGCGCGGATCCGAGCGCAGGTGCGCGAGGAACGCGGGCAGGTCTTCCTTGAAGTCGACCTCACGCATCACGTCGAGCATGCGCGCACGGATCTGCGCGACTTCGGCGCGGCCGATGGCGTGGATTTCCCCGGGCGGCAGGTCGGCCGTCACGTACTCGCGGATCTTGGAGCGGTAGTAAGCCTTGCCGTCTGGCAGCGCATAAGCGGCGAGCGACGTGCGCGCGCGCGGCAGATACTCTTCGCGCAGGAATTTCAGCAGCTGCGCGTGCGCCGGTATCACGGCCTCACGAATGACCGCGACGCCTTCCGCGCGCAACTCGGCCTGCAGCGCGGGCGGGAATGTGCCGGGGAATGCCTTGAACGGTTCGTAGTAGATAACCTCGGTGGGCGCGGCGGCGGAGGCGATCTGCGCGACCCCGGCGTCCCGACCGGCCAGCGTCACCGCCGGCGGCGTGAAATGCCGCGCGGATCCGGCGCGCATGTTGACGATCTGCTGATCGAAGTAGCGCGGCACGTCGCGCAGCAAGGCGATGTACTCGCGATACTTCTGCTCGGTGCGCAGTTCCTCGCGCGCGATCTCCGCGAGGTTGCCCCAGAAGCTGCTGTCCGCGTTGAGCGGTTTCTCGTAGTCGCGGAAGCGTTGTTCCGCGAGCAGTGATTCGATCTGTTGCCGATAAACCGCGTAGTCGACGCGCGCGCCGGCGCCGAGATCGGCCGGCGCGATCGACCGCAGCTGCCGTTCGACGTCCGTCCAGCGCGCGAGCTTCCCGGCCTGTGTGGCCGGACCGACGTCGGGTAGTTTGAGAGGCGTGTCCTTCAGGCGATCCTCGCTCGGCGGCTCGAGCGACAGCCGCCACGAGTATTCGGCGGAATAGAGAGCCTTGAAGCGTTCGCCGGCCGAATCCGCCGGCCGCTGCGAGTTCGCCTGCGCGCAGGCGGCCAGCAACGCCGGCAGCAGGACGCGCGCGATGTCGCGAGGGCGCGGGTTCACGTCGCGGTCCTGGCGTTGACGCTGAACAGGCGCACCCCGAATACCGGGCCCGCCGTATTGCGCTCGTGGGGCTCGAAACGCACCTTCACCGTCTTCTTGCCGCGCGTGAGCGCTTCCGGAACCGGGTATTCGACCTCGAAGAATTTGCCGGGACGATCGGCGTCGAGTTGCTGGGTCGCGACCTTGACGCCATCGACCAGGATGTCGAACGACCGGCGGCGCTCGTCTCCCCAGTAGCTGGCCTGCAGTATCAGGGGTCCGCTGCGCACGGCCATCGTGAACTCGAAGAAGCCGCCCGAGCGCGCGTCGCGTCCGTTGCGTCCGCGATAGGCCACCGGCCAGGAGTCCTTGGATTCGAGCGCGTGATCGCGTTCGGGCTGCATCTCGCCCAGGTGCATGACGTCGACCGAGCGCGCCGCGATGTCGCGGAGCCGCGCCTGCTCGGCGACGAACGCGGCCTGTTCGGTGGCCCACTCGGCTGCGCTGAATCGCTTGAAATAAACGGCGCTGCGCCGCTCGTATTGACTGAAGAACGGCACGAAGTTCAGATCCGCGGGGCGCAACAGGCCGCGGGTCGCATAGGTCGCCTTGGCGGCGTCCTGCGGGCTGAAGGCGGCGAGCGGATTTTCACCGACCATCGCCGGATCCGCTTCCGTCCACGGCTGCTCGATGGCGCCGAGGTCGGCCGCCAGGACGAGCGGGCCGCGCAGGACGGCGAGGGTGTTCGTGTCACCTGGCGTCGATTCCGTGCGCAACTCCTGCGGCAGTGTGATCGCGACCGAGTCACCGCGTTTCCAGCGTCGCTCGACGATCGCATAACCGTCGGCTACGGAATACGCGGCATCCCTGCCGTTCACGGTGATGCCGACGTCGTCGCGCGCCCACGCGGGGACACGCAACGCGACCGCGAAGCGCGCGGACTTGCCGAGTTTCGTCAGCGTGAGGCGCGATTCGGCGTCGAACGGATAGCGGGTATCGAGCGTCAGTTCGGCGCGCCGCGACTGCCACTGCGCCACCGCCGGGATGTACAGGTTGACGAACAGCATGCCGTCGCCTTCCCAGAAAATGGCCTCGCCGTGTTTGGAGTGGCTTTCCATCCCGGAACCGACGCAGCACCAGAATGCGTCGTCGTCGGTCGACGAATACTCGCGCGGCACTCCGGTCATGAGCGGCGTCATGTAGGTGAATCCGCCGGTGCGGGGGTTTTGCGCGGACATCACGTGATTGAGGTGGGCGCGTTCGTAGTAGTCGAACAATGCGCCGTCGGGACGCGCGGCGAACAACTTCGCCGTGAGCTTGAGCATGTTGTACGTGTTGCAGTGCTCGCAGGTCTGCTCGGTGATATGCCGCGCGGTCGAGTCGGGCTCCGAGAAATACTCGCGATCTGAATTGCCGCCGATGACGAAACTGTGATGACGCGTCACGGTGTCCCAGAAGAAACGCGCCGCGACCGCGTCCCCGGGTTTGTGCGTGATTTCATTCAGGCGGGCGAGGCCGATGAGCTTGGGCACCTGCGTGTTGGCGTGGAAGATCGCGAGCTGATCGTGCTGCGCCCGCAGGGGATCCAATACCTTGCGGTCGTAGAGCCGTTCGGCGACGACGAGCCAGCGGCGGTCGCCGGTGCGCGCGTGCAGCTCGGCGAAGCTTTCGTTGAGTCCGCCGTACTCGGTGCCGAGCATCTGCTGCATCTGCGCGTCATCGAGCGCCGCGAACACCTTTTCGAAATAGCTGCCCAGGCCGGTGAGGATTTCGAGCGCGGCGGGATTGCCCCAGGCGGCATGCACATCCAGCAGGCCGGCGAATGTCTTGTGCACGGTATAAAGCGGCGACCAGGAGCCATTCAGATCGAAGCCGCCCGAGCGAATGTCGCCGCGCATGACCTCGGGAAAGATCTCCTCGCCATCGACGATGGCGCCGTCCTTGCGTTTGCGTCCGAGCGCGCCGATGTAACCGGTGCCGTGTTTCAACTGCACTTCGCGCAGTTCCGCGACGATGTAGTCGGCGCGCCGCCGGCACTCGGCGTCCCCGGTTTGTGCGTGCATGAGCGCGAGCGCGGTGAGGTAGTGTCCGAGCGTATGGCCCGCGATGGTGTCGGACTCCCAGCCGCCGTACACCGCGGCCTTGGGTGTGAGGCCCGCGTAGGCGCGGAACTTGTGCAGCAGGCGGTCCGGCTCGAGGCGCAGAAGATAGGTGCGATTGACCTCGACGGCCGTGGCGTACACCGACGGGCGCAGTCGCACCGCTGACAATGGCAGCGGCCGTGCCGACGATGGCAGGCGCGCGGTAGCGAGGGAGGCCGCGGGCCCGCTCAGGATCGCGAGCGAGGCCGAAGCGGTGCCCAGCAGGATTTCGCGGCGCGTCGTTTTCAACATGAAGCGTGCTTCTCGATTGGTTTTGCAGATTCTATATAGTATACAGTCTACGAAAGTAGCCCGTCTGTCTCTCTCCGGGCAAGAGGACACATTCGCGCCGGTTCGAACTCATGAAGACGCTCCACATTTTCACGGATCGGCACGCGCTCGCGATGCTGCTGACCTTCTTCGCCGGCGCGCTGGCCTGTAGCGTCGCGCCGCCGGCGGCGGCACGGGCGCCCGAGCCACAGCACGCGCCGATCGCGCGCCTTGCCTTCCGGGTGGGCGCCTTCGAGGTCCGGTTGCGCGGCGACACCCAGACGCTCGCGCAATTGTCCCCGCTGACAGGCTCCGCCTTCGATTTCGTTCCCGGTGCCCGTGAAGCTGAGCGCCAGTACGACGGCTACATGCACATCGGCGACCTGAATCTGCGCCTTCGCAGCGGTGCCGGGGAGTGGCGCGATTTCGGCTCAGCGCACAAACGCCGTGCCATCGAAGTCTTGCCCACGCCAGTCGGTGCGCTGGCCGCCGCCGACATCACCGCGACGATGGGCGCGGGGTTCCCGCTGCGCGCGCAGCGTCACTGGTCGAACGAGGCGGGTGCGCTGGTGCTGCGTTTTACGTTGACCAACCCGACCGATTCCGCCGTGGAGCTGGGCGGGCTCGGAATTCCCATGGTGTTCGACAACATCATCAGCGATCGTTCGCTCGAGCAGGCGCACGCGCAGGCGAGCCTGGTCGATCCTTATATAGGGCGCGATGCGGGTTACCTGCAGGTGACGCGCCTCAACGGCAAGCCGCCGGCGTTGCTCGTACTGCCGGAGGCGAACACGCCGCTCGAGGCATACCGGCCGATTCTCGATGCTCGTGCCGACAACGATGGAGTGCTGACCGACCGCAGTCCGCGAAATCAGACCTCGGAGGGTTTCTACGACTGGATGGTCGCGAGCAAGGGTTTCGCCGAGACCGACTGGCACGCGGCCGGCGAACCATGGAACGTACCGAGCAGCGTCGTGCTGGCGCCGGGCGCGAGCCGCGTCTTCGGCCTGCGCTTCGTGCTCTCGCCATCCATCCGCGCGCTCGAGCCCACGTTGATCGCGCAGGGCCGGCCCGTGGCGGTCGGTATTCCGGGCTACGTGTTGCCATCGGACCTCGACGGCTCGCTGTTCATCAACAGCGCACGCCCGATCACGCGGCTCGACGTCGCGCCGGCCGGCGCGCTGGTAGTTAGTGCGGCCGGCAGGATCAACGGCTGGTCGCGTTACTCCGTGCGCGGCGCGCGCTGGGGCCAGGCACGGTTGTCCGTCACCTATGCCGACGGCAGCGTGCAGACCGTCAGCTACTGCGTGACCAAGCCGCTCGAGAACGTGATGGCCGACCTCGGCCGGTTCTCGACCACGAAGCAGTGGTACGACGACCCGCAGGACCCTTTTGGGCGCTCGCCCGCGATCCTCACGTTCGACCGGGAGGCGAACCGCATCGTCTCGCAGGAACAGCGCGTGTGGATCGCGGGCATGAGCGACGAGGGTGGTGGTGGCAGCTGGGTGGCGGCGATGGCCAAGCAGCTCGACAACCCCGTGCGCGAGGAGGTCGAGAAGCTCGAGCGGTTGATGAACGAAACCGTGGTGGGCCGCCTGCAGGTCGCCGACGGGCCGCATCGCGGCGCCGTCAGGAAAAGTCTCTTCTACTATGACCCCGGGAAGTTTCCGGGCTTCTACGACTCGAGCCGGGACTGGAGCACCTGGGCCTCGTGGTCCAAGGAGGGCGCCGACGACCTCGGCCGTTCGTATAACTACCCGCACGTCGCCATCGGTCACTGGGTCATGTACCGGCTGGGGCGCAATACGCGGGGACTGGTGCACACACACGACTGGCGCTGGTACCTCGAACACGCCTGGCTGACGACCCGCGCGATGATGCGCGACGCGCCTCACTACGCGCAGTTCGGGCAGATGGAAGGCGATGTCTTCGTCGAGATCCTCAAGGATCTCGAGCGCGAAGGGTTCTCGGCGCAGGCGCGTGAAATGCGGCGCCTGATGCGCGCCCGCGCCGAACATTGGCGCCGCCTGCCGTTTCCGTTCGGCAGCGAAATGGCCTGGGACTCGACCGGGCAGGCGGAGGTTTACGCCTGGATGCGCTTCTTCGGATTCCAGCGCGAGGCGGATGCCACGCGCGCCGTCATCGAAGCCTACGACCCGGCGCTGCCGAGCTGGGGTTACAACGGCAACGCGCGCCGTTACTGGGATTTCCTGTACGGCGGCAAGGTGGCCCGCATCGAGCGGCAGATCCATCACTACGGCTCGACGCTGAACGCGGTGCCGCTGTTCGACGCGTACCGTGCCGACCCGGGCGACCTGCGGCTGCTGCGGGTCGCGTACGGTGGTTTGTTAGGCGGCGTCACCAACATCGACCAGGAAGGTTTCGGCTCCGCGGCGTTCCACTCCTGGCCCGACCAGATGCGCTGGGATCCGTACAGCGGTGACTATGGCATGGGGTTCTTCGGGCACGCATACGCCGCGGCGACCTACCTGGTGCGCGACCCCACCTTCGGCTGGCTTGGATTCGGCGGCAACGTCGAGCGTACCGCCGACGCGGTGCGCATCAGCCCGCGCGATGGCGCGCGCCGGCGCCTGTACGTCGGTGGAGTCTGGATCGTGCTCGAAGCGGGCAGGATCGCGGCGGCGAGTTATTCGCCGGCCACCGGCGATATCGAGCTGACGCTCGATCCCGCGGACGAATTCACATCCGTCGCGCGTCTCGCATTCGAAACCACCGTGGCGGGTGCGGCTCGCTACGAAACCAGCGCCGGCATCCTGGAGCGTGGCGCGCGCACCATCCCACTTTCGGACGCAGCGATTGTCGTGACACTGCGGCCACGGCGCTGAGCGGCGAACTCTTGATCGACCACGGTGCATTCAATCCTGAAACCGCGGCGGGTGCTCACGCGCGGATGCCGGCGGTGCCGTTGCCGGATCGGGCGCTCCTGCGAATCCTTCCGCGCGTCGCGGATCGGCCTGTAGCGCCTCGCGCCGCCGAGCCGGCCGTCGACGACCTGCGTGCCCGTCTGCTCGAAACCGCCGCCTTGTTGTTAGGCGGTGCAGCGGACAACCGGGTAGCGCTGCTCGTCCTGCTCAACGAACGCATGCGCGGCCGCTGCCGGCGTGATCAGCGGGCCGGCAGCGAATAGGACAGATAAACCCCACCACCCGAGCCCGATCGTTCCTTGCCGCCACTCGCGAAGATCGCGACGAACTGGCGACCGTCGATCTGGTAGGTGATGGGCGTCGCGTCGGCCGAGAACGGTAGCGCCGCTTCCCACAGCAACGTGCCGTCGAGTTTGTCGAACGCCCGGAACTTGCGATCGTGGATCGTGGCGCCGATGAACAGCAGGCCACCCGCGGTCACCAGCGGGCCGCCGTAGTTCTCGCTGCCGGTGTCCTTCATTCCGCGCGCCGCGAGTTCGGGGAATTCGCCGAACGGAATACGCCACACATACTTTCCGGTCGCCAGGTCGATCGCGTTCAGGGTGCCCCATGGCATCGCGACGGCTGGATAGCCGTCGGGGTCCTGCCAGCGCCGGTAACCCGTGAAGCGGTATTCCTGGTTGGCGGGCGAGGTGTCGAGCGCGCCGGCCGGAAGATCCGCGCCGCTCGTCAGGAACACGCTGATGGCGTGCAACGCTTCGTCTTGCAGGTTGGGAAAGGCCGGCATGCGGCCGCCGCCCTTGCGCACGCGTTCGGTGAACTGCGCGGCCGGCATGCGGTTGCCGATGTTGGCGAGCGAGGGAAACTGCGGCGGCGACCCCTGTCCGTTGTCGCCGTGGCACGCGGCGCAGTCGCGCAGGTAGATGGACTTGCCGCTGCTGCGGCCCTTATCGTTCGGCGCGAGCGAGCCGAGCCATGCCATTTCGTTGGCGTTCACGTACAGCAGGCCGGTATCGGGATCGTAGGCGGGGCCGCCCCATTCGGCGCCGCCATCGAAACCCGGGTAGATAGTCGTATCGACCCCGACGCTCAGGGGCTTGAAGGGGCCGTCGCTCAGGAGCTGCGCGAATTGCGCCCGCGCCCAGGCATTGGACTCAGGCGTCCGGGCGGTCAGGTCGCTCGCGCTCAGGCGCTGCCGCGCGTACGGGGCGGGCAGCATCGGGCGTAGATAGGTGGGACGGGAAACCTCTCCCGGCACATCCGAAACCGGTGAGGCCACTTCTTCCAGCGGAAATACGGGCTTGCCGGTATCGCGGTCGAGCACGAAGACGAAACCCTGCTTGGTCGTCTGCACGAGCGCATCGACCGGTTTGCCCTTGATCCGCAGCGTGACCAGCGTCGGCGCGGTGGGCAGGTCGCGATCGAGGACGTCGTGTTTCACGAACTGGAAATGCCAGCGCAGTTTGCCGGTGGCGGCATCGAGCGCGAGCAGGCAATTGGCGTAGAGGTTGTCGCCGAGGCGATTGCCGCCGTAGAAGTCCGACGCCGCCGAGCCGGTGGGAACGAACACCACGCCGCGCTTCATGTCGAGTGTCATGCCCGGCCAACTGTTGGCGCCGCCAGTGTATTGCCATGCGTCTTTGGGCCAGGTGTCGTAGGCGGGCTCGCCGGGTTGGGGAATGGTGCGGAACGTCCAGCGCAGCGCGCCGGAATTCACGTCGTAGGCGCGCACGTGCCCCGGGGACGCGGGCAGGTTTTCGCCCACGCGTCCACCGACGATCATGAGGTCCTTGAAGATGACGCCGGGACTGGTGAGGCGCACCGATTGCGAGGCGGGGTCGCGGCCGAGGTTTTCGCGCAGATCGATGCGGCCGCCCTGGCCGAAGCCTGCGATCGGTTTTCCGCTGGCGGCGTCGAGGGCGTAGATGAAATTGTCGATCGCCGCGAACAGGCGCGCGCCCTTGCCAGCGGCTGAGGGGCCACGCCAGTACATGAGGCCACGATTGGCGCCGACGCCCGCGATGCCGGAATCGAACACCCACAGTTGTTTGCCCGTCACCGCATCGAGCGCAAACGCCTTGTGCGCCGGTGTGTACCCGTACAACACCCGCCCGACGACGATCGGCTGGGTCTGCGTGTCGCCCTTTTCTCCCGTGTCGAAGCTCCAGGCGAGGGCAAGTTGTTTGACGTTGCCGCGGTTGATCTGCGCGAGCGGAGAGTGGCGCGTCTTTGCGGCTGCACCACCGTACGCCGGCCAGTCGGCGTCCGCACAATGTGCGTTGCCGGCAAATGCGAACACCAGCGCAACGAATGCGCCGGCGTGTTGAATTTTCATGCCCCACCTGCCCGTAGGAAAACGGTGACGCAATCTAAGGCAGATTGCCGCTTGGGTCACGCGCGGGAAAAAGCCACAGTGGCGCCGTGAATCCATACAGGCGCTTTACGGCGCGAACCTGGGTTTACACGGGAGGCCGCCGCGCGCGGCCTCCTTTATTTCAGGTTGCCGCAATGACCAGAAAACGCAAAGCGCTGATAGGAGCCATTGTGATCGTCGCCGTGCTGATCGCGGCCCGGATCGCGCTGCCGTTCGTCGTCGAAGATTTTGCCAACCGAAAGCTCGCGGCGCTGGATTCGTACGATGGCCATGTCGGCGACATCGACATCCACTTGTGGCGCGGCGCCTATAGCATCGATGACATCACGATCGTCAAGACCGGCGCATCGCGGCCAGTGCCATTCTTTCAGTCCCGGCGCATCGATTTGTCCGTCGAATGGAAGAGCCTGTTCCGCGGCTCGATCGTCTCCGAGGCTTCGTTCGACAGTCCGGAGCTGAACCTGGTGCAGGGCAAGACGAAGGCCGACACGCAGCTCGGCAAGGAAGAAAACTGGAACGCGCGCCTGGAAGAGCTGTTTCCGTTCCGCTTCAACACGATCGAAGTGAACAACGGCACGGTGCGATTCCTGGCGCCGGGAATCAGCACCGGCGACGCGATCACCGCTAACAAAGTTTACGGGCGCGTCTCCAATCTCACGAACGTAATCGATTCCGGCAAGGAAACCTTCGCGGATTTCCACGTCGATGCCCAGGTGCTGGATGGCGCGCCGGCGGTGGTGGATGGCAGCGTCAATGCTTTCGCGGCACAGCCCACCTTCGACGTGAACATGGAAGTGAAGAAGGTACGCCTGCCGGAGGTGAACCCGTGGCTACGCGAGTACATCAAGGCCGATGCGGAGGCCGGGAAGTTCGAGCTCTACATGGAGCTCGCGGCGGCCGACGGAAAGTTCACCGGGTACGCGAAGCCGATTCTCGAGGACGTCGATATTTATCGCTCGGGTGAAGAAGAGGAGAGCGCGCTCAAGCGATTGTGGGAAGGTTTCCTGGATTTCGCGGCCAACGTGCTCGAGAACCCCGCCGCGGACCAGGTGGCGGCGCGAATCCCATTCAGCGGCACCATCAAAGATCCCGACACGAATCTGTTCGCGACCATCGCGAGCGTGCTGCGCAATGCGTTCATCAGCGCCTTCGCTCGCTCGCTCGAAGGCTCGATCACCTTGCGCAACGTGAAGAAGAATCTGCGCGATGTGGACCCCAACAAACCGGCCGACGAGAAGCACGGCGACGACGAAAAGAAGGCGCCAAAGCCGAAACCCGGGCCGGCCGGAAAGGCGTGAGCATCATGTCCGGGCCGGCGAATGGCCGGCGAATGGCCGGGAATGTTTACTGGAAAACGCGCGCGTGTATGCTTTCACCCGCGATGCCCGGCGC
>Ga0193752_1001768_pt1 | contig 17438 bp, 15 predicted proteins | sample H1c1metaG_FD_144924 | JGI IMG/M metagenome (GOLD analysis project Ga0193752, IMG submission 144924) | Soil microbial communities from a riparian zone of the East river system, Colorado, United States - H1c1 | ecosystem: Environmental > Terrestrial > Soil > Riparian zone | place: USA: East River... | reverse complement strand
GGCCAATCGCGAATGTGGTTTGCCGGAACTACGCCACGCACCGTTTGCACAGCCGTGCCTTTTACAACGCCGGTCGCTTCGTCCAGCCGTGCGATCTTGAGCGCGACTGCATTGGCAAACGCGGTCTTTGGGTCAGTGTGATAAACGAAAACAGGATTGTCCGGTGTAACGGCATCGATCTGCTCTCGTGTCAGCACTATCGCCGGGTCGAGTTTGCCGCCTAGTATCCAGCGGCCTTTGGGCAAAAACCGCGCGTAATGTTTGAATTTCGCGACAACTTCATCAGCTGTCGTCGCCGTGCTGAGATCGATCGACGAAAACAGATTGCCGATAGCCATAAAATGCGCGTGAGCATCGTTAAAACCCGGCAAGACCAACTTCCCTTTTGCGTCGATCACCTTTGTGTCTTTCCCCGCAAGCGTCTGGATCGTCTTCGTCGTGCCGACCGCAATAATGCGGCCATCCGCTACAGCAACAGCCTCAGCCCGCGGATTGGCCTTGTCCATCGTGCGAATGTTGGCGTTGATCAGAATAAGATCAGCCGCTGAGGATTGGGCGGCGATGTTAGCCGCAAAAAAGAGGAGAAGGATTATCGCCAGGTTGGGCATTTAGACTATGATGCAAAAGAGCGGGGGCAAGCCCACCTTCCTGACTATCAGTTTTCATCTTGCTCATTCCTGTTCATTTTTATCTGTGGTGAAGAAAAACCGAACCACAGAAAAAACAAGAATGAACAAGACAAAGTAACAACTCTCAGTCAGGAAGGTGGGCTTGCCCCCGCTATCCTTATTTTTCGAAAACTACCTTTCCATCCACTATCGTTTTCAGCACGGTCACATCTCTGATCTTTATTGGATCGATCGTGAAAATGTCGTCAGAGAGAATGACGAGATCGGCGAGTTTGCCGACCTCGATGGTGCCTTTTACGTTTTCCTGAAATTCGGCATAAGCCGAACCCCATGTAAATGCACGGACGGCTTCTTCGACGGAGATCTTTTGTTCGGGTATCCAGCCGTTGGGATTTTTGTCGTCAAGCGTTCGCCGCGTGACTGCACCGTAAACGCCGTAAAGCGGGTTGAGCGGAGCGACCGGCGAATCGGACCCGAATGCCAGCACCGCGCCGGAATCTAGCAGCGAACGAAACGCGTAAGTTCCCTTCAAACGCTTTTCATCCAACCGTTTCCACGCCCACCGGCCGTCGTCCAGAATATGGAACGGCTGCATCGACACGACAACTTTCATCGCGCCAAACCGCTTAATATCTTCCTGACGAAGATGCTGGGCATGTTCGATGGTAAAGCGGCGTTCGCTCGGGCCATTGGCTTTACCCACCTCTTGATAGTGGTCCAGGATCGTCGCATTGGCCCGGTCGCCGATCGCGTGGATGCGAACCTGCAATCCGGCTTTATCAGCATCCTGAATTGTTTGCCGCATCGTTGTCGTAACGTCGGCCATAGCGAGGCCGCTGGAATTTGGAGCGTCAAGGTAAGGATCGAAAAACCACGCTGTCGTAGAACCCAAACTGCCGTCTGCGTAGCCTTTCAGACAACCAACGCGGAGCATCGCATCACCAAACGCATAACGCACGCCGGTGTTTACCCAGCGTTTGTAATCATTTAATGGCGAGCAGCCATAAACTCGAGTTTTAAGCGTGCCGCGTCGTAGCAATTCCTGATACGCCCCGACATTCGTACCGGCGGACATATCCTGAACGCTAGTGATGCCAAGCGACGCGGCGTGATCAGTCACTGCCTGAGCGGCTTCGATCTGCTCTTCGAACGACTGAGCCGGGATCACTTTATCGACATAAACGGTCGCGGCGTCCTTAAATATGCCTGTCGGGCTGCCGGATGCGTCACGGACAATTTCACCGCCCGCCACATCTTTCACATTTTTATCTACGCCGGCTAGTTTCATTGCCAGACTGTTGGCAAGCGACATATGTCCGTCGAGCCGGTTAATGAAAACCGGGTTGTCAGGCGTCGCCGCATCGATCAGGGCCGCGGTCGGAAGGGCGTTCGGCGTCCAGTTCTCGTGGTCCCATTGGCCTCCGAGTATCCAGCGGCCTTTTGGCAACTTAGCGGCAAAGTCTTTTATGCGTTTCACAAACTCTTCGGGCGTTTTAGCGCTTCGCAGGTCTACGGAAGAAAGCTGTTGCCCGGTTTCGAGAAAATGAACATGAGCGTCATTAAAACCGGCGACGATCGTTTTGCCGCCAGCGTCGATCACCTTTGTCTTTTGCCCAACGAGCGGTCTGACCTGTGCGTCAGTGCCGATCGCCACGATCTTGTTGCCGCTCACAGCGATGGCCTGAGCCTTTGGCTGTGACGCATTGCCGGTGTGGACGTTTGCGTTGAGCACGACGAGATCAGCCTGAAATGTTTGTCCGAACGAGGACGTGAATACCGAGGCTATGACCACCGCAGCTATAAAAACTAATCGAAGTTTCATATTTTTAAGGTTCCAGATGCCGGAGCGGGCATTATTCTTAATTTTCTTTGATTCGTGCATTTCGTGGATAAATCTTTTCATCCACGAATCACACGAAATAGATCAAAAAGCCGATAGGTCTAGTTTGTATTGATCTTGTCAGATCTCACAAAATACGTCTTTCCCGTCTTCTCATTTTTTGGAATAAGCGGAAGGAACTTGCCCCAAAATGTCAGCAGCTCCGTTTTGCTCTTTAAAGTTTTTAATTCAAGCGTCAATAGCCGATCGCCGGGTTTGTAGGTTTCGAAAATATTGTTCTCGCCATAGCTGTCGAAATAGATCATCAGCTTTGAGCCTTCAACCTTCGCTCGGCAATTCAGGTCCTTTGACGTTTGATAGCCATTGCTTTGCAGCGTTGCGATCAGACCGTCATCCGTTTCCATTACGTTAATCTCATGCGAAATAAAGATCGCCGTTCCACCCGCGTTTTTGCCGCCGTCTTCGTCAAACGTATATTGTCCGACCCACGCAGTTTGCGCAGACATCATCACCGGAAACGCGATGAGCAGCACAGCTAAAACAAAACAGGCCTTTTTCATGGAAAACGGGTGTTGCGAAAGTGTATCCTAAGATTCGCGGAAATTATATCAGTGAAAGAAAAGTATATCCAGATTATCGGTATTGCGCTGACGGCCATTTACGGCGTTTTTGTTGTGTTTTTGTACGCCGCCGAGCCGCGTTCATTAGAAGAAATTTCGTCTAAGGCGATCGAGACGGTGCAGAACGCAGCGACGAAAGGACAGGTGATAACGGGCATTTACGAGATAGACCAGACACGATTTAACGAAGGACTCGGTGCGTTTCGGCAGAATAATTTCGTTGTCGCGCGCGATAATTTCAGCAAGGCAGACCCCGAAAAACGCGACGCAAAGACGCAATTTTACATCGCTTACAGCTATTACCGCCAAGGCTGGGGCCGTGTTTCGAACGACGATGTGATGTTCAAACAATCGATCGAGGTTCTGGATCGCGTAGTGTTTCTCGACAAGGATTTTAGAAGCGACGACGCGGATCTGAAACTAAGAACACCCGCCGAGCTTCGCAACGAACTCGACGAAGGCCTCCGCGTTACGGCTGATGATTTTAATCCGCTAAAGGTTTTGCGCGAACGTCAATGATCTTTTTTAGATTTGTTTCGTGTGATTCGTGGATAAATTCTTTTCCACGAATCACACGAAAGAAGAAACAGCAAGAAAATGGCCGAAGAACAAGATAATTTAAAGGTGATCGATGTTGAGACTGAATTGCCGGCCCATAATGCTGACGGCCCGATTGTTTTACCTCAGTCAATCTCTAGTCAGCCACCTTCCCAACGTCTCCATCTTCGCTACCTCATTCTGCCCGTTATTTTCCTCACGGTCGCACTTCTCGGCGGTTTGCGGATAAGCGGGACTGACGGGTCGTTCGTCTTTCTAAAACCGGCGCTGATCTGTTTGATATTTGCGGCGATAATACTCGTGCTGTTTGCCCGTGCAAGGTTGGTGCAGCTCGATGGCTGGTTTTCGGAAGAGTTTACAACGCTTAAGAATGTTGCGAACGGATTCGTGATATTCGCTCTTTTTGCGGCGACGGCCCAAGTGTTCAATTCGCTCACGCCGGAGCAAGGGCTGCCGTTCTGGATCGTCGCTTTCTGCTTCTTTTGGACATTGTGGAACAACCTTTTCGCCGATTTTGACACCAAAAAACTTTTCCGGAGTTTGGGCGGATTGTTCGGCCTGGCGTTCGTCGCGAAATATTTGGTTCTGGCGAACCTGACTGCACCGGCGGGCAAAGGATGGTTCGAAGCATTAACAGAAAATCCAGGCCAGGAAGCCATAACCCGTCTGCTCGATCTGCCGCGATTTGCATCGGCGACCGGCTACATACAATTTTTCGCGGTCGCTATGTTTTTGCTGGGGTTATACCTGCTGCCGTCAAATACACGCGACGAGGTCCGATAGCTTTTTTTGATCTATTTCGTGCATTTCGTGGATGAAAAGATTTTTTCCACGAAATACACAAAATGGGAAAAGAACAACATAATTTCGTCAAATACAGTGACACTGATTACTGGAGTTCTTAGAGTTCGTAACGATCATGGGTAAATTCTTATTCGCGCAATTATTGATACTGGCACTGTTTTGTCTTTCGTCCTTCGCTCAGTCGCCGTCGAAGGTTTTGAAACAGGCGGAAAAAGCTATTGGCGGGGCTAAAGCGATGCAGTCGATATCGGGCTGGCAAAAGACCGGGACGATCAAGCGGGTCAGCGACGGGGCCACGGGCAAGTTCGCCTCGCAAGCGTCGAAGCCAAATCTTTATCACGAAACTTACGACATCGGCGGGCTTGAGTACGAAACAGGCTATAACAGTCGATCGGGTTGGACACGCGATTCGCGTATTGGGCTGAGTACGCTGACGGGTGACGCCAGCAGCGACTTTCAGGGTGAGGCGTTATACCGAAATTCGCTGTGGCTCGATTATAAAAAACAAAAATCAAAGATAGCGTCCGGCGGCACGGCGACGATCGACGGCAAATCGCAGAATGTCGTCAATCTATCGACATCGAAAGGCGTCAACATCAAGCTATTCTTCGATGCGATGGCCGGATCACTTACGCATGAGGAAATTCCATTCGGCGACGGCGTGAAAACCTATGACTATTCCGACTATCGAAAGGTCGGAGTGACGATGCAGGCGTTTCGCGTAGCCTTTAAGGGCGGTACAGATTCGTATGAGATCGTGCTCGACGACATAAAACTTAATCCGCAGATAGCCCGCAGCGTTTTTGATTTTCCTCAAGTCACAACGCAACCGCTGCCCGAGATCCGCGCATTGCTTACGCAATTGCAGGAAAACGAGGACAAAGTTGAGAAGATACTCGACACATATTCGTTCGTTCAAAAAAGTACGAGACGCGAGCTTGGCAAGGACGGTGTCTTGCGCGAGGTCGAGTCGGAAACGCTGCAGATGTCTTTTTACAAGGGCAATCGCATCAGCCGCGTTATCGAAAAGAACGGCAAGCCGCTGAACGAAAAAGAACAGCATGATGCGGACAAAGATGCCGAAAAACGTGTGGACGAGATCGAGAAATCGGTCACTAAACAATCTAAAGATGACAAGTCTGCTAACGGCTCGCGTGTGTCGGTCGCGGAATTGCTCCGGGCGTCGAATCTGATCAACCCGCGGCGTGAGCGTTTTCGCGGCCGTGATGTGATCGTGTTCGATTTTGAACCGAACCCGACATTCGATTATAAAAACGCAAAAAGCATCCTGAAATTCTTCGGAAAAACGGCTGGCGTGATTTGGATCGACGAACAGGACAAACAGGTCGCACGGCTTGAGGCATATCTTGCCGACAGCTATAACATCGGCGGCGGCGTGTTGGCAAAGCTGCGAAAAGGAGCGTCGTTCACGCTGGAGCAGGAACGCATCAACAACGAGATCTGGCTGCCGTCGCTTGCCGATATAAACCTATCGGTCCGCGTCCTGCTGGTAAAAGGTATCGACATAAATCAGGTCGTGAAATCTTACGATTACCGCAGATTCACGACCGAGGTTAAAGACGCAAAGGTCAATGAAGTAAAAACCCTACCGTTGTGAGAGGTGTGGTTTCAGCTATGCTGCGATAACGGGCCGCATTCGCCCACAATAAAAGCCGCCGAGATTCGTTTATCTCAGCGGCTTTCTCTAAATATGGCGGAGCCGACGGGGTTCGAACCCGCGACCTCCAACGTGACAGGCTGGCGTTCTAACCAACTGAACTACGACTCCGCACTAACGAGTCTTGAGAGCGAGGTCTTGAGTCTTAAGTTCAAACGACTCATGACTCCGGACTAACGACTCTGGACTCTTTTCTGGTGGGCACGAAGGGACTCGAACCCCTAACTTCCTCCTTGTAAGGGAGGCTGTCTACCAATTGACGTACGTGCCCAAAATCTGTTTGATTACTGCAAAACGGCACGATCACCCACTCTAATTTTCAAAAAAACATCGCACGAACCGTAAAACGAGCGAACCCCAATCCTACGAAAATTGGCTCTAAACTGTCAAGTTGCCGTCCTATCGGGGCGAATTAAGTCCATCGCGGCCAAACCGCAATTTTTCGGGGTCTGACTTGAGCACAGTTTGGATAAGCGCTCCGGCAAGCTTTTTATAAAGCTGCGTCGTTTGGGGATCATTAGAAGTTTTGCCTTCCGAGTAGCCGGCCAGAACAAGTCCGCTGAACGCCACGAGCGTGTCATACATCTGCTGTTTCTCAGCGTCGGTCAACCCGGACATCGCAGGCATTTCGTCGAGCGTCGAATTCATTCCATCCCAGAGTTTGTCGATCGCTGCGTCGGATGGCTCAGGGTCGTCGTGATAAACCGTGACAGTCGAAGCTACGAAAAACGTCAGAGCGGCGGCAAGATTATTACCGCGTCCTTTTGCTGCGACCTCCTTTTCAAAAGCGGTTTTCGTTGCGGCAAAAAGCTGACGCAGATAAACTCGTTCCGTATCATTTGTGCCAAGCGAATCGGCAAGAATCGCCGCGTAGTTCGAATTCGGATCAGGTGTGAAATGTGTGTAGCCGTCATCCGCAGTGTCAGACGGCAACGGTGTCGCAGGTGTCGGCCGTGCGGCTTTCGGCCTTCCCTGTCCGCCGCCGCGACGAACTGTGGTGTTCGCCGCCTTCCCTTTTGCGATCGCCCGCAGAAGCGTCGTGTTCATCTTCTGCTGCAGATCTTTTGCCGCAGCCGATTTCCCTGCCGCTTCAAAAGCTTTACCCATTCCGGCTGCCGCTCCGCCGCCGCCAGTTTGGGCAAAAATGCAGTTTGCGAGCAACAACAGAAATGTCGTAAGCGAGACGGGCCTGAAAAACGCAGAGCGAAATTGCATAGCAGAATAATAGCGCAAAATGGCAGTTAGCCCATTTTTAATGTTCCATTCTCAAACCTTACTGGGTCGATCTTTAACACCAACTGCGTCAGCATTACGGCCAATTTTCTTGCAACTTCCACGGTTGGCTCGCTATTGCCCTGCTTACCCTCGGTATAGGTCGCGAGCGGAATGGCCGCAAATGCGATCAGCGTGTTGTACAGTCTTTGCTTGTCGCGATTGGTCATCTTGCCAAACTCCGGTATCTCGTCCAACGACTGGTTTATTGCCTGATAGAGCGCATCGAGTGTCGCGTCGCTTGGATCTTCGGTTCCGTGATAGATCGAACTGGTCGCGACGATAAAGAAAGTGAATGCACCGGCGATATTGTTCTTCCAGCCTTTCTGTGCGGCCTGAACTTCAAAGGCGGTTTTTGTTGCTTGATAGATCTGCTTGAGCAGAGCTTTTTCCTCGGGCGTTTCACCGAGAGTATCACCGATCGTCTTGCCCGTATCGACAGTAGCATCAGGACGAAATACTCCGTAGTTCCTGACTAGTGGAGGAGCCGCTACGACCGGACTGCTCGTATTTGCAGCACGATCAGATTTTGCCGGAGTATTCGATGATGACTTTCCCTTTGCCTCGCGCTCTGCCTTTTCGACCGCCGCCAGCCCCCATTTCTTTATCATGGCATTGCGCATCATCGTCTTCTGCATGTTCATCTGCATCGTGTTGTAGATGTTCTGCGTCGCCATTGCCACACCGAATGACCCGTACACCGTGCCATAACCGGTGTTATATCCGCCCGACCTTGAGTCCCACGTCTGTGCAACTCCCAATCCGGCTAAGGCAAAGCCCAATAAACCCAACGCAAGTATTCGCTTCATAAGAATCTCCTAAAGAAGGTTTGCCATTATGGACAGAAAAGGCCGCTTACGACGACCTGACCCGATTGATTGAGCCTGAGCCTATAACAATTTCCGGATGAGTCCTGGAAAATTATTCCGAAGGGAAAAGGAACTATTAGATCCCCGCCGGAGATGCGGATATTTCCGTTCACATGCAGCTTTGAAGTCGGCGTGGTAACGCCGACGCCTACGTTGCCCGTTTCGGTTATGTTCACCCTGCCGCCGACCACGCCAGGCGCATCGATCTGAAAAGCTCCGTTGCCGCCAAATGAGGCCACTGTTCCGCCCGCAGTGTTCGTCTGCACGCGCAAACCGGTGTTCGACGAATCGACCACTTCAAGTTTTTTTGACGGTTTTGTTGTGCCGATCCCGACATTCGTAGATGCCTTTGACCCGTTTACACCGTTAATACTTCCTAGTACGACAGAGTTCGACCGCTCGACGAACGCAAAATTACCGATTGCGGTGGAATTACTAATTTCCGGAGAAACATCTGCTCGAGATCCGATCACGGTATTCTCCTTTTGGTTTGTATTTTTAAGGCCGGTGTTAAAGCCGATAAAAGTATTGTGATTGCCGGAGACGTTGAACACGCCTGAATTGCTGCCGAAAAAGGTGTTTGCAACGCCTTTCGAATTGTTCTGTCCGCTTATGCGTCCTATGAAAGTATTGTCGGTGCCAGTGTCATTTAGGTTGCCTGCTCCCGCTCCGAAAAATGAATTGGAAGTACCGGTTGTGTTATACGCACCGGCAAAATAGCCGAAGAAACTATTGAAACTGGAAATATTGCGGTTCCCTGCGTTATAACCGAAGAATGAATTCTGGGCTCCATTCTTATTGACCGAACCGGTGTTAGTCCCGAAAAATGAGTTTCCAAGAAAATCCGGCGCGCTTTGCTCGCCCGAGCGGAAACCGGCGTATAAATTTTCATATTCGGATGATAATATCCGGTTAAAGCCGATGTGATAAGCATTGACAGCGTTGACGTTAAAGCCGGAAACGTCACCCGCGACATTTACGCTCGTGCCCGACTGCGGAACGCCGCTCGTATTGTTTTGTACGATGTTCGCCGGATAGAGTCCGCCAATAGAATCGGCAGTCTGAGCATAGCCTGCGGTGGTCGCATAGTGGGCACGTATCGCATACCCGGAGGCTTTTATCTGCTCTCGAACACCGGTAAACGTATAACCGCCGCCGCCCGCCAGCTTATAAGAAATGTCGACCCACAATACACTTTGCGTCGTAAATGGCATTGATCCGAAATCAATATCGACTGAATATGAACCGTTAGAGATATTTACATTCAGCCGCTCGACAGGATTTCCGACCTGCACGGCACCGGCTTGTGTCGTGTACAAAATAAACCGGAGATCATAGGTGCCGTTTGCCGGAGATCCGCCGACTAGAAGCGAGCCCTCGTGCGGCACTACCGTCGTCTGGGCAATAACGCCAAGTTGAAACGTCACAATAAAGGCCACGGCTATGGCGGCGAAGAAAGTCTTTTTCATAATTGGTTTTCTACAACCTAATGTCATTGGTTTGGTGATTCGTCGGCACACTACGCGGACGCTGTGATAAAATCGGCTCAACTTTTTTATGGCAAGCGAAGTCACCCTTTTGCTAGACAAGATAAGTAATAGCAGCGGCAACCGTGAGGCTCTGGACGAATTGCTGCCGATCGTTTATAACGAGCTACGTCGTCTGGCAGGAAGCTTTCTTAACCGCGAACACGCCGTTTCTATTCAAACCACCGAACTTGTACACGAAGCCTATTTTCGCCTTACGGAGCAGCGTTCCGTGGATTGGAAGAACCGCGGGCAATTTTTTGCCATCGCCGCGCAAGCAATGCGCCGCATCCTGATCGACGCGGCCCGTTCACGAAAATCTATTAAGCGCGGCGTGGAAAAAGTTCCTCTCGACGATGCTCCGACAATTTCGGTCGAGGTCGATCGACATTTACTGGACCTTGATGAGGCTTTGACCGAACTATCAGAATTTGACCCCGACCAATGCCGTATCGTCGAATTGCGGTATTTCGGCGGCCTTACCATTGAGGAAACCGCCGACGTATTAAAGATCTCGCCAGCCACCGTAAAACGTGAGTGGTCGATGGCCCGTGCATGGCTTTTTGAGCGGGTTAGCGGCATTTGACCTCTTTTCATGATCGATTCCGCGTAGTATTCCGTACAACTATGGATTCTTCCCGCTGGAAACTCATCAAAACCGCTTACTCCGAATCGGTCGAGCTGACCGGGCCGGAGCTATTGGCTTATCTCGACAAAGTTCCGGTCGATATTCGTGTCGAGGTTAACAGCCTTCTCGACGCCGAAGCGCATGCCGGCGGTTTCATTGAACAGCCGTTTCTTGTCGAACAAGGTTCGGTGACAAATTCGGATGGTCTTGACCTGACCGGCCAGCAGATCGATGAATACCGGCTCCTTGATACGATCGGCTCGGGCGGAATGGGTGCCGTCTATCTCGCCGAGCATCAAGGCGAAGGTTTCTCACAAAAGGTCGCTTTAAAGCTTATAAAACGCGGAATGGATACGAACGCCGTTCTCAAGCGTTTTTTGATGGAACGGCAGATCATTGCCAACCTTGAGCATCCATTTATCGGGCGAATGCTCGACGGCGGCTCGACAAAGGACGGCCTACCGTATTTCGTGATGGAGTATGTCGATGGCGTTTCCATTAAGTCATACTGCGATTCGAACCAACTCAACACAAAACAGCGGCTTTTACTCTTTATCAAGGTTTGCTCGGCCGTAACCTATGCCCACCAAAATCTAGTTGTTCACCGCGACCTGAAACCGTCGAATATCCTGATCAACAAGGAAGGTGATCCGAAACTGCTCGATTTCGGGATCGCAAAGCTTCTCAGCCCGGATTGGAACGAGAGCAGCGAGGCCGCAACCGCGACCCAGTTCAGGATTCTCACGCCTGAGTACGCCTCGCCCGAACAATTTCGGGGAGAGTCAACAACAACAGTTACCGACGTGTACAGCCTGGGCGTCGTGCTTTACGAACTACTCACCGGCTCTCGCCCATATCGCTTTGACGGAATGAATTCCGCCGAGATCGGCGACGCTCTGTTCTCTCAGGAGCCGCGCAAGCCCTCGACTGCGGCCGCATATCCGGCCAAAGCTGCGACGGTTGTGGAGTTTGGTAACAAAACTGGCGAGATCGACAGTCCGACTTCGGAAATGTCGCGTCCACGCACGGCGGATTCAAGATCACTAATTGGCGATCTTGACAACATTGTATTGAAAGCTATCCGAAGAGAACCGGAACGCAGGTATCCATCCGTTCAGGAATTGGCGGACGATATTCGCAGGCATTTAGACGGATTGCCGGTCACGGCAATGGCGGACACTTTCACCTACCGTGTCGGCAAATTCGTGTCGCGTCACCGCACTGCATTTTCCGCTGCGGTGGTGGTCAGCTTTCTCCTAATTTTTTCGACCTCCTTCTCAGTTTGGCAGGCGATCAAGGCCAATGAGCAAAGAGCAGTAGCCGAAGCTCGCTTTAACGATGTTCGAACGCTGGCAAACTCCCTGATGTTTGACGTTCACGATTCAATAAGAGATCTGCCAGGCTCGACCCCGGCACGAAAGTTATTGGTCGCCCGGGCCTTGGAATATCTGGACAAATTAGCGAAGGAGGCTACGCACGATATGACACTGCAAAGCGAGTTGGCGTCTGGTTATGAAAAGATCGGCGATGTTCAGGGTAACCCAATGGGTGCGAATTTGGGCGAGTTTCAGGGCGCGGTGGAAAGCTACCGCAAGGCACTAACAATTCGAGAGTTGCTTGCTTCCGATCCGGACAAATACGATGAGCAATATGCCGCCGCGATGCTCCATAGCAAGATATATCGTGTGGTGCAGGTACAAAATGATCTGGCCGAAGCCGAATTTCATTCCCGCGAAGCGACTAAGATCATGGACAGCCTAACCACTGTCCAACCGTCAAATCTTTTGAACAAAGTAACAACCGCGCGGTTCCATCTCGAACTCGCCGATCTTCTCGTTTCGAAGAAAGGCGGAAATATAGACGAAGCCATCGAACATTACCGTCAGAGCATCTCGATCGGCGAAGCAATTCCCGCAACCGATGAAGCGAACGGACGAGGTCCGGATGGGCTGTCTCTAAATGAAAAGATACTTAGCGTGCGGCAAATGGCCTATCGCCGACTCGGCCAGCGTTTCGAATTACAAAAGAATTCGGCAGAGGCTCTTGACGCTTATCTGAAAGCCCTCGAAGCAAGTGAAAAACTTCTTGCGGCGGGCAATCCCCGTAAACCGCTGGCGGAATTTGTCAGGGCGATCTCATTGGGAAATGCCGGACGTCTGGAGGCAGCAATCGGCAACACCGACGACGGACTGGCCAAAGCACTTGAAATGTTAAAGATCTGTGAAAAGGCCGTCGCGGACGACCCGCAAAACTACCTTGCCGCCGGTGAGCTATCCCTTGCTCACGGAACGCTTGGCTATGTTCTTTTACAGCGAGGAGATTTTCAGAAAGCGCTCGAAAGTTTTCAGCGTGCGCGGCAAATGCAGGAAGGTTTTCGAGAAAAGAAACCAGACGAGGCTTACAATCTCGGCAATCTCGGCGAAACATTTGAATCTATCGGCAGTGTCTACGAAAAAATGGCGTTGAGCGGATCGTCTCCGAAGGATAATTTTAGACAGGCCAAAGAGTGGTATCAGCAAAGTCTGGACCTCTGGCTTGACCTAAAAAAAGAAAACAAGTTGCCGGAATATTTTGCTTCCAAGCCAGATGATCAATCTCAAAACATCGCCCGTTGTACGGCAGCTTTATAAATTGCTACGTTTACGAATATCGGGTTAGAAGAAATGTCGAGAGATCTTCCAACGATCTTGTCGAACAGTCGAACTTAGCCAGGGCGGACTTTGCTTCATCATAAATCTCACGCGCAAAGGCTCTGGTTTCTTCGATACCTAAATTCCCAGGATAAGTTGCCTTACCCGCAGCAACATCCTTTCCCGCCGTTTTTCCCAACTGTTCGGTCGTCTGCGTGCGATCCAACAGGTCGTCCGTGATCTGAAATAGCAACCCCAGTTTCGATGCGAATTCAGAAACGGCAGTTAGTTTTTCGTCCGAAACTTCGGCAATAACTGCCCCGGCATACGCTGAAAATTCGATCAAAGCGCCAGTTTTATTCGTATGAATATTCTCGATCTCTTTAAGCGAAAGCGGCTTCCCTTCTGCCTCCAGATCCAACTGTTGGCCGACGACCATCTTCGCCGCCGCCCGTGCCAAGCCAGAGAGCAGTTTTATACGCTTCCATTCCGATAATCTTTCCTCCTCGCCGATCGCTTGAAACGAAAGTACCTGCAATGCGTCACCCGCGAGGATCGCCGTCGCCTCGCCGAACCTTTTATGGCACGTTTCACGCCCTCGGCGAAGGTCATCATCGTCCATTGACGGCAAGTCGTCATGGATAAGCGAATAGGTGTGGATCATCTCGATGGCGGCTGCGGTCCGGACAAGCTGTTCGTCATCCGCCCCGAAAGTTCGGCCCACAGCAAAGACCAGAGCGGGACGGAAATGCTTTCCGCCCGCAAATAAACTCCAACGCATCGCATCGCGAAGATTTTGCGGGCCGCTGCCATGTGCAGGGATCAGCCAGTCCAACTCCGCGTTTACTTGCCTGCTGACTTCGTCAAATAGATCTTTCAATTCGCTCATGCGAGAGTGATTATCATTTATCGCGTTCGGATTATCAATTTTGCGGTGTTTTTGATTATCGACCGCCATTGCGATAGATTCTCGGTAAGTCTTATGCCTGTTTCAGCAGATCATTTCCGTTCGGCACTTTCCCATTTCGCCAGTGGCGTTACCGTCGTAACCACCAAGGATGCCAGCGGAAAACTCCACGGAATCACGGTCTCGGCGTTCTGCTCGGTTTCGCTCGAACCTCCGCTTGTCCTCATTTGTATCGAAAAAACCACGGGCAGCCATCATGCATTCGAAGAATCGGGCTTTTTTTCGGTAAATATACTCTCATCCGAACGAAGCGAAACGTCGGAGCATTTTGCGTCGATGTTGCCGGATAAATTCGAAGGCGTCGATGTGAGATTGGATAGTCGAGGCGTTCCATCTTTGCCGGAGGCTCTGGCCACTTTGGAATGTAAACTTTCAAAGGCACTCGACGGCGGGGACCATTCAATATTTCTCGGCGAGGTCGAGAACGTGATCATCCGCAACGGCGATCCGCTGCTCTATTATCGCGGAGAGTACCGGACCATCAATTCCGATTAACCGACGCTAAACTTACAGATAAAAAATTAGGAGCGATCAAAATGAATCTCGAAACGATACAACACTTTCTGTTATGGAGCACGATCATCAATTACGTGATCCTCGTTATCTGGTTCGCGGCATTTATACTCGCAAGAGAAACTCTCTATCGTCTTCACACAAAATGGTTTCGCTTGTCGAGCGAGGCATTTGATGCCGTCCATTACGGCGGTATGGCTGTCTATAAGATAGGCATTATGTTGTTCAATCTGGTTCCGCTGCTCGTTCTGTGTTTCGCAGTTCGTTAAGCCGAAAATCTACAAATTTGCCAGGATATCGTCGAGCTGCTTACCATCCAGTTGGTAATTCTCCGAGCAAAATCCGCACGTCATTTGTGCTCCATTATCTTCGGCGAGCATCGCTTCGACCTCCGCCTTGCCCAAAGCGCTGATCATTACGGTCGCTTTTTCCATCGAGCAGCTGCATTCGAACGCGACTTCTTTTTCTTCCAGGATCTGAAAATCGATCTCACCCAGCGCGAGTTTTAAAAGATCGGTTGGCGAAGTATTCGAATCGATCACGGTTGTCAGATGCGGAGCATGGGCGATCGTGTCTTCGATCATGGTGATCAGGTGTTCGTTCGCACCTGGCAGCATCTGTATCATCACGCCGCCCGAGGCCGCAACAAAAGGATCTGCGGGCTTAAGCAGAACACCAAGCATTACCGCCGACGGGATCTGCTCTGACTTCGCGAGATAATAAGCAAAGTCCTCCGCGATCTCGCCCGAGACTATCGGGACCGACCCTATGTAAGGCTCCGGCCTAAAACCTATGTCAAAACCTGCTTCGCGGATAACATAAAACGTACCGTTGCCGACGATTCCCTTAACATCAAATTTACCGTGATCATTCGACGGCAGCTCAGCTACTGGATTTCGCACATAACCACGAACCTTGCCATCGGCTGTCGCCTCAGCGATGATGCCGCCTACCGGGCCATCGCAATCCAGTTTTACAGTCAGTCGGTCGAAATCTTTGAATGATGCTCCCAACAGCAACGCTCCGGTCATCACTCTGCCCAGAGCCGCAGAAACCGTCGGCGAAGTCTGATGACGTCGTATCGCCTCAGCGGTAACGCCGGTCGTAATAGCCGCAAAAATGCGTATCGATCCGTCCGCCGCAACCCCTTGTACAAGTTTGTCCATATTGAACAGTTTTCAGAATTGCGCAGGTAAAAGTCAAACGCCCGTGTACTGAGAGCAGTGAGTGGTCTGCAACTTAAACAAACACACGAACTTACGCCGTCTATTGTTGTCGTATTAGGAGTTAATACAATATCTTGTGCAATTTTTTTATTGACAATCCTGCCGTGTCAGGTCTATTCTTTCGACATTGAGTGACTTTTTCTACTTCGATTTACGATCCATAACCTCATGCAATTCATCATCAAACAGTTTCGATAACGTGGTTCCGATGTTAAAATAGAGTTAACCGATAAGGGAGATCGAGTAAATATGAGCACTGTATTTGAGCAAACAGTTATTGGCGGAGTTACTCCTAAAAACGGATCGAACGGAACCGCTGCGGCGGCGGGACGCGAATATAAACCGCTGGGCCTTAATGCTCAAAAGGTCATCGCCAAGCGTTACGCGATAAAAGACGAACATGGTGAACCACTCGAAACCTGGGCTGATATTGTCCGTCGCGTGGTCGGCCACGTATCAAAAGCGGAAACCGATCTTGATCAGCGAAATCGTTTTTACAACGACATGACCGCAGTGATGTTTGCCCGCGAATTCGTTCCGAACACGCCATGCTTGGTCAACGCGGGAAAACCGAAAGGCCAGCTCGCTGCCTGCTTCGTTCTAAATGTTCCAGACTCGATCGAAGGGATAATGGAACACGCCCAGAATGTAGCGATCATTCATCAGACCGGCGGTGGCACGGGAATGACTTATGAGTTCTTGCGTCCTGCTGGTTCGATGGTCAATTCCACTCGCGGCGTGGCAAGCGGCCCGGTCAGCTTTATGAACATCGTCAATCAGACGACCGAAGTAGTAAAGCAGGGCGGCGTACGTCGCGGTGCCAATATGGGAATAATTTCTGTAAAGCATCCTGATGTTTTGAGATTTATCCACGCGAAAAACGACCAGACGAGTCTGACCAATTTTAATATTTCCGTCACGGTAACCGACCTCTTCATGGAAGCCGTGGACAGTGGCGTTTGGTTTCAAACGGAGTTCAAGGAAGACCCGTGGAACGAGCCGATCTTCGACCCCGTAACCGGCGCCGATTACGCTGTCTATCGCCGGCCAGACGGCACGACCGCGACATTCGCTGACAAACTCGCCTTCGAAGCGGCCGATCTATCGGATTGCACTGTCGAAGAATCGCCTCTTCCCGGAATGGTTTATGCTCCCGACATCTGGAACCGCATCATTGCGTCGGCGCATAAATATGCCGAGCCCGGAATTATCTTCATCGACGAAGTGAATCGCCACAATCATATGATGGCGTCGATGGGGCCGATCTTCGCCTGCAATCCGTGCGGCGAGCAGATGCTGCATTTTAATAATTCATGCAACCTCGGCTCGATAGATGTCGCGAAGTTTTTCAAGACTGATGGCGACGACCTCGAGCATTCCATCGACTGGGATCGCCTGGCAAGTACGACACATCTCTGCACCCAATTTCTGGATAATGTCGTTGACGCCGGTTATTTTCCGTTGCCCGAGATCGACGATGTTGTTAAACGAACGCGTCCCGTTGGTCTTGGCATTATGGGATTTGCCGACCTGTGCCTGGCTTTGGGAATCAGTTATGGATCGGATGCGTCGATCGAATTGATGGAGCAAGTGATGGGTTTCATTCGTCGCGAAGCGTGGATGGAATCGATGCGTCTCGGTGCGGTGAAAGGCACGTTTCCCGAACTCGAAAAGAACC
>Ga0193752_1001767_pt1 | contig 17448 bp, 14 predicted proteins | sample H1c1metaG_FD_144924 | JGI IMG/M metagenome (GOLD analysis project Ga0193752, IMG submission 144924) | Soil microbial communities from a riparian zone of the East river system, Colorado, United States - H1c1 | ecosystem: Environmental > Terrestrial > Soil > Riparian zone | place: USA: East River... | reverse complement strand
TGCAAACGCTGGGTTTGGATCTCACCGTCGAAGATGGCGAGTGGCGTGCCTTCCGACCTGTTAATGAAGACCGGTGTCGGATCGAACTTGGCTCCAGTCCAGCTCAGCACCTTCGCGATGCGCAGGCTCGAGCCGTTGCGCACGCCGATACCCGCTACCGTACGCGGCAGGCCAAAGTCTACGACCACCGTCGAGCCCTGCACGCGTGTTTGACCAGCCGCACCGAGCGCGGTCCAGCTCGCGCGATCGGCGCGCAGCTCGAGCTCGAGCTCGCGCACCACGGCATTGCCCGGCAACGTGACGTCGAGCGCGGTCGTCGCGCGCCCGTTCGCGACCACCTGAAAGACGATCGAAATGAAGATGTCGATCCCGGTGGTGAGCCAACTCTCTTTGTATGGATAGACGTAATACGGATAGACGTAGGCCGCCGCGACGGCTGCTTCCCTGGCTTCCGGTGCTGACATCACCATCGCGTTGACTCCTAGAGGAATGCCCGTGCGCCCTTGAGCGCGTTGAACAGCGCGCCCGCCGAGCGCTTGCTCTGCGGATCGTTCTCGACCGAGATGTCGAGCGGCGCCGCGGCTTGGGTGAGCGCGGCCTTGTCCGCGTCGGTGATCTTGGCTGAGTCGTCGTACTTATCGAGGATCGCGAGCACGGCCGGGTTGTTGACCACGGCCGTGACCGCGGTCATCGGGCGGGCGGTCAGGTCCTGGTGCGCCTCCGCAATGATGCCGATGTTGAGATCTTTCGGCGGGGCCAGCACCAAGTCGATGGCGGTGCCCTTTGGCACACGCGTTCCGGGCCGCACGCTCTGGCGGACCACGCGCGGTGAATTCTCCGGCTCGAGAGGGACTAGCTTGTCGATCAGCGCATCGACCTTGAGGATGTCGATCGCCGGCGTGGCTACCACCGTGCCGTGGCGCACGATCGTGGACTTAACGGGTTCCTCGCCGATTTCGATCACGCGCTCCCTCGCGCGCACCGTGTTTCCAAGCCCTAACAATGGATTAGCCATGATTTTTCTCCAGCTGGCGCACGGCGCGCCGTTCGTTGTTAAAACGCAGACTTGAGCGACATGGCGCTGCCGAGCGTGAGCCCGAGTCCTTCGAGCGCCCTTTGCGCTTCGGCGAATGTCATGCCGGCGAGCGACGGCACTTCGATCAACGAGTCCACACGCGCAGGCACGGCGATCACGAGCTGCACCGTGCGGCCTGGGGGCACCGGCGTGCCGGCGCTCGGTTCCTGCACCAGCACCACGTTGGCCTCGAACTCACTGCCCGGGTTGATCGGCGGCAGCTCTGCGCCGTTGAAGTCGAGCAGCCGCGCGATCGGAATCGCCAGTGCACCGAGCGCGGCGCGCGCGTCGGCCAAGGTCTTGCCGAACAGGCTCGGCATCAGCGCACCATTCGGGGTCAGCGCGAGCTCGAGCGCAGCGGGCGTATCGCTAACGTTGATCGGAGCCGTCGCCACCGCGAAGCCGGGCGCTTCGGCGCGCACGGTGTATGCACCGGGCTCGAGCCCGACGATCACGTGGCGATCATCAGGTGCGACCGGCCGCACCGCCTCGAACGGCGGCTCGGTGCCGCGCTGTGCCGTGACGCGCACACCGCCGAGCGCGATCCCCGGCGTCGTGATCTTCACGTGCACCGCGTGCTGGCTGGCTGCGATGAACTTGTGCAGGTCGTCCACCGCGTCGACGATGTCGTTCCATGCTTGCGCGGTCAGTGGCTGACCCGCGTTGACATGCGTAGCGACGAATTCCTTGAGCTCCATCTCCATCTCCTCGCGCTGTACGTTGCTTAGGGGTCGCCCGCGGGCGGCGGCCACAGCTCGGTGCCACCGAGCAATCGGGCGTTGGGGTTGGCTGTCTCGCCGGTGAGCACGCCCTCGGCGAGCGTCCAGCGTTCATCTTGGTAGACGACCTCGAGCTTCACGCCGGCCGGGCGGAAGCGCTCGAGCGCGACGCGCACGCGGGCGCGCACGTCTTCTTCGTCGCTGTCGAGCTCGGCGAAGCGCGGCGGGATTAACACGCGCACCGCGTACGCCTCGTGCTCGAGCCACGACAGCGTGATCTCGGCCGCAGGCGGCATGACTTCAGAAGCCGCGGCGGCGAACACGGAGCCGTCGGCAAAGGCGATCGCGGTGCGCGGCGTGGGCGGGCGCACCGTGGTTACGCCTGCTTCGACATCGGCAGCCGCCATGTGCGCGACCTGCACGAAGAACGCGAAGCGGGTCACGCCGACGCTGACCGAGGGCCCTTCCAGCTCGGAGCTTGCGCGCGGGAACACCGCCTCGCGATCGAGCGCGAGCGCGGGCGAGGTCACCACGAAGCGCGCGCGCCGCGCTTCGGGCACACCTGCGCCGTCGAACACGAAGTCGCGGCGATGAGGGTCGGCGGCGTCCGCGAAACACGCGCCCTCGAAGCTGTAGGAGAATGCGGTGACGTCGCTCTCGCCGAGCATGACGCGGTCTTGCTCGTCCAGGACCAGCGTCTCACCTGCGGGCACCGCGCCTACGAAGCCGAAGCCGCGGCCTTGATCGCGATTGACGAGCATCGGACCGATGCAGTGGTTGTCAATGCCCTTGAGCTCGGCGCGCAGCTCGCGCGCGCCGAAGCCGCGGCGAGTGACCGCGAAGCGCTCGGCGTGAGCACGAGGCCCGAGCTCCACGAGCTCGCGGCGCAACGGGTTCTCGATGATGCCGACGATCTCGGGCTCGGTTGGCGCGGGCGGCGGCTCGGGCGGCTCGACCGGCGCGGGCACCGGCGCGGGCACGCGGTCGCGTACGAAGGTCGAATGCACGAAGCGGTCAGAGCTATGAAAGAACGGATCGCGGATGGTGAAGTCGAGCGTGGTCGAGCCGGCTGCGCGCAGCGCGGCTAGCACGGAGGCGTTGCGCGCGTCGTCGATCGCGAGGTCGAGCGCGTTGCTCGCGCCGCGCAGCAGGGCCGCGACGGTGCCGTTGCCGCCGGCGTGGATCGTGCAGATCGTCGCGACGCGCTCGCGCACGAGCTCCAGCGTGGTGCCGTAGCCAAGCGTGTCGCGCTCGGCGCGCATGAACAGCACGCGCAGCTCGGCGAGCGTGATCCCGTGCAGCGCGGCGAGCTGCATCAGGTCGATCAACGTGTCGGCGTGCCCGAGGCGATGCGCGCGCCGCACCGCGGCCAAGTCGGTGACCACGCTCTCGAGATCCTGCGCGAGCGCATCGACGACCGCGCCGAGCTGCTTGCCCGGCTGGGCCGCCTGCATGTGCGCCGGAAACCGGCGCAGGATCTCGACCGCGCGTCCGTTCATGCGCCTGCCCCCAGCAACAGCACGCTGCGTACCCACGCGCTCTCGAGCGCGGTCAGGGTCACCGCTGGGTTTTCGTCTTTGAGGCGCACGCCGTCGCTGACGTATTCGCCGCGATAGGTGAGCGCGCTGACCGTGTACGTCTCAGCGTCGACGATCAGGCCGCGCAGCGCCGGCACGGTGAGCTGCGCGAGCGATGCCACTCCGTCGCGCAGCTGCGCCGCGACGGCGAGCCGCGCCGCTTCCATGTTGGCCTGCGGGTCGCCGAGCGTGCCCGCGCCCTGCAAGGTGATCGCCACGTTCACGTCGAGCGCGAGCAGCTTGCCGGCGACGCGAACCTCGACGATGCCGCCTTGCTCCGCGCTGATCGTCGGCCTGCGGCCGCGACCCGGGAACACGTTGCGATGGCGTGCGGCCAAAGGCGTATCTTTGGGCCAGACCTCGAGCGCGACGTCCTGCACACCGGGGATCGCGATCAGCGCAGCGACCGCGCGGTTGTAGACGAGCGGCTCGCCGACGCCCGCGTCCGCGACCACCGCGCCGAGCGCCGTCTCGCCTGCGAGCTTGAGCGCGTTGCGTTCGGCTGCGGTCAAGCCTGCGACAGCGGGCACCAGGATCGCCTTGACGACGAGCGGCCGGAACAGCTCTGCGCCCGCGTCGAGGCTGTCGTTCACGTCGCCGCTCTCGTCGGCGACCTCATTCGCGCCCGGACCGAGCGCGGTGATCGTGCCTTGGGTATCGAGCTGATGGATGATGCGCACGCCGGCCGGGCGCGTGCGTTCGATCAGCTCTAGCGCTTGCTCGCTCGATTCATCGTCGAGCTCGGCCGCGATCTTGAGCACGACTACCCCCGGTCGCAGCAGCGGGTCCTCGTCGAGCAGGATGTCCTTCTCGCGCACGCCGGGCAGCGCGGCCAGCGCGCCGATCAGCGCACCGTTGGTCGCGCGACCCGCGGCTTGCAACGCGCGGCGCGCGCGCTGGCGGAGCGCTTCGTCGCTCTCGTCGGCGGCGCCGAGCGAAGTCGCTTGCGGGTTCTGCACGCTCGCGATGCCGAGCATCGGCCGGTGGATCACGCGGATGGTCTGCGCGAGCACCACGCCTGGCGCGCCGCTCGCTATCGCGCGGATCGGCACCTCGGCGGAGAGCGTGCCTCTGTGCAGCGTCGCAGCGTCAGTCGTCTCGAACGTGGCGAACGGCGGCTCGGCGGTCGAGACGCGCGTGCCAGCTTGGATCGCGACGTCGGCGCTCGCCGGTGCGATGGCCGAAAACACGACCGTACCGGCCGCGAACGTGCGCGTGCGGCGCTCGACGCCGACCAATGCCACCAGCTGATCGAGATCGCGGCCCTTGGCGGTATCGATGAAGCCGGCTTCGTACACACCCTCGAGCTGCTTCGAGAGCACCGCGTACTCGCGCGCGAAGCTCTCTGCGAGCAGGCGCGCGACGCTGCCCGGGTTGCGATCGCTCAGCTGCGGGGCCGCGCCCGCTTCGCGCTTTTCGTCGAAGTTGGCGAAGAACGCGGTGCCGGCGTCGGGCCAGACCGCGCCCGCCGCGGGGACGCCGCCGGCCTGCGCCCGAAACGCGATCGAGTTGTCGGCGCTTACGGTGTAGTCGACGTCGCGCTCGAAGCGCCGGTAGCTGCGCTCGACTTGGCCGTACACCTTGAGCGAGCTCGGCACGATCGCGCCGGTCGGGGCCAGCGCAAACGGTGCGGCGTCGGGCAGGAAGACGAAGCGTCGGCGCACGACGCCGCCGGTCAGCGAGGTGACCAGGTCGTCGACGAACTGCGCGTAGGGTTCGGCTGCGTAGCTCACGGCGTCGGCTCCAGCATGAAGGGCACCACCAACAAGAGCGGCGTCGCGCGACCCTGCACTCGCAGCTCGAGCTCGATGCGCACGGTGTCGCGCGGGGGCGCATGCTCCGCGCGTACGCTCGCGCGCAACACCTTCTCGACCCGCGGCTCTTGGGCGAGCGCTTGCAGCACGTACAGCTTGATCAAGTTGCGCGTGCGATCGACGTTGGGCTCGCCGATCAGCTCGTGGTGGCGCGAGCCGTAGTTGGGATGGCCGAGCGGCGCCAGCTCACCCTTGCGCGTCTTGAGCCGGTTCGCGATCGCCTGGGTCAAGTTGTCGAGCCCGCGCGCGAGCTCGAGATCGTGCTCGCGGCCGTTGCGGCGCGTGGCCAAGTCGGCGTCCTCGAAGAAGCCGCCGGACAGCCGGTAGTCGAGCCTGAGATCGCTGCCCATGAACGGGCCGAGCGTCTCCGAGTTGCGTGGTGCGGCCATCACGGCGCTCCTTGGTCGAGCATGAACGGCGCAGCTGGTGGCCCGAGGATCGCGAGGACGCCTGGCCCCGACGGGATCTGATCGCCGACCCGTACCAGGCCTTGGCCATTGATCTTCACGCTGCTCGAGCCGCCCGAGCCGGAGCCGATCGGCAGCATGTACGGCACGCCCGAGATCGAGTTGATCATCTGGCAGCTGCTGCCGATCGTCGCGAGCGGCATGCCGCCTGCGGTCGCGATCGCTTGGGTGATCAGCATGATCACACCCGAGTCAGGCGGGCCCGACGCGCCGGGCGTCAGCACCACATTGCAACCGATCGTGACTGGTGGTCCTGGCATGGTTGGTTCCCTAAGCGCTGAACTGCGTGTTGCCTGCGATCGCGACCTGCGCGCCTTTGATCTTGGTCTCGCTCTGGCCCTCGAGCGCCGCCGACATGCCCTTGAGCTTGAGGTCGCCCTGCGCGCTCACCTCGATCGCGCCGCCACCTTCGATCGAGATGTCGCCCTCGGCCTTCAGCTGGAGCTTGCCCTTGGCTTGGATGACGACGTCGCCGTCCTTGTTGATGGTGACGGCGGTGTCGCCCATCGTGAGCGTCGCGACCTCGTCCTGGAGACTGAGCGTCGCGCCGCCCGGCAGCTCGAGGTGGATGCGGCGCAGCGCGGAGTCCTCTTCGTCCGGCGGTTGGTAAACGACCTCATGGGCCTGCGCGACCGGTGGGTGCGCGCTGTCGTCGTACAAGCAACCGATCACCACCGGCCCGTTCAGATCACCTTCGATGAACGAGACCAGCACCAGATCATCGACGTTGGGCAGCGCGGACAACCCGAGCCGGCTCACCGCCACGGGCACGCGGTGCAGCTCGACGCCGCTCGCGCGCAGCCGCACGTTGACCTGGTGGTTGCCATCGCTGCCGTCGGCGTCCTTGGGATAGAGCTGCGAGACGGTCGCCAGCTCCGGCATGCGGTAGCGGCTGAGCTCGTCGCGCACGATCGCGCGCAAGGTGGTGATCACGTCGCTCACAGCAAGCCTCCGAGCAACGAGCCCAAGCCGCCTTCGCCGCCACTCTCGACGCGCAGCTGCGTGACGAAGCCGGTGCGCGCATCGAGCAGATGGTCCACGCCGAGCAAGCGCAGCGTGCCCGGGTCGGCGTCCGGTAGCTCGGCGAGCTCGATCAGATCGCCGGGCCGCGGCTCGGGGCGACCGACGATCGACAGCGATCCGCGCAACGCCGCGCGCGCCACGCGTTGCGTCCAGGCAGCGCTGACACTCTCCGCGGCGTCGGTCGTGCGCAACGCGGCGAGCACGCGCAGCGGGCCGTCGCCCTTGCCGGTCGGCGTGCGCGCGATCCAATGCCATTTGTCTGCGCCCTGCTCGCTCGCTGCGCCTTGTGCGGCGACCGCGCGAGCAGCGCCCGTGCGCGCGGGGCCGAACGACCACGCGAGCAAGTCCGCGCCGTAGCGCAAGCTGATCTGCGCAGCCCCGGTCTTGACCGGCACGAAGCGAAGGCCGCCCTCGGCGTTGCACCCGATGTCCGCGCCCGCGAGCTCGGCCAGATCGATCAGGTGCTCCCAGACCGGCCGCCGATCGTCGACGGCATATGCATCGAGCGTGAGATCACCCTGCACCTCCGAGGTGTCCACGTCGGACGCGAGGTCGCGCACGATCTCGGCGATGCTCTGGCTCAGATACGTTTGATTGCGGCGCGCGCGAGAGAGCGCCGACGTCGCGGCCAGCGCTTCGATGACCACGCCGTCGGCACCCGCGAGGACATCGCTGACCTCGCCCGTGAATACGTCGGCCTCGGCGTCGCGCTCGCCAAGCGCGATCGAGACGACGTCGCCGACGGCGAGGTCCGCGAGCTTCGAGCTCGGCCACGCGATCAGCTCCGCCATGTCGTGCGCGCCCGTGCAACCGAGCGAGACGCGCACGCGCACGAGCGCGGCCTCGTCGGCGCGCAGCGGGCCGGAGGGCGTGGTGACGATCGCGTTGGGGTGCCGGCCGCTCATCGCGAGACCTCCTCGATCTCGATCCCGTGCCGCCGTGCGGCGCGGCGCAGCAAGCGGTCGAGTCGCTCGCCGAGCCATGCTTCCTCCGCGCGCTCGAGCGCCGGGCCTGCGACCATCGCGTCGGAGGCGAGGACACGCGGCGTGCCGAACGGCGCAGCGAGCGGAGTGGGTGCGAGAGCGCTTTGCACCGGCGCGGCCGCGGTCGCGCGGGCGCGTTCGAACAAGCCGCGCAGACCTTCACTGGAGTTGGCGGCGGCGTCCGCGGGCGCTGCGATCGGCGCCGGCTTCGCAGGAGCGGGCACGGCGGCTGCAACGCGCGTGAGCTCAGCGTCGAGCGAGCGCGTAGCCGGCTCGGGCTCGGCAGCAGCGGCGGAGCGCGCAGCGGCGGCCGGCGACACCGGCGCAAGCAGCGAGCGCGCGATGACCTGAGGCTCCACGGTCGCAAGCTCGCTGTGCCAAGCCGCGCCGGCAGCATGCGCGTAGCGTGCCGCGAGCACACGCGTGGCCTGTGCGCGAGACACTTCGAACGGCGGAATGCTCGATCGTTCGCGACGCGCCTCCGGTTCGAGCACGTTGCGCGCTGCGCTCATCCGGGCATCGCCGCGCGCGAAGGCGGCGGCGAGCTGCGCGAGTCGGGCGCGCACCCGCTCCGTGGCCGTAGCGGAGACCGTGGGCGGTGACGAGATGCGAGACGCGCCGGGGTGCAGAGCTACCGCCCGCGGCATCGCGCCGGGCACGGCCGCGGCGGGCGAAGTGACGGGCGATGCATCCGCGCGCGAGTCATGGGCGGCGAGCGGACCTTGCGCGCGGATGCGCGACGCGACCTGCGCGGCGGTTGGCCGCGAGCGCGTGCCGTTCGCAGCTGCAACCGCCGGCTCGCGCGCACGAGAGGCATCCTCCAGCCGCTCGAGACGCGCGCGCAGCGCGTGCGACGGATCGGCCGGCGCGCACAACGCTGCGAGCGTGTCCACGTGCAAAATAGGCGCTGGCGTAGGCTCGAAGCGCTCGAGCGCGCGCTCCAGCGCAGTCCAGCGCGCGCGCTGGGCCTGCAGCGCGCCGCCGAGCGCGAGCAGCTTCCGCAGCGTGTCTCGCCCGTCGATCATGCCGCTCCGACTCCTCGTTCCGGAGCGCGCTCACCTGCGGTCGCGTCCTGAGCCAGCATCTCGAGGTAGAGCAAGATCTGCCCGAGCGTGAGCTCGGCACACTGCGCCGGCGTCCAACCGAACTCGCGCGCCAAGACGAAGCACGCCTTGGCGAGCGGCGCGCGCACCGCGTTCTCGAGCTCGTCGTCATCGAGCGAGAGCCCGCTCAGCGCGTTGACTTGCGCGAGCAAGAACTGCAGTAAGCCCGCCGGCAAGCTCGCGACCTGCTCCACGCTGAGCTTGGGCGTGACGAGCGCTTGCTGCACCATCAGCACGCTGCTCAGCACTTTCTGCTCCTTGGCCGCGCGCGTTACGCGCTCGACGTCGCGCACTAGGAGCGGCCGCAACACGACCTGGCCGGCAGGTGCGGCGTCGGGCGCGCGCGCTCCGGCGATCGCTGGGCGTAGCAGCGCCGCGGGGATCTGCACATTGAAGCTGGTTGAGCCGCCTGCGAGCAGCTCGTCTGCGCTGAGCGTGTTCATGTGGCCTCCAACTAGACGACCGCGTCTTCGACCTTGATCCAGAGCGCGCGGAAGCTGACGCTCTCCATCACGAACTCGTCCTCCGGGCAGGCGTAGTTCCACTCGTTGATCTTCACGCCCGCGACGGTGACCGTGGCGTGCGTTCCGGGCTGCGATGGGTTCTCGAGCCGCAAGCTCAAGTTGAACGACGGGCTGGCGAAGGTCGCCGCCGGCCGGCTGTCGGCCGCGTCGCCCAACATCAGCTTGAGCAGTGCGCCGTTGATGAACGCGCGATCGATCGTGCCGTAGACGTTGATGTTGCCGGGCCGGAGCTCGGTCGCGAAGCGCTGGCCGAGCTCGTGGAACGGACGCACGTCGTTGGTGACGCGCACGGTGACGCCGGTCGCTCGACCGATCGGCGTGAGCGCGTACTTGTCCGTGACCACCTTCGCCTTGTCGCCTTCGACGCCTGCATCGACCGCCACCGAGATGGTGCCGTCGGAACCGCTAAATACCGTCGCTGCCATGGGTAGTTCTCCGTCTCTTGGTTCAGTTGAGATTCATGATGACTTTCACGTAGTCGATCGAGAAAGTCGGTTGCAGCGTCATGGTGACGAGCGCTTGCCCGGCGATCTCCTGCGCGCGCGTCGCGCTCACGTCGAGCGTGTACCCGGTCAACATCTCGTCGAGCACCATCTGGGACAGGAAGCCGTCCAACGTGGCCTTGAGCGCGCCGCGCACGCGCGGGTTGTTGAGCCGGCCGATGTACGGGTTGCTGCCGCGCCGCACACCTTCCTTTGCGTAGTCGACGATCCGGCGCACGGAGATCTGACGGAACGCGCCGGTGTCCGTGGTGATGCTCTTGAGCACGCGGATGCCCAAGTTCTTTTGCAGCACCAACACGTTGCTGTTGAGCAGCTGCTTCTGCTGCGAGCGCGTGTACTCGACGCTGAGGTCGTCGGCGGGCACGTCCTTGTTGGTCAAGCTGACGTGCGGCGCAAGCGTCGCGAGCTTGCCGGCGACCAGCGCCGCGGCATAGCTCGCCGGCAGCTTCACGCTCTTGTTCGGCTCGCCGACGCGCGCCGAGTCGTCGGCGATCAGCCCGGGCGCGACCAGCACCAAGCGCGGGTTGCTGCCCTTCGAGACGTCGTCGGAGATGACCACGTCGGGTGTGTCGGAAGACGCGCCGAGCACCGCGATGCGCTCGCGTCCGTCGTTCTCGGTCGCTTCCAGGTGCGCGAGCACCGAGCCCGCGACGGTCTTTTGATCCATGCCCGCGACCACCACGATGTTGACCGGGCGCACCGCGAGCAGCGCGAGCCCGCTGGCGATCTCGGTCGTCGTCGGCGCGTCGCCGTTGCTGGCCACGGCAGCCGGTGCGCTGATCTTCTCCGGCACGCGCTCGCCGTTGGCGAGGTTGGCCGTGGTGACCAGCGCGCTGCTCGCTGCGATCGCGGCCGAGAGCGCGGTCGCGTTGGCACCGCTGAACTCCTCCTTGAATCGGCCGTAGCTCAGCGCGATCGTCGGTACGCCCACCGCGCTGAACGTGATCGCGATCGTATTGGCCCAAGTGCCGGGCGTGCGCGCGACGATCTGGAACAGCGTCTGGTCGGTGCCGCCGTTGTCGCGCGTCACCGTCCAAGTGGTGGACGGCATCGTCCCCGCGAGGTTGGCCACGCGTACCGCGTACACGCTCGACGCGCCGCCCTTGAACAGCTGCTCCAGCGTGCGAGTCAGCGACAGCGCTTTGGGCTGATCGATCGCGGCGTCGGGCCAGCGGTCCGGGCTGCCGAACGTGTCGAGCGCGTCGGAGAAGCTGCCGAGCAGCTTCGCTTGGTTGACTGGACCGCGGTTCGCGGTGCCCACGACGCCGATATTGCCGGAGGCGATTCCGCCAACGCCGATCAGGCCCTCCGCGCGCACGTCGATGTACGTGCCCGGCAATATCATTTCGCTGATGGTCTCGCTCATGAAGGCTCTCCTTGGGTTAACAGAGTGGTCACCGGGATCCGCGCGATGATTCCGCCCGACGATTCGGGCTGATCGATCAGTTGCTCGTAACGGAATGAAAAGCGCGCGGTGCGCCGCCGCGCATTGCCGAACCCGGTTTCGATCGGACCGATGCTCGAGAGCGCGCGGCACTCGATCGCCAGCAAACGCTCGATGCTCGCGCGCGCGCCGGCGGAGAGCAGCGCAGCGACCGCGCCGTCCGAGAGCGCTTGCACGTCGCCGGCGCTCGTCGCGCACACGTCGAGCCGCAACACGCCCTCGATCAACGCGACCCGGCGCTCCCAGCGGCCGATGAAGTAGCGCGCGCGCACGCGGCCGGTCGCAGGCAGCGCGGTCGCGAACGTGAGCCGGCCGACCTGCGGATCGCAGCTGACCTGTGCGCCGCTCGGCGTACCGCTGACCACCGGGCGTACGGTGTTGCCGACGCGCACCGTGAGGTCCGCTTCGCCGAGCGCACCTTCGCTGCCGTCGGCCCGGACCAGACCGCCGTGCGGCAGGATCAAGCTGAGCCGGTCTTCGCTCAGCAACGTGAAGGTGGGATCGGTTTCGAGCACCGGCGACGCGAGCGAGATGCTCGCTTCGTGCTCGAGCGCACCCGCCATGGTCGCGACTCGTTCACCGAGCCCGACCGCGCGACGCGCGCTGGTCTCGAGCGAGAGCACGATCGCAGGCAGCTCTTCGCTGGCCGCTGGCTCTGCGAGGCCGAGGCTCTCCGGCTCCGGCGCGAGCGACTGCTCCGCCAGGTAGCTCTGCACTGCTGCGAGGAATGCGCTCTCTGCCATGATCGGGCTCAGGGGGTCTCGAAACGCAGCGCACGAAGCGCGGTGTTGTTTGCGAGCGGGGCGTTCAGGGCGAAGCGCCAGAACGACGGGACGTCGATCGCGGTGTTGCGATCGGGAAACGGGTCGAGCTCGACACCGGCGGGATCGAGCACGCTCGCGACGGCGAACAGCGCGAACGCTTTGTATGCGTTCGCGGGATCGGGATCGACGACGGCCCAGTCGATCCGCGCGAAGCGGAAGCCGTTCGCTGGGATCACGAGCACGTCGACCGGTGGCCCGAGCGGAGTCCAAGCGGTGCCCGGCGACGGTACGTTTGGGTTCGGTACCTGGAAGACCTGCACGCGCGCGTCGAGCGGAAGCAGCGTGCGATTCCAAACCCGCACGTAGATGATGTTCGCGCCCGGACGCACGCGGTCGCTCAGGTGCGTGTCGCGCAGATCGCCGAGCTCACCGACCGGATCGTCCGGCGCCGCCACCGCGACTTGGCGCACCACGATGTCGGGGCTACGCCCGCCCCAAGCCACGCTGCCAACGGTGCCGGTGTCGTCGACGCCGTCGCGAATGGTCACCGCGTCGCGACGCACCAGCGTGAAGCGTAACGCGGCGCGACGATCGGCGCGCACGAACGCTTCGACGGCGCCGGCAGGAACACCGGCAGCCAATGGATCGGCCGTGTTGCTGCAAACGGCGAGCAGCGCGACGCCGGTCTGCAAGCGCAGCGGCGGCACCCACGCGAAGCGCGCGACGTGCGGCTGGCCAGGTTGAATCTGCACGGTCTGCGGGAGCGCGGCGCGCTGCCAGTCGGAGACCGCGGTGGGCTCCTGCGGGAAATTGAAGCCCGCTGCGATCGGCGGGATGACGGGTGGGTCTCCGGCATTCGGGCCGGGGCGCGCCTCGGCGAAGTACAGATGAATCCCGACGTCGTTCGCGACCGACGAGCCGCGGTTGTGGACCTGCACGTAGACGAAGTTGATATCGCCGACCAGCGGCACATCCGAGACCAGCGTCTCGTCGACCTCCGAGCCATCGAGCGGCGAGCCGAAGCGCGAGCCCTCCGGCGCTGAGATACCTGCCGGCAAGACCTGACCGAGCACGGGACGGAACGACGGCGCATCGATCCGGATGTCGAACGCGCGCGTGATGTCGAAGCCCGGCGGCACCACCCCGGGTGCAGGTAAGCGCGGGTCATCGAAGAACACGTTGGCCGGCGGATAGGCTCGGCCGTCATCGGTGACGTGATCGCGGATCGAGAGCATCACCTCTGGAATGCGCATCGCCGCGGGCGTTCCGCCGTCGACGTTGCACTCGAACGCGCCGCGCCCGAACGTCGCGCAGCGCAAGGTCAGCGTGAGCGGCGTGAGCGTTAGATCATTGACCTGCACCAGCGGCAGCGCGTTGTTGTACGTCTTCCACTCGGGCGTAAACGCTGGAACCACCGCGGGCGCGCCGCCGGGCGCGGGCAGGTTGCGGATCACGTAGACACCGGCGAATGTGCCGGCGAACAACACGCCGGTGTCGGTCGGGTGAAACTCGACGCACAAGATTGCGCCGGGCGGTAAACGCTTGCCTCCGGTGCCCGAGACGTCGAGCCAGTTGGCACCCGAATCGTGCGAGAGGAACACCGCGCCGGGGCTGCCCATGGTCGAGACCGCGACCACCCGGTTGCTCGTGCGATGCACCGCGATGCTCGAGATCGCATTGACGGGCGCTCCCGGCAGCGGTCGCGCTGTCCACGCCGCGCCCACGCCCGGCGGAGCGGGCAGCGCGATGATCGTGGTAAACAGCATGCCGGTGCTGGTACCGAGCCAGACGTCGGGTGGATTGGGCGCGAACTTCACCGTCATCACGTTGCCGGTAAGACCCGGCGTGGTGAGCTGAGCGACGGTCGCGCCATCGGTCGAGTAGAAGCCCGCAACCGCACCCGCGACCGGCGTGGTGTTGTCGCGGCCGAGCAGCAGGCGGTTCGCGGTGCGGCCGTCGCCTTCGACGATGCCGATGAATGGCGGCGCGTTGACCGCGGGCAGCGCAAGCGTCCCGGTTACGCTCGGAGTCATCACGTTGCCCGGTGGATCGATATCGGGCAGCGTCGTTGAATTCATCGCGCCCGGCACCGACGCGACACTCACCGCGTGCACGTTGTTCTGAGTCGACGCGAAGAAACTGCGCGCGAAGACCGGCGGCACCGCGGCCGCCGAAGGCACGAATGCGATCTGACCGCCGTCGCCGCCCAGCAGGCGATACCAGGTTGGCCCGCCGAAGCTGACGAACGTGCCGTTGTCCTGCAGCCCGCCGCCGTAGATGAACGGGAAGTTGGGATGCGTGGTGAGATCGTTCAGCTGCGCGGCCATGATGCCGTAGCTGCGCTTCTGCCAAACGCCGCCGGGCGGCGGACCACCAAACGACGAGAGATTCGGCGTGAACGACACGCCACCGTCGTTGCCCGCCCAGAGGTGATTTGAGTTGCGAAGATCGAACACGATCGCGTGTTGATCACCATGCTGGGCGCGATCGCCGTTGTCGTAGCGGGTCCAGTCGAGGATCGGGCCCGGGGGTGCCAGCGGTGCCGGTGAGAACGTGCGGGCCCCATCGATGCTCGCAAAGAGACTGACGTGACCAACGATCACGCGGCGCGGGTTGCCTGGATCGACCGCGATCGCGAGCGCGTACCACGCGATGCCGCGCCTCCCTACCACGGGCGGATCCGCTGAGGTCGCTGCAGACAAGAGACCGACTGCCGGCCGTGCTGGCCAGGTGACGCCGAGATCTGTCGATTGAAACACCACCGTCGGAAACCCGCGCAACGGCGCTACGGCGCCCGAGAAGCCCTGGTCCTCCATCACCGCGTATGCCCACGGTGTCGGCGGCACGACACCGACGATGCGCTTCGAGAACGCGAGCTTGATCCGGCCGATGCTCGGCGTGCCATCGCCGTTGGCGGGCGGGCTAAAGACCGCCGTCCATGCCGTGCGATCGTTGTCGCGGCTGTAGACGCCGCGGAAGATGCCGACGCCGGCGACACCGGCCAGCAGCAGATACTGGTCTGCATTGCCGGGATCGCCCGCGAGCACGACGTCGCTCACCGCGGCGCCCGCGGCCACACCTGGAAAACGTTCCTCGACCGCGCTCGAGTTGTGAAAGCGGAAGAGGCCGCGATTGCTCGCTGCCCAGCAGCGCTGCGCGACCAAGGGGTCAGCTTGAATGCGTCCGTAGTGACGCGCGGAGCCCGTACCACTGTTGGCCTCGACCAAGCGCTCGAACGTGTTGCCGCCGTCCGTCGAGCGAAACAAGCCGTTGCCGCCGACACCCGTGTAGTGCGGCTCGCCGGTGCCGACATAGATGAACCGCGACGAGACGGGCGAGACCGCGATCGCACCGACCGGCGCCATCATCAGCGCAGACCCGAGCGGACTCCAGGTCGAGCCGTCGTCCTCGGTTCGCCACAACCCACCCTGCGCCGAGCCGGCGTACCACCTACCAGGAAAGAACGGATCTTGGGCGAGCGCTCGCACGGCGCCGCCGACGTTGCGCGGACCGAGCGGAATCCACGCCGGCGCACCCGCGTCGGCCGAAGCGCTCTCCGCGTGCTGCTGCGCACCTTCGACGTCGAGATAGAACGACGCTGGGACGGTGCCCATGCGCGCGAAGAACGCGTCCGCCCGTGCGTCGGGCGCGTCTTCGATCTCGTTTTCGTCTCCGTCGGCCATCGGTTTGGGTCTACGTGTTGAGCGCCACCGGATCGGGCATGTCGAACAAGTACGCGAGCGCGCGTGAGAGCTCTTGGTTGGGTGGGAAGCCGACGCCGGCGGCCGGCGCGAGTCCGTCGATCGCGCTGTGATCGTGACGCGCCGCCATCCGCGCCCAAGCGCGCAACGTCGGCACCCAACCGAGCGCGCGGAGCGTGTGCTCGTTGGTCGTCACGCCCGGACGCCAAGCGGGGTCGCGCGGCTCGTGCATCGCGGCGTCATACGCCTCGGGCGTCACGCCCTTCTCGCTCAGCGCCCCGCCCGAGACGATCATCCGCCACTCGTTCACGCGCCGGCGATCGAGGTTCCAGTTGCGCAGGACCTGATGAATCTTGCCCAACGCGGGATCGAGCGCGCTGCCGTCAGCGGCGGTGCGCCCCGCCAAGGTGTCCACGCTGAGCTCGGTCAGCGGCAGCAGATGAGGCACCGCGCCCATGCACAGCAGCGCGGCGAAGTCGCCGGCGTAGTCCATCACGGCTTCACCGCCGAGCACGGCCGTCACCGGGTTCGATACGTAGGTGTAGCCGTCGCTCGACTCCTCGAGCAGCTCGGCGCGCTGATACGGGACTCGATCGAGGTTGGCGGCGAACGGTGACGAGACCCACAGCTCGCCATCGCCCACGATGCGCGTCACCAGCCGCGTCTGGCCCGCGGCGGTGATCTGATCGCCGACCGCAAAGAAGTCCTCGAAGCGTGTGTCGAAGCCGAAGACGCGCAGCGCGTTCGACCTGATCTTGCCCGGGCCATCGACGACGGTGTGCTCGCGCAGATCTTGCGAGACCGGGCCGCGACGGCCGAAGCGCACCGCTTGCATCGACTTCGGCGCGTGGCGCAGCACGTAGTCGGCGGAGTCCTGGGTCTTCTTCAACTTTGCGAACGGCGAGTCGTCCGGCGCTGCGGCGACGTCGTCGTCGTGTGCGGCACCGGGCGGCGGCGCCTCGCTCACGTCCGCAAAGGTCGCGCCCGTCGGCAGGTCATACAGCAAGTCCACGTCGGTTGCGTAGACCAGCGCGGCCTTCAGCTTACCGGTCGACGTGTCGCGGTCGCGCACCGTGCGCGACAGGAAGTCTGCGTACTCGGATACGTTCATCGGCGTGATCGGCGCCGGGATCACTTGAGTGATCGCGCCCTGCTCCTCGAGCCTGATCTCGAGGTGCGTGCGCCGTGAGCGCACGAACAGATCGCCCGTGCCTTCCCACCACAGCTTGAGCAGCTCGCGCTGCGCCGCGGGATAGTGACGGTCGGCGAGCGTCGGCGCCGCGATGCGCGCCTCGTGCCACAGCGTCGTGTCATCGAACAGCCGCACGAAGTGAGGCCGCTCGACGGGAAACGCGGCGACATGCTCGGGGATCTTCGCGTCGCGCAGGTGCGGTGGCAGCAGAAACCAAGTCAGCAGCACGCCGAGCATGAACAGCCCGGTCATGACGCCCGAGCCGATCCCTTGTGCCGCGCCTTCATCCGCACCGGCCGCGTCGGCGATCCCTTCCACGCCCCACGCGAGCAGGATGAACACGATGAAGAACAGCGCGCCGACCATAAGCGGCATGGTGTGGATCAGCGCGATCGCGCGGCGCCCGCCCTCGCCGTCACCACCGTTCGCGAGCGCCTGGATCCCGAAGTAGAGACCGAAGCTCGCCGGCAAGCCGAACAGCACGAACCAACGGAACCACCACGGCAAGTCGTCGACGCCGAGCGTCGCGAAGAACACGATCGCCGCGACCAGCGACGTG
>Ga0193752_1001765_pt1 | contig 17452 bp, 11 predicted proteins | sample H1c1metaG_FD_144924 | JGI IMG/M metagenome (GOLD analysis project Ga0193752, IMG submission 144924) | Soil microbial communities from a riparian zone of the East river system, Colorado, United States - H1c1 | ecosystem: Environmental > Terrestrial > Soil > Riparian zone | place: USA: East River... | reverse complement strand
TCGTGAGCGCGTCCTTCGCTGCACGCCTTGCAGAGAGACTGGACGCTCTCGGCCCAGTCTTCCATCTCGATGCCGGCCGACTTGCACGCGTTTGCCAGGTCGTCGATCGCGGCGCTATCGGGCACGATGAGTTGGATGTCGAAAGTGGTGTAATCGGATGCCTCAAACAACTCGAGCACGTTGAACACCGAACGCTCATCGCCCGGCGCATAAAAACGCGTTCCCACCGGCGCGCCGTCGTTCAGCACAACGTCGCCAAACTGGAAACGCGCCTCGGGCGTTGGAATATTCTCGATGCGTGCGGTAACCGGCGACAGCCGGGTCGCCCAGACGACTTCCGACTGCCCTTCGTCTTCCTCGAAACCATTCAATCGCACAGGGTTGTACCCAAAGTGTCCGACGATGGGACCCTCGCCCTCTTCCACCTTGATTCCCGCCCGTTGCCAGGCTTCGCGTGCAATGCCCCACTCACGCAACGCCGTCGCAGCGATGCCGATGTTCCAGAAAGTTGCAATATCGTCTGGGCGCAGCTCCGCCGCGAGCCGGTTGTAGCGCAGGGAATCCTTCCAGTCGCGTCGGTACTTATAGATGAGGCCGACGTTGTAGAGCGCCGAAGGCTGCTGGCGGTTGAGTGCGAGAGATTCCAGATAGAGCGTCAGGGCCGCGTGCTCGTCGCCCGCATCGCTCTTCGCGTTCGCTTCTTTGAAAAGCTGGTCTGCGCGTTCTTCGTTTGTTGTAGTCATGAAGCGTTGCAGTCTTTCACAAAACAATCCGGACGTTCCAGCTGGAACGTCTCACGCGCTAGAATCCTGGGTGATTGCGGTGTCCATATCCACATATCGCGGCGGTTCTGGCGGTTATTCTCACCGCGTCGTCAACGTGTGCCTGGAGCAGTTCGCGCGAGTCGTTTGACTTCGCCGTCCCCGCGGCACCGAGTCCGGTAACCATCGACGGACGCGACTGGCTCATATACGAGCTGCACCTGACGAACTTCAGCCGCGAGCCGTTACGGCTCACGCATGTCGACGTGCTTACGGGCGGAGCCGATGTGCTGCAGTCTTTCGCGGGCGACGAGCTCGCGCTGCGAACCTCCATCGTGGCCGCGTCTCGCACAGACGTTCAGCCGGTGCGCCCCGGTGAGAGCGCCATCGTCTATCTGGAGGTTTCAGTCAACGCGCAGCACCCTCCTCACCTGCTTCGACATCGCCTGCGTTATGCCACCGATGATGGTCGCGAAGTCGATGAAGTTGTCGGTGGCGAAGTCCGGTTGAGCACGCGGACGCGTCTCACGTTGGGTGCGCCCCTGCGCGGCGGGCTGTGGGCGGCGGTGTACGCCTGGCAATGGCCGCGCGGTCATCGACGCGTGTTCTACACGCTCGACGGTCGCGCGCGACTACCAGGCCGATTTGCCATCGACTGGGTGCGCCAGGACGAGCAAGGAGGCACCGCGCGTGGCGATGCCGACATCGTGAAGAACTCGTTGGGCTACGGCGCCGACGTGCTGGCCGTCGCGAACGCACGGGTTGCCGACGTGCGCGATGGAATCACGGAGAGCGCGCGAGTGTCCACCAATCCGAAGCATGCGCTCGACGAGGCGGCCGGCAACTTCATCGCCCTCGACCTCGGCGATGGACGATTTGCGATCTACGAACATCTCGCGCCCGGCAGCATCCGGGTCGCGCGCGGCGAGCGCGTGCGGCGCGGCCAGGTGCTCGCGGCGCTTGGGTTTACAGGCGATTCCACCGGGCCGCACCTGCACTTTCACGTTGCGGACAACCCAGCGCCGCTGCTCGGCGAAGGATTACCATTCGAATTCGATCGGTTTCGCGTGCACGGCGCCGGGGTGCCGCAGATGCGCGAACACGAACGCCCCGCCCCGAATGCCGTCGTGAGCTTCGACTAGTCGGTCATCCCTCGTGGTTGTCAGTCCACGTGAAGTTCGGTATCTCCGCAATATCCGTGCCCACCTGAATCGTGATCTCGCGATGCGAGAGCAACTCGAGGTCGTTCCAATCGCCCGTCGCCTCGGTCACGACCCCGTTTTGATCCGTGACGTAAACGACGATCGGCTTGCCCGTGAAGCCAGCGACATTGTCAGTGCGCAGCGGCATACCCCAGATGTCGAAGAAATCTCCCAGCGTGTACATCGCGGTCGTGGCGGCCCGGATGTGGATCTTTCCGGAAGAATCGTGCGTGTGAAGCGTGTAGTAGCAATTGTTCGTGGCGCTCTGTTTCACGATGCCGATTTGTCCTGGAACCGACAGCATCACACCGTCCAGGAAGATAGATAGGTGCGTATGCACGTGATAGGTGTCTGGTGGCTCTTTCGGAAAGCATTCGTACGAACCGACCATTTGCCCCTGACCGCCCTCTGGCGTCGCGCCCGCAGGCCAGTACGCGACACCCACTCGCTGGTTTTCGTCCAGCGTTCGGATGATGGGTGACAACGGCGGCAATGGACGCGGCGCAGGCGGAGGCGGCGAAACCGGCGGTGGCTCGGGAGTCGAAGTTGGAGGTGGCGGTTGGGTGACCGGTGGTGTGCTCGGAGGTACTTGGAAAGAGGTGGAAGGCGGAGCCATGGAGACGCCACCGTCACCGGTATGACGAGTCCCTTCCGTGCAGCCAGTGAGCGTAAGACCCAGGAGGAGAACCAGAACCAAAGTCTGCAACCGACCGTTCATGTAAAAAATTGCCTAGTGAGAGACCGCATGTACAAATTTCTTACGGATCGGGTTCTCACGAAGACGGACGACGCCCATTCCGTTCGTAGGCAATCGGGCGGAAGGCGCGACAAGACGAAGAGCAAGCGTTTACATAAGATCCGAATGGAGATAGAGAGAAACCCCAGCGTTGACGCGAATTGCGCCGTAAAGATTCGAAGAGACAATGACCTACAGCTTAGGGCCGCCGACACGCGTGAAAATATCGGCCATGCGAATAAAAAGGTTCCACGCGAATGTCTGACCCCACCATCGTTGACGGATTGTTTGTCCAGCTGATGACGGCGGCAAAACCGTATATGAGCCCTGCCGAGCTGAGCGAAGTTCAAGAGCTCCTGGACGAAGCTCACTACGAACTCGCCCTGGAGACCATCGTGCATACTTTCGTGGAAGGCGGGAAGAGCGCGACCGCTGAGGTTTTTTCGGTCATCACGCGCCTGACGAACATGCTGCAGCTGCCGCTCGAAAATTCGATACAGAAGATCGAGCGGTTGTAGCTGGTACTCTCGACGCTCCGCAAGGACGTTCCCGCTGGAACGTCAAAAGAGCGTCAGAGCGAAAACACTACCCCACGCGGCTTGCCAGTGCCGCTAAGCGTTACACTCCTCGAAACTCGGGGAGGGTTTCATGCGCAAGGCCCAACTAGTCACGACAGTCTTTACGCTTCTTTGCGCGTTTTGCGCGCAAGCGGCCGCCCCTCCTCCCGCCCAAGCCTATGGCCGCCTTCCCGCCATACAAGACGTGGCGCTCTCCCCCGACGGCAAACGCGTCGTAATCTCAGTAGGCTACGAATTCCGCGCTGCCGAGCCCGATCGCGAGTTGACGTCGCTCAGCATCATCAATATCGACACCGGCCAGCTCGAGAAGACACTTGCGCCGCCGCCGGCCAACAGCCTGCGCGGCGTCGGCTGGGCCGACGACAAACGGCCTTACTACTTCATCAGCTCCACTGGGCACGTGGGCGATATCATTCCCTCCTCGATGGGAGGCGGCCTGTTTCGCGGCGCGCGCGTCGAGTATTGGCGCACCGGGGTGCTTTCTCTCGAGACCGGCACCTCGACCTTGCTCATGCAAGACTCGAACACTCGCGGCAATTTCGCGCTGACCAACCTGCAGGTTCCCATCGAAGCAGACCCCGGCTTTGGACGCATGATCGCGTGGGGCGGCGCCATCACGATGAACAACATGGCAAAGCTCTCCGTGTACCGCGTGAACCTCGACACCGGAAAGGGTTCCGCGGTGGAAGTGGGAGCCATGCAGACCCGCGGCTTCATGCTCGACGAGAAGGGAGCGACCATCGCGCGAGTCGACATCAACGAGGACAAGAATCGCTGGCGGCTCTTCACCTACGAGAATGGCAAGGACCGCATGGTGCTCGAGAAGATTTCGGAGATGGGCCTGCCGTTGTCGATGTATGGCCTGTTCGAAGACGGCCGTATCGCCGCTGTGGATCCCCATGAGGAAGGCAAGCGCAACGTATTGCTCGCGATCGACCGGAAGAGCGGCGAGTCAACTCCCGTTGCCGGATTGCAGGATACGAACGGCAGCGACGTGGTGCCGCTCGGGGATCCCTGGCGCCGGCGCGTCGTGGGCGCGCAATGGACCGATGATCTGCCCAAGCAGCAGTTCTTCGATGCGGAGCTCGCGAAGATAGCCGCGGCACTGCAGGAGCCGTTCAAGGATGGCTTCGCATTGCTCGAGTCGTGGTCTCGCGACCGCAAGCGCGTGCTGGTGTTTGGCGAACACGCCACCGATGCCGGCGCTTACTACATCTACGAACCCGAGTCGAAAAGACTGCGGATGCTCGGCAAGCGCTATCCGCAAGTCACGGCGCAGGAACATCTTGGTGACCGGCAGTCCATCAAGTATCGCGCGCGGGACGGCAAGCAGATTCCGGCATATCTCACTTTGCCCGTTGGCGTCGAGCCCAAGAACCTGCCGCTCGTATTGCTCGTGCACGGCGGTCCGCACGCGCGTGATGACTTCACTTTCAACTGGTGGGCGAGCTTCCTCGCGTCGCGCGGATACGCCGTGTTGCAGGTCAACTATCGTGGCTCGACTGGATATGGATACGAGTGGTTCGATGCGGGCCGCAAGGGCTGGGGCGATGGCCTGATGCAGACCGATGTGGAAGACGGCGCCTACGCGCTCGTGAAGAGTGGATTCGCGGATGCCAAGCACATCTGCATCATGGGCGGGTCGTATGGCGGATATGCCGCGCTCGCGGGCGCGACGTTGACGCCCGACAAGTATGCGTGCGCCGTGAGCGTGAACGGGTTGAGCGACCCGGAAGATCTGCTGAAGGATGCGCAGAGCGGCGGGAAGAAATCGATGGGCGCTGAGTGGTGGGGAAAATCGATGGGCGCGGACGATATGGATCACCTGCGCAAAGTGTCGCCGATTCGGCATGCCGACCAGGTGCGTGTCCCGGTGCTGTTGATACACGGAGCAGAAGACACCGTGGTGCCGGTTGATCAGTCACGCGCGATGAATGCGAAGCTGCAAAAGGCGAAGGTGGATGTGCGGTATGTGGAGCTGAAGGGGGACGATCACTGGTTGTCATCGGCGTCGACGAGGACGCAGGTATTGCAGGAGATAGAGACGTTTTTGGCGAAGACGATGGGGGCTACTGCGCCGCAGGTGCGGTGACAGAACCCCACCAGCGGGCTGAGCGTGGATGGTCAGTGCCGCCATGATCGTCTCCTGGATTGCGGTGCTGATTGTGCCCAGAATGGTCGCGCGTGCAGAGACGCTACCTTTGGGAGTCATATGGGCGGCAGCATCATCGCAGACAATTGGTCACTTCAAACTGTTGCCGAACTATTGACGGACGGACTTGTTGAATCAAATACCGCCGCCATTCAGATTGACAGGACGACAGAGTCACACACTTACGTTCCCTTGCCCCAAGCCGCAGTTTCGTTCGAGGCGTTGTTCGATCTAATAGCGGACCTAGTGCTTCGCGACCAAGTTTTAGTCGACGAGAAGTTCACTGATACTTGGTTGTCGATCGGAGGCGACTTAAACAGAATTAGCGAGCGAGATTTGATACGCCCAATTGCCTTTCTAAATCAGGGAAAGAAACTGGATGGCCCGCGAGCAGAATTCGTGCATCGCCTGTGCATGACTTCCTCAATCAAAGCGTTGCATCAGAGGAATGTTGAAGAGTGGGATCGAAATCAAGAAACGCCTGATCAGATGCTTTCCAGCACTCTTTGGGGCGGAGCGGGAATGCTTGCTCGTGCATTCATAAATGAAAAGGGCTACACGCCACATCCGTTGAGGCGGCGTCTATTCCAACAAGCCAACCTCGTACTACGGATTGAAGACGGGACAGCGCGACTCAACTCAATCATCGAAGATAAACACGTCAGCCTTAGCAAGGCCACCTTCGGAAGCGACACTTTATATTCCCTGCGAATCAACCTTCCGCCGATTCCAGTGTTGGCCATTCGAGAGGCTCGCGACGCCTCTCAACTGCTACCAATTGCTCTCCAGCTCAGAGAGGAGTTTCAAGGGTTACGTGAATGGCTTAGGGAATACCAGCAGGCGATTACCAGCGGCGATCCCTCAGAACGGGAACCCTTCGAAAAAATACTTCGATCTATTTCGACGTTCGCTGACTCCCGAAGCGGGAAGGTAGATCCGAATACGCCAACTTTCACGGTGGGGCTCGGGGTGTTCAAAGTTGCGTTGAAGGCAGATCCAATGGAGTTCTTAAGAAGTAAGTTTGGAGTGAGGGCCAACGCGAATCGACTCCTCTTTTCCGGATCAGGAACCTCAGAACTGAGTCGCTTGCTAGGTTTTTTCGGTCACCGTCATAGTCCTCTGGCGCTCAAGCTTTTCGAGCACTTTAGCGGTCCTAGCTAGAACCCTGCCAGGCCCCTCAGCTCGCATGCCGAAACAACATAGCGAGCCATAAGCTGAAACAGCTCACAAAAGCGGATCCGCGACTGGCATAAAGATTGGATCGTAAGCACCACCGATCTAGACTCAAGCCTCAAACAACAGGCGCTTAACTAGCCACACAAGTTTGGCTGGCAGACGGGAGAGGAGATGGCGCGCAGAAGGAAGGACTCACTTGGCGGAGTGGCTGTCGTGATCGTGGGCGGCATCGTCGCTCTTGTTTCGGCTGTTCCCAAGGAAGCTTGGATTGCGATCGGCGTCATTGTGGGACTGGCTTTGGTCATCTGGGCCGTGTCTAAGAGTTCCGACAAGGATTCAGTCGATGAGGTTGAGACTCATGAGCCTCGCGTCCAAGTTACCGTCGGCTATTCGAATCGACGATCTTCTCCAGCACCAGGGCGACTTAAGGGTGATCCCGTCGAGCCGCGGTGGATACCGAAAGGCCAATCCATCGAAGTAGCTGGGAATCGAATTCAAGGCGGACTGCTCTACTTCGGGTCTGGCCTCACTGCCCCCGCCGGAGACGTCGAACCAGCCCTCATCGAGCCTAGATTGCCCGTTAGTCGCACCGCACCGGATGTATCGCAACGTCAGACTGACTACTGGCCAAGCTACTCGACAATTTCCGATGAGGCACGGGCTACATATCTAAAGTGGCTCATGAGTGGACGTGGCGATCCGCACGCGGACGTCGGGTACGTCTTCATTTATTTCTACGGCCTTGAACGTCGAGCTTTGCTTGATGCAACGAACGATGTCGAAGCGAAGAAGGACCTGCCGCTTATCGAGTCGGAGGTTTCGCGACTGTTGGGAATCTATCGCGAAAATAGATCCTTCCGAGGCTATGCAACATCATTTCTCGAGTACTTAGCCACTCAAAGAGCACAAACCACCGATCTGACGCAGCTCTACGCGCAGGGCTCGCGCGGCGACCTGTCAGCCGGAATGAAGATCGGGTTAGGTCGACTGGCACTATCTGGCCGTCCGTTGACTGCAGACCTTGCGCTCAAGTGGATGCATTCCGATCCCAGAGTCTCGTTTCCCAAGGCGCTACAACGCTGCCCCGACGAATTCCGAAAGCTGTTCGAGAGCATCTACTCGGCAACGCATGGAGCAGGCATCAAGCTGCCGATCAACAGGACGAAGCTGCGCTTGGTCTATCGTCCGGCCTCAGGCGGATTCCTTGGGAAGGAATTCCCGATGCTAAATGAAGAGCTACCAGATCTCAGCGCGGTGGTAGCGCCAGTGAAAAAACTCGAAGCCATCGTAGAAGAATGTGCGAAGGCCCTAGCGCCATATTCTCGGTTCCTGAACAAGAATCCGTCAGAAGCGCACTCGCTTGAGGCAACTCTCCTCCTCCCGCGCGATCTGTGGCCAGACTCAGCACGTTCAACCCTCGAGGCATTGGATCGTCGCCTCGGCGATGGACTAAAGGTTACTACGTTAGGAGAGCTGGCAACTTCGCTCGGGGGCGAGGATGCGTTAACGCGCGACAAGGTTCGCGCGCTTGCGCACGCGCTCGAGGAAATCCGGATTGGTATCGAGCCAGACGTTCTGGCTGGTGCAAGAACTCCTAAGTCAGAAGACAAGATCGTCTTGTTCCGCTCAGACGCCGAAGACGCCGAACTCCGCGAATCAAACGTCTATCAGGCTGCGTCGGTCTCTCTGGATTTGGCCTGTAGCGTCGCGATGGCGGACGGAAAGCCACATCCCAATGAGCTTCAGCTCCTAATGAAGCAGATCGATGGTTGGGCGCAATTGTCGAATGCGCAGCGGAAGCGGCTACGTGCAAGGCTTCGGATGTCGCTTGACGCACCGCCTTCGCTAGCAACTCTTAGAAGCAAATTGGATGTCATCCCAGCGAATGGAAAGCGCGCAATTGCCCATCTTCTATCAACTTTAGCCCATGCCGATGGAACGGTGGCACCCGCAGAGGTCAAGCTGCTAGAGAAGATTTACAAAGCTCTCGGACTCGATGCTCAAGCCGTCTACAGCGATCTGCATATCGCGAGTTCCGCTCCGGCGCCCCAGGCAATTTCAGTAGACCCCGTCCGATACACCCAACCCGCAAAGACCACTCCCAGCGATGGCTTGACTCTGGATATGGCGCGTATCGCAGCACTTCAACGCGAAACCGCTGAAGTCTCGGCCCTACTTTCAAGCGTGTTTGCGGAAGAAGCGGCTGTCGCACCGGAGATCAAAGAAGAGCGTGACGAGTCTTCTTCGATCATTGAGCCAGGACCGCTCGGGCTAGACCCCGAGCACAGCCTCTTCCTGCGCCTTCTCATGACGCGAGCCTCCTGGTCTCGTCAGGAGCTGGCTGACGCCGCTGCTGACATGGAACTGATGCTGGATGGTGCGATCGAGCGCATAAATGACGCGGCGTTCGAACACTTTGATGCCGCCCTTCTTGAAGGAGATGACCCTGTGGAAGTCGTTCGAGACGTAATGGAGCAAATCCCCGCATGACAGCCATCAAGGCGAAAGACAGAGACACAGTCATTCAGGCTCTGCGAGCCGGCGTAGTTCCCCGCGCCGGTCAACACTTGATTCAAGTAGGACGAGCCAAGGAGATTGAAACCTTACTCCGCGATATCGAACGCATTGCCGATGGAGGCACTGGCTTCAGATTAATTATTGGCGAGTATGGCGCCGGCAAGACCTTCTTCTTAAATCTCATCCGTGCGATCGCAATGGAGAAGAAGTTGGTAACGGCACATGCGGATCTGAACCCAGATCGGCGGCTCCAGGCCTCCGGAGGCCAGGCTCGATCGCTATATGCCGAGCTAATGAAGAATCTCTCGACGAGGACCAAGCCGGACGGCGGGGCACTGAATGGTGTCGTCGAAAAATTCGTCGCTCAGGCGAAAAGCGATGCCAAGACAACGTCGCGAAAGACCGAGGATGTCATCCGTGAAAAGCTGGGCCAACTAACGGAAATGGTTGGCGGCTACGACTTCGCAGAGGTCATAGCCGCCTACTGCAGAGGATTCGAGGAATCCAATGATCAATTGAAAGCCGATGCAATTAGATGGCTAAGAGGCGAGTTCTCGACAAAGACTGATGCCAGAGCCGCATTGAGCGTACGAACCATCGTTGATGACGATGCGTTCTATGACCAGCTCAAGCTATTCGCGCGCTTCGTCCGCCTCGCGGGATTCTCCGGATTTCTTGTGTGTCTCGACGAAATGGTGAACCTCTACAAGATGGCGAATGGCCCATCCAGAGCATCAAACTACGAGCAGATTCTTCGAATACTCAATGATTCACTGCAAGGGACCTCGGAGGGGCTCGGCTTTCTGCTGGGCGGAACGCCAGAGTTTCTCCTTGATACGCGCCGTGGTCTCTATAGCTATGCAGCTCTCCAGAGTCGGCTTGCCGAGAATTCATTCGCCGCCAAAGCTGGAATCCAGGACTTCTCTGGCCCTGTAATTCGTCTGGCAAGTCTGACCAATGAAGACTTTTACGTTCTCCTTGGTAAGTTGCGACATGTCTTTGCAGGAGGCGATCAATCGAAGTACTTGCTACCAGATGAGGCTCTGATAGGTTTCATGCAACACGCGGCAAAGCGACTGGGCGACGCGTATTTCAAGACACCAAGAACTACGATCGTGTCGTTCCTGAGCTTGTTGGCGACTTTGGAGCAGAGCAAGAGCAAAGAATGGCGCCCCCTCTTGGACGCAGTTGTAGTGGACACCGACAAGGGTGGTGACGCCGACAATGCGGTAGATGACGATGAGCTCACCACCCTCAAACTCTAATTCAATTGCGCCATCAGGTTTCGAGCGGCTACACCCAGAGATTCAGCGCTGGATCTGGCAAAAGGGATGGACCGGTTTGCGCGACGCTCAGGAGCGCGCGATCGGCCCCATTCTTGCGGCAAATAGAGACGTGATCATTGCGGCGGCCACTGCCGCGGGTAAGACGGAGGCGGCTTTCCTCCCGATCCTCACCAGCATAGCTAATGCAGGAGAAGAATCTGGCCTCGCCATCTACATCAGCCCACTAAAGGCATTGATCAATGACCAATGGGGAAGACTCAACGAGCTTTGCGAACAGCTCGAGCTTCCGGTCATTCCCTGGCATGGAGATGTTCCGCAGAGCAGAAAGCAGAAGTTCCTGAAGCACCCGAGAGGCGTGTTGCTCATCACGCCTGAATCGCTGGAGGCCATCTTTGTTCGGCGCGGTAGCCAAGCCCCTCGCCTGTTTTCCGAAGTCAGCTATCTCGTCATCGATGAATTGCATGCATTCATAGGAAGCGATCGCGGCAAACAGATGCAATCGCTCCTGCATCGAATCGAACAGGCTGCTGAGCGACGAATTCCCAGAATTGGGCTCTCAGCGACGCTGGGTGACATGAGTCTGGCATCAGAATTCTTGCGACCCGGTGATGCGGAGGGCGTTGAATTACTTGTTTCAAAATCTGGCGGTCAGGATTTGCAGATTCAGATCAAGGGATATCTCAGCCGTGCATTGCACGGAAAGGTGACAGATGAATCTAAAGAGGATCGAGAGAAGCGAGAACTAGCCGCCGCCAATGAGGTTGCAGATCATCTGTACAAGACTCTTCGTGGCACCAACAACCTCGTCTTCCCCAATTCTCGTCGCAAAGTCGAATTTTTTGCTGATGCACTTCGGCGACGATGCGAGACCGACACCGTTCCGGTTGAATTTTGGCCCCATCATGGGAGCCTCGCGCGCGCGATTCGCGAAGAAACCGAGCAGGCCCTGAAGCGTGGCGACGCCCCCGCATCCGCGATTTGCACGACCACACTGGAGCTCGGAATCGATATTGGGGCCGTGAAGAGCATTGCGCAGATTGGACCGGCTCCATCAGTTGCGTCGATGCGGCAACGTCTGGGGAGGTCAGGCCGAAGACCTGGCGAGCCAGCCGTTTTGCGGTCGTATGCTATTGAAGACGAGATCACAAAACGATCGGGCTTTTCGGATCGACTTCGCGAAGGCTTGGTTCAGTCGATCGCGATGGTTCGCCTCTTGGTTCGTGGATGGTTCGAGCCGCCAAATTCTCGTGGGCTGCACCTCTCTACTCTCGTACAGCAGGTTCTTTCTGTGATTGCGGAACGGGGCGGCGCAAATGCTCAGCAGCTTTATCGACACTTGGTCGTCAACGGCGCATTTGCGGGACTCTCTGTCGCGGAATTCGCTGATTTGCTCCGGAGTGTTGCGAGCAAGGACCTGATAACCCAGGACGCCACGGGCCTAGTCTTGCTTGGGCAGGTTGGCGAGCGAATGGTTGGAAGCCATGATTTCTATGCCGCCTTCATTTCAGATGAAGAATGGCAGATCGTTTGCCAGGGTCAGAGCATGGGGACTCTTCCGATCAGCTCCATTATTCAGGTGGAGATGCGCATTATCTTCGCGGGCCGCCGCTGGAAGGTGGTTGCAGTGGATGAGGAAGGACTTGTCGTTACTGTAGTTTCAGATCCTGGCGGCGCACCGCCGCAGTTTGATGGCGGTGGAGTCAGTACGCATGATGTGATTCGAAAGGAAATGCGAGCGGTTCTTCAGGGCGAGGACGATATTTCCTTCCTTGACGCTTCGGCGAAGCGATTGCTTGCCGAGGCTAGGACACAGTACGGCTCGCTAAGGCTGAGCGAGCGACACCTGATTCAAGATGGAGCGGTGTGGCACGCGTTTACTTGGCTCGGTGACTCAACCAATGAAGCCCTCTCTCTGCTCTTGAGGAGTTTGGGAGTTAAGCGGGCGGACAACGAAGGACTCGTGATTTCCATCGAATGCGAAGAAGATCGCCTCGTTGACGCCCTCTCTGACGTAGCCGACCTTCAGGACAAGGACTACCTCGCGTTGCTGAGAGACGCTGCAAACATGAGACGGGGAAAATGGGATTGGGCACTTTCGGATGATTTGCTGCGCAAGTCATTTGTCTCGTCGCACTTGTCATTTGAGGGCGCGCGCGCTGCAGCTTCACGGCTCTCACAGTCTTAGGCACTTCATTTGGCGCTCACCGCGATAAACAAACTCAAACTAATTGGTCACTCGAACTAGCGATCTCTAAGCGCCTAGCAAACCACCGTAACCTATTAGAAATAGTCTACTTCTTTGGTTTCATCTGCGGCCGTGCCGCTTCAGCCGACAAGCTTTCTGCCTTAAGGTCATCGACCAACTTCTCGAGAGCAGCAATGTCCGCCGAGAATTCTGCAGGCGTCGGGACTGCCACGGTGTCGGCCGCGGGATTGTCGTGGCTGTGGGTATTCGCTCGCGTCATGCCATCGTGGAACCGGATCGCAAGCGCATCTGACAAAGTCACGTAGCGCAGTAGTTGCGTCTGAATCACGTCGGATCCTCTACGAACAATATCTCGGAAAATCACTTCTTCGACGGCGCGCTCATAAGTATCGCGAAGTCGCCCATAAACATTCTTGACCTGATATTCATAATCCGCGGGGCTGGACGCATGCAGTTTGGTCAGCGACGCAAAGTCATTCTCAATCCGCGCTATCCGCCTCGCGACATTGAGTCCCTTCCATACCATCCCCCCAGTGTCAACCTTCCCCGCAGCATCCTTATCGCCGAACAAAGCGACGGTGACAGGCTCGATGTTCCGCTCCTCGGCTGCGCGGCAGAGTTCGTTGAAGAAGACTATGTCGTGGGTGAACACCACCACTTGACGGTGGCACGCTTCCTCGGCCAGCCGTCCGGCGACCCTAGCGCTCCGGTCGCGGTCGAGCGAAGAGACTGGATCGTCGACAACTATTGGACCCGAACCATCCGTCAGGGCGACCTCGGTCAGAAAGCCGGCCAGCGCGAGCGCGCGCTGCTCTCCTTCGCTCAAAATTTCCGAGGTCACTTTAGTGAGCTTAGTTTGCGAGTCCACCTCGAATTCCGCTTTGGTCTGGCCGCTCTTGCGCATTAGCCCGACTTTTAAGTGCAGGATGTCGAATCGTTCGCGCTCGGCATCGAAGCGATTCACCACTGCTGATGTCAGATGAGCGTCGACAAGTTCATTTGCGCGCTGGGTAATGCCTTTCGTATTCATTTCGGCGAGCGCCTTCGCATAGCCAGCGTCCGTAACGAGTAGATTCCGACGCGTGATCAACTTTTCGCGGTTCACCGCCAGATACTTGCGATCCTCTAGCTCGGCTCGTTCGGCGACGAGCTTGTTCCGTTCTTGCACATCATTGGCCTTCGCAATGGCCGCTTTCTCGCTCTTCAGCCTGTCGGCGAGTCCTTTCAGATCGGCGTGCGGAGAGACCATGCCCGACAACGGCTTGCTTGGGTCGCCCGCCAGTCTGGCCACAGCTTCAGCGTGGCGCGCAGTCGCGGAGATCTGGAACGCTGTGAGCCGGTCGGCGAGCTGTGCATCGCGCATGCGAACCTGCTCGAGGCGATCGGAGAAATCGGTGGCCCGCAACAGCTTTAGTTCAACAATTCCGGACAAGGCATTGCGCGTCGCTTGTTCGGCCTGGGTCGCTGCAAGGTCGAGCTTGTCGTCGACATATTTCTGGAAGCGCTGCATCCGCGCAACGCCATCAGACAGCAAGGGCTGCTGGCAGAGAACACATGCGGCCGCGCCTTCTTCAACGACAGTTACGGGGAACGCCGCGCTGGGATAGGCTTCGCTAACCGAATAGTCGCGCGCGGCAACCCAGAGCGCCCGCCAACTCTCACTACCCACACCGGAAAGAGGTTCGTCGGTGAATAGTTCGCTTGCCGACATTTTGGCAGCATGGCGCGCCGCGACGGCTGCGTCACTGAGCGACGTGAAGCCGGCCATCGCGACGTCGGTCAGCTCGGTTGCGACTTTTTCGCATTCGCTAGCGATAAAATCGATCCAAGTCACCAGCGCGGCAAGGTCTGCTGACGTGGCGCCTCCGGCCGACAGGATGCCGGAAACCTCATCGAGACGTGTTTGATCCACTGCTTCGAAGCGAGCAGTTTGATCGATCTTATCGTCGGTCGTGTCCTTGCTCAGCTCCTTGTTAGACGTTTGTGCTTGGGTAGCACGCACAACCGGAAAGGCGATCGTCGTAAGACTAACCTTGTTTCCAACCACGGCGGCGCGTTCGGCGTCGAGGCGATTCTTGAGCGTCAAACACATAGTGTTGAGTCGATGCGGCAACGCCAAGCCGAACGGTAGGTAGCGTATCTGGTTGCCGCCATCCACGTAGAGCTGCGCGGACTGTGTGTCGAACACAGCTATCTGCATTAGCTGCGGCGCTGCCACCATGCCAGAAGTCCAGGAGACGGCGTTGTCCCCAGCACCCGCATCGATGACGATGTCAGCGGTTTGTGTTCCACCGCCGCTACCGTAGACGTCGGCTAAGACTTTGAGCTTAGATGGATTTTCGATTCGCGTACGGCAAGCCGTCCGCAAGATCCGCACAAAGCCGCTCTTACCGCTGCCGTTTCGCCCGTAGACGATAGTCAGCGCCTTCGGGCAAAAGGTCAGCGACGCTTTGGACACGAGCCGATTGACGTTTTCGACATTCGCAATGCGCTTGAGCACAACCGGCTGATGCTTACCGCCACCGAAATGAGCTTTAGTGAACGGCACTGCTGCGAGCGGCGGCACGTCAAGCACGAGGCCCGCGCCGTGCTTGATCATTGCAAGTAGATCAGACAGGTCTGCTTCGGTGAGATCGTTGTTGCCGGCGAGACGTCGCAAACAATCTTGCCGCCACGGCGACAGCTTCTTTGACCAAGCCTCAATCTCTTCGATCGGCTCTGCAGCCATGCCTATCCTTGAACCGTTAGGTTAGCGTCCTGCAACGCGCAAGCATGCCACCTGCCTAATGCCCAATCGGCTCCGAGGCAAATGCGCTTTGTGCAGATTTGAAATCACGACCGCTAGCCATATTTGGGCATCCAGTCGCTTGTTGTAACCGTTCACAATTCTGAGACTAACGTAGAGCAAGCTCGTAAAGAGCGCATCACCTAACTTGCCAAGTTCGAAGCTGCGTCTCGTTTTACGTCTGTGTGGGTAGATGCTAGTCGCCTGAATTGAGTGCGCATTGTAAGTCTTAGTTACAGATAAAGGTCGAGCAAGAGTGATCAAGTCGCTCCGATTGTTTGAAGTGTGCGCAAGAATCGGGAGAAGTCCCGCAGTGACTCCAAGTCATCCTCTGGAATGCCGTCTGGATCGAAGTGCATGACGTCATTGCGAATCTCCCGCACGCGATCAAGCAATCGATTGAAAACGCTCCTGTCGATGTTTAGCTTCAATCTACTCCAACGGGTTGGTTCCTCAAGCAGGCGCTGGTACTCGCCAATCGTCATGTCAGCGGCGCTGCTCGGCAAATGCTCACTGACCTCGTTGTCGGTCACAGCACACAAGTCGGATTTCTCGAAGTGTCGATCAATTATTCGACGAATATGATTCTCTATCTCACCCAAGAGCAAAAACGGTTCAGACAGTTGTCGGAATTGGACGCTTAGATCACTAGTAGTGACGATTCCGACGATGCGCTTGTCGGGCGCGCGCACCAATACATATTCGTGCTCAACAATCAAAGGAATTACCGTGAAAAGAGAGGCATCGCTGCTGATTTCAGCATGCGACTCCATCGCATCTTGCGCCACTGAGACTTGTCTGCCTAGCGCCAATCTGCTGCCGATTGACGACCAACTTATCATTCCCTTAACTTCTCGCTCACTTGTCATCACTGGCAGCTGCGAAAAATCATTCGCAAACATTAAAGTTAGCACTTCTGCCAATGTCGAAGTCGGCGCGACTGACGTCGGGACGCGATTGGCGGCTGCAAGTTTGCTTACTCTATAGGTAGGATCGTTGCTCGCACCCCGGATCACTTGAACAACCAGCTCATCGGAAACTTTGAGAGTTTCGGTTGGCGCGGATACGATCGGTTCGGTCGTGACTTGCGAAGGTGGCATCGCAAGCTCGAACTTAATTTCCGCATCGAGGAACGTCGATTCAAAATCGGGGACTGTTACCAATCCGGCTTCTTCAAGCTTTCGTCTAATAAGAAAGACTATCCAACTACCCCGCCGTTGGCTGCCAAGAAACCATCGCAGAAATGTGCGAACTGTGACTTGCGGAGGTGAATCTCCCGAACGTAAAGAGCGGGCAATTTCGGCAAGGCGGTCCTCCATTTCAGATTCGGTGGACATTTCAGTTGACATTCGAATTTGCCTAACTAGATGCGGATGGTTGGTAGAGTTTTAGCACCCATTTGTACCTGCGCAAACAGGGCTTCTTGGAGACAGTGACGCATCTCGCATCGTTAGGCTTCCCGCGACCTAGCATTTGGGGATTACTAAGGGTCAATTCCGTGCTTCACGCATGAGAAGGCATTGGGACACATCCAATTCGAACGGAGTATCGCGATCCTGTCGCCAAAGGAATTGGCCTTGGTGGGATGCGGGATGGCATGCAAGGAGGCTATGTAGTTGATTCTATTGCTGATGTGGTTGTGCTCGGGCACCTTCTAGACACCCAAGCAATTTTCGCCGTTTTTCTCTACCATTCGCCGCTCCAAAAACGCCCCGGGACCGGGCAAATCCGGCCCCAATTCATTGAATTCAACGGAAATTTGCCATGGCCCGTACTACGCCGCTTGCTGACATTCGAAACATTGGAATCATCGCGCACGTCGACGCCGGTAAGACGACGACCACCGAGCGCATCCTCTATTACACGGGTCGCAAGCACACGATCGTCGACATCCACGACACCAAGGATCTGAAGACCTCGACGACGACTGACTACATGGAGCAGGAACAGAAGCGTGGCATCACGATTCAGTCCGCGGCCGTGTCGGCGTTCTGGCGCAAGAAGAAGATCAACCTGATCGACACCCCCGGGCACGTGGACTTCACGATCGAAG
>Ga0193752_1001764_pt1 | contig 17454 bp, 13 predicted proteins | sample H1c1metaG_FD_144924 | JGI IMG/M metagenome (GOLD analysis project Ga0193752, IMG submission 144924) | Soil microbial communities from a riparian zone of the East river system, Colorado, United States - H1c1 | ecosystem: Environmental > Terrestrial > Soil > Riparian zone | place: USA: East River... | reverse complement strand
CCGCCAATTCCCGCACGAGGCTGGGCATCCCCGCGCTGTTCAAGTCCAATGCGCGAAACCACTATGAGCGCGACGCTCGCGCCGGCATCAATGTCGGGGCGGGCGCATTCTCCGAGTGGCCGAAGGAGCCCGGACTCGCCGCAATGCGCGACACGGCGTTGCTTGGCGAGTTCGGGCGAATCATGCGTGCGGAGTGGTCGGCGATCGGATTGCGCGGCATGTACGGCTACATGGCGGACCTTGCGACGGAGCCGCGCTGGTTCCGCGTCCACGAGACCTTCAGCGAGGACGCCGACCTGACGTCGTCGATCATCACGACGCTCGTGAAGAACATCCAGGGTGAGCGACTCGGCCCCGGCGGCATCGCGATGACGATGAAGCACTTCCCCGGCGGAGGCGCGCAGGAGGGCGGTGCCGATTCGCACTACGCATTCGGGAAGAATCAGTCGCATCCGAGCGGCGACCTCGCGTACCAACTGAAGCCGTTTCGCGCCGCTGTCACTGCCGGCGTGTCGTCGATCATGCCGGCGTATGGAATTCCCGTCGGCACGAAGTACGCGCCGAATGACGTCGGCATGGCGTTCTCGAGGGGACTCCTCACGGCGCTACTCAGGGACACCCTCGGATTCGACGGCAACCTGAACTCCGATACCGGCATCATCGGCGCGCGAGCGTGGGGGCTCGAATCCAAGACCGTCGACGAACAGATCGCCATCGCCGTGAACGCCGGCGTGGACGTGCTGTCCGGCTTCCGCCTCGGCCAGCAGATCGTCGGCCTCGTGAGGTCGGGCAAGATCAGCACGGCACGGCTCGACGAGTCCGTCCGGCGGCTGCTGGTCGAACAATTCCGCCTCGGCCTGTTCGAGGACCCGTACGTCGATGCGGACCGTGCGGCGTATCTCGTCGGCAATCGTGCCTTTCAGATGCGCGCGGAGGAGGCGCAGCGGCGGTCGATCGTGCTGCTGCAGAATCAGAGTGCGCTGCTTCCGTTACGGGCGCCGACCTCAAGCGCTCCAGTGCGCCTGTACACGATGGGGATGCGCGAGATCGCGGGCGACGCACGATGGAGCGGCTACACGATCACTGTGGGCGACTACGATGCGGCAAAGGGCGAGCGACGCTCGGCCGTACCGGCGGGAACCGACTATGCGGTGCTGCGCGTGGAGGTGAGCAACGAGGGCGCGAACCGCGACCTCACCTTCGGCGGCGCGAACCAGGACGAGCTGAATCTGCTGTCGTTCTCCGACATGGCGAAGGCAAAATCGTGGAAGGTCTCACCGTCGGTGGAGGACATTCAGGCTGTCATGCGCGAGGTCGGTCCGGCGAAGACCGTGCTCGCGATCTACTTCCGTCAGCCGTACGTGCTCGACGAGGCCAGTGGGTTCCGGAGTGCCGGGGCGATCCTGGCGACGTTCGGCGTGCGCGACGCAGCGATCATGGATGTCCTCACCGGCCGATTCAAGCTGACGGGCAAGCTCCCGTTCGCACTGGCGGCAAACGCACAGGCGGTCGTGCGCCAGGCGTCGGACGCGCCGGGCTACGATCGCGCGGATACGCTATTTCCGTTCGGATTCGGCCTTCGGTACTGACGAAGCACGTATCGTCACTCCGAGCCGACGACCTGCGCCCAGCCGAGCTCCGTCCAGTCGAGCTCTTCCTGGATGCGTTGGAACGCGGCGTCGCCGATTGTGTCATCGGACCTGAGCGCCTCGAGCCGTCGCCGCTGTGCGTCCATCGTGGCGCGCACGACTGAAGCGTCGTCGTCAGGCCCTTCGACGGGCGGAGCTGTCGTCTCCTCGTCTCGGCCAGCCTCGGCGCGGCGCAGCTGAACCACGTAGCTGTGCCGCAGCAACGCCGCCGACTCGGCGCCCGGGTGCGCTTCGATTGCCGTCAGTGCCGCTTGCAGCGTCTCGAGGCGGGCAAAACGAACTTCACGGTCGACAGAGCCGTCGTCCTCCAGATGAAGGCGAAGCATGAGCGGACGCAGCGTCAGTCCCTGCAACACCAGTGTGCCGAGCGTGACGCCAAAGGCAGTGGCGAGGATGAGGTCGCGGAAGGGAAAATCGGCTGGCAGTGCGAGTGCGGCGGCGAGTGTCACGGTGCCGCGCATGCCGCACCAGCCCACGACGGCCGCGGCGGGTCCGGTCAGGGACACCGCGTTGTGCGTTGCGAGAACGTCGTCTTCGCGTGAGCGAACGCGCCAACGGCTGACCGCCGCTGCGCCGGTGACCCAGGCGATGCGCGCGAGGATCACCGCGACGCACACGGCCGTCGCGACACCAGCGTACTGCAGCCCTGTCGTCATCGTGACGCGAGCCGCGATCGACTTGAGCTGAAAGCCCACGAGGATGAACGCGAGGACGTTCAGCACGAACACCGCAACTTCCCACACTGCCCACGCCGGGATGCGAATACGCGCGGGGATGACCTCGGCCGCACGACGCGACGCTGCCATCGCAAAGACGACCATCGTGATGATCCCCGAAAGGTGGAGCTGTTCAGCGAGGATCCACACGAGGAACGTGTTGCAGAACTGGAAGACCACCGCGGTGGACACGTCGCGGATGCGCGCGCTCACCGCGAGCGTGATGCGCGCCAGCACGAGCGCGAGGACGATGCTCCCGAGCGTGACGACGAGAAGCATCGGCAGCACGCTCCAACCAGAGAAGGCGGTGATCGTGGCACCCACGGCGAGGCGGTAGACGAGCAGCGCACTCGCGTCGTTGAAGAGGCTCTCGCCCTCGAGGATCGTGAGCAAACGGTGGGGCGGGCGCAGCTGTTTCAGCACCGTGGTGGCGGCCGCGGCGTCCGGGGGCGCCACGATGGCGCCAAGAGCGATCGCGGCTGGCCAGGGCATGCCCGGTACGAGCGCGTGGGCGACGACAGCCACGACGGCGATCGTCAGCGCGACGGCGCCGAGGGCAAGGCTCGCGATGGGCTTCCAGTTGGCGCGCAGGTCGCGTGGCGACGAGTCGAACGCTGCGTCCACGAGCACCGGTGCGACGAACAGTGCGAGCGCGAGCTCGGGATCGAGCGTGAGCGTCGGCGCGCCGGGGACGAGCGCGAGGGCAGCGCCAGCGAGCGCTACCAACGCCGGGTACGGCGCGCCGATCCGCCGCGCGACAGCGGCGAGGGCGGCGCCGCCGACCAACAAGGCAATGACGACCTCGAACACTTCCATCGGTCCTCCAGGCCTGAAGCTTTGACTCGGCTGCGCGACGAGTTTCCCGGAACGGAATCAAACCGGGTGTGGGCGAAGAACAACCGCCGTGGCGCTTCATATGCTGCTAAGCACCGCTTCGCAATGCTATTGAGAAGGCTCGCTTATCAGGCCGTCAATCGCCTTCACGTAGATCGAACGTGCGGCGCGCATTTGATTGAGCCGCAACTCCAACGAGACAGCTACGATGCAGAAGCGGAAACCATGAAGATCACGCGGAGCGGCACTCAGCCATCAGGAAAGGGACCTGCCGACTGGTTCACCGGCACCGTCCGGATCGATCCCTTGTTTCCAGCTGCCTCGCCCGCGCGCGCGGCCGGCAATGCCGTTACGTTCGAGCCCGGTGCACGCACTGCCTGGCACACGCATCCACTCGGCCAGACGCTGGTCGTCACGTTCGGCGCTGGCTTGGTCCAGCGCGACGGCGGACCCATCGAGGAAATTCGTCCGGGAGACGTCGTCTGGTTCGAGCCCGGCGAGAAGCATTGGCACGGCGCGTCGCCGACCACCGCGATGACGCATATCGCCATTCAGGAAGCGCTCGACGGAAAAGCCGTCGAATGGATGGAGAAAGTGAGTGACGCGCAGTATCTGTCTGGGTCAGCTGCGGGCTGAGGCAGCAGACGAACTTGACGGACTACCCATCGCGGAGAGCACACATGAAGCGGGTCAACCTTCTGGTCGGCGTCGGCGCGCTGGCCATCGCCATCCTTCCCGGCGCGTCGCTCGCGCAGCAGCCGCCGGCCGCGCAGCCCTTCGTCGTCGGAAACCCGGTCGGCTTGCCGATCGCGCCCGCGGCCGACGGGAAGTTCGAGCCCATCTCGTCAAACGTGAAGATGTATGGCGCGATCTACTCCGCCGAGAGCTGCTCGTACGATGAAGGACGCGGCGTCATCGTCGTGCCCAACCGCGGCGTTCCGCAAAGCGTCCAGGGCAACAACGCGTGGGTGTCGCTGATCAATCACGACGGTTCAGTGCACACGGCGCGATGGATCGGCGTGCAGAATCCACCAGAACGGACTGCCCTGACGCCGGCACTCGTGCTCAACGAGCCGTACGGCAGCGACATCGCCAACGGGATGCTGTATGTCGCCGACCGCGACGGCGGGACCACCGCGACCGAGCAGAACGTCGCCGTCATCCGTCGCTTCGACATGCGCACCGGTGCGCCGGCCGGTGAGATCCGTGTCGAGCGTGCCCAATGGATCAACGACATCGAGGTCGCGACTGATGGGACGATCTATGCGACGGTGACCGGTACCGCTGATGCTACGACGTGGCAGGTCCTGAAGGTCGCGCCCGACGGCACGACGTCAGTGTTCGTGCAGGGCGCGCCGCTCTTCCAGCCCAATGGCGTGGCGTTCGATCCGCAGGGGAACATCGTCGTGGTCAACGTCGGAGACGCTGCAGTGTTGACATTTTCGCCGGCAGGCCAGCTGCTGAAGACCGAACAAGCCGCGCAACCAGGCAACGATGGTCTTGTCATCATGCCTGACGGCACGAAGTACGTGAGCAGCGTCCGGAACGGAGGTGTCTCACGCATCCGCCCCGGTCAGCCCGCCGAGCTCATCGCGCGAAACATCCCGAGTGCCGCCTCGATGTGCTACGACTCGGGCGCGAACCAGCTCGTGATCCCCATGAACGCGAACAACGGGCTCGCCTTCGTGCGGCTCGATAGATAAGGATGTCGTCCCGACAGGAGCGCAGCGACCGAGGTCCTGTAAAATGGTGTCGTCCCGACAGGAGCGCAGCGACCGAGGGACCTGTAAAATGGTGTCGTCCCGACAGGAGCGCAGCGACCGAGGGACCTGCTCTTAGACCGACCTACTCAAATCAGACATGTTGACCACCCGCACACTTGGCACCCAAGGACTCACCGTCTCCGCCATCGGTCTCGGCTTGATGGGGATGTCGCAGGCGTACGGCACCAACGAAGAGCGCGACGAGCACGAGTCGATCGCCACGATCCATCGCGCCATCGAGCTCGGATGCACCTTCCTCGATACGGCCGAGGTATACGGTCCTTTCGAGAACGAAGAGTTGCTGGGTCGGGCGCTGAAGGAACTGCCGGGCGCACGCGACCGCGTCGTCATCGCGACGAAGTTCGGCTTCAAGATCGACACGAATGGCGCTGTGACCGGCGTGGACAGTCGGCCAGCACGCATCCGCGACGCCGTCGAGGGCTCGCTGCGCCGGCTGCAGACGGACCACATCGATCTGCTGTATCAGCATCGCGTGGATCCCGCTGTACCGATCGAGGATGTCGTCGGCACGATGGCCGACCTCGTGCGCGAGGGAAAGGTGCGCTACCTCGGACTCTCTGAAGCCGGCGAGCAGACGATCCGCCGAGCACACGCCGTGCATCCGATCGCCGCGCTGCAGAGCGAGTATTCGTTGTGGGAGCGGAATCTCGAGCCGCGCATCATTCCGCTGTTGCGCGAGCTGGGCATCGGACTCGTGCCGTTCGCGCCGCTCGGCCGAGGATTTCTGACGGGCAACGTGAAGCGTGCCGAGGAATATCCCGTGGACGATTTTCGCCGCGGCGATCCGCGCTATCAGGGCGAGAACTTCGACGCCAACATGCGCGCGGCGGCGGCGGTCCGAGAGCTCGGCGTGACGAAGGGAGCGACGGCTGGACAGATTGCGCTCGCCTGGCTGCTGCACAAGGGACCCGACATCGTGCCGATCCCGGGCACGAAGCGACGCACGTACCTCGAGGAGAATGTCGCTGCGGCGGATGCGCAGCTGACACCGGCTGAGATGGCGGCACTCGAGACCGCGCTCGCGCCAGAGAAGGTGTCGGGGCCGCGCTATAACGCCGAGCGGATGACGCAGGTGGATCGCTGATGCGTCCGCGCGTGATCTGCCACATGATGACGTCGGTCGACGGACGAATCGTCGTCAATGGCTGGCCGCTCTCGCCCGAAGCAAAAAAGCACTATGAGCACGTGCACGCGAGCTACGACGCCGACGGATGGATCTGCGGACGCGTGACGATGGAACCGTTCGCCAAGCGGATGCGCTCGTACGCAGAAGTCGCGCGCGAGCACACGGGCGGCGCGCCACGCGAGGACTTCATTGCACCTGGCCACCACGAGTCCTTCGCGTTCGCGATCGATCCGAGCGGTCGGCTCGCGTGGGAGTCGAGCGACATCGACGGCGATCACGTCGTTGCGATCCTCTCGGAGCGCGTGTCGGACGAGTATCTCGCTTTTCTGCGCGACCGCCGCGTGTCGTACCTGCTTGCGGGCGCGCGTGACGTCGACCTCGCACTCGCGCTCGAGAAGATCGGCGCAAAGTTCGGATTGCACACGCTGATGCTCGAGGGCGGGGGGCGGATCAACGGCGGGATGCTGAGCGCGGGGCTGATCGATGAGGTGAGCTTGCTCGTCGCGCCCATCGCGGATGGACGCATCGGGACGCCAGCGCTGTTCGATGTCGAGGGCGAAAACGTTACACCATACAAGCTCGCGCTCGAGGCGGTCGAGCGGCGCCCGGACGATATGCTCTGGCTCCGCTACAAAGTCGAGACGAGCATCACTTGACGGTCTCCATTCGCGCCGCGGCGCCCGCGGACGTCGCGGTCATCGGCCGGCTCGGCGCGCTTCTCGTCCGCGTGCACCATGACTTCGATGCAAAGCGCTTCATCGCGGCCACGCCACGGACCGAGCATGGTTACGGCTCGTTTCTCGGATCGCAGCTCGACGAGCCGAATGTCATCGTTCTCGTCGCGGAAGAGGACGGCGAGGTGGTCGGCTACACCTACGCCGGCGTCGAGGGAGCCGACTACATGTCGCTGCGCGGTCCGGCGGGCGTGCTGTACGACATTGTCGTCGACCCGGAGCATCGCGGCCATGGCGTCGGCCGGATGCTGCTCGATGCGACGATCGCCGCGCTTGCGGTGCGCGGCGTACCGCGCGTGGTGCTCTCCACGGCCGAGCGAAACGAGGCGGCCCAACGCCTGTTCGCTCGTGCAGGATTCAGGCGGACGATGATCGAGATGACCCGCGAGATGAACGCCTAGTTGTCGTCCCGACAGGAGCGCGCATAGTTGTCGTCCCGACAGGAGCGCAGCGACCGAGGGACCTGCGCTTCCGTAGTCATGGGTTCGCGATCGGTGGTCGCGAAGACCCAAGGCGCAGCGACGTGATCTGCCCCGTCGTCGTCAACTGCGAAAACGACCACCGCTGCGAAAGCATTTCCGAGATCGGCTGACCGATAGTGGTCGCTGCGCGCGGTTCGGCCGCAGCGCGCATCGTTACACGATCTCCCGGCAGCACCGCGAACCACATCAGGCCGGCGTCCTCGGCCAAAGCCGCTGTCGGTATCTGAAGCGTCGCGCGCGCTCCCGGTGCCACACGACCGAGGTGCCACTCCTGTCGGGCGCCGACGAGATAGACCTGCACGTAGCCGCGGGCCTCGTTATCGAAGCGGACCGTGGCAGCGGACACGTCTGTCGTCACGCGCGGCGGAGCACTGGCGCAGCCGCCAATCATGAGCGTGACGATCAGTGCAGCGGCGAGTGAAACAAGGGAGCGGATGCGTGGCGTAGTCATTGTGTCCTCCTGGACCGGGAACGGCGCGCTCGGCGCCTTATCCCTTAGCGCGCAAAAGACAGCTCAACCCACTCACGGTTCGTGCTGTCCAACGGCGCAGACTGCGTTTCGCTCATTCGTCCCGAGCCACCCAATGCCGACCACTCCTCTCCCAGCCAAGACCAATTCTCCCGCCACGAACGGCTTCCAAGCGCACGGCGTTACTGAACTGTTGCGCGCGTGGGGCTCGGGCGACGCCGGCGCGAGCGAGGAGCTCGTGCCACTCGTGTATTCGGAGCTTCGCCGACAAGCGCGCCGCGCACTGCGTCGCGAGGGCGAGGGCCATACTCTCCAGGCGACCGCACTTGTGCATGAGGCATGGCTGCGCCTCGACGGCCAGCACGACGCCCGCTGGGAGAGCCGCAGCCAGTTTCTCGCCGTCGCCGCGCAGATGATGCGTCGCGTACTCGTCGATCACGCGCGCACGCGCCGGGCACTCAAGCGTGGCGGCGGCGAGACGCAGGTCACGCTTGGCGACGCGATCAATGCTGTCGCGCCGTCCGACTCCGTAGACGTGCTCGCGCTGGACGACGCGCTCGCTCGCCTCGCGATCATGGATCCGCGAAAGGCGCGGCTGGTGGAACTGCGCTATTTCGCCGGACTGAGCATCCCCGAGGCTGCGGCAGCGCTCGGCGTCTCGCTGGCGACGGTCGGCCGCGAGTGGATGGTCGCGCGGATGTGGCTGCGCCGCGAGCTCGAGGCATGACGACGACGCCGACGCACGGCGCACCGGCGCCAAGCGCCTCACCGCCGATGACCCCCGATCGGTGGCGCGCGGTGGACGCGATCCTCCAGGCCGCGCTCGCGTGCGAACCCGAGCGACGCGGCGCGATCGTCGCCGCTGCGTGCGGCGATGACTGGGCGCTGCGCATCGAGGTCATGTCCCTCCTCGCCGCGGACGTCGACGCGGGCGACGACTTCCTCGAGCGACCACACGCGGAGGCGCTCGTGGAACAGCACGCGGCGACGATCGTCGGACGGCTCGCGACCGCGCTCGCCGGACGCTACGTGATCGAACGTGAGATCGCGCGCGGCGGCATGGCGACGGTATACCTCGCACGCGACCTGCGACACGGCCGCCCCGTCGCCATCAAGGTGCTGCGCGAGGAGGTCGCCGCCGCCGTCGGCGCCGAGCGATTCCTCGCCGAGATACGCGTGACTGCGTCGCTACAGCATCCACACATCCTGCCGCTGTTCGACTCGGGCACCGCGGAAGGTCTGCTTTGGTACGCGATGCCGTTCGTCGAAGGAGAGACGCTGCGATCGCGCCTCATGCGCGAGGGGCCGCTTCCGGTCGTCGAGTCGGTGCGCCTCGCGCGCGAGATCGCGGACGCGCTCGATCACGCGCACGTTCGCGGCATCGTCCATCGCGACGTGAAGCCCGAAAATGTGCTGCTGCAGGATGGCCACGCGCTCGTCGCCGACTTTGGCATCGCGTTGGCGCTCGAGCAGGCGGGAGGCGAGCGCCTCACACGCACTGGGCTCGCGCTCGGCACGCCGCAGTACATGGCGCCGGAGCAAGCGTCAGGAGAGCGCGCCCTCGACGCGCGCGTCGACGTCTACGCGCTTGGCGCGGTGCTGCATGAAATGATCGCGGGCGACCCTCCCTTCGCGGCACCGACGCGGCAGGCCGTGGTGCGGCGAATGATGCATGAACAACCGCCCGCGCTCGTCCTGCGTCGGCCCGAGGTGACGCCCATCGTCGACGCTGCCGTCCGCCGCGCGCTCGCGAAGCGTCCTGACGATCGCTTTCCGAGTGCGGCGGCGTTTGCCGCGGCGCTCGCCGTTCCGCTCGCGACGCCCATCCCGGTTTCGTCGCCGGTCGGCACGCCACGTGGTCGCACCGTGTCGGCTCGCGCGGCGCTCTACGCCGCCCTCATCACGCTCGTCGTCGGACTCGTGGGTGGCTTGATCGTCGACCGCTTGGAATTCGCTCGACCTTGGACCAACGGCGCGTCCCCAGCGGCGCGCCCGTCGGCCGATGTTGGTATTGGCCCGCCCACTGTAGTGTCGGGCGACGCATCGCTGACTGTCGTCGATCGCGCCGGCCGTCCGCTGCGCGGGATCACTGCCGAGGGTCCGTGGACACCGCGGTTCTCGCCCGATGGTCGTTTCGTGGCCTACGGCGCGTTGGGCTCGGGGCGGGGCTCGCGCGACGTCTGGGTGGCGGACCTCGACGCAGGCACGACGCGACGAATCACCGACGACGATGCGGACTCGAACGATCCGCAGTGGAGCGCCGACGGCAAGACTCTCGCCTACTCCGTGGCCGCGGAGGGCGGAAAGGATCTGGTGATGCAGCCACTCGCCGGCGGACCGGCGCGCATGTTCGTGGCACGCAATGGGACGCAGTTCCCGAATGATTGGCTGCGCGACGGCAGCGCGCTGCTCGTCACGGATGACGCCGGGGCTGGTGGGCACGACATCGTCGTGCAGGGGGCCGACGGTTCGCCGGCGCGACCGTACGTCGCGACACCCGCCGATGAGACGGCCGCCCGCATCTCAGCCGATGGACGGTGGGTCGCCTATACCTCCGACGAGTCAGGACGCCCGGAGGTGTACCTCGATTCCTATCCGCAGGCAAGAAAGCGCGTGAGGATCTCCTGGGACGGAGGCGTGCATCCGGTGTGGCGTGGCGACGGGCGCGAGCTGTATTACTGGCGCGACGGAGCGCTGGTCGCCGTGGAAGTCGGCCCGGCAAATGGCGACGCAGCGCCGGCGGTCGGCGCGCAGACCGTATTGTTCCGCGCGCCCTACCAGGCGATGCTGAACACCATGTACGACGTATCGAGCGACGGACAGCGGTTCGTGATTGTGCGGGAGCGCTGAAGGAATCGGTCGCCTCGCGTTTTTGCCGCGTTGCGGAAATCACTCCGCTGGACGTTTCCGCTCGTCAGTTAGACTCGTGTGCAGCCGAGTGGCAAATCGGCGTTTCTGCCTTTTTCGAGAATCAAGCTCCTTCTTGGATCCATCTCATTTGTGATGCAGAATGTTTATGGAATAATTCTCGATCCTACGCCAAGTCCGTAATTATTTGGAAATAGTTCGAAAATTTATGCAATAGATGCAGAATTTGATGCAACAAATCGATTGAGCGCACTAAATCCGGATTTAGTGCAACAATTACCAATTTATGGGGAATTCCACTATTTAGTACGGAATTCCCCTTTTTTATGCGGAATTCCGCTCTTTTAATGCAGAATTCGATTATTTAGTGGAAAATTTCCATATTTATGGGCAATCTTTTCCAGATCTTGAGCAATTGCCATTACTGTCGCCACTGGCAAAAGGCGCATGAAAACGCGAAAATCTGCTCCTTTTTTCCGGAAAACGTCAATTTTTAGCGTATTTATTGGAAAAAACAAATGTAATTATCCGTAAATACGGTAAATTGACGCAGAGCGTCTCCCGACAGATGGCAACAATCAAACGAGCACTATGATGGGAAGGAAAAGCAACGCAGCGATTCAAATAGAACGACGGGCTGTCCTGGCCGTCGTCAACGAATTCCCGAATGGCGTTGCGTACACAGAGATACGCGCCGCGTTCGCCGCACGAACAGGGCACCCCATCGCTTACGCCACGGTCAGGCGACGGCTCGACGAGCTTGAAGAAAAAAAACTCGTGGAGCGGATCGATGCGAGGACGCGGAAACCAAGGTATCGCTCGACAACCCTAAGCAAGGGCAACATCGGCGATGAGCATACCGCACCATCGGTTCCAGAAATACCACTCTCCGATGAAGCCCTCAGGCTACGCAGGCTTGTCCGACTCCCGCGTACCCTACGAACTCCCGTCAGCTACAACCGAGAATTCCTCGATGAGTACGAACCAGGAGAAACCTGGTATCTGCCAGAGGAGGCACGCGAACGCCTACGCGAGCGTGGAACGACGGCCTACGCGAATCAGCCGGCAGGAACGTACGCCCGGGATATCATGGGGCGCCTCATCATCGACCTCTCCTGGGGGTCAAGCCGATTGGAAGGAAACAAATACACCAGAATCGATACAGAGGAACTGCTGAAGGATGGCCGCGAAGCGGAAGGCACGTCCGACCTCGATAAGCAGATGATCTTGAACCACAAAGCCGCCATCGAGTTCCTTGTCGAAAATGCCCAAGAGATCGCCTTCAATCGCTACACCGTTCTTGGCTTGCACGCTCTACTCTCCGAGAATCTCATGACGAACCCAGACGACGAAGGACGTCTGCGTACACGCACCATCGGGATTGGGACATCGGTCTACAGTCCGACTGAAGTCCCGCAAATCATCGAAGAACGATTTGACCGGATACTCGCCAAGGCAACAGCGATCCCCGACCCCTTTGAGCAATCGTTCTTCATGATGGTCCATCTGCCGTACCTGCAGCCATTCATGGATGTGAACAAGCGCACATCGCGCCTCGCGGCAAATATCTCGTTGATCAAGGGCAACATGTGCCCGCTCTCGTTCGTGGACGTGCCAGAACAGCTCTACACGGACGGGACTCTCGCGGTCTATGAGCAAACGGATATTGTCCTGCTGCGCGAGGTGTTTGAATGGGCCTATCAACGCTCGTGCGAACAGTTCACAGCGCTACGTCAGTCAATGGGAGATCCTGACCCAATTCGACTAAAGTATCGTCTACAGTTGAGGGCGCTGGTGACAGACATGATACGCGATGGGATATGGCCAACCGACGAACGCATTTCTGAGTGGACGAAGATCAATGGGATTCCAGAGGCCGATCGCGCAGCGTTTGTGGTCGCTTCGAGAGCGGCGCTAGTTGGTCTTCGTCCAGACATCCTGGCGCGGTACAGCGTGCGGCTCAGCGAGTTCACCACTTGGGAACAGGCCGTCGCGAGCCAACGTGTGACAGCCAGGGCTTAAGCCAGCAAGTCACTGGGATGCATGCAAGAACCTCCCTGCTCAGGGACAATCGCGAGCCTACTTCCCCAGCTTCGCCCGGAAGAAGGCCACCGTCTTCGGCCATGCCTGCTGCGCCGCGGCGGCATTCGCGGGCGTGTTGTCCTGGCCGCGCAGGAATCCGTGGCCCGCGCCCTCGAGGATGTGATACTCGTACGACTTGCCGAGCTGCTTCATCGTCGAGTCGGTTGCTGGAATCGTCGCGTTGATTCGCGCGTCGCTCCCGCCGTACAGGCCGAGCACTGGCGCCTTGATCGCCGCCATCTGCTCGGCGGTCGGTGGTGAGCCGTAGTACACGACCGACGCGCCGAGCGATGGCGAATGCGTTGCGTGGCTGAACGAGCGCCCGCCGCCCCAGCAGAAGCCGACGATGCCGTACTTCTGCTGCGCAGCGGGCAGCGACATGCCGTACTTCGCGACCGCGTCGATGATGCGATTGCCGATTTCCGGCGACACCTGACCGATCGCGGCGCGTCCGGCGTCTGCTGCCGGATCCGCCTTGAGATCGCCCGTACGGAACATTGTCGTCAGATCGGGCGCGATGCCGATGAAGCCGTCTGCCGCGAGCTGGTCGGCGACACCGCGCGTCCACGTGTTGATGCCGGTGTTCTCATGGATGGCGATGACGACGGGTGCTTTGTCCTTGCGCTCCGGGTAGACGACCCACGCCATCACGCTGTCGGTCGCGCCGACCTTGATGGCCACCCACTCTGCATGCCGAGGCGACTTCGCGAGTCGCTCGGCGGCGTTTGCGCCCGACGCGGGAATCGAATCGGCTTGCATTGGGTGGGCAGCAGCCAGAGCGCCGACGCGCATGTCGTGGTCGCCGTGTTCATCGAGTGCAGCGGCGGGACGCACCCTGCCGGCGGCGAAGCCGATGCCGGCTATGACGACTGCAGCAGAAATGCCGAGTACTGGGCGCATCTACGTTCTCCGAGTTGGTGGGTAGGCCTAAGGTCGTCAAAGCGTCAGGCCCGCAACAGGTCCTCGATCTTCACCGGCAGTTCACGCACGCGCACGCCGGTGGCGTGATACACCGCCGATGTGATTGCCGCGGCCGTTCCCGCGAGTCCGATCTCGCCGACGCCACGCGCGCCAAGTTCATTCAACACTTTGTCCGGATGGTCGAGGAACGTCACGTCGATCGGCGGTGCATCAGCGTTCGTGCTCATGATGTAGTCGGCGAGGTTGCTGTTGATCGGCGCACCGTAGCGCTTGTCGTATCGCGCCTCCTCGAACAGCGCCATGCCGATCCCCATCACCACGGCACCCTCGATCTGGTTGCGCGCCGGCTTCAGGTTGATCATCCGCCCCGCGTCGATGACGCTGACGAATCGCGACACGCGAAGCCGCGCCGTCTCCGGCTGCCACGTCACCTCGGCGAACTGCGCACCGAACGAATGCAGCGAGTACTTCCGGCTTTCTTCGCCACCGAACGTGCTCGGCGACTGTCCGTCACCCCTCGCCGCGCGGACGTTCGCGCGCGTGAGGACGTCGTCTATCAGGACACCGGACGACGCGGCGCTCTTCTTCGAGACACGACCATTGGTTAGCTGGAGATCGGATGGCTTTGCGTCCTTGAACGGCGCGTTCGGCCCGGACGTCGCCATGTAAGGACGCAAAGCCATCCGATCTCCAGCGGTGGAGACAGCAGGAATCACCGACGCCGTCACCCACGACCCACCGGAGATCGGTCCGGGCGGCAACGTCGTGTCGCCGAGCCGAACGTCGATCTTGTCGAGCGGAATCCCTGTCGCTTCCTGAACGACGAGCGCAAGCACGGTGTAGGTGCCCGTGCCGACGTCCTGCGTCGCGGTTCTCACCGTCGCCGTGCCGTCGCGCCCGATCTCTACCGATGCATTTGCGTCTGACCGCATCGCGCCCCACGAACACGCTGCCACTCCCCAGCCGATCGTCAATCCGTCGCGCTTCATTGCGCCCACCTTCGGATCGCGTCGCGACCAGCCGAACTTCTCGGCACCCACCTGCAGGCACTCCAGCAGGTGCCGCGACGAGAAGGGCAGCTTGTTCGACTCGTCCTGCGCGGGCTCGTTGCGCTTGCGCAGCTCGATCGGATCCATGTTCAGCGCGACCGCGAGCTCGTCCATCGCCGACTCCATCGCGAAGAGGCCTGGCACCGCGCCAGGACCGCGCATCGCCGTCGGCGTTCCGATGTTGCGACGCACCAACGCCGACGCCACGCGCAGGTTCGGTACGCTGTACATGAACGGCGTCGACTCGCCGCACTCCTCCTTGTAGTCGTCGAGCATCGACGTCTCGTTCAGATATTCCTGGTGCAGCGAGACGAGCTTGCCGTCGCGGCTCGCACCGATGCGGAACCGCTGCTGCGTGCGCGGCCGATGCCCCACAGCTTCGAACATCGACTGTCGCGATACGACGAGCTTTACCGGCGCACCGACCTCACGCGCGACACCTGCGGCGAGAATCGAATGACTCCACGGCCAGAGCTTGCCACCGAAGCCCGAGCCGAGGAAGTGCGTGATGACGCGCACGTTCTCCTTCGGCACACCGAGCATCTGACAGAGCACATCGCGGTGGTTCAGGATCGCCTGCGACGTCTCGTACAACGTGACCTTGTCGCCGTCCCACGCCGCGACCGTCGCATGCAGCTCGATCGGGTTGTGCACCTCCGTCGGCGTGACGTACGTCTGGTCGATCTTCACCGCCGCGGACTGGAACGCCGCGTCCACGTCGCCGCGCTGGCTTTCCTGCTGCAACGGCTGTTCCGCGACAAGACGCGAATCGACGTTGTGCGACTCGGCAGCATATCGAACGCGCACGGCGTCTGACGCTGCCTTCGCCTGTTCCATCGTCTGTGCGACGGCCACGGCGACAAACTGCCCGTAGTAGCGCACGACATCATCCTCGAACGGCGGCCGCTTCTCGTCGATGATGCCGCTAAAGCCCTGCGCCGGCGCGCTGCGGAAGAACGGTTTGATGTTGGCGCGATAGTAAACCGCCTTCACGCCGGGCAACTTCCTCGCGGCACTGGCGTCGATCGAGACGATGCGGCCACTCGCGATCGTGCTGCGCACCGGGACGGCGTACAGCATTCCCGTGAGGTTGACGTCGGAGGTGTAGACGGCGCGGCCACTCACCTTGAGCGGGCCGTCGATGCGCGGCAGCTTGCCGCCGAGCACTTTCGGCGCGTCGGGCGCGCCAGAGTGTTTCGTGCTCATACGGTTGCCATCCCGGTCGCGAGGCGAAGCGCATGCGCGAGGCATCGCTGCGCCAGCTCGACCTTGAAGCCATTCTCGCTCTGCGGCTTTGCATCACGGAGTGCGAGCGCTGCCGCCTGCTTGATCGTCCCTTCGTCCACCGCTGCACCCGTGAGCGCCTGCTCGGCTCCCAGCATGCGCCACGGCTTGGTGCCGACGCCGCCCATCGCCAGGCGCACGTGAGTGAACCGCCCACCGGAAACTGAAACGACGACCGCCGCCGACGCGAGTGCGAACTCGTACGACGCGCGATCGCGCAGCTTGAGGTAGCGCGATGTCGCTCCCGCGCGAGGTGGCGGCAGCGTGACGTGCGTGACGAGGTCGCCCGGTTCGAGCACCGTCTCGCGGTTCGGTGTTGAGCCGGGCAATAGATGAAAGTCCTGGAATGGAATCGCGCGGGTACCCTTCGCACCTTGCACGTGGACTGTCGCCTCGAGTGCGGCGAGCGCCACGTTCATGTCCGATGGATTCGTCGCGATGCACTGCGAACTGGTGCCGAGAATCGCGAGCGTGCGGTTGCTTCCTTCAATGGCGGAGCACCCGGAGCCCGGCTCGCGCTTGTTGCACGCCATCGCCGTGTTGCGGAAGTACATGCACCGCGTGCGCTGGAGCAGGTTGCCGCTCGTCGTCGCCACGTTGCGCAGTTGCGCGGACGCACCGGACAGCAATGCCTCCGAGAGCACGCGATAGTCGCGCACGACGACGGGGTCCTGTGCGAGCGCCGCATTGCGCACCAATGCGCCGATCTTCAGTCCGCCGTCGGTCGTGCGCTCGACCTTGTTCAGGCCGAGATGATTGATGTCGACGAGTCGTGTCGGACGCTCGACGTCGAGCTTCATCAGATCGACGAGCGTCGTGCCGCCGGCGAGGAAGCGAACCGGCGCGCCCTGCTGTGCTGTCGTCGACTGCGCGGCGATCCCGATGGCTTCCGGAATCGTGCGTGCGCGCGTGAACTGAAAGCGTTCCATGTTGGTACTCGTTGTCAGAGTGGTCAGCTTTTGCTTACGCGCGTGTTGCCACGCACTTCCTGGATTGCCGCGACGATGTTCGGATAGGCGCCGCAGCGGCAGATGTTGCCGCTCATCAACTCCTTCACATCGGCGTCGGCCGGCCCGCAGGGCTCCTTCATCAGCGCGACCGCCGACATGATCTGCCCTGACGTGCAGTAGCCGCACTGGTAGCCGTCGTGCGCGACGAACGCGGCCTGCATCGGATGCAGCGACTCCGGCGTGCCCAACCCCTCGATCGTCGTGATGTCGTCGCCCTCGTGCATGAGCGCGAGTCGCAGGCACGAGTTGACGCGCGTGCCGTTCACGTGGACAGTGCACGCGCCGCACTGTCCGTGGTCACATCCCTTCTTCGTGCCGGTCAGCTGCACCGTCTCGCGCAGCGTGTCGAGCAGCGTGGCGCGTGGGTCGATACGGATCCTGTGCGTCGCGCCGTTGATGCGGAGCGCGATTGGCACCGTGCCCGGAATGTCGGGCGCACTCGGCGG
>Ga0193752_1001763_pt1 | contig 17462 bp, 18 predicted proteins | sample H1c1metaG_FD_144924 | JGI IMG/M metagenome (GOLD analysis project Ga0193752, IMG submission 144924) | Soil microbial communities from a riparian zone of the East river system, Colorado, United States - H1c1 | ecosystem: Environmental > Terrestrial > Soil > Riparian zone | place: USA: East River... | reverse complement strand
CTTGGTTTAGGTGCTCAGGCCGGCGAGTCTCGCCTAAAACAAGTTGCAAACGAAGGCGGGTTCACAAAATTTCGCCGGGCAACCGAGACGCCGTTCAACCTTGTTCTTGAGGCTAAGCCGTAGCTCGAGCCAGGTCGATCTCGAAGAGGCTTAAACTTATCCCGCTATAATGCTTTGGAAGGGTTGCTGATTCTTCAGGCGATACGATGCCGACAAACGTGAATCCGCACTGCTGGTAATACTCGATGAGTTTTGGGTTGTCGCCCCATGTGTCCATCCGAACAAAGCGAAGGCCGCGCTCTTTTGCGTGAGCCTTTGCCCAATCGGTGATCGAACGAACATAACCTCTGCCGTGAAAGGACGAAGCGGTGACGATGCGGTGAATATACATCGCTTTGTCACCGCTTTTCTCACCCCAAATGATCGGGTCTTCGTAAGCCACCGAAAATATGCAGGCCGTTTCGGTGTCGTCGATGATCTTCCACAACCTGACCTCAGCGATCTCGCGAGCTACCAATTCCTGATCGAATGCGAGCCAGTGCTTATGAAAGACCGTTTTCTGAAACTCTATCGCTTCATCATAGAGTTCAAAGATCTTCTTAACATCCGGGGTTGTCGCGGTTTGAAACTCCATCATCTATAGTTCCGCGAGCTTTGCGACAGTGCGCCAGTTACGGCCTGTCACGGCAAGCTTTAGTTTCTTTTCAATAAAGGATTTACCGAGTAGGCTGTCTATCACGCCCATGGGCAGGTAGCAATAAAGTTCCCGTCCGATGACGGCATAGCTTTCGCCTTTTGGAGCGGCTTCAAGCAATTGCTGTATTTTTTCGGCCGGCATCTCTTCGCGAAGGAAAAGTACGTGCATTTCCTTGTGGCTTACAAATTCTCCGGCGAAGGGGTTTGCAGCCATTATCGGCTCGATCGTATTTTGCTCGCGGATCATTACCGGTATCAGCTTGCCGAAATCTTTCTCGATCACGGTCTCCAGCTTTTTTACCAAAGACTGCTCCGATGCCTTCTTCGCGTCGAACGCAAGATTTCCGCTGTTCACATAACTAACAACATTTTCCAGCCCGAGCGATTCGAAAGACTTCTTCAACTCGACCATTTTTATCATCGTGTTGCCGCCTACATTTATCCCGCGGAGCAGTGCAATGTAACGCATACCTAATATTTGCTCATATCGATGACAAAGCGATATTTAACGTCCGCCTTGATGGTGCGGTCGTAGGCGACAGGGACCTGCTCCATCGTGATCACTTCGACATCAGAAGTGATATTGTGCTCCGCACAGAAATCGAGCATTTCCTGTGTCTCTTTGATCCCGCCGATTCCCGAACCGACCAGCGAACGGTTGTTCACCATCAGCGAGAACGAATGCACCGGAAGCGGTTTTTCGGGAACACCGACCAGCACCATATGTCCTTCGTATTTCAGCAGGTTGAGGTACATGTTCAGGTCATGTTCCGCTGATACTGCGTCGATCAATAGTTCAAAGCTTGCGGCTAATGGCGTCAGTGCCGCCGGATCGCGAGTCACGACAAAGTTATTCGCGCCCAGGCCCTTCGCGTCCGGTTCCTTGCCCGGCGATGTCGAAAAGACCGTAACATCGGCACCCATCGCCGATGCAAGCTTTACAGCCATGTGCCCCAAACCGCCGAGGCCGATGACGCCGACCTTCATTCCCGGCCCGGCCTTAAAACGGCGCAGCGGCGAATATGTCGTGATGCCCGCACACAGCAGCGGAGCGACTCCCTCGAGCGGCTGGCTGGGATCGATCTTCAACGCGTAATCCTGATCGATCACATAGTGCTTTGAGTAACCGCCGTAAGTCGGCGTCTTGCGATCCATTTCAGTGCCGTTATAGGTGTAGGACGAGCCCTTTAGGCAAAATTGTTCGACGTCGTTTTTACACGGTTCGCATTCGCCGCAGCTATCGATGAAGCATCCGATGCCGGCAATGTCGCCGACGGCAAATTTGCTTACCCCGCTGCCCGCTTCAGTTACGCGGCCGACGATCTCGTGGCCGGGAACCATCGGGTAGGACGAATTTCCCCACTCGTTCTTAGCCTGATGTATATCCGAGTGGCAAATGCCTGCCCACATTATTTCGATGGCAATATCGTTTTCGCCAACATCGCGTCGGCTAAATGTAAGATCAGAAAATTCGGCCTCAGGCCCATGAACTGCGTATCCTTTTGTTTCCAGCATTAAGTTGCTCCTTGTTCTATATATGATTTCAGCCTACGGTTGCGATCACTTTTAGTTCGATGGCTATCGGCGTCGGCAGTTTATTTATTTCAACAGTCGTTCGACACGGTTGATTCCCGGCGAAATATTCCGCGTAAACACGATTATACGCGGCGAAATCGTCCTTCATATTCGTCAGAAATACGGTGACATCTACTATCTTATCCCACGACGAACCCGCGTCCTCTAAAATGAATCTTACATTCTGAAAAACGGACCGGCATTGGGTTTCGATATCATACGAAACTATTTCGCCCGCCTCATTCAGCTCGACACCCGGTATTTTCTTTGTTCCCTTTTCCCGCGGGCCGACGCCCGAAAGGAAGAGCAGGTCGCCGACGCGCCGTGCGTGCGGATAAAGCCCGACCGGTTCTGGTGCTCTTGATGAGTCGAAAGTGTTTGTCATTTCTATCAGCGATATTTCCTACGATCTTACCAAACTCTATTGAACAAAAAAATACATCCGTTTTGGGTCCGACATCGAATAAACTTAAAGCAGTCAGGTATATTCAAATATGAGACGACGAATTCTTCAAATATTGTCAGGACTATTGATCTCGGGCCTATTTTGCACGTCCGCTATTGCAGCCGAACAGACTGCCATTTTCGCGGGCGGTTGTTTTTGGGGTGTCGAGGCTGTTTTTGAACACGTAAAAGGCGTGACAGACGTTCGGTCGGGCTATTCCGGCGGGACCCGGAACACTGCGACCTATGATGACGTTAGCAGCGGCACGACCAGGCATGCCGAAGCGGTCGAAGTGCGGTTCGATCCGGCAAAGATCACCTATGAGCAGCTTTTGAATATTTTCTTCGTCGTCGCTCACGACCCGACCGAGGTCGATCGGCAAGGCCCGGACCGCGGCCCGCAGTATCGATCGGTCATATTTTACAAAGACGACAGCCAGATGCGTTCGGCTAAGGCTTTCATCGACGCGATAAATGCGTCAAAGGCTTTTAAGAAACCGGTCGCGACCAAACTCGTTCCTTTCGCCGCTTTCTATGAGGCCGAGGAGTATCATCAGAATTATCTAAAAAATAATCCGACCGATTCGTACATCGTTATGAACGATATGCCGAAACTGGCCGCTCTGAAGCAAAAGTTTCCCGATCTTTACACGGGCGAATAGGCTAATACCGCTGTAGCGAACGCAGGATCTTTTCTGTGTCGGCAAGTGAGATCATCACCTGTAACGCGTCATTCTCGGCGGCGCCGTGCATACCGTTGTAATGAAAAGCGGTTTTCCCGACGTTGAACCAGTCCGTCATTGCGAAATTCTTGAGTTTACCGGCGCCGTCCAGATCTTGCGGCTCGTACATCAGATCGATCTTGCCCACTGCCGACGGAATGATCTTTGTGGAGTCGTACGGCAAACCGCCGATCCCGTCAAACCCTGCTTCGAATGAGAACCGCTGAACCTTGCCGGTCGCCAATTTGCGGGAATAGATGATGACCAGTTCCTTATTTTCCAGCGACACCATTGACCCGAGTTTTATCTGGATCTTTTCGACCCTAAACCCGGCGGGTATCCAAGTTGGCAACGGGATCGGAGTTATTTTCTTAGCCTGATCCAGTTGCTGCGATTGAAAGTCAGACACACCGGGAAAACGGCTCGCCTGAGCCAAGCCTAACGATGCAGAAACGGTGATCAAAAACGCCAAACAAATTAACTTTTTCATAAAGACTATTTCGATTTCTCGGCCCAGATCTGCACGAGATTTACCAGCGTATCGGTCGATTTCTCAAGTCCTTTACGCGAATTGAATTCAAGCTTGCCGTGAAAATTATGGCCGCCCGTGAAAAGGTTCGGCGTCGGCAATCCCATCGCGGTCAAACGAGAGCCGTCGGTACCGCCGCGTATCGGCCTTATTTCCGAGGGAACACCGGCACGTTTTGCCGCCTCGATCGCATAGTCGGTCAACTGCGGATAATCCTTCAGCACCTCTTTCATATTCAGGTAGCCTAGCTCGCTTTTATAGTCGATCCTGGTGTCGGGATATTGCTTTTGGATATCCGCGACGACCTTTTTCACGGCGTCTTCCTGGCCGGTAAGCCCGCTAATATCAAAGTTGCGTAAGAGTATCTTTATCGTCGATGTCTCTTCCGACATATTCGACGAATACGGGTGAATGAAGCCGACACGTCCTTCGGTAGTTTCCGGCCGGTCGCTCACCGCTTTTTTGAACTCGGCGAGAAACGCTCCGGCGGCGTACAGGGAATTGATCATTATTCCTTTCGCCGTTCCGGGGTGTGTGTTCTTGCCGTGAAATGTCACGGTCGCCGTTCGTGCCGACCACGTTTCGTTCGATATATCGCCGAGCTGTTCGCCGTCTACCGTGTAGGCGAATTTCGCACCCCAACCCTTGATATCAAATTTATCAATGCCGCCGCCGACCTCTTCGTCGGGCGTGAATGCGATCGCGATGTTGCCGTGCTTGATCTGTGGGTTTTGTTTCAGAATGTCGATCATCGTCATCAGTTCGGCGATGCCCGATTTATCGTCCGACCCAAGCAGCGTCGTGCCGTCCGCCGTGATGATGTCGTCACCGATCAAGTTTTTCAGGTCTGGATTCTGTGCGACCGTGATGACCTGTGTCTTGTCGTTCGGCAAAATAATGTCGCCGCCCTGATAATTCTTGTGAATGATCGCGTTGACATTCGCCCCTGAAACCGCCGGCGACGTGTCCATATGCGCGATAAATCCGATCGTCGGAACCTTGGAATTATCCGGCAGATTTCCCGGCACCAACCCGTAAACAATTCCCCATTCGCTGACGCTCACATTCTGCACGCCAAGCGCCTTCAACTCACCTTCCAGCAACTTTGCCAGATCAAGCTGCTTCTTAGTACTAGGCGGCGCAGGCTGATCCTCAGCCGACTGCGTGTCGATCTTTACATACCGCAGGAACCGATCCATCGCTGATTCGCTCGGCAGTTTTGTTTGGCCAAAAGACGTTATGGCGAGAGCGAGAATGGATAAGAAAATGAGCCGTAATTTCATAATTGTATTCGTTCGTACATGGTCATCTTAAAAAAATGTTTGCGTTTATCGCAATCCCGATCATCGGAGCCAAGTCCTTTCGATGCTTCGCAATAGATCTCAGCATCAGCATTGTCGCTCTTTGATCTGCAACTGGTTGTTTGGCAGCGAGTTCCTTAGTATTTTCGACGAAGTCGATATCAGCGGTCGCGATCATCAAATTAACCCAGCGTCGAAACTCTCGGCGTACTGTATTTGTTTCGCACAATTTAAAAGCAATGCTGCGAAGCCTATCCCCCTGATGAGTCGTTAGGTCGATGGTTTTTATATGGTCAAGAAAATATTCCTTAAGATATCCGCACCGGTACGCAGGTATTTCGATCTCCAGAAAATCGATCACCTCATCAAGTGCTAATTCTCGATTATCGGAAAATTTTTCTTGGAGTGGATACAAGAGTTTTGTCCAAAGATGATCATTTGCTTTTATAAACTTTTCTCTTGCCTCTGTTACATCAGCCGGTTCGCTGTTCTGCGGGGCAAACGGCCAATGTTGCTGCCAAACTTCATGAAATCGCCGGTGTTCCCGAAAGGATATCTGCATTGAAACAAAATATGCATTATTCGACATGATAGAAAGACTAGGGCTTTAATGAAATTTCAATCGCGGCAACTATCCTCAAAAACTCTTCAGGCTTAACGATCTTCAGTCCGCGAAAACTCTGTCGAAATTGCTTGCTTTCGACATCGATCCCGGTCATTAGATCGAGCATATCTTTGTCCGTTGTAACAATAAAATCAGCATCTACGAGGGCGGCTAAATCGATGTACGGCTCGTCTTTTTGATTCCTTGGCAATTGAAAGGCTCGTGGAACTCGGCCTACGAATGTTGTTTGGTCGACTATATGCGAGATAAATGATTCAGCGTCATCCGTTGTTACCGATGGAAACATCCTGAGTGTCTCAGGCCGGGTCAGCACGTCGCGAACCTCAACCAATATCTCCGTGCTGATGAAATGTGCCACCACACCTTCAAGAATGAGGTTCGTACAAGCACGGCTCGTACCGAGCGGCGAAAAGAACGCTCGCCAGAAAACGCTACAGTCTAATATGACTCGCAGCGGGTCATTCATTACGGCCTTCCATTCGGATATCGATCCTGGAAAGCTTTCTTACGCACTCCATTCATAAATTCGTCGAGTTCATTCTCGGTCATCCCGCTCTCTTCAAATTGTTTTCTAACTGGAGCGAGCCGTAAGTCGAGGTTGACCTGTCTCGATACCATTTCTGAGACGTAGTTATTTAAGGATAAGCCCCTGCCTATCGCCCTTTGTGCCAGTGCGGCCTCCACTTCCGGTTTAAGATCTAAAACAACAGACATTTTTCACCTCACCAAAACTACTTTTCTAGAATTTAACACAAACATTCTTCTCTTCCGAAAAAAACTTGAGTGCTTCAAAGCCGCCTTCGCGGCCGATGCCGCTGTCTTTTACGCCGCCGAATGGTGTTCGCAGATCTCTTAGCAGCCAGCAATTTACCCAGACAATGCCGCTTTCCAGTAGAGCAGATACGCGGTGGGCACGGGAAAGGTTTTCGGTCCAGACGGTGGCCGACAAGCCGTAGCGGACGCTGTTCGCATAGCTGAGCACTTCGTCTTCGGTATCAAACGGCATTATCGTGACGACCGGGCCGAATATCTCTTCCTGATTCGTCCGGCAATCGTGCGGCAAGCCTTCGATGACCGTCGGTTCGATGAACCAGCCTTTTAAATGCGGAATGCGGAATGCGGAATGCGGATTTTCTGTCGGCCCGCCGTTCTCTGCAAAGTCCACAGCGTTTCCGCCCGTCAGGATCGTGCCGCCTTCTTCGCGAGCCAGATCGATATAAGACAATATTTTTTCAAAGTGCTGCTTTGAGACGATCGCTCCGAGGTCGGTATCAGGTTCCAAGGGGTCGCCGACCTTTAACGCGGCGACGCGTGCGACGAAATCCATTTTGAATCTTTCATACAGCGGACGTTCGATAAATATCCGCGAACCGCAGAGGCAGATCTCGCCTTGGTTTGAGAACGAAGAACGCACGGTGGTTGCCAGCATTTCTTCGTAGTTGCAGTCGGCGAAAATGATGTTCGGATTTTTGCCGCCGAGTTCGAGCGAGAGCTTTTTGAACATCGGAGCGGCGACACGGGCAATCTCTTCGCCGGTCTTCGTCCCGCCTGTGAATGAAATTGCTTTTACATCTCTATGGCCGACTATCGCGGCTCCAACCTTCGGCCCGAGGCCGTGAACGATGTTCAGAACGCCGGCGGGCAAACCCGCTTCGATACAAAGTTTCGACAGAAGATAAGCCGTCATCGGCGTCACTTCCGACGGCTTAGCGACGACCGTACAGCCCGCCGCGATCGCCGGGGCGATCTTCCATGTAAACAAATAAAGCGGCAGATTCCAGGGCGAAATACACCCGACCACGCCGAGCGGCTGCCGCAGCGTGTAATTTATCGCCTGCCCGGTTGTATCGTGCGATTCGTTCGCGACATGCATCGCCGCCGTTGCGTAAAAACGAAAATTTACGACTGCGCGTGGAATATCGACCGACCGAGCCAGCGAAACAGGCTTTCCGTTATCGATCGATTCTGCCAACGCCAGCGATTCGAGATCGCGTTCGATCAAAGCGACCAGCCGCATCAATATCACAAATCTCTCTTCGGCCGGCGTCCGCGACCACGCCGGAAACGCGAGCGTCGCCGCCTCGACCGCCAACTGTACATCGCGATCGTCCGAATCAGGTATCTGCGAATAAACCTCACCCGTCGCCGGATCGAAATTATCCAGATACACGCCCGATGCAGGCTTCACTAATTCGCCGCCGATGTAATTTTCGATTGTATCCATTTCAGGCTCAAGGATATTTTAGCATTGAAACTTTCACAGCCCCTCCAGTTCAAACCGTCTCTGAACATAAGGGAAATATTTTTTCATTTATCTCTTATAAAATCAGGAGATCACTGAAAATGGCTTATACGACGACAGTAAATCCTCCAATGCAAATGCCGACCATAGATATAGGCGGCAAAGTCGTTTATAAGGCCGGCACTTGGGGCAGCAGATATCCTGTGCGTAAAGTGATGCTCACTCTACGGATGACCGATCCTTCGGGGGCAGTTACTCCAATCGGAAACGGCTCGACCGACCTCAACGGAAATTTCAAGCTTAGAAGCGGTGCCGTTACGACGTCTTTCTCAAAGATCTCACTTGAGGTTTGGGATATCTCTATGGACGACACATACAGTTTAACGCTGTATCCCGGACTGGTCGGCCCGAACGGCGGTTTTCAGGATGTAAGAGATGTCGTATTTCCGTTCGCTCCGCCGCATCCTGAACTAGCTCTCGTAAACTCGATCCCGTTTGCTGATATTCAAAAGCTGGTAAAAAAGCTTAGCGATATCGTAAGGTCTCCTCAATATCCGGTCGCCATTGAACTGATAAGCGAATGGAGAGCGATCGTGCCTAAGATCCCGTATGGCGATATGTCTGACGATCCAACCTCGCGGATCACAGCGGTGAACGGGCGAAAACTGGACAAGCCAGTTCCTATTAGAATGCCTGACGATGTCCGGTCGCAAAATGGACAGCAGGCCCAAAAGCTGCGCGACGCCCAAAAGAAATACGACAGGCCGATCCCGGTTATCACGCCGGCTCAGAAACTGCTCCATATGCTGAGCGGAACCGATCTTACAAAAGAGATCGCAAAGCGCATCTCGGACAAGATATTTCTTCACGGCATCGTTTCGGGAAAGGCAGGAGCTGGAGCCGATTCGTTCGTCACGATTCTCGATGGCCTTTCGCGAGTGACGCTGAAGCAGCTGGAAACAGAACCGATCCTAAAAAGGCTGGTCCTCGCGTTGCAGCGGGCGGCGAGATTGCCGTTTCACTTCGACTCGGTCGTGGAAGAAGCCGCCGCCGATATGGCTGCCGCCTCATCTCTTGTATGTCTGGCCGGCCTCGCAGCCCGTGACAAGGCAACGCCCAAGATCTCTATAGATTATTCGCATTTCTTCGCATCAGCGGGAGGAGACGATCTTCGCCCCTATGTAAAACTGAGTATTCTTGTAGCAAAGAAGTAGGCGTTATACCTTCGCAAACGTCAGCCCGGTCTGTCCCTGGTATTTTCCGCCGCGGTCTTTGTATGAGACTGAGCAGTCTTCGTCGGATTCGAAGAAAAGGATCTGGCCGATGCCTTCGTTGACATAGACGCGCAAGGGCAGATTTGCGAGGTTTGCGATCTCGACAACGAGGCGACCGGTCCAGCCGGCTTCGAGCGGTGTCGTGTTTACGAGCAGGCCGGCACGGGCGTATGTCGATTTGCCGAGCGCGATGCCGGTAATGTTTCGCGGCATTTTGAATGTTTCCACCGTGACGCCGAGGCCGTAATGATGCGGCGGCAGCAGATAATATTTCGAGCCGTCATCGGATGTCTGTATCTCAGGCTCGATCAGCGAATACTGTTCGTCAAAACGTTTCGGGTCGATCTCCTTTCCGTGGACTGACGAGAATATGCGAAAGCCGTCATCCGCCAGCCGCATATCGTAACCGTAGCTCGACGCACCTGCCGAGATGATCTTGGTGCCATTCACCTCGCGCAGCAGCTCCGGCAAAAAAGGGACGATCATCTGTTCCTGCTCGGCCATCCGCCGCAGCCAAATATCCGATTTAATGGTCATATAGTTTGGAGTTCCAGCTTTAGCTGGCCTCGTTATTCAGACACGACTTGTTGCTACCGATGCGGCTAACATTCGAATCGATAGTAATAATAACGCAGGCCAGCTAAAGCTGGAACTCCAAACTTAATTTTGCAAGATCTTCATCGTCCCGTCGCCCACGGTAAATTTCAACGAGACGCCGCCGGTGCCGGATTTTGCGACGATGGATTTATCGGTGAATTCCGCCTTGCGGACGCGAGGCTTGAATTCGGTAAAGGCGTTTTCGATCTTACCGGTGCGGAGGATCGAAGCATCGAAATCCGAGTTCAGGCCGGACGGAAGATTCAGCGACATTGTTCCGATTGCAAGTGCGACATCGGCAAAGCGTCCGCGCCAGCTTCTGGTCGGGATGGAGATCTCGACTTGCCCGTTACCGAAAACCGCCTGCAAACCACCGCCGACCAAAGATAATTTGGCGTTCGCGTCCAGATAATTGATCTTGATCAATCCTTCGACGCCGGAGATGTTGAGGTCGCCTTTGCCGCCGTCGATCTGCAGGTCGCAATAACGCGGCACTTTCAATACGTAGTCGATACGAAACGGATTTGCGAGCAAAGCTTTGGGGAATTTCTTGTCCGCGGTTTTCAGATATTTTTTGTCATGCGTGCCCACGCTGGTTATTCCAAGCCTTCCCGTCGATTCATCGAGTACAAAGCCAGTCAGTTTTGCCAGACGTTCAAGGTCGGCATCATTTGCGGCTTCGACGGTGATCTCAGCGGTCAGTTCGACCTCATTTTTTGACCAACCCTCGATCGTAACCGAACCGTTCGGCGCACCGGTCACGACCACCGTTCCGCCCGAACCAAAATCGAGCTTGTCCGATTTTGTCGTCGTCCGCTTCAACATCTGCGGCGTCTGTGCGTACACCGCCGAAGCGGCAATGATCAACGTAATAGCGAATAGAATTACGCGAAGCTTTTGTATTTTCATTTTGTTTTGATGTGATGCGAAGGATAAGTTTGGGGATTATCTAGCTTCGTGTTTTTACAGCGGATTCCAGAGCTTCTTTACCCCATTCATTGATGCTCTTTCCGGCCGCTGCGGCCGCCTCGGCGATCTTTGCGTGGAGGGCGTCAGGCAAGCGGAGCTGAACTTTTCCGGAATAATGCTTCCTAACTGAGTTACCTGTTTTTTTGCTGACTTCGAGATAGAATTCGACAGTTTCCTTCATTGCGGCACGGAGCTCTTTTACCGTCATGCCGTGAAAGGTAACAATGTCCCGCATTCCCAAAAGACGCCCAAAAAATACATTATCGTCGGCAGAGAATTCTATTTTCGCCTTGAAGCCTTTATAGCTGATCGTGTTATCCATTTGAAATACCTATTAAAATCAAAAAATCGCGAACTGCCTCGACCTGATATTTCATTGCTTCCTTCTCTGGGTGAGGGCGGTGAAGAAAAAGTTTATGACCGCGTAATTCAAAAGAGATCTGCGATCCGCGTCCTTCTGTAATGACGGCTCCATAGGACAAAAGCAGTTTCTCAATGTCACCAAATTTCAACGAAGCCAACGTCGGCACTGTAAAGATAGCGTTCAACGTTTTATCGTGCCGTTTGCTCACAAACTTGATGCTATCACTTTGTGCTAGCGCAATCAATGAATTTAGTTAGAGTGAGTGAAAGTGAAGGAACTATCGCCTGATAAATGCGATGCTGCCGCGTTGGTTGGTTACGCTGAGGGTTGCGCTGCCGTCGCCTGCGATTCCGGTGACGCGGCGGCCGTCGCCTTGATACCGCATATTTTCGCCGGAGAATGGCCCGAGGGAAATGTTTCTGGTTGACGGCGCCGTTGCGACGACACGAAAGGCGGAGCCCGGCGGAATGCGAAGATTGATATTGCCGTTGATCGAAGCAAATCTGTAATTGCCGCTCGCCTGAAATACGCCGTCAAAGAATATGTCGCCGATGCCGTTCTGAGCGGAGACCGTTCCGGCGCTGATGTTGGTCAGCGTAATGTCACCCTCGGTAGTAATATGTGCCCGCACCAAGCCGCCGCGAACATTAGAAACACTCAGGTTGCCCATCTTCGTTTCGATGTCGACCGACGATGTGAACGGTACGCGGATCGTAAAATTTACATTGCCTACCTCACCGCGGCCCTGATTGTCGCGGACAAGATTGATGAGTATCGTACCGCTAAGGCTTTGCGGTTCAATGTTGGCTGCCGGGGCTTCGAGATATGCAGAAATGCTGACCTCGTTGCGGTTCCAGCCCTCGACGGTTACGGTTCCGGTACGATTAAGAAGCTGAAGGCGCACGTTTTGCCCGGCGGGATACGTGCGCGAAAAACGCCGCTGCGCGGACACATCCGTTAGAAAGAACGCACAGCAAAAACCCACGCCAAGCGTGAGTAACATCGCACGTTTTAAATTTTCCAAACTACGGATCATTTCAGTGTCGCGGGTGACTATAGTTCTGAGAATTCGCGGAGCAGATTCATTTTTTCGGTCATCACCGAATCGAGCATTTCGCCGGACAGATCGTCGTCCGGATCTTGTTCGAGCGTCTGCGTATATTCGTAAACCGCCTGATCTATCGCCTGCAGATTCTTGTCGAAGCCGCGACGGAGATTATCATCCCACAGTACGCGGCGAACCTGCACTCGCTTGTCCCAATAATCGATCGCGGCCTGCTGCTCCTTTATACGCTTGTCACGTGCGGCTTGCGGCGTGTCGGTCAGCCCGACCTTGCTCAAAAGCTTTTCGAACGTCGTCTGCGAGGCCGTTGAACGCGATGTGAAATCGTCAGTTGCCGGTGCGAAATAATTCTTTATCCCGACCACCGTCAGCAGAGAGCTGATCAACGCAATTCCCAGCATTGCGGACGCGGCCTGCCCGAATGAAAGATTCCAGACGCGTGAAAAAAGCCAGCGAGGCTGCGGCGTAGTCAGTTGAACGGCGACCGGTTTGATCTCGCTTTCGATCGTATTGCTGATGCGGCACCAAAGAGCATTCGCGTTTGGCGGCATGGCGTCGGCCATCTCTTCCAGCTTGCAGTTATCAAGGATCGCAGCGAAATCTTCGCAGAGACGTGCACACTCAGCGCACAGCGAAAGGTGCGTCCGAACCGATGCAGCCTGAGATTCCTCAAGCTCGCCGTCCAGATAATGGCTCAAATTTTCCTGACAACCTTCGCAGTTCATTTTCCTAATGCAGAAGCCCGCACGTGAGTAAGGGCGAAACGGACCTCGTGATAACTCTCATCGGGCATGCTACTCGTAATTCTATTCCGCCCGTTCCCTTGAACAGTCCTGATCAAACCTTGTTCACGCGATCAAACTAATAGATTGATTGAGCGTGGAAAGGGTTGCCTTATCCTGTGGTTAACTTGTCGCTTCTTTTTGTTTGATCAGCAGGCCGCGCAGCTTTAGCCGGGCCTTATGGAGCTGTGATTTCGAAGTGCCCACCGAAATGCCCAGCATTCGTGCGACTTCCTCATGCTCGAAACCCTCGACGTCGTGCAGCACGAACACATTCTTATATCCTTTCGGCAGTTCTGCGATCGCATTTTTCAGAGCAATGCGGTCGATGACCTGCATTTTCCCCGGATTTGCGGTGCCCGCTACGGTCTGTTCCGGCATTTCACCGTCTTCGCTGATCTTTTCGTTCTTGAACGAGCGTTTTCTAAAGTGCATCAGCACCTGATTGACGGTCAGGCGGTGCAGCCATGTCGAAAACGCCGAATCGCCGCGAAAACTGCCGATCTTGCGGAAAAGCTGGATGAAAACTTCCTGTGTAAGGTCTTCGGCCTCGGTCTGGCTGCTCGTCATTCGCAGCGTCAGGCTGTAGGTACGGCGGTGATAGCGCTGATAGATCACCTCAAAAGCCGGAAGGCTGCCCTCGGCGGCGAGGCGGCAAAGATCGATGTCGGATGAATCGAGCGAGAAGGTTGCCGGTGCTGTCTCCGCAACAATTGCGGGGTTCATTGCCTCGGCCTCTGCCAACGCAAAATCAACACCAAAAGCGATGTCCCTATCAACGGCCGCAGCGGCTGAGTCCATAGTCACTCCTAGAAGATCCGTACCAGAATTGAGAAACCTATCCGCCGCTATGATGCACTACCTCCAAAATATAGTTGCCCCAACTGAAAAAGAATTTTATCCGCATTTTCCCTAAAGGTAAAGCTAATTGTGACGAGCCGTTTTTGACCGATGATTGACGATCCAAAATGATCGCTTGAAATTTTCAAAAAAATGAAGAAAATGCAAAAAAATGGAACTCGCTTTCAGGAAAATGGACAATTAAAAAATACGAGATTTCGTATCTGATTGATGTTGTTGGGTTTATGCGACCCCAAAATACATAAGTTCATTTCTGGCTCTTAAATTGCATTCACCATATCGAACAAATAAGCCCTCTGTGTTTGTCTTAAGCAGTACAAATAAGCCCTCATATTTGTCAACGAGCTACTTGAAATTTAAGGAGTTTATAATGATGAAAAAGATAGTATCGATCTCGATAATGCTGTCGGTTGTTCTGTGCCTTGCCATCTCGGCATTTGGCCAGGAGACGACCGGCAACATTGAGATCACGGTAAAAGATTCAGCGGGAGCGGTCGTACCTAATTCCGCTGTTACAGTTGAAAGTTCAAGAACCGGAAGAAGCAACACCGCCGGATTTCGCCGAACGGCGACGACCGATGACAATGGTTTTGTAAGAATTCTTCAGGTCCCGCCAGGAACGTATCAGGTCACTGTTGCGGCAACCGGCGGTTTTGCAGAAAGGAAGGTCGATAGCGTTGATGTTGTGCTCGGAAAGAACACGCCCGTCTCTATAGATATTTCCGCAGCAGGAGCAACCGCAGTGGTCGATGTGACGGCTGACGGTGAAGCTCCGATCGACACAACAGACACCAAAGTACAGACTAGCATTTCGCAAAAGGATGCCGAACTTCTTCCGAAAGGAACGAACTTTGCCAGTCTTTTGAAGATCTCGCCTGCAACGCGTCCGGAACCGCTTTCAGGCGGCTTTCAGATCGATGGAGCCAGCGGTTCCGAAAATACATTTATAGTTGACGGTAATGAGCGTACCAACGCATTTTCGGGTGAACTCGACACAAACAATAATTTACCCTTCCAGCTCATTCAGGAATTTAATGTTCGTTCAAGTGGTTTCGAGGCTGAATACGGCGGAGCGACCGGCGGCGTGATCAGCGTGGTTACCCGCGGCGGCAGCAATGACTTCCGCGGCGAATTCGGAGCGCAGTTTCGCATCCCGCAATTTAATCCGAGGACGCCTCCGGTACTGGATTTTAGCGGAAGCGTTGTCAGGCAGCTTGAGTATGATCGAGATGAAACACTGAGTTTTTTCCCGACCGCAACTCTTGGCGGTCCGATCGTAAAGGATAAAATGTGGTTCTTCGGCAGCTATACACCACAGATCTTTGAACGTGATCGCCAGATCGTTTACCGAAACTCGACCACGGGTGCTCCGAACGGTCGCGGTGTCGGAAACTATCGTTCAAAACAAGTCAACGACTACACGTTTGGCCGAATTGACGCCCAACCGGTCGATACGCTTCGCTTGACGGGTAGCTTTACGTATAATCCTATCTCAGTTGAAGGTGAACTTCCGCTGATAACCACGCAGTTCGGAGCTTTGCCAAATGCATCACCGGACATAGCTACAGGTGAGGCGTATCAGAACCAGCTAGGCGGCCGCCAAAATTCTAAAAGCGTAACCGGCCAAGCGGTCTGGGCTCCGACCTCGAATTTTGTTCTTAGCGGCCGATTTGGGCACAACTTTCTTAATACAAAATTAGGAACTTATGGAAGGCCTAATCCTAGTGCCGTAACGCGCATTGTGTGCAATGCGGCCTCGATAGGTATTCCCACCTCTGCTAATTGCAATGCCGGACAGGCTAACGGAATCGCGACCTTCGACGCTACCCAGTTCGATGCTACCAAGCGTAATACTGTGGATGTCGATGCTACTTACATAACTTCTTTCTTTGGGCGTCACGAATTTAAAGGCGGATATCAGTACAACGCTCTTAGCAACGACGTTTTCAGCGAAAGAGTTAACGCGCTCGATCTGCGTTATGGTTTTGATATTCGCGACATTGCGGGACGAGGCAATATCGTTCCCACTGGTCCGATATGTGCTGATCCTAACAATCCGACCCCAGGCTGCGTTCTGGGCTCAGGGCGTTTGCAGCGTATTGGTACCCAGGGATCGGTGAGCAGCAAAAACGAAGGCCTTTTTATTCAGGATAAATTTCAACCTATCAATCGTTTGACGTTGAATTTGGGCATCCGTATCGAACGTGAAAATGTTCCCAGTTTTAATCCGGAAAACCCAGACCTGACATTCGGTTTTGGCAGTAAGATCGCCCCGCGTTTAGGTGTGGCATACGATCTGACCGGGGACGGTAAGACAAAGCTAGCTTTCTTCTTTGGCCGGTTTTACGACCGTTTCAAATATGAACTGCCGCGCGGTTCATTCGGTGGTGATCTGTTCTATCAGGATTTCTTTGAAATTCTTCCCGGCGATCCTGCCGCTTTTTCTATTCCGATCGGATCGATCATAGGCGGCGGCGTCGTAAACGACCCATTGGGTTCGTGTCCTTCGACGGGTTTTGTTTACGGCCGCATCCGTTGCTCGATCAATGCCCGTGTTCCGTCTAATGCCGGTCTTCCGGTGGAAATCGCAGGCGGCATCGATCCGGACATCAAACCGTATCGCCAGTCGGAAATGACATTTTCGTTCGAGCGTGAATTGTCCAACAAACTGGTCTTCTCGGCTCGTTATTCAAGAAAGCGTCTTGACCGTACGATCGAAGACGTAGGATTTTTCAATGTGCAGGGCAGTGAAGTCTATATCATCGGTAACCCTGGTGAAGGCTTTGCCGAAAAGCAGCGGGTTGACCAAGGCTTCCGGCCGGATAAAGCTATCCGCCGATATGACGCTCTGGAGTTTCGTGTGGATAGAAGGTTTGCTGACGATTTTTATTTCAACGCAAACTATACCTGGAGCCGGCTGTATGGTAACTATTCCGGTTTGGCGAGTTCGGACGAAGCTGCAATTCTTGCAGGTGCTGGCCGTACAGACCCGAACGTCAGCCGTTACTTTGATGCTCCATTCACTGAATCGACAATTAGAGGTGGAGAGACACTTGGCCGACTTGCGACCGATCGTCCTCATGTAGTAAAAGTTGCGGGTGCCTACAGTCTTGACTGGAATAAGCGTTTTGGACTGCTCAGCAATAACACGACTGAGTTCCAGGCGTTCTTCACAGCTCAAAGCGGAACACCTCAGACTACTATCGCCAGTGTCGCCGGTTATAACACCGTCATCGTAAATGGCCGCGGCGACCTTGGCCGTACGGCAATGTTTACGAGCACCGACGTTGCTCTTCGCCACCGTTACCGGTTTGGTAGAGACAATCGCTTCACGTTAGTTGGCGAATTGGATGCTCTCAACGTGTTCAATCGAAAGAGTGTCGTAGCAGCCTATACGATCGTCGACTCGAGCAACTAT
>Ga0193752_1001762_pt1 | contig 17465 bp, 15 predicted proteins | sample H1c1metaG_FD_144924 | JGI IMG/M metagenome (GOLD analysis project Ga0193752, IMG submission 144924) | Soil microbial communities from a riparian zone of the East river system, Colorado, United States - H1c1 | ecosystem: Environmental > Terrestrial > Soil > Riparian zone | place: USA: East River... | reverse complement strand
GCAGAGACCCGGCATGAACAATGGTATTAACCAGGAATCACAGTGGCAAATCAAACCAACCGAAAGGCCCATCCGGCGAAGGGAAGAACCGAGTGAACGCCATGAACGCGCAAAGGGAGCAATGTTAAAATAAGAAGCAATATTAAAACCAGGCAATTGCGCAGTTAATCGCGAAAAGCGACGGCAAGGGAGAAGATTTGTTAATTGTCGCCGCAATTCCCCCGAAAAAGCGATCAATAAAAATATTCGATTAACTTTGCGCTTTCTTTAAAGATTTCTACAATAAGGTTCTCAAATGAGTGATGAATTAAAACATGAATGCGGATTGGCATTCATTCGTTTACGTAAGCCATTCTCCTACTATCAGCAACAATACGGGACAGTGATGTGGGGATTGAACAAGCTCTATCTACTCATGGAAAAACAGCATAACCGCGGCCAGGATGGCGCCGGAGTTGCTGCCGTAAAGTTAAATGTAGAACCAGGTTACCCTTTTCTTCAACGCATAAGAAGTAGTGCAAATCAGCCGATAGTTGACATCTTTACCCAGATAAATCATGAAGTGCTGGAGCTTGAAAAATACCAGCCTGATATCACGAAACATGCTGGCCTGATGAAAGGTCATATCGCCTTCCTGGGTGAACTGCTACTGGGACATCTCCGTTATGGAACCCAGGGCAAAAACAAAGTAGAATTCTGCCATCCTTTTATAAAAAGACATACCATTCCCGCCCGCAACCTTGCACTTGCAGGAAATTTTAACCTGGTTAATACTGATGAACTTTTCGGTCTCATCAATGTAGACCCGGGGGAGTTTCAAAAACAAAGTGACCTGGCGGCTATGATGGAAGTAATTCATCACTTCCTGGTAACCACTGATGAAGAAACACCGGGCAACCTTGATGTGCTCCAGGTACTGCAAAAATCAGTACCCTTGTTTGACGGCGGTTTTACTGTCGGTGGTCTGCTTGGCAATGGTGATTCTTTCGTTTTTCGCGATGGTCACGGTATACGACCGGCTTATTATTATATTTCTGATGATGTTGTTGTTGCAGCATCTGAACGTGCGGCCATCAGGACTGTGTTTAATGTAGGCGAAAATGAAGTGAAAGAATTGATGCCGGGCATGGCGATTATTGTAAAGTCTGACGGCTCCGTTTCTATGGACCAGGTGATCGAGCCTAAGGAACGCCGGGCCTGCAGTTTTGAAAGAATCTATTTTTCCAGGGGTAGCGACGAAAAGATTTACCGTGAAAGATCTGAGCTTGGAAACCTGCTCACCGAACAGGTTCTTTCAGCCATTAACCAGGATGTAAAAAATACCATCTTTTCATTTATCCCGAATACTGCCGAAATAGCATTTTATGGATTGTGGAAAGGCATGGATGATTACCTGAAGAAAGTGAAAATTCAAAAGATACTTTCCTGGGGGAATAATATCGATCCCGAAAAACTGGAAGAGATGATCAACCGGAAGATCCGCATTGAGAAAATTGCCATCAAGGATGTAAAGATGCGCACTTTTATTACTGAAGATGTGAGCCGTAACGAAATGGTGCAACACGTATACGATATAACCTACGGCACTGTAAATAAAAATGAAGATACTATTGTTGTTATCGATGATTCAATCGTCCGGGGAACAACGCTGAAACAAAGCATCATTCGTATGCTTTCTCGACTTGAACCGAAAAAGATTATCGTAGTATCATCGGCTCCTCAAATCAGGTATCCTGATTGTTATGGTATTGATATGAGCAAGCTCGGTGATTTTATCGCATTCAAGGCTGCCATCGAACTCTGGAAAGATCAAGGTAAAGAAGACTGCCTGCATGAGCTTTATGACAAATGCAAAGAGTTGGGCAGGATGGGACAATTACATACTGAAAATATTGTAAGGCAGGTTTATAAACCTTTCACACCCGAAGACATCTCCAATAAAATAGCTGAGCTTATCACACCCAAAGAGCTTGATATTCCTGTACAGGTAATCTACCAGACAATCGAATCTTTACATGCTGCTTGTCCTACAAATACAGGCGACTGGTATTTCACAGGTAACTATCCAACTCCGGGTGGTAACAAGGTGGTGAATAAAGCGTTCATGAATTTTATGGAAGGCAAAAATATCCGTGGATATTAATTCCAATTTAACCTTACTCGTTGAAATAAAGCGTTTTAATACAGATCTATTTCACTAAATTTAGTTTCGCAGGCTTTCCACGTTCCCTTCTAAGGGTTATCATTTAGGTTGAAACTTTAATTCGTTTGACCGGTATATTTGATGTGGGACTGACATTCACAACTATTTTTTTGAAACACGATGCTATGGCTAAAATATCCGTTCTTATTGTCGATGATCACACTTTAATCCGCGAAACATGGTCCTTCCTTTTAGGTCGAAATGAAAATTTTGATGTAATATCAGAAGTTGGAGATGGACAAACTGCTATTGAAATTGCGAGAGACAAAAGGCCCAACATTGTTTTGCTGGATATAAACATGAGCCCGCTCAATGGGTTCGATGTTCTTAAGATGATACGCAAACTTTCACCAGGCTCTAAAGTGATTGGTGTATCAATGCACTCACAACCGGCATATGCAAAGAAAATGCTTCGTCTTGGTGCCAGGGGTTATGTCACTAAAAATTCACCACGCCAGGAAATGCTGGATGCGATTTCAGAAGTGAATAAGGGCAATATTTACATCTGCCAGGAAGTAAAAAATATTTTGTCTGACCAGATGCTGGGTGATGAAGATACAACCGCAGGTCTCAATCAACTTTCTGAACGTGAAATGGAAGTAATAAACCAGATCAGGGATGGATTGTCCTCCAAGGAGATTGCTGACAAACTCGGTATTTCTATAAAAACAGTAGAGGTTCACAGGCACAATATTCTTAAGAAGTTGAAAGTAAAGAACACAGCTTCTCTCATCAACTACATCAACGCGAGTGGCTTATAAGAAATGATTCTAAATTGCGTTTGACCATGCCTGATATATTCTCATTTATGGTGATGAATTTCAAAGCTTGATTAGTATCAAGAAAACCTAACGATAGGTAGTTTGGCAGGTATTTTGTTTCCTTAGTTTAGCCGACCGTTTAGCTTCCTATGAGAAACCAATTTTATAAGACAGGCCTGTCTAATTTCTGAATCCTTTGATTGAAACTTATTAAATTTAGGGGGAATTTACTTCCCCTTATTTATTTTATATAATGTCCGGATACAAAGTGTGATGTTTGGAGATCGATCTCACACTATCTACATTGTAGACGGTACGGGCTATGTATTTTCAGGTATTAACTACAGGTATTAACTACAGGTATTAACTACAGGTATTTAAAAACAAGTATTTAACTTCAGATATTTAACTTCAGTTATTTAAATGGAGTGGCGTTCATGGTTAGGAAGATCGCCGGATAAAAACGGAGAAGAAAAAAATAAAAGGATGAAACAATTACTGATTGTAAGGCATGCCAAAAGCAGTTGGGAAGATTTTTCAGTTCCTGATTTTGAGCGTCCACTAAACGATCGGGGAAAAAAGGATGCTCCAATAATGGCCCAAAGGATTTTGGACCGCAACATTGTTCCTGATGAGGTGATTACTTCCCCGGCGAAAAGAGCCAGGAAGACGGCTGAATTATTTGCTAAAACACTTGGGCTTCCAAAAGAAAACATCGTCGAAGCAAAGGAATTATATGAAGCTTCACCGGAAGCGTTTTATGATGTTGTAAGTAAGGCTTCTGTATCCGCATCTACTCTTATCTTGTTTTCGCATAATCCCGGGATAACGGCCTTTATAAACAAACTCACTTCAGTTTCAATTGATGATATGCCAACCTGCGCAGTTTTTGCTTTGAGTTGCGACATAAATGATTGGTCTGAATTCAGGGCAGCGAAAAAGGAGTATCTCTTTTTTGATTATCCGAAAATGTGAGTCTACCCGAAAATTTGAGTTTACCGGGAACATTAGTCTTCCCAGAACATGAATGTACCCAGAACACGAATGTACCCAGAACATGAATGTACCCAGAACATGAATGTACCCAGAACATGAACGTACCCAGAACATGAGCCTACCCCGAACTGATTCTACTGGAACATGATTCTTCCAGGAACATGAATCTACCAAAAACATGATCTTCCTGGAACTGATTATCCAAAATCCATACTTAAACTGTTTCCATCTCTTCTTGCAATTGATTTATGACTTCTTTATAAAGTTCCATGGACCGGGGAACAGGCAGGGTGATTGTATTTATCAATTCGAGTGACTCACTGATATTTAATTTATCCTGTGTTGCGACTACAGCGAATTTCCTATCACTGAGATAACGGCCCAGGTATTCCTGTTCGGCCTGGCCGGGTGTCGGTATTAATACTGCCTTCTTCCTGAGTTTGAAAAGGTCCATAACCGAAGTATAACCGCAGCGGCAAATAACAACCCGCGCTTCGCAGATGAGTTGGTTCAGAACCCGGCTGTCAGCGAAATTTATGATACTGATATTTGAGCCCGAAACAGGTATGTTTTTTTCATCGGGCACTCCCCTGACAAATATTGCTTTGCCAGGAATGGCCGAAAGCTGCTTGAGTAACATAGATTCCAGGATGCTGCGTTGAGGCTCGGGACCGGATAGAATGATGAGAACATAATCGTGTTCGACGTCCGTATTACAACGTTCGAAACGCGATAGTGGTCCGATATAGCGCACCGGGAATACCGGTTTATTGACAGGATGCGAAAGAATTCCTGCCAGGTTGTAACTGCCCTCAAAATAACTGCCCTCAAAATCAGGTATCCAACACTCTGTAAATCTCCTGATCATTTTATGAGTTGAATATGCTGAAATCCGATCCGCTAAACCGCCGGCTCCGGTGAGGATTTTCAGCTGATGGGTGATGAAAACAGATCTAATAGATGAGGAATAAACGCCATATCTGTTATCTGAAATGATGATATTTGGGGCGAACTGACGCAAAATGCGTTTGAATTGAAGATTTTCGCGCTTGATTGAGATCAAAATATTTGGTAACTGGAAAATCAACTTTAAAATCGTTTTCCACCTGGAGGAGCTATAAGAAAGGCCATATCCTGACAGATGTACAAAAGCAACTCCCGGAAATTCGGGTTGTAAAACCAATTTCTGGTTTGAGTTACAGGCAATTACAACATCGAAATTATTTTGTTGTAATTCCCTGATGAGAGGAATGCACCGGGTAGTATGTCCAAGCCCCCAATCCAATGGCGCAATTATCGCTAGGTGTTTTTTTGTAATTGCCGGATATTCTTGATTTTTAACCAAACTGGTATAATAATTTATAATTAAATTAGTTTAATTTAGAACAACCATCATCTATGAAAAAAGGTAAACTAAATCTGATTATAATTTTCCTTTTCATAAGCATTCTCGGAGCAAGTTGTAGTGCAAGTCGTGGCACTGGCGGAACTTCCAAGAAATGTGGTTGTGGGTTAAATAAAGGCTTTGTTGGTTACTGAAAATCCTAATAAGAAATGAAAACACCAAACCGAGATTTGCTTGTCCTAGTGAAGGACGAATTCTTAAACAATGATGACATGGAGTTTGAACTGGAAAAGCTAAATCAACTGCTTCTCAGTTTCGAAACCATGGATAAATTTTGTGTTGCCCACGAGATTTTTGACATGAATAAGTTCAAGATTATTCATGATTCAACTGTCATACAGCGCATCATTAAGCAAAAGGATCTGAAACCTTTTGAGTTTATCTGTAACAAGAACTGATTTTGTAACAAGAACTGATTTTGTAACAAGAAATGATTTTGTAACAAGAAATGATTCTGTAACAAGAACTGATTCCTCTCATTTAGTCGTAATTTCTCAGCTCCTGGTAACATACTGAGACATGAAAACCGTGTCCAAACCTGTGTGGGTTGGAAATTTTCCCCAAACCCGGGGTTGCACCCCGGGGCGATGCGAAGTCAACACCTATCGAGGTTGTAACATATGAATGCAAGTCGTTGACCCCGCAATACTTGCTAATCAATCCACACCTCAATTCACGAGTCAACTCTAATCACACCTCAACTCAAGAGTCAATTCTAATCATAACTCAACTCTCAAGAGTCAACTCTAATGATAACTCAACTCAAACTCTACTCACGACTCAACTCATAACTCACATCACTCAAAACTTAACTCACCACTCACCACTCACCACTCACCACTTTCTTCTCACTACTTTAATTTTGCAACCGCAGATTTAAGTTGTTCAATCATACAACCAATTTCCTCCAGTTTACAAGTGCCTACGCTTAACCGGTACCAGGGTGAATTATCAGGAGCACCAAAAGCATAAAAAGGTACCACAGCAATTTTAGCTTCATCCAGGATATAAGCAGTGACATCTGATTGTTTGGCCAACAACTTCTGATTGACGGTTTTTTTGCCGCTTAGATCAAGCTTGATCGTCAGGTAAATAGCTGCCTGGGGAGCAATCGAATCAACAGCATAACCATCAGCCTTAATTAGTTGAATCCCGTTATGAATTGCCCTCAGTCTTTCCTCAATTGCGTTCCTGAACCCCGCCAGGTATTCATCAATTTCGGCCGACATGGGGAGAAATTTTGCAACGGCTTTTTGTTCTGCCATTGGCGCCCAGGCTCCAAGATGTGAATTGATAGCCTTCATTTTGGCTATTACGTTCGCAGGTCCCATCGACCATCCAACCCTGACTCCTGTTGCTGCAAAAACCTTACTGATTGCATCGACAAAAATGGTATACTTCTTCATTTCCGGTCTCAAAGAAACCGGGTTATAATGCTGTATATCACCATAAGTCAAATGCCAGTACATCTGGTCATACAGTACATATAGTTTCTTCGCGGCGGGATCCCTTTTTGCATTTTCTTCGAGTACCAGGTCGCAGATATCTTCAAGGTCCTTTTTTGTAAATGTGGTACCGGTGGGATTCTGGGGACTACACAATGAAATGAGAGAAGCACCTGAAATGTGGGGCGCCAGGTCTTCCGCGGTCGGCATAAAGTTATTAGCCGCCGTAGCTTCTACCACCACATGTTGCGCTTCCAGGAAATGTGTATAATGATTATTGTTCCAGGATGGCACAGCGTAAATCACCTTGTCATTCTTATCGACAACAGCTCTGAAAATGGCATAAATCAATGGCCGGCCGCCTGCAGCAACAAGAATTTCATCAATCGAATAATCCAGTTTCTCCCTTTCTTTCAGAAAAGCTGATAGTTGCTGGCGCAGATCCAGGTTCCCTTCTGAAGCCGGGTAATTGGTAAAATGATTGCGATAGGCATCAACAATGGCATCTTCGAGTGGCTTTGGGATCGGGAAAATCGAGGGATCAAAATCTCCTACGGTAAAATTATAGATGTTTTCGCCCTGGCGGATCTTATCACGGATCTCGCCGCCCAGTTTTACAATTTCAGAGCCAATCAGTGTTTCGGAAAGATAACTCAGTTTCATGGTGCAAAAGTAGCCGGATTGAGTTTGACTTTACCTTTACTTTAGCAAAACTTTTACAAGACCCTGATATTACAATATTTGACATACCAGTTATTCGTATATCTTTACTACTTAATGTTACAACGCTAAAACTACAACGCTAAAACTACAACGCTAAAACCAAAACTGCAATGAAAAAATTTTTGCTGATCTCTTTCGTAGTCGCTTCTACAGGAATCTTCGTAAGCGCATTTACTTCAGTTGACAGAAAATCAACTGATCCAAAACCCAAAAGTGCAAATAGTGAAAAGAAAGTAAACACCGCCTGGAAACTTGACAAAAACCATTCTACTCTCCGCTTTACAGTTACTCATATGGTAGTGTCTGAAGCAGAAGGTACATTCAGGAAATGGGATGGTACTGTTGAACATACCAAGGAAGATTTTTCTGACGCCAAAATCACTTTCACCGCCGATGTGAATTCGATAAATACAGACAACGAGAATCGTGATAAACACCTTAAGTCTGATGATTTCTTTAATGCTGAAAAATACCCTGAAATCAAATTTGTGAGCACTTCATTTGTGCCTGCAGGTGATAAAAAGTATAAGTTGAATGGTAACCTCACCATCCGTGATGTAACCAAACCAGTTGTCTTTGATGTTACCTATGGTGGAATACTGAAGGGAACTCGTGGTAATAAAGCAGGTTTCAAGGCGACCACCTCGATCAACCGTTTTGATTACAATCTGAAATGGGATCGTGCAACAGAAGCAGGTGGCCTGGTTGTTTCAAAAGAAGTTGAAATTACAGTGAAGCTCGAGTTTGATGAAGTAAAATAAATAGTTAAGAGTTATAAATAGGGTGGTTGTTCAGAAACCTGGTAAAAACCGGGATATCGGACAACCACCTTTTATTTATATCCAGGTTCCCTTCATTTTTATCCGGGGGGGTAAAAAAAGTGTTTTAATTCTGGTCCCCCCTTGCGGTTAAATTCTGGCGTACCGAGGTTAAATTCACTACAATATCCATCGATGCTTGCCGTTTAATTACCTGTCCCTCATCAATGTTTATCTTTGTCGACATGAAAAAATTTGTTCTGTTGTTTTTTCTCGCAGCCTGCATAGCAAACCTGTCTGCACAAACTGGCTATAACATTGACATAACCCTGCGTCCCTTCAGCAATCAAAAAATTTACCTCGGTTATTATTATGGTAAGATGAAGGCGTTGACAGACTCCGCAGTGCTGGATAATAGCAGCAAAGGCGTATTCCAGGGCGAAAAAGCACTACCAGGCGGCATTTATTTCATTGTTTCTCCCAATAAAGAAATTCTATTTGAACTACTGATAGACAAACAACAATCTTTTGGAATTGATGCTGACACAACAGCGCTTCCTTCAAATGTGAAATTCCTGCGATCACCGGACAACTCAGGCTTTCAACAATATACTTTATTCGCCAGCCGGACCGGAAGGGAAAGCAGCAGGCTAACCGCGGGATACAAACAATCCGGTAACCCAAACGATTCGATCACTGCGACAGCTGAGATCCGGCGACTTGGAAAAAAGATGGATGAATACCGCGATAGTGCAATAAAAAAACAGCCGGCTTCGTTGATGACCGCTTTGTTTAAAGCTCTGAAAGATCCACAAGTGCCAGCGGCCAGGGAACACCCGGGAGGAAAATATGATTCAACTTATGCCTATACCTATTATAAAAATCATTTCTGGGATGGAATTTCTTTCAGGGACGACCGGCTGGTACGCACCCCATTTTTTGAGTCAAAAGTCGAGAAATATTTCCGTGACCTCGTTGTTCCAAACCCGGATTCAATAATAAGGGAAGTTGATCATTTATTGTTGGCCTCCAGGGGTACCAGTGAGATGTATCAATTTTTGATGGTTCATTTTGTTCAGAAATATGTTAATCCTGAATACATGGGCCAGGATGCTGTATTTGTACACCTGTTTGAGAAATATATCAATACGGGCCAGGCCGCATTTTTCACTGCTACCTACAAAGAGTTTCTTACAAAACGCGCATATAGCCTCATGGCTAACCTGATCGGACAGCCGGCTTCTGACATGCAGATGGTTGATTCACTCGGTAAGCCAATGAACCTTTATACTGTGAAAAGTCCCTATACCGTGGTTTTTTTCTGGGATCCTACCTGCGGGCATTGCAAGGAGGTGGTACCGCATCTCGACTCGATGTACCAGGCGAAATGGAAAATTCAGGGTGTAAAAATTTATGGTGTGATGGTAGATGGAGGAAAGGAGAACTGGACAAAATATATCAAAGAAAACAAGCTTACCGACTGGGTACATGTTTATCAGACCAAAGCGCAACAGGATGCAGAATCTGCAGCGGGCAAACCAGGATTCAGGCAACTGTACGATGTATATCAAACACCGGTCCTCTACCTGCTTGATGCAGATAAGAGAATCATTGCAAAAAAATTAAGCTATCAGCAAATAGACGAAGTAATTTCACTTAAACAAAAAAACGTAAAGTAGTTATGAGTTATGAGTTATGAGTGAGTTGTGAATTCAAGAGTTAAATGAAATGCATATAATAAAACTCATATCCAAAAACTCATAACCGAAAACTCATAACCGAAAACTCATAACTGAAAAACTCATAACTCACTCATAACTCATCACTCATAACTAATAACACATTACTCCCGTGACGATCCTAAAAAAGACTCTTGTTTTTACCTTTGCAATTACAATCACTGCTGAACTGACCGCTCAAACGCTTTTCACCTACGGTGCTACCGCGGTAAGTAAAGAAGAGTTCCTCAAAGCCTACAATAAAAATAACGCTGGTCAGCCGGGTACACCCCAATCGTACCGCGACTATCTTGATCTCTATACAAAATTTAAGATAAAAGTTAAGGCAGCAAAGGATCTGAGGCTTGATACCTTGTCAAGTCAAAAAGCAGAGCTCCAGGGTTTCAAATCACAGGTGGCGGAAAGCTATATGAATGATGACGCAACCACCAACCGGCTGGTAATGGAAGCTTTTGAAAGAGGACAGAAAGAGATTCATCTTGCACATATTATTATTCCTTTATCAACCGATGCTAACACAGAAGAGCTGGCAGCTGCGAACACAAAAATTATGTCAGCCTATGACAGGCTTGCCAAAGGAGAATCTTTTGAATCAGTGGCCGTCGCTGCATCTTCCGACCCATCCGTTCAAACTAACAAAGGTGATATAGGATTTATTACAGCCTTATCACTTAGTTATGAGCTCGAGAACCTTGCTTACAGCACTGCTCCCGGTCAATATTCAAAACCATATAAAAGCAAAAGCGGGTATCATATTTTCAAAAACCTTGGCGAACGCAAAGCTTCAGGTAGAATTCGTGCGGCCCAGATCTTATTGGCATTTACACCAGATGCTACAGAAGTACAAAAACAGCAAAAGAAAAAACTAGCAGATTCATTATACAAGGTTATCCAGGCAGGGGGCGATTTTAAAACCCTTGCTGCTCAGTTCAGTAATGATAACCTGAGTTACCAGTCAGGCGGAGAAATGATGGAATTTGGTATCGGAAAATATGAACCGGTATTTGAAAACGCCGCATTTGCATTGGCAAAAGATGGGGACGTATCAAACCCGGTATTGTCATCTTTCGGTTATCATATTATCAGGCGCCTTGAATATAAACCAGCCCAGGATACACTTTCCGAGGGCAGGGATAAGGACGCGCTGAAACAGCTGGTTTTTCAAAGCGACCGAATGGAAGCTGCGAAAAAGGCTCAGCTTGTAAAGATCAGGGAGCAGATAGGTTTTAAGAAAGGAGTTTATAACGAAGCAGCTTTCTGGCGGGTAACAGACACGCTGATGCTGGGCCGGCCGTTACCCCAGATTACCGGGCTGAATTCAAACACGGTACTGTTTACTTTCAGGGACAAAAAGGTTGCTCTCAAAGACTGGCAGGATCATCTTGCACAGGTCCGGAATACCAGGAACAGCATAAGTCGTAAAGCAATGTTCCAGGAGTTTAGTGATCTGAAAGTACTTGATTATTACCGCGAACATCTTGAGGAATACAATAAGGACTTTGCTTTTCAACTAAGTGAATTCAAAGAAGGCAACCTGCTTTTTGAAGTGATGCAGCGAAAGATCTGGGATAAAGCCGCAGCAGATAGTATTGGTCTCAGGAAATATTTTGACAAATACAAGGCGAAATATAAATGGGAGGCAAGTGCCGATGCGATCATCTTTACATTCAGCAATCCTGAACTTGCCATGCAAATGCGTTCCCGCATAGATAGTAACTGGAAAGCCTGGAACACATTGTCAGAAACAAGTGATGGTAACATGCAGGCCGATTCAGCTCGTTTTGAATTATCACAGATCCCCGTGCCCGATCGTACCAATTTCCAGCCCGGTTTGTTGACTGCAAATACAAAAAATGAAAACGATAACTCGGTAAGCTATAGTTATATCATCAGGATGTACCCGGCAAATGAACAACGTACTTTTGCTGCTGCCAGGGGTTTTGTGATCAATGACTACCAGGCCTTCCTTGAAGAAAACTGGATAAAAGAACTGGAGAAAAAATACCCGGTTAAAATAAATGAAGCAGTGCTCAAAACGTTGTAAAGTTTAAATCAATTCCTTTACAACATTGCAGATAAGTTTTGACTTGCCGAGGATATAATAGTGCAGCACAGGTACGCCTTCTTTTTTCAGTTCCCTTGATTGTTGCAAGAGCCATTCGCCACCAACGAGTTCAATATCTGCATCGTTTTTACATTTCATAACCTCGGTGATGAGGTCATTTGGAAGATCAACATGGAAGGTTCGGGGCAATACTGATAATTGTTTTTTGCTGGTCAAAGGTTTCAGGCCCGGGATAATCGGAACTTCAATCCCAAGTTCGCGGCAGCGTTTTACAAAATCAAAATATTTTTTGTTATCAAAAAACATTTGGGTAATGATATATTCCGCGCCGGCATCCACTTTTTCTTTCAGATAAGCGAGGTCAGTGTCCATATTTGGTGCTTCAAAATGTTTTTCAGGGTAACCTGCAACACCAATAGAGAAACTGGTTCTGAATCCATCCCGGATATCATCTTCCAGGTAGATCCCGTTGTTGAGATTATTCACCTGGCGAAGTAATTCAAAAGCATTCCTGTTGCCATCAGGTTCCGGTTCAAAAACAGTTTCATTTTTTGCTGCATCCCCCCGAAGAACCAACACGTTATCGACGCCAATAAAATTCAGATCGATCAAAGCATCTTCTGTTTCTCTTTTTGTAAATCCGCCACAGATCAGGTGAGGTACAGCATCCACCTTATAGTGATTCATGATAGCTGCGCAGATACCTACAGTTCCGGGGCGTTTGCGAACCTCTACTTTATCAAAACTGCCATCTGCTTTCTTTTTGAAAACGTGTTCGCTGCGATGGTAGGTTACGTTGATGAATGAAGGTTTGAAAGCCATTAACGGATCGAGTTGATCGTAGATCGAGTTGATGGTTTTTCCTTTCAAAGGGGGTAAAATCTCAAATGATACAAGGGTGCCTTTGGCCTCACGGATATGATCAACAACTTTCATAAATATTGATTAGCCTGCAAACATAATGGCTAATGCCCATATGCACAAAAGATTGGATATTGAATAACGGACATTTAGATATTTAACAATAAAAAACCGTGCTGAGGCTCAGCGCATTTGCTTATTTTTGTCACTAAACAGGCAGTAATTTTGATCAGTGAAATTCGTGCAACGAACCTTATAAAGCGGTATGGCAGCCGGACGGTTGTAAACCAGGTTTCAGTTAGTGTTAAACAGGGTGAGATCGTGGGCTTACTCGGTCCGAACGGCGCTGGAAAAACAACCACTTTCTATATGGTTGTTGGGTTGATCAAACCGGACCAGGGCCAGGTATTCCTGGATAACAGGGAGATTACTAAACTCCCCATGTACAAACGCGCGCAACTGGGCATTGGATACCTGCCCCAGGAAGCTTCTGTATTCCGTAAACTCAGTGTTGAGGACAATCTCAAGGCCATACTTGAAATGACTAAATTAACAAGAGGCGAGCAGAAAAATAAACTGGAAGCCCTGCTTGACGAATTTCGTTTGCATCATGTCCGTAAAAATAATGGGGACTCGCTTAGCGGTGGTGAACGCAGGCGAACAGAGATTGCCCGTGCGCTGGTTGTAGATCCAAAATTCATTCTGTTAGATGAACCCTTTGCCGGCGTGGATCCTATTGCAGTAGAAGACATCCAGGCTGTAGTAGCCCGTCTTAAATATAAAAATATCGGAATACTTATAACGGATCACAATGTGAATGAAACATTATCGATCTGTGACAGAGCTTATTTATTGATTGAAGGAAAAATATTCAAACACGGCACTGCAGAAGAACTTGCTGCTGATGAACAGGTCAGGCGGTTATATCTCGGCCGTAATTTTGAACTGAAACGTAAAGACTATCTTCACGAAGAGGCCGGACGTGGACAGGCGTTTGAATCAGCCAGGGATAAGGAGTAGGCTGGCCATTAGAAAGATTGCGTCATTTCCTGAATCATAAAACAACAGCTTGAAACTTTTATCCCCGGCCATATCACAGCTCGCGAGAATGCGGCTCTGGCGCATCGAAGCCTGGAAAAACAATCCTGTAGATGCCCAGCGGGAGGTATTGCAGGACCTGGTTACTTCTGCCCAATACACTGAATTTGGCAGAAAATATAATTTCTCCGAATTATTCAACATAAGGAAATTCAAACAAACGGTTCCCATTCACGATTACGAAGACATGAAGCCTTATATACAGCGCATCATGGATGGAGAAGAAAATATTCTCTGGAATACACCTATCAACTGGTTCGCCAAAAGCAGCGGTACTACCAGTGATAAAAGCAAATTCATTCCAATCTCGGAAGAAAGTCTGCAGGACGGGCATTTCAAAGCCGCCAAGGATGTGCTGACTATGTATTACAACTTCAACCCGGATTCTGACCTGCTTACCGGTAAAGGACTGGTAATCGGGGGCAGTCATACAATAAGCCAGGTGAATGAAGAAGTTCATTATGGAGATCTTAGTGCCGTCCTTTTACAAAATTCACCAATCTGGGCAGGATGGATAAAAACGCCTGAACTCAGCATCGCCCTGATGGATGAGTGGGAAGGAAAAATCGAATTGCTTGCACAAAATACAATCCGCGAAAATGTTACTTCGATTTCGGGTGTTCCTACCTGGACGCTGGTATTGTTTCGCCGGATACTCGAAATAACCGGTAAGGCAACAATAGCAGAAGTCTGGCCAAGCCTCGAACTATATATGCACGGCGGCGTTTCGTTTACCCCCTACCGTGACCAGTTCCGAAAACTGATCGGCAAAGACATTAATTATCTCGAAAGCTATAACGCCAGCGAAGGGTTTTTCGCAGCACAGGATAATCCTGCTGAAGATGGTATGCTACTTTTCACGGATCATGGTATTTTTATGGAGTTTATGCCCATAGAAGAATACGGAAAGGAACAACCGGAAACAATTGGTCTGAACGATGTCAAAATTGGCAGGAACTATGCTCTGATCATTAGTACTAATGGCGGACTATGGCGATACCTTTTAGGCGATACTATCCAGTTTACATCTTTGCGGCCCTTCAAGGTAAAAGTTAGTGGCAGGCTTAAACATTATATCAACGCTTTCGGTGAAGAAGTGATAGTTGACAATACTGATCATGCCATAGCGGTAGCCTGTAAGAAAACCGGTGCGATTGTGAATGATTATACTGCCGCACCCGTATATTTCAGCGAAGGCACAAATGGCGCACATGAATGGTTGATCGAGTTTGAAAAAGAACCAGCAGATGTTGAAGAGTTCAGAGCAGAACTGGATGCAGCGCTAAAAAGCGTTAACAGTGACTATGAAGCGAAACGGTATAAAGATATTGCGCTGGGTATGCTTGTGTTGCGGCCCCTGAGGAAGGGCGTGTTTAATGAATGGTTGAAGAGCAAAGGGAAACTCGGCGGACAGCACAAAGTGCCCCGGCTGAGTAACGAACGAATCTGGCTCGAGGAAATTTTCAGCCTTAACCATTGATTGCAAAGACAAATTTTTATTCCATTATCTTTTTATAAGAAACAGGCAACATAACCTGATCCGGTAAAATCAAAATCATGAAATTATTAGAAAACAAAGTAGTAGTAGTAACAGGCGCAGCCAGGGGAATTGGCGAAGCCATTGCATTGAAACTCGCAGAACATGGTGCACATATTGCCTTCAGTTATGTAAGCGATAGCAGCGCTGAAAAAGCAACGGCGCTTGAGCAAAAAATGAAGGCACTTGGAGTAAATGCGAAAGCATATAAAAGCAATGCTTCTGAATTTACTGCAGCTGAATCTTTTATTGCAGATGTAACAAAGGAGTTTGGTACCATCGATGTCTGCGTTAATAATGCCGGAGTGTCACGTGACAATCTCCTGCTCAGGATGACTCCGGAACAATGGGACGAAGTGATGAATGTAAATCTCAAAAGTGTTTACAACATAACAAAGCAGGTGATAAGACCGATGATGAAAGCAAAAAAAGGTTCCATCATCAATATGAGTTCTATCATCGGTATGCGTGGAAACGCCGGTCAAAGCAGTTATGCTGCAAGTAAGGCGGGTATTATCGGATTTACTAAATCCATTGCCCTGGAACTTGGAAGCCGTAACATACGCTGTAATGCTATTGCTCCCGGTTTTATCGAAACTGATATGACCAATTACCTGAAGGACGGAGATGCCTCAAAAAAGTTTCTTGAAAAAATTCCGCTCGGGCGTTTTGGGAAAGCAGAAGAGATTGCCGATGCAACCCTGTTTCTTGCATCTGACATGAGTACTTATATCACCGGCCAGGTGCTCAGTGCCTGTGGCGGATTGAATATCTGATGCAGGTCCCAGTTGCCAATACCTGGACTTCCGGTAAAGATCAAACTTTCGGCGGAGGCACAAGTGCCTTCCATAAGTGCATGCAGGCATAGGTGCGGTAAGGACTCCATTTTTTTGCCTTTTTGATCATAGCTTCTTTGAATTTCTTTTTATCTGAATTATCAAGCTTATAAAATCTGATCATGGCATTCTGGATACCAAGGTCATCAACCGCAAATACATCTTCGCGACCAAGTGCAAACATTAGCAGCATTTCAACCGTCCATCTACCGACCCCTTTAATTTCGGTAAGATATTCAATGACTTCTTCATCCGACATGGGTGATAATTTTTCATTATCCATTCCATACTCAGCTGCAAACTTCGCAACATTATGTATATAATTACATTTGGCATTTGACAGGCCGATTTCGCGCAATGTAGTAAGAGGGGTGTCCTGGATTTCCAGCGGTGTTGGTTCTTTGCTTTTATACAATGCAAGAAACCGCTGGTTAATAACCGCCGCTACCTTGATGGATAGTTGCTGGCTCATAATCGAACTGCAGAGGTAAAGGCAGATATTTGTTCTGCGTTTTAAATGTAGTGCTCCGTGTTCTGCGATAAGACGGGTCATTACTTTTTCTTTGGCGAAATGGTTTATGTACTTCATTGATGATGACAATTCCTTGATGATGGTAACTCATTGATTACAATTCCCATGATGTTGATTTTTCAAGATTGCAGAGTACTGACAAATATATCTACTCGCTTCTGGTAAACAGCATTATTATGCAACAGTTTTTGGTCGCTTCTTCGCTGCGTTGGGAGCGGGATTGTGCCTTTTTGCGGCTGTGTCCCGTGGTTAATACCTTTGCTCATGCCGTTCTTTGCTGTTGTCTCCGATCGGCTTTTTTGCCCTGATCAGCTTCAGTAACTGCGGTTATGGTACGAAGTGCTGGTTTGCTTTCTTTGGTTACCAGCATTATTATGCAACAGTTTTTGGTCGCTTCTTCGCACCGTTGGGAGCGGGATTGTGCCTTTTTGCGGCTGTGTCCCGTGGTTAATACCTTTGCTCATGCTGGGAGTGGTTCTTGTCTCCGATCGGCTTTTTTTGCCCTG
>Ga0193752_1001761_pt1 | contig 17473 bp, 13 predicted proteins | sample H1c1metaG_FD_144924 | JGI IMG/M metagenome (GOLD analysis project Ga0193752, IMG submission 144924) | Soil microbial communities from a riparian zone of the East river system, Colorado, United States - H1c1 | ecosystem: Environmental > Terrestrial > Soil > Riparian zone | place: USA: East River... | reverse complement strand
GTTGAAAACGGGCCCTTTCGAAGGCTTCTGCGGGCCGATTCCCCCTCTCCGAAAGCCCATGTAATACTGCCCGCCCGTTTAACCAATGCGGCGATTCAGCCCAAGACCGCAGCAGTTCCAGCCATGTACGCCTCGTTTTTCGGACTCAACGAAAAGCCCTTTTCGATCACGCCCGACCCGCGTTACCTGTTCCTGTCGGAACGGCACGCGGAGGCGCTGGCGCACCTGGTCTACGGCATCAACGAGGCGGGCGGCTTCATCCAGCTGACGGGCGAAGTCGGCACCGGCAAGACGACGGTAGTTCGTTCGTTGCTCGCGCAGGCGCCCAAACATGCCGAGATCGCGCTGATACTGAATCCGCGCATGACGCCGGCGGAGTTCCTGCTGGCGATCTGCGAAGAACTGGGGATCTCCGTCGAGGCGCGCTCCGAAGGCAGCCTCAAGGACCTGGTCGACCTGCTGAGCTTCCATCTGCTCAAGGCGCACGCCGAAGGCAAACGCATCGTGCTGGTGGTGGACGAGGCGCAGAACCTCAGCGTCGAGGTGCTGGAACAGGTCCGCCTGCTCACCAACCTCGAAACAGAAACCCAGAAGCTGCTGCAGATCATCCTGATCGGCCAGCCCGAGCTGCGCGAGTTGCTCGACCGGACGGAATTGCGGCAGCTCGCGCAACGCATCACCGGCCGTTATCACCTGAACCCGCTGTCGGGTGATGAAGCCGCCGCGTACGCGCGCCACCGCTTGCGCGTCGCCGGCGCCACGCGCGAGGTTTTCTCGAACGGCGCGCTGCGCGAGATCCGGCGCCTCTCGGGCGGGGTGCCGCGGCTCATCAACATCATCAGCGATCGCGCCCTGCTGGGCGCATTTACCGAGGACCGCCACCTGGCCAGCGCGAGCGTGGTGCGGCGCGCGGCCGGTGAAGTCTTCGGCCGCAGCGTGCAGCCGCGCTGGTTGCCGTGGGCCGCCGGTTCGGCGGTCGGCGCCATCGCGGTAGTTAGCGCGGTGTTGATCCTGCCGCGCCTGCTGGCGCGGCCCGCTCCGCCGGCGCAGGCCGCCGCCGCGCCCATTCAGCCGGCTCCGCCGCCCAAACCCGCGCCGGCGCCGAACCTCGATCAGCTGCTGGCGCAGTACGACGGCGAAACCGACCCGGACAACGCCTTCAACAAGCTGTTCGCGTTGTGGAGCCTGCGCTACGTCGCGGGCCAGGTGGACCCCTGCAGCCAGGCGCTGCAGTCGGGGCTCGAATGCCTGACGCAGCGCGGCTCGCTGGCGCAGCTGCGTCTGTTCAATCGCCCCGCGGTGCTCAACGTGATCGGCGCCGATGGCCGCGCTCACCAGCTGGTGCTGGCCGGTCTCGACGAAGAACATGCGCAGGTGGATCTCGGCGGCGCGCAGCGCGAGATCGGCATCGGCGATCTGTCACGCAGCTGGTTCGGCGACTACGTGTTGTTGTGGAAACCGGCCGCGGGCAGCTCCCAGCCACTGGCGCTCGGCGCGAGCAACGCGCGCGTGAAGTGGCTGCGCGACAGCCTGCGGCGCGTGAATGGTCTGCCGGCCGAGGACGGCGGCAACACCTTCGATCAATCGCTGGTCACCCTCGTCGAGGAGTTCCAGCGCAAGAATCGCCTCGCGGTCGACGGCATCGCCGGCGTCCAGACACAGGTGGCGCTCGATGCCGCCATGAACGATACGGCCACCCCCTTCCTGCACGGTTCGGCCGGGAGCTGACATGTCTTTCATTCTCGACGCGCTCAAGAAATCCGAAGCCGATCGTCAGCGGCAATCCTCGCCGGCCCTGTTCGAAGTGAAGGTTGCGCAGCCGCGCCGGCGTTTTCCGCTGTGGGCGATCGGCCTCGGCGTGTTGTTGGGTATCAACATGCTGGTGCTCGCGTGGGTGCTGCTGCGCGAGCCGCGAGCCGCCACCGATGCCGCCGTGCAGGCGGCAGGCAATGCGCCCGCGCCCACGAACAACGCCATCGTCAGCACCGCCCCGCCCGGCATGATGACGGTACCCGCGACGGTGACCATTCCAACCACCGTCAACATCCCGATCGGTTCCGCACCCTCGATCAGCGTGGGCACCCAGAATCCCGAGCCGGGCGTGGTCGCGCCCAGCAGCACGCCGCCCCTGGTCGAAGAACCGCTGCTCTCGAGCCGCGAACCGTCGGTGCCGCCCGACTACGACGCGCGCGACTACGCGCCCGCGATCACCACTACCCAGGCCAACCGGGCCGCGGCGGAGCGCGCGGGCTCGATTCCTTCGCGCGACGAAGTGCTCGCCCAGGGCACGCAGTTGCCGGACCTGCGGCTCGACCTGCACGTGTATGCCGTTGATCCGGCTCAGAGATTCGTCTTCATCAACATGCGCAAGCTGCGCGAGGGCGAGATGTTGCCCGACGGCGTGCGCGTCGATCACATTACCCCGAGCGGCGCGCAGCTTTCCTACCGCGGCACGCGCTTCACGGTCGACGGCAACTAGTTAGAAAGAGAAAAAGGGGACAGATCTATTTTTTGATCACTGCCACTGAAGCGGCACGGTCGTTGCCAAAAAATAGATCTGTCCCCTTTTTCTACTTCTCTATGGGGCGATGTTCGGCTTCCCACGCCAGGTAGTCGCCCTGCAGGTGCAGTAGCTTGGTGAAGCCCGCCTGCCGCAGGGTCTCCTCCGCCAGCAGCGTGCGCCGGCCGCTGCGGCAATAGAGCACCACTTGTTTGTCACGCAATTCGCCGAGCTCCGCGGTCTTCGACGACAGCAGATCGTGGGAAACGTTGCGTGCGCCCGGCACGTGGCCGGCGGCGAACTCGGCCGGTGTGCGCACGTCGAGCACCACGAGGTCGGGATCTTTCCGCTCGAGCCGCGCGAGCAGCTCCGTCTGGCTGATGGGCGCCGCCGCTTCGACAGCGGCCGCGGGCGGATCCGCGGCCACCGAGGCTGCGGTCATCCCTGCGCAGCCGACCAAGGCGCAGCACATCGACGCAAAGAACTGTCTGCTCATGATTTTCCCCTGAGGCTCACGGTTCGGAGGCGAGTCTGGCGATCTCGACCGGCGTGAGCCGATGGATGATCCACTCGTTCATCTGGCGGGCATCGATCGATTTGTAGAATCGCAACGCGGGTTCATTCCAGTCGAGCACGGCCCACTCCATGCGGCCGCAATGGCGCTGCTCCGCGATGCGCGCCAGCGCGCGCAGCAGCGCGCGGCCGATGCCGTGCGCGCGCTGCGCCGGACGCACGAAGAGATCTTCGAGGTAGAGCCCGGGCCGGCCGACGAAAGTCGAAAAGTTGAAGAAATACAGCGCGAAGCCCGCCGGCGCACCGTTCCATTCGGCGATCAGCACGTGGATCACCGGGTTCGGTGAATCGAGCTCGCGTTGAAAATCTGCCGCGGTGGCCTTGGCTTCCGGCAGCAGTTTTTCGTAGTCGGCGAGCTCGCGCACCAGGCTCGCGATCGTCGCCGCATCCTCGCGCTGTGCCGGGCGAATGTTCAGCATCGAGCTACTCCGCGATGTACCAGCGCATGTCCTTGTCGCGCTCGAGCACGAAACGCTCGTACGGCAAGCCCTGTCCACTGACGTCGAAGACGGCGCGCGAGCCACCGAGGTCATACTTGGGCTGCAGCTCCTGCACGATGCGCAGCGTGGTGATCATCGTTTCGCGCGTGTTCTCGTTGTTGGTGCAGTGGGTGATCAGGGTTTTCTTGGCGCTGCGCGAGGTGAACTTGTTGAAGTTCGGGCTCATGTACTCGTTGTAGTACTCCTCGCAGTGGCCAGCGGCAATACTCGCCTCGGCGCGCGCGAGCAGCTCACTGATGCCGGGCGCGAGCGGCGCCGGCGCGGGCTGTGCCGCCGCAGCGGTGCTGCCGGTCGGGCCGGGGGCGACCGCCGTGCGGCCTTCGAGCAGGTCGTCGAGCTGCGCTTCGATTTCGCTCGGAATGACCGCGCGCCACTGCGCGCCGTATTGCATCAACGCGACGGTCACCGTCACCTTGACCGAACCGCGTTCCTTCGGTGGCTCGCCTTTGCCGACCAGGTACACGATCTTTCCGTCCGGCACGACGCCCAGCCATTCGAACTTCGCGTATTCACGCGATCTCAGCCGCAGCCGGTCCGACAGCGCCGTGTAGAAGCGCACCGCGGTCATGCTTTCGAGTTCCGCCAGCGAGCGGCCCGGACCAAACAAACGTGAACGGTAGGTATTATCGCTGCGCAGGTTTTCCGCGCGCAGCAGGGTCAACAGGCGGCTGCGCATCTTTTCGACCTCGTCCGGATGCAGTTCCTGGGCGATGGCCTGGGCGCTGCCGCTGGCGACAGCGGCCAGGAAGGCCGCGGCGCCCTTCTCTTGTGCACCGCTCGGACCGGCGGCTTGAGCGCTGACGCCGGCAAACCCGAGCAACAGGGAGAAATAGAAGGCTTTCAGGGCCATTTGACACTCCATTCGCCAATCCGCGGCGGCGATCATAACCGGGCCGGAAAGCGCCGCATCAACTGTGAAAATAGTCTCGTTACGAGACATTGCCTGCGGGACGCAGTTCACGGATTACTTGCGCGCAAGGCTTTGGTGCGGCCTTAGCCGATAAACTTACATATCTTGTTAAAGTGCTTTCGTCCCCCTTGTTTTGCAGGTCTTCGAAGGTCGCGCCGCCCCCATCATGCTGCCGCAGACGGAATTCGAATCGCCGATGCTCGCTGGCGCCCAGGCGCCCGTGGCGATCGCTGCGCTTACTCAAGATAGGGCGCTGATCGGACTGCTGCGCAGCACGATCGATGCGACCTCCGACCTCATCCTCGTTTCCTCCGAAGACGAACTGCGCCCGCACCTGAACAGCAGGCGGGTGTCCGTCGCGTTGTTGGACAGCATGTTCATCGAAGGCGATCTCGCCTCGCTCGCGGAACGCCTGCGCGAGACCTGGTCCGATCTCGTACTCGTGGTCGTAGGAACCGCCGAAGAACAATCGAAGGTCGCGAGCCAGATCACCACGGGCGTGGTGTATCGCTTCCTGCACCGGCCGGTTTCGGCGCCGCGTGTGCGTCTGTTCGTGGAAGCCGCGTTGCGCCGCCACGAAGTCGAGAACGACGAACGCACGCTCGAACAGAGGCGGCCCGACTTCGCAAGGCTCGAAGCCGCGTCGCCGCGGACTCCCGGAAAGAGCCGCGCGGGTTTGTTAGGCATTGCGGCCGCCGCGCTGGTGGTGGTCGCAGCGGGCGGCTGGTATCTGCGGTCCGCGCGCGGCACGGCGCCGGCCGACCCGGACACCGCCGCAGCGACCGTCAGCGAGCGTGAGAACGTGCAATCCACCGCGGCATCCGCGCCGTCGATCGCGCCCGCTCCGCAGGCGCAGATCCCCGAGGAGAAACCCATGGTTTCGGCGCCGGTCGCCGCGCGCACGCCGGCGCCGGCCGCCGCCGCGACCGTAGCCAGTGACACGCAGTCGGTAGCCGACCGCCTGCGCGACGCACCGCCACCCGCGCCAGCCGCGACGCCCGCCGCGAAAGACTCACCGGCCGAAAAATCCGTCGCCCAGACCCTGGTCGAATCGGCGCCGCAGACGCCGCCGCCGCCGCCCGTGCTCACCCACGAACAGCGCCTGACCGAACAGCTGTCGCAGGCCGAAGCGGCCTTGCAGCGCGGCGAACTCGCGAAGCCCGTCGGCCGAAACGCCGTGGAGCTGTTCCGGGGCGCACTCGAACTCGATCCGGCCAACAAGCTCGCGAAGGCGGGACTGGTACGCGTGGCGGATCGCCTGCTGAGCGCCGCCGAGCGCGCGCTGACGGCCGGCAACCCCGAAGACGCCCGCAGCATGGTCGATGTCGCGGAGACGCTCACGCCGGCCACCGCGCGCGGCGCCTTCCTCGCGATGCAGATCGAAATGGAACACGAGCGCGCCGCCCTGACCCGCGCGAGCAGCTCCGATGCGCAGGACAAGGCCGCCAAGGGCGCCACTTATCTGCGGCTGGCGAACGCGCGCATGCGCGCAGGTTCGCTCATCGAGCCTTCCGAGGACAACGCGCGTTTCTACCTGGAGGCCGCGCGCCAGATCGCGCCCGACGATCCGGCGCTCGAAGAATCCACGCGCGCGTTGCAGAAGGAGCTGCTGACGCGCGCCGCGACCGCCGCCAACACCGGCAATGCCGCCGACACCGAGCGCTGGCTCGCGAACGCCGATGGCGCCGGCGCGGGCCGCCAGGAAATGACCGCCATCCGCCGGCTGCTGCAGGACACGCTGATCGGCGCGCGCGCCGGCAAGCTGACCACGCTCACGCAGGCGTTCAACGCCGCGTTGTCCGCCAACAATCTGCTGCAGCCCGCCAACGGCAGCGCCAAGTCCCAGCTGCTCGCGCTGATCGATCTCGACGCGGGCAACCCGGCCGTGGCGAGCGCGCGCCAGGGTCTCGGCGGCGCCTATCTACGTGAAATGAAGACGGCGCTGTCGCGCGGCGATCTGCCGGCCGCCGACGCGTGGCTGCTCGAAGCGCGCACCATCGGCTTCAACAGTCCCGAGCTCGACGGCGCCGAGGGCGATCTCTCCGCCGCGCGCGCGGCCGTCACGCAGAAGAACTCGGTCGTCGGCGCGAATTCGCTGGCGCGGACCGAATACGTGGCGCCGAAATTCCCCACCCTGCTGCGCAACCGCAGCGTGAACGGCTGGGTCGAGCTCGAGTTCACCGTGCGCGCCGACGGCTCCACCGCGGATATCGTCGTCACCAACTCGAGCCCGCGCAACGTGTACGACTCCTCGGCGATCTACGCGATCGGCCAGTGGCGATACAAGCCGGTCATGCAGAATGGCAAGCCGGTCGATCAGCGCGCTGCCGTGCGCATCCGGTTCTCGGAAGAATAAGAATATGGACGCGCCGCGCACACAACGGTTCCTGATCGTCGAAGACGACAACAAGTATGCGCAGTGGCTGCAGCACTCCGTCAGCTCGGGCTGGCCGGCCGGTTCGATCGTGATCATGGATTGGACCTCGTTCGGCCGCGTGCGCACCGCGATGACCGTCCGCGACTACGACATCGTGATGCTGGTGCAGGATTTCCCGGAAGGCATCGAAGATCCACACGACAGCTTCGACTGGATCCGCAAGTTGCGCAGCCAGCCGGGATTTCCGGAGATGATCGTCCTCGCCACCGGCGGCAGCGAGTTGTCCGCGATCCGCACGCTGCGGCTCGGCGCCGCCGACTATCTACCCAAGCGCCTGCTCACGCCGGCGCGTATCCAGCGTTCCATCAAGATCACGCTGCGCGCCATCGACAAGGAAGCCCAGCGGCGCACCGAACGCCTGGCGCTGGCCGCCAAGGCGGACGAGAAGGCGTCGAGCACGCTCACCGGCGCGCACGCCGCCCCTTCCGCTCCGAGCAGTGCCGCGCTGCGCGCGAATCCCGACGTCTCCACCCAGACCGGCGCCACGCTCGCGAAGGCCGCGCTGATGGCGAGCGTCCCGCGGCCCGCGACCACACCGGCGCCCGTTTCCACGCACACCGGCGCCAACCTGGCGCGTGCCGCGAAAGCGGCCCTGACCCAGGCGGCGGCGCCCGCTGCCGCGCAGGCGCCCCCGGCCGCGCAGCCTGCCGCGACCCCCGCGAAGATCGAGGTGTCCGAATCCGCGCAGGATCCGGCGGCCCAATCGCTGCCCGCGATCACCGACTCCCAGCCGGTGGCCGTGAAAGATCCCAGGCCGGTCGCGCCGGACAATCACCAGATTCCGGGATACACGATCCTGCAGAAGATCGGCGAGTCCGAGGCCGCCGCCGTGTACCTCGCGATCGCCGAGGATCTCGGCCACAACGTGGCGCTCAAGATCTCGAAGCGCAAGCATACGGGCGAGGCGAATCCCAACGACACCGGCCAGCGCTCGATCATGTTCCAGCGCGAATTCGAGGCCATCGCCGCGCTCGATCATTCGTCGATCATCGACCTGTTCGACTACGGCATTCACGAAGGCGTCGAATTCCTGGCGATGGAATATTTCCCCTGCGGCGATCTCAAAGCCCGCCTGCAGAATCCGCTGACCGCCGATGAAGCCATCGCGTTCCTCAAGGAAATCGCGTTGTCGCTGAAGGTGGTGCACGACGCCGGCATCATCCATCGCGACCTGAAGCCGCCGAACGTGATGCTGCGCGACAGCGGCTCCGTGGTGCTCATCGACTTCGGCCTCGCGCGCAGTCTCCTCGGTGGCGACGGCAGCACCCGCACCGGCGTGTTGCGCGGCTCTCCTTACTATATGAGTCCGGAACAGGCGCAGGGCGAGTCGCTTGACGCGCGCACCGACCTCTACAGCCTCGGCGTGATCCTCTACGAAATGCTGGCGGGCAAGAAGCCCTATCTCGGCGCATCGGCCATCGATGTGCTGCAGCAGCACGTGATGGCGCCGGTGCCGGAACTGCCGGTGCACCAGTTGTCCTATCAACCGCTGCTCGAGCGCCTCATGTCGAAATCGCGCGAACAGCGCATCGCCTCCTGCGATGAACTGCTGGTCGCGCTGGAGCAGATGTCGCATGCCACGAGCGACAGCGGCATGATCGACCCGGCCACGCCGGTCACCGCCGGGAGCGCGAGCTGACCATGGAATACGTCAACTTCCCCATCGTGGCCCTGGGGCTGGCGCTGATCACGCTGATCGGCGTGACTATCTACGCCATCACGCAACGCGGCAGCCTGCGTTCGCGCGACGAGCAGCTGGTCGTGGCGCGCGCCCAGTCGTACGCGATGCTGGAGCTCTCCCAGGCCGGCGTGTTGTTCCTCGATCGCGAACACAAACTCATGGGCGAGGCATCGTCGGCGGCGCCCGAGTTGCTGGGCCACACCTGCGGCGCAGGCACCGCGTTCGTGCAGGTGATCGCCGAACTGGTTGCAGTGAACGTGCGCCGCGAAGCCGTGACCTATCTCGAAACCTTGTGGAAGGCCGAACCGACCGCGGTGGTCGACGCCACGCTCAACCCGCTGGTCAAGGTGCATTCGGGCGCGCGTCATCTCACGATCCGTTTTTCGCGCCTGGTGGTCGACGGCCGCGTCCATCACGTCATCGTCTCGATCGAGCGGATCTCCGCGCCGCGCCTCGTGCCGCAGACGATCGAAGTACCCGTGCTGAACGAGGACACGTTCGCCAAGCGGCTGGCGGGCGAGACCGGCGTCCGTCCGGCGCTCAACGCCGATGTAGCCGATGAATTGATGGAGCCAGGCTCCGCCGAACAGCCGACCGCGGCGCCGATGGTTGCAGCGCAGCCCGCGGGGCAGGTCACGGACCTGCCCGCGATGTCCGCCGTCGCGCCCGTGCCGAAGCCCCAGCCGATGCTGACCGGCGAATTCGAGCTCGGCCCGCTCGAGGTCACCGAGGATTCCCTGCCGTCCGTGCCGAATGCCCGGCCGGATGCGCCGACCATGACGTTGCCCTCGCTCACGCGCGTTGCGGTTGACCGCGCCGCCGCCAACACGCGCTCGTTGCCGGCCCTCGACGCGACCGAGAATTCGGTCGGCAGCCCCGAGCTCTCCCAGCACCTGGCCACCACGATCACTTCGCCGGATGCCGCGCCGCCGGCGGCCAGGCCCGCGCGCGCCGATACGGCCGCGATCATCGATCCGCCCGATCCGCGCCTCAACGAGGTGCTCCGGGAAATCATGCACGTCGACGCCATCCGGCTGGAGAATTTCCTGGGAGAGGCGCGCGACAAGGCCGGCCAGCTGCGCGCCATGATCAAACTACCCGCGCGCGAGCCGCAGGCGTTCCGCGAGAAGCTGGTGCTGATCCTCGAACTGATCCGCGGCATCCACGCACGCGCCCAGCGCCTGCCCCTGCCCTCGGTATGTGACCGCGCCGAGCGGTTCGAAGAGGCGCTCGGCAAGCTGCGCGACAAACAGACTTTGTCCGGCAACGACTTCCTGCCGCTGGCCGTCAAGCTCGACGACCTGCTCAGCCACCTCGCCATCCAGGGTGAAGTGGTCGCCCGCTTGCGCGACTGGCACGCGCAGAACAGCGGCAACGACCATCCCGGGATCGACGCCACGCAGCGTTCGGCCACCGCGACCGGCACCACGATCCGCCAGCCGAAGCTGCACAAGGTCGCCGCGCCGGCCGAGAGCTCACGCGCGCCGTCGGCGACCCAGAGGACTGCGCGCCTGTCGGATCTTTCGCAGGACAGCCTCGAGGAGATGTCGACCTTCCTGGCGGACATGTACTCCAAACGCGTGTCGCTGGTGGTCGTGGGTCTCGAAGACGTCCCGCGCGCCTACCGCCGGACGATCGAGAAGATTCTTGGCCAGCTCATCCACAATGCGATTCGTCACGGGCTGGAAACGCCGGCCGATCGCGTCGTGCAGGACAAGCCGGAGATCGGCACCGTGGCCGTGCAGTTCATGCGGGCCGGCGTCGATGGATATCAGCTGAGCGTTCAGGATGACGGCCGCGGCCTCGACCACGACAAGATTCGCGCCGAAGCCGTCCGCCAGGGCGTGCTCACCGCGGACGCCGCGGCAACCATCGATTCACGCAAACTCGCGAGCTTCATCTTCCGCCCCGGCTTCACGACCGTGGGCGCCGGCGGCGCGCGCGGCATCGGGATGGACCTGGTGCGCGAGCTGGTCAGCAAGGCCGGCGGACGCGTGGGGATTGCGACCAAGTCGGGCGAGTACACGCGTTTCCGCATCACGCTGCCGCACGAGAAGAAGGCGTCGGACGCCGCCGTGGCCTGACGTTTCCCGCTCCGCAGGAGCGCGCGTTCTCTCAGGCGCGGGCGCCGAGCCGCCCTTCGTCGCCGGGCGAGAAAAGATAGAAGAAGTAAAAGGCGATGATCACCATCCCGACCCAGAAACGCGACTCGAACGTGTCATCGGTGGCGATCGGCGACAGCGTGCGGGCACTGCCGGGCGAGCGGCGGAAGATAGTCAGACTGTTCATGACGCCTCAATGGGTGCGGCTGAATCTGTATCGATCGCGAATGTGAGAATTGAAATACTCCCCTTTCGAAAACGCGCGGCGCATCTCGGCATAGATTTCCCCGGGGACGTCGTGATACCGGTAGCGCCGGCCGGAGACGAATTGCAGCTCCAGCTGCCGCTGCAGCGGGTCGTAGTTATAGTAGCGAATCACGCTCGAAGGCATGTTCAAGCGACGCGCCGGAAACGCAGGTGTTCCCGTCCTCAGCGGATTGCGCGCTCGTCCTAGCCCTCCGCCGGAATAGTCCGACGCCCGTTGCCGGACAGTCTGTACCTACAGACTTTTTTCCTTCTCGTGCCGGCGGCCCAGCCACCAGCCGTTGAGCGCCCACAACGCGGCGATGCCCGCGGTGAAAAACGCTTCGAGCGTGCCGTTGAGGCCCAGGGCCTCCAGGAATTTCTTGAGCTGCGCGAAGCCCGCATCCGCGATGCGGTAGACCGCGACATCGATGAGGTTCTTCGCCTTGTACTTGCTCTCGCGATTGACCTTGCTGAAGAGCATTTCGCGGCCGGGACGGATGAACGCGTATTCGCCCCAGCGGCGAATGACCATCGCCACCGCGAGGACCATGAAAGTGCCGCTGATCGCGAAAACCGACAGCCCGAACACCATGATGATCGGCACGGTCACGAGCAGCACCGTGAGCCCGAGGCGCGTCGCGATGTAGCCCGTGAGCGTCAGCTGCGAAACGATGACCAGCGACTGAACGATGGCGTCGAGATTGGCGAACACCTGCGTGCGCTTGGTGATTTCCTCGAACTGCTCTTCCACGAGCTGCAGCTGTTCGAAATACAGGAAGGTGTTGATGGCGGACACGCCGACGATGAACAGCATGATGCCGATCAGGTACGGGTTGCGCGCCACCAGCATGATGCCCGCGAACGGATTGCCGCCGAGCGCACGGTCCCGATCGGAGAGTTGCGTCGTTCCGGGCGCGCCGTCCGGGGAGATCCTGCGCCATTGCGCCATCAACACCCGCTGCAGGAACACCGCCGCGAGGAACATGCCCGCGCCGAGATACAGCACGCCCGCGTTGCCGATCTTCGTGACCAGCAGGCTCGTGAGCAGCGGGCCGACCAGCGCGCCCGCGGTTCCGCCGGCGGCGATGAGGCCGAACAAGCGCTTGGTCTGCTCGCTGGTGAGGATCTCGAGCATGAAGCTCCAGAACACCGAAACGAGCATCAGATTCATCACGCTGATGCCGACATAGAAGACGCGCGCCAGGGTGACGTTTTTCGGGTCGGCGTCGAAGATCAGTGCGGTGCAGACGAACGCCACGGCCATGAAACCGTAGATCGTGGGCAGCAGGATCGAGCGGCGGATGTGCGCCACGAGCCAGCCGTAGAACGGCACGATGAGGATCGCGAAGATTGCCGTGAACATCCACAGGTTCTGGGTTGCTTCGCGGCCGAGGATGGTGCCGATGGTTTCGCGCACCGGGCGCACGGCGAAATATCCGCCGAGCACGCAGAACAGCAACATGAATCCGGCGATGACGATGCGCCGCTCGGTGCCACCCACGGGCAGCCAGGGCTGCTTCTTGTTAGGGCCGGTGTCGGTGCTTTCGTTCATGTCGTTCGTCATCCGTTTTCGCGTGCGAGCGCGGGGGATTCTAGGGACTGGGTGCGTCGCGGGCCAGCGCCGTCAGGCTCGCCAGATCGAGTTTCAGGCCAGGGCGAGTCACCGTCGCGGCTGCACCGCGTTCGCGCAGCTTGACCGCCAGCGCCTCCGACGACGCGACTTCTCCATGCACGAGGTATACAGGCGGCCTGCCTTCGAAGCTGTCATACCAGCGCAACAGGTCCGCCTGATCACCATGCGCCGAAAGCCCGCCGAGGGTGTGGACCTGCGCCGCGCTCGGCACGCGTTGCCCGTGGATCCACACCTCGGGTTTGCGATCGACCAGCGCCCGGCCGAGCGTGCCCGGCGCCTGGAAGCCGACGATGAGCACGTGGCATTCGGGCCGCGGCAGATTGTGTTTGAGGTGATGCAGCACGCGCCCGCCGTTGGCCATCCCCGAACCCGCGATGATGATGGCGCCGCCGCGCACGTTGTTGATGGCGCGCGACTGGTCCGCGGTCTCCGACAATTCGAGGTTCGGCAGCGGCGGCAGGCCGCGAAAACCCGCCCGCAGGCGCGTGGCTTCCTCGTCGTAGCGGTCCGGATGAGCCCAGTAGACCTTGCTGGCGGCGATGGCCATCGGGCTGTCGAGAAAGATCTTCCAGCTCGCCAGCTGCCACTCGGCGTAGTGCCTGGCCAGTAGATAGAGCAACTCCTGGCTGCGGCCGATGGCGAAGGCCGGGACGATGACGTTGCCGCCGTCGCGCGCCGCCTGCGCGAGGATCCCGCCGAGCTCGCGCTCGGTGTCGTCGCGGCCGCGATGGCGGCGATCGCCGTAGGTGCTCTCCATCAACACCAGGTCGGCCGCCTCGAATTTCCACGGGTCCTGCAGGATCGGCGTGTCGTACTGGCCGAGATCGCCCGAGAACACCAGCTTGCGGCGCTCACCGCCCTCGCTCACCCAGGCCTCGACGCTCGATGAACCGAGGATGTGGCCGGCGTCGCGCACGCGGACGGTGACGCCGGGCAGGAGCTCGCGCGCCGTGTCGTAAGGGATGGGCCGGATCTGTTCGAGCGTCGCTTCGACATCCGCGAGGTCGTACAGCGCGCCGGCGTGCGGCGCGCCCGGCGCCAGATTGCGATTGGCACGCTCCGCATCGCGCAGCGCGAGACTGGCCGAGTCGCGCAGCAGGATCGGCACCAGGTCGGCGCAGGCGGTGTTGGTGTAGATAGGCCCACGAAAGCCGCGCTTGACCAGCAGCGGCAGCCGGCCGCAGTGATCGACGTGTGCGTGGCTCAGCACCACCGCGTCGATCGCGGCGGCATCGAACGGAAACGGCAGCCGGTTGCGGGCCGGCGCATCCGCGCCACCCTGGATCATTCCGCAGTCCAGCAGGAGCTGGCGGCCCGCCACACGCAGGATGTGGCAGGACCCGGTGACTTCGCCGGCCGCTCCGAAAAATTCCAATAACATGCGATGCATACCTTACCATCGCCCGACAAATCTTCCGGAGCGTGTCATGAGCGAAAACACCGCCGCCCGCCTCGACCGTCGCAACTTCCTCATGGGCGGCGCCGTCATCGGCGGCGGCCTCTATGTCGGCATGCGCTTCGCGGAGAACCGCTTCGACACGGCGGCAGGATCGGGCCGCACTCTCGCGCCCAACGCCTTCGTGCGTATCGCGCCCGACGACACGGTCACGGTGGTCATTGGCAAATCCGAGATGGGCCAGGGCATCTACACCGGCATGGCCATGACGCTGGCCGAAGAACTGGACATCGACCCGAACCGGGTGAAGGTCGAGTTCGCGCCGGTGGATCCCGCTTTCAACGTGCCGTTCGCACCGGTCCAGTTCACGGGCGGCAGCATGAGCACCAACACCACCTACCAGCAGCTGCGGGAAGCCGGCGCCACCGCGCGCGCGCTGTTGTTAGGCGCCGCGGCGCTGCACTGGAAGGTCGACGCGGACAAACTGCGCACCGAGGATGGCAAGGTTTTCAACGGCCAGAAGAGCCTCGTTTACGGCCGCCTGGCGGATGCAGCCTCGCGGCTGCCGCTGCCGAAGGACGTGCCGCTCAAGGCTCCGGCGCAGTTCCGTTATCTCGGCAAGCCGCAGAAGCGGCTCGACGCGCCGATGAAAGTGGACGGCAGCGCGAAATTCGGCATCGACATGCGCGTGCCGGGCATGTTGTTCGCGGTGATCGCGCGGCCGCCGGTGATCGGCGCGACGATCGTGAAGGTCGACGACAGCGCGGCGCGCGCCGTGCCGGGCGTGGTCGACGTGAAGCAGATTCCGGCGGGAGTCGCCGTGTACGGCACCAACACGTTCGCCGCCAAGCGCGGTCGCGAGGCGCTGCAGATCGACTGGAACGAGGGCGCGAACAAGTCCCTGTCCACCGCCGGGCTGCGCCGCGAATACAAACAACTGCTGACGCAGCCCGGCGCGGTCGCGCGCACCACCGGCGATGCCGGGAAGGCGCTGCGTGCCGCGGCCAAACGCATCGACGTCGAGTACGAGCTGCCCTACCTGTCGCACTCGCCGATGGAACCGCTCAACTGTCTCGCCGACGTCCAGGCCGACAGTTGCGACCTGTGGCTGGGCACGCAGATGCAGTCGCCGGATCGCGATGCCGCCGCCGCCGCGCTCGGCATGGACCCGGCGAAGGTTCGCGTACACACCGCGTTTCTCGGCGGCGGCTTCGGCCGGCGCGCGCAGCGCGAATCCGAAGTCGTGGTCGAGGCGGTGCAGGTGTCGAAGGCCATCGGCAAACCGGTCCTCACCACCTGGACGCGTGAGGACGACGTGAAAGGCCTGTCCTACCGGCCGTTCGTCATGTCGCGCGTGCGCGCCGGCATCGACGAGCAAGGCAACCCGGTGGCGTGGCAACAATGCATCGTCAGCCAGGGCGTGTTGCGCGGCGGGCGTTTCGATTCCTTCATACCGAAAGGAGCCAAGTTCGATCCCTCGAGTGTCGAAGGTGCCTCCGACATGCCGTATGACATCCCGAACATGCTGGTGGATACGCACGAGGGCAATCGCACGGTGCCCGTGTTGTGGTGGCGGTCGGTGGGTAATTCACACACCGGCTTCACCGTGAACAGCGCGATCGACGAGCTGGCGGCCCTCGGCAGGCAGGATCCGCTGGAGCTGCGGCGCAAGCTGCTGGCCGCGAAACCGCGGCATCTCGCCGTGCTCAATGCCGTCGCCGATTTGAGCAACTGGGCGGATACGCCCGCCGGCCGTGGTCGCGGCATCGCGCTGCACGAATCCTTCGGCAGCATCGTCGCCGAGGTTGCGGAGGTTTCGGTCGAGGACGGCGGCGTACGCGTGCACAAGGTGTGGTGCGCCATCGATTGCGGTTTCGCCGCGAATCCGTCCGGAGTGATCGCGCAGATGGAATCGGCGATCAACTACGGGTTGGCCGCCGCGCTGTTCGGCGAGATCACGTTCGAAGACGGGAAAGTGCAGCAGAGCAACTTTCACGACTACCAGGTGCTGCGCATCAACGAGGCGCCGGAGATCTTCGTCACCATCGTGAATTCCGGCGAACGCATGGGCGGCGCGGGCGAGCCCGGCACGCCGCCGATCGCGCCCGCGGTCACCGGGGCTATCTACGCGGCCACCGGCAAACGCATCCGCAAGCTACCGATCGCCAAGAACCTGGTCTGAGGTTGGTGTAGATAGGTAGTCCACCGTCACCGCGACCAGCGCGCGCGTCGCGATCGGGATCGCCTTCTCGTCGATGTAGAACAGCGGCGAATGATTCTCCGGCACCGTCTTGAGATCCTGCTCCGGAGGCGACACACCGACCATGTAGAAGAAGCTCGGCACCTTGTTGGCGAAATAGGCGAAGTCTTCCGAGCCCGTGATCAGCGGAATCTCCTTCACGTTCTTCTCGCCGGCCACCTGGCGCAATACGGGCAACACGCGCGCGGCGAGTTTCGGATCGTTCATCACGACCGGATTATTGTAACTGTCCAGCTCGAATTTCGCGGTCGCGCCGCTGGCCTCGGCGGTCTTCGCCGTCATGCGCGCGATGTTCTCGACCATCTGTTTTTTCATCGCCGGTGAAAACGTGCGCATCGTGCCGATCATCTCGACGCTGTCGGGGATGATGTTGTTGCGGATGCCGCCCTTGATGGCGCCGACGGTGAACACCGCGGGCTGATCGGTGAGATCCGCCTGGCGGCTGACCACCGTCTGCAGCGCATTGATGATCTGCGCGGACACGACGATGGGATCGACACCGCGCCACGGGCGCGAGCCGTGCGTCTGTCTTCCGTTCACGACGATCTTCCAGGCGTTCGAATCGGCCATGAAGGGGCCGACGCGGTAACCGATCTCGCCGGTGTGCAGCGTGGCCCAGGCGTGCCAGCCGATCGTGACCGCGGGTTTGTATCGCTCGAAAATACCTTCCTTCAGCATGAGCGACGCGCCGCCCGCCTGTCCCGGCGGCACGCCTTCTTCGGCGGGCTGGAACACGAACAATACGTTGCCGCGCAACTGGCCCTTCATGCCGGCCAGGACTTCGGCGACGCCCATGAGCACCGCGGTGTGCGAATCGTGCCCGCAGGCGTGCATCACGCCGACCTCCTCGCCCCGGTAGCTAGACTTGACGGCCGACTTGAACGGCAGGTCGACGCGCTCGGTGACCGGCAACGCATCCATGTCCGCGCGCAACGCGATGGTCGGGCCGGGCTTGCCGGTCGCGAGGAAACCGACGACGCCATTGTGGGCGACGCCGGTGGTCACCTCGAGCCCGAGCTTGGTCAGGTGTTCAGCGACTATCTTCGCGGTGCGCACCTCGCTGTCGGACAGCTCCGGGTGCTGATGAAAGTCGCGCCGCCAGGCGATCACTTTCGAATCAACGGCTTTGAGGCCGGCATCGGGATCGGCGGCCTGGGCGAGTGAAACCGGTGCGGCAACCAGTGCTACCCACAGTAGCGGTTTGCAGGCGAGTTTGTAGGTGTGGAGCGACATAG